>Ga0207707_10000006_pt1 | contig 374131 bp, 305 predicted proteins | sample KBSC83BmetaG_FD_184336 | JGI IMG/M metagenome (GOLD analysis project Ga0207707, IMG submission 184336) | Corn rhizosphere microbial communities from Kellogg Biological Station, Michigan, USA - KBS C8-3B metaG (SPAdes) (version 2) | ecosystem: Host-associated > Plants > Roots > Rhizosphere ... | reverse complement strand
TTAGCGAGAAGTTGAAACTCCACGCTGCTGAAGCAGGTGGTATCACCTCATAAGGTTCAGGGCGCACTCTAGCGCAAATTTGAATCTCCACGCTGCTAAAGCAAGTGGTATCTGACTTTTTGTGCAAAGCCTCAGCGGCTAGAATCCACTGCACTCCGTGTTGTTCACCTTTCCCATTACCAGGAGCATAAAATGTTCAGACGTTACAGGTTTTGGCTTTGGCTCGCCGTCGTCTTCCAGCTGTTAAACGTTCTCGTTCATTCATCGAGCTTCTTCATTACTCCAGTTCCTGACAATGAAACTGAGCGACAACTCATCGAGCTCATGGGGAACTACCGAATGGACATGGGAGCCGGATTTCATCGCAGCATGCAACAACTCGTTACAGCTCTGAGTGCCTGTTTTCCACTGCTCTTTTTGCTCGGCGGTCTCAACAATATCTACTGCTTGAAAAAGAGAGTTGACACTGGACTTTTGCGCGGACTGTTGGCGATTCAACTAATTGTGTTTGGGATTTGTTTCGGGGTGATCGTGGTGTTCGCTTTCCTGCCGCCAATTGTCCTGTCAGGTCTGGTGGTTTTGTCTTTGGCAGCTGCGTTCTTTTTGACGCCAAAAGAAACGGAATAAGACCTGTAAGACGTAAGGCCTATTTGAATACCGACCACTCACACATTATTCAGGATTGCCATCGCCGTGCCTGAAAAGATTTGGCGCTTTTCTTCGACTGTGATCTCCAAACTCTCAATCGAACTCACGGCCCGGTCGATTGATCCAAGCAAGTGTGGATAATCACTTCCCATAACCATGTGATCTGCGCCCATCATGTTACGAACCATCGTCAATGTGTGTGGGCTAAACGAAACGGTGTCGTAGTAGAGTTGCTTTAGGTAGTGGCTTGGCAATTTATCGATCTTTACACGACAGTCCGCGAAGTCTCGAAAACCGTTATCCATTCGCTCCATTAAATAAGGTACCGCACCACCGAGGTGTCCGATGATCCACCCGATGTCCGGGAACTCTTCAAACATCCCGTCGTAGCACATCCGCGCCACTGCCAGACTCGTATCAAACGGAAAACCAATAATCGGACCCAGCACGTATTCGCGGAACGCGTCTGCATTCGCCGGCAGCATCGGATGTAGAAATACACACAGCTGCATTCGATTTGCTTCCGCAAAGAACTCGCGGTACTGCGGAGACGTTAAGGTCTTGCCTCCAATATTGCTGAGGAGAATAACGCCGTTAAGCTTCAACTCATGAATTGCCCGATGAAGTTCCGTTAAAGCATCTTCGCCCGCGTCCATCGGAATAGAGGCAAATCCTCTGAATCGCGTTGGGTGCGATGCAATCAACTCTGCATATGAATCATTGATCATTCTCGCGACGTCCGCCTGGTGCTCCGCCGGCGCGAAGAAGACGTTTGGTGTCGACAGTGAAACGACTTCTATATCGATACCTACGCGGTCCATGGCTTCGATCCGCTGCGATACATCTGTCATAGCAGGAGTGACACCGAAGAAACGTGCGCCACGGTAGGTAATGATTGTTTGACCTGTAGAGCTTTCAGCAAACGAAAACTCAGACGGCAGATCCCGTATCGCCTGAAAGTAGCGGTCAGTGTAGAAATGCGTGTGGAGATCGAGCTTCTGATTTGTCATTGAAGATTCGCCGGGGCAGTAGCCCGACTGTCAAAAAGGGCTGCGATGATATGCCCAGCGACGACAAGACACGCTAGCCCTCCTTGACAGTCGGGCTACTGCCCCGTACTAAGTTCGTACTTTTCCTCCGTTCGAACCGCTCCCCAGATCTCGTGCGTGTTTTGTTCGGTGAGTTCAAATCCAGCGTCTCGATAAAGACGCGCAGCGGTTTTGAGCTCGCTGATGGTCCACAAGAATACAGACTTGTACTCCCGTTGACGACAGAAATCGACGGCTTCCTTCAACAGTCGTCTACCAAGTCCACGACCACGCGCATCGGGATGAACGAGAAACCATCGTAACTGCGCCGTTCGATCAGGCTGGCCCACAATTGCTATGGCGCCAACAATTGTTCCATCCAGGTCGGCAATCGCAAAGTAGTCGTTAGCTGAGTTGTACGTCTTAGCAAACTGTCCAAGACCCTCAGCAACATAGCCCTCGAACGTATGATCCAGCCCATACTCAGCTGCGTACAAGATGCCGTGGAGGTATGTGATGTAACCAATGTCGCCAGGTTTGATATGCGTGCGGATATGCATGTCGACTTCTGATGTCAGATATGCGTCTGTTTTGTGGTGACTCAACCAACCAGGAACTGCTGATCACATAATGATGCTCATTTCCAGATGTCATGTGACATTTTTCAGTTTGCATCTCAAAAATGAAGGTGCATTGATGAAGTTCGGACCGTGAGGCTTATAAAGATGGCAACTGAAAAATGTCAAATGATAAATGGAAATGTACTAAGTTTAGGATTCATAGATCTGCGCAATCCGCCGCCGCAACTCCTCCTCACGCATCTGCTCCGATCCTTCAATTTGTTGAACCCTTACTTTCACCACTTGATCGAGATAGGGAATGATGAGCACCACCGGTCCAGCTTTAACCCCAAAAAACTTGCCGAGACGAAAGATCGCAGCTCGCTCATCCTCTTTGACGATTCGAAAAGACTTGAGCGCAATGATTAGGAGTGAGAGGGAGAGTGCTGCAAAATAAAGCAGGCTGAAATACTGCCTCACCGCAACTTCTCCCATACACTTACCGGGAGGTAATTCCGTGTAATGTAGTCAGTTGCCTTTTCTGACAAATGACACGCCCTCCCTACTTCGCCAGAAGTTTGTTCTTTGTCAGAAACGCCTGAACCGTCTGGTCAAACTCCTGCGGCTTTTCCATCATCAGGAAATGACTGACCTCTTCCCACATCACAAACTCGAGATTAGGTGCCAATGAACGTAAGAATGTTTCCGTGTCCGGTGTCCAAAATGGAGATTTAGCCAATACGGCGAGAACGGGAACGTTGATCTTGTCAGTCGCATAAATCGTTTCGTCGGCCATGCCTTCCATGGCGCTAATGCCCACGTAATCCGGAGTGGCCAACATGGCGGTTCGGACCTCGCCTTTCAGCTTTTCGTCTTTCATCTGGGCGACGATTCCGTCGACTATTCGTACCGATGCTTCTTTATAGTTCGTTCTAATCGGAGCGATGAATTGTTCCATCTGCTCTTTGGGAAACAACATACGAAGTGAGCCATCGACGATTACAAGTCCGGCTGTCTTATCCGGGAACAATCGATAGAACTGGCGAACTACCGGCGTCCCCATACTATGCCCGACCAGCACAGCGCGCTTCACCTTCGCGTCCTGGAGAACCGCTTCGATTGAACGCGCCAGGTACTCCATGGTGTACGACACACGAGGCTTGTCGCTTTGGCCATGGCCGGCAAGATCGACAGCTATAAGTCTCACTGCAGGAAAATCGTTCAATTGCGGTTTCCAGAATTCGGCGGAACAAGTCCAGCCATGAACGAAGACCAGAGCTTGATCACCTTTACCGCGGTCGAGATAGTGAACTTTTATATCTCCAAACTTTGCAAAGCGACTTTGAATGTCAGCACTTCTCGCGGTCGTTGCAAATAGCAGGAACCCACACACTACGAGCAGGAGCTTTTTAAGGATCATTTCCGAAACCTCCATAAAGTTTGCAAAGAATACACCGCTCGACTCAGAACGGGAATACAGCGAGTGGGCGAGAGGGCGAGGGGCGAGTGAGCGCGCAATCGATGAAGTCGGGAAGCACGCTCACCCACTCACCCACTCATCCACTCGCCCACTCCCACTCTGACATCTCACAACGACAATCTAATCGTAACATTCCGCTCAGAGGTCGCGATGTTATAGTTGATTTGCAGAATCGTTCTTCAACTCCCTGGAAAAAATAGGGGCAGCGGCAAATCCCGGCGCAAGCTTCTCCACCTACCTCAACTTTCAGGTTACAGGCACAACATGCGGAAGGAATGGCAGCAGTGAGTACTCGACCAGTTTTGAGCAATGGCGAGCGCCAACGCACACATATGAACAAAGACAACTGGCTTGGCTTTGTGGGCGATGTTGTCAACTTTACCGGCGAGGTGTGCTTCAAGTCGATGTTACGGATCGACGGTCACTTTTCAGGCAACGTTACATCGCCTGATGGAACGTTGATCGTCAGTACTGGCGCCGAAATAACCAAAGCGGTGATCAAAGTAGCAGTTGCTAAAATTAACGGAACCGTCGAAGGTGATATTCACGCCAGCAAGGAACTGGTTCTCGGACGGACAGCAAACGTCAAAGGAAAGGTTGCCGCACCCGCACTCGTGGTCGAAGAAGGAGCCAGGTTCAACGGAAGTTGTCGAAGAGTTTGAGATCGTGTTGAAGTCGGAATAATAGAACCTATAGGGCGAATAGGACCTATTCGAGTTTCTTCACCTCAACAAAATACAGATCGGTGGCTACCTGAAAGTCATCTTTCTTTAGAGACGTCTTCATAGTCTGCCATTCAGTCGTCGGTTGAATAACTTGCCAGTTCTCTTTCGTGCCCACACGAATCGGCATCGCGAATTCGGTCTCGTCCGCCTTCCAGCGATACGACACAGCGCCGTCCGCAAACTTCAATTCCAAAACTGGTAACGCTGTGTGACGAAGGTATTGGTTGAAGATTGGCGTGAAGTTCTTTCCCGTGCGGCGGTTGAAAAACTGAACGATGTCTTCAGTCATGATGTTTTGATACTTGAAGTGTTGATACAAGTCATGAATCAACGCAAACCAGCGTTTGTCGTCGTCAATGACACTTCGCAGCGTATTCAAGAAGAGCGCGCCTTTGAAATACATGTCCTGCGGCGGCTCAGCATTAATGCCGCGCGGCGGAATAATTGGCTGGCGATTTCGGACCTTCGCCTGGTAACCGTTCGTGTATTTCAACCCGTCGGCTTTGCCATACATGTATTCGACGTAGAGACACTCGAGGTACGTCGTCCAGCCTTCGTGAATCCACATGTCGGACGTGTCAGCTGCCGACACGCTATTGCCGAACCATTCATGACCGCTCTCGTGAATGATGATGAAGTCGAAACGTGGACTAATCCCAACGCCCGTCCAGTCGCGTTCCAGATAACCATTTGCAAAATGATTTCCGTATGTCACAGCGCTTTGATGTTCCATGCCTGAATAAGGCACCTCAATCAACTTGTATCCATCTCGCTTGAAGGGATACTCGCCAAAGTAATGCTCAAATGCCTCTAACATTCCTTTGGCTTGCGCAAACTGTTTCTTAGCTTTGTCCAGGTTCTCAGGCAAAGCATAGAAGTCGAGGGGCAAGTCACCGAATCGATCTGACCAGTGTTCATAGTGACCAATGTTTAGTGAAACGCTGTAGTTGTTGATGGGATAATCGACTTGCCAGTCCCAGCGCGTGTATCCATCGCCCAGGTCGGACTTGCCCAGAAACTTACCGTTGGAAACATCGACGAGATCATTTGGTATTGAAACGCTGATATTCATTGACTCGACTTCATCGCGCCATTGATCTTTATTAGGCCACCAGATACTCGCGCCTTCACCTTCGCACGCTGTGTTAATCCAGGGGCGACCATTTGGATCCTTCCTGAATGCAATACCACCGAAACGACCTGTCTCGAGCGGATGACCGGAGTAGTAGACGTTGATCGCAATCGTCTGACCGGCTTTCAAGGTCTCGGGAAAATCCACGAACACAGCACCGGAGTCGCGTGTGAATTTCAGTATCCTCTTTGGAGTTTTGTCTTTATTGAGCTTTGATTCCTGAAGCTGTTCGATTGAATCGATGTTGAGAGCTTCGTGGAGATCCAACTGAATACGATTGTCGTCCTTCAACATCTTGAAGCGAATCAGTGTGTGACCTCTTAAAAACTTCTGATCGGGGTCCACGCGAACGTCGAGATGGTAATAGAGCAGATCGTTGTTGGAACGATAACGACCATACTCGCCGCGAAGGAGGTTTGCTCGGGTTGGTTGCTGATTGATCTGCGCTTTGAACGTGGCACAGGTGCAAATGAGAACTAACAAAAATATGAAAGACTTGAAAATAGACATACAGGATTCCGGATTAAGAAGCGCAAGGCGGAAGAGAGTTAGTCGTCAGTGGTCTGTAGCATAAGTCCTGTAGTTATATGCGACTGACCACTGAGCAATTGACTAACCAGCAAGCCACGTCGCGAGATTCCGCACATAGGCCTTCACATCTTCGAGCCGCTGCGGATCGCGTTGTATTTCATTTCCGGGCGGCTCAGTCAAAAAACTCGGACAACCCATCGATGTGTCCCAGTTGTAATCGACGAAATGATGGAAACTGGATTCGGCGATTGCGCGACCAAGTTGGTTGCCATGTTGATCCGTTGACCTCTCGAAAGCGACGGCGAGATTAAACGAGCGGTTTGTTACCTTACTCGTACTCTTAGCAATAACCCGTGCCGATGTCTCGTCGTCGGGTACACCGACGGCTCCTTCATGCGGATGTGCAGGAAACCACTCGATTACACCCGACGGATTATTGTTACTCCGCATTAACACATGAGCCGGATCGACCACACTAACGCGTTGATAGTCACCATTGGCGCCTGAATGATAATTGGGCCACGACAACTCCTGATTGTCCTGATCATCGCGCACGTGTCGTGATGGATCGGGCTCCAACTGTTTCGAGTGGAAAAAGTGGGCCCGACCTACGCCACCAAGAGTGCACAAAGACAGTCCGAGATCCTGGTGATCCCGCGTCGACATGATCCCGCCGCCCTGTTGCCGGAATCGCGTGATCCCGCGGCAGTCGTTGACGCTTAGTCCCTCTCCGAGATCGACCGCGAAGAGCCACAACTCGTCAAAGTCTGATTCGGAAAGATTACTTAAGACACTGTCGTCACCCGACGCGTTTTGCTGACGGTCGCGGGTTGTCACTTCAAATAGTTCGGAACCTTCTGAGCTTCTAACAGAACTCAAGTGATCTTTCAGCAAAGAGAACCTGCCGATGTTCCAGTTGTCTTGCTCATAAGGAATCGTCGTTTGCAAAAGAATGCGGATGGGAATGCTCATAAACCAACCCCTCAGTTCGTTGTGCTACTCGTCTGTTCCTCGATCGAGTAATCAAACTCGTAATATGTTTCCCGCCTTCAATCTTGATCGAGAAAGATCTTAAATATCTTCAGTCAAACTCAAACCGCTTACGCGACTGCTCCGCGCCTACTCTTCCAATTTCGATTTCCGCGACGTAGTAATTTTCACCTTTGACTGGTGCGCCAGCCATGCGACGCAGCATAGCGATTTGACCAATATGCGTTAGGGAATCCGCAACAGGGCCCTGAAACAGCTTCTCAGCTGGACAATGCAGTTCTTCTTCGGAAGCCAGGTAATCATCAAAAGCTTTGACGGTTGAGAAGAAACGTTCGACCTCGGCGTCCCATGGCTGCGGCGTAGAGTTGTGCCAGGTCTGTTTTCCTTGAGCCAGCGACAGCGCCCAATCGTAAAGATCGCCAATGTGCGCGAGGATTTGTTCGGGGGTCCTGGTCGTTTCGTTTGCGCGAAATGAATTGAAGCCGGTGGGCGCTGCTTCAACCGCTTTGCCTCCCCGATACGCCACCGTTGCTAATGTGTGACGCAGCAATTCTCGTTTGTTACCCGGTGAAGTATTCATTGTTCTCCTTCTACTTCTGCGCCGCGACCGCAGCCTGCTCGTTGATTAAAACCTTTCCATGATCGACGGTAATTACGTCTCCCTGTTTCAACACTCCGTAGGATGAACCGTTAACGATTAACTCATCACCACGAATCACAACGTCTGCATCTCTGCAAGGCATGAACTCGTACACTTTCTTTCCATCAGGCAGGTCCGGCAGCTGACGAGGCGACGGAACGTTCGTGCGATAACAATCAGTGACCTCGATTCTGTGACCGGCAACTGTCGATTCTACTCGGCCGAGCAGCAGGTTGTTTGATCGGCTGCATGCAAACTGCATCACAATACACGCAATCAGAATAAACGTAAGTCGGTGCGGGGTAGGGGTATTCCGGATTTGCATCTCTGCCCTTGCGACTGGTGTAGTACCGGCTTGCATAGTTTGTTCTACGTCTTCTCGCTACGTTCAGCAAAGAGCCTAAGAAAGTATCTCGAGAACGGAGGCTCCGCAGATTACCGAAACAACCTCGCTTGGACTATGACAGAGGTAATCAACTCCCGCTTCTGTCAGTTCACTCGCGGATCCGTACCCGTAGGTCACGCCGATCGAAACGAGACCATTGTTTTTGGCAGCAATGACATCGTGTTTTCGATCGCCCACCATTACTGTCTCCTGGGGATTCAGGGATCTGTTCACGAGTAATTCTCTTAACAGCTCTGATTTATCGTCCAGACTACCCTCAAGGTCGTTTCCTTGAATCTCTTCGAAGTGATCCGCGAGTTCAAAGTGTTGCAGTATTCGCTCGGCAAACACCTGCGGCTTTGAGGTCGCAACGAACAATCTATACGAATCCGAATCAAGCCGTTGCAACATACTTGGCACCTCAGAATAGGGAATGTTTTCGAATAAGCCGACAGTTGAAAACCTCTCACGAAACACCGCAACGGCACGTTCAATAAGAATGTCGTCCGCAGATCTGCAAATGGAAATGAAGACTTCTCGAAGTGGAGGACCGATATGTCGAGTTAATTCTTCAGCCGGCGGACACGCCATCTGTAACGTAGACAGCGAATGTTGAATGCAGCGCACGATTCCCTCCGCAGGATCCGTGAGCGTGCCATCCAGATCGAAGAGGACGTTACTGAATCGTTTGGTATTAGCCACAATAAAAAGATCCAGAAAAAGATTTTACCGCACTGCAGGAATTTCAACCGGGTGTCTAACGCTGATATTCAGATCTCTGAGCAGACCATCATTGATCGCATAAATCCACCCATGAATAGTCAAGTCCTGACCGCGACTCCATGCGTTTTGCACGATAGTAGTCCTGCTAACATTGATCACTTGTTCGGTAACATTTAACTCACAAAGTCGATCCAGTCGTCGAGCGTCGTCAGCGATCGTGGCAAGCTCTGCGTTGTGACTGTGCATTACGTCCTGAACGTGTCGTAGCCAATTGTCGATCAAACCGAGTTGTAAATTATCCATGGCCGCCTTAACTCCACCACAGCCGTAGTGACCGCAAACAATCACATGGTTAACATTCAACACATCCACCGCGAATTGGAGAACAGACAGACAATTGAAATCGGTGTGCACAACCACGTTCGCAACATTCCGGTGAACAAACATGTCGCCAGGCTTGAGTCCGACTAATTGCGTTGCCGGCACTCGACTATCGGAACAGCCGATCCACAGATATCGCGGAGTTTGTTGTTGTGCAAGCGAGTTGAAGAACTGCGGATCAGAAGCCTTAATTTTTTCGGCCCACTGTCGGTTCTTTTCAAGTAACTCCTGAAGGTCTTCCATTATGTTTGCTCGATGATCCTATTGAAGCGTCCAAAAGTTTTGCTGAGTCCCTAATCGATCGTCTCTGCGTCATCTCTGCGGACTCTGCGTCTCCGCGGTAGCTTCGCGCGTAGACGATCCACGAATCAGCACGGAAAACACGAGGCTACCGCGGAGACGCAGAGTCCGCAGAGATGGCGCAGAGAGTTTCTAAAAAGAAAGACACAAAGCATTGTAAATGAGATTAGTCTCTTCCGGCCTTCCTGCTCAAATACAGGTCTTCTCTAAACCATGACCAGGAATCAACCAGGTAAATTGAAAACGGTACCCACCAGATAAGATCATTCGTCAAACACAATACGATTGTTTTTACGGGCCACGCGCCACTCCAAATCAATTGAGTCAGGCCGATCGGTCCGAGAACCTTTCCAATGAGTCCCACCGCTGCCAACAAAAAACCACGTTCAGGAACGCGAGCTACTTCGAAGTAGATAATTCCGTAAAGACCTACCACCATTGCGAGGCACGAAAAGATCTGCGGATGGTTAAGGAGAGGTAGACCACTGAAACGAAACAGCCACTGCGGATCGTAAACCGAATACAAGCCCCACGAAATGTTGTAGAGGCCCGCCAACACGAACAACCAGCGATGGAATGTGCGTCGGTGTAAGCGGGGAGGCATTAACTTAATGGGGATTGAAGCTGCAGAAGTGTCCGGATTTTTAAGGCCAGTGAATCCAGCTCACTTCTTGGAGGTCTATTGGTATATCCAACCGGAAACTTGAAGCCGAATCCATCGCCAACATAACGCGGGACTACGTGCATGTGCGCATGAAAAACTTCCTGACCTGCGGCTTCACCATCGGCCATGAAAAGATTCACGCCTTCACACTTCACCGACGAACTTCGCAATACCTCACCGAGCGCTTGAGCTACCCGAAACATTTGCGAGCCTTCTTCCGAACGAAGCTGAGCCAGGCCGGAAGAATGACGGACTGGAACAACTAGCATATGTCCCGAGTTAATCGGCTGGATGTCCATAAACGCGGCGCATAGTTCGTCACGATGAACGAGGCTGCCCTCAACCTCACCGGATACCAGATCACAGATGACACAATCGCCAATCATGGTCTCAACTTTCAGAGCTCAGATCTCAAATGTCCGACGAACTTTAGTTTGTCGCGCGTCATAACCACGCACACAGCTGGAACAACGAGTCGGGATAAATCCGGCAACCGGCAAACTAAAGGAGCTCTGATTAAGTACGATAGCCTGTTGGCCTGTCGGCGATCTTGGCCATAATCGTGAGGCAAGCCACGACAGGCTAACATCCTATCGTACTTAATCGGACATTTGAGATCTGAGATCGCCTCAGGCTTGCGCAATCGCCGGGGTTTTCTTTCGTTTCACCAAGACGATGATCAGACCGATAATGGCCAGCATCAACGAGCCGGCGAAGACGATAGCGCCGGGAATGATCCCAAACATCGCTTCGTCCCAGCTCGTGCGGCCATCGGTAATCACGGGCAACAATAGCGAAATGAGGAGCACTGCGCCTCCCAGCAACGTACCGAGAATTCCCAGAACCAAAATGATTTTTCCGATCACGGTCTAGTCCTTTCGAGGTGTTATCTGTGTATTTTGTGGCTTCCGGAAGTTTCTGCCACAAATAACTTGTCGCGGTGTTTCTCTTATGTAGGCCGAAATCTAACCCCAGGAAAGACCAATATGTCAAAAAATATTCAAACTGGACTGCGTTTCCTGGTTGGAATCGCACTGCTCGGGTCCCTTGCAACAGCGACGATAACGCGAGCCCAACGTTCCGTAAGCGGAGAATGGAAAGCCACAGTTAAGAGCGATGAAAATAAGATACAGCTAAATCTCGAGCGTTCTGAACGTGGCCACCACAACCAAATGGGCCAGACCTATGACTTCAGCGACCTTCAAGGCCTCAGCCGCGACCAGGCGATGAACGGAGGGGCCGTTAGATTTAGCCTCGTGCGGGAAGCGGGAAGGATCGATTGCGAAGGCAGTTTTCAAAGCGGCAAAGGATCTGGCACTTTTCAATTTTCGCCGAACCAGGCATTTGTCGCCGCAATGAAATCGCGCGGCTTCGACTTCGAAAAGAACTCGTCATGGTCGGATGATGACGGTGATCGTTTAGAAGATCGACTCTTCGCAGCCACTGCCCTGAACGTCACAACCGCATTGGCAGACGATCTAGTTTCTTCTGGCTTCGGCAATCTGAACGTAGATGATCTTTTCAAAGCCGCGATCTTCAAGATCGATTCAAAGTTCATGCGGGAGATGAAAGCCAGCGGTTTCCCAAATCTCACAATGGAAGATCTGGTTAAGGCGCGGATCTTCAAAATCGACGCGGACTTTGTCGCCAAAGTGACGCAGATGGGCTTCGGTAAAGAACCTTTTGAAAGCCTCGTTAAAATGCAGATCTTCAAAGTCACTCCTGAGTTCGTGACTGAAGTTCGAAATGAAGGGTTGACCGACATTTCAGTTGAAGACATTGTGAAGTTGCGCATTTTTAAGATCGATGCCGACTACATTCGCCAGGCAAAAGCTGACGGCGTGCCGTTGGAAGTTGAGCGGTTGGTGCAGAGGAAAATTGGAGTGGGTAGGAATTAGTTAACTTTGGAGTGCGACGGCCTGCCGTCGCTTTGTTAAAGGGTGCTGTTGACTCTGAAAGCGGTCGATTGCCGCTGTAACAAAGCGACGGCAGGCCGTCGCACTCCAAGGTCACTTCGATCTCAAGTACGCGTTCAAGCTCTCGGCGGCCGCAAACTCACCGCGGAACGTATACAGGTCGTCGAGTTTCCATCGCCCATCTTCAAGCCGAAAAATGAAATAGCTTAGACGAGTGTCGCCGGGATAGTTCGTTCCTTTCTCCCAGGTATACCAAACATCAATCACCGCGCGAGTGCCGTATCGTCGAGAGCCAATGATTGTAAAAGTGCTTGGCTTGTCCCATGAGCCAACAAACGTGCCGTTGTTCGGATAATCCGGATCATCGGGTTGATCTTTGAACGTGGCGAGCTTTTGTTTTAGAGCGTCTCTTAGATCTTTTGTGAGCCATTGATTCTGCGCTCGCTCGTCCGTAATGATGCTCGGCTTTTCCTGTTGCACATACGTAAAGAATTGTCGAAACGTCGCGAGACATTCATTAGGCGCTACCGAAATAGTCAATGGCTTACTAAGAACTTCTCTAATTGACGGCTGTATCAACGTGACCTTCGCAGCTGCAACATCGAAGTAGAAATGTTCAGGCGGCACGGCGTAAGCCACATCAGCGGATGGCGTGGTTGGTTTTGGGAAATATCGAAGTTTGCCGGTCACGCGCACGTTCATTCCGCTGAAGCGATCGAGCGCATTCATGTCGCCGGGATGACTATCGTCGCTCGAATAAAGATAGACACCAAATTCCTTGAACGCGACCAGCCATCCCAGTTTCGCGGATTGCAGAACGCCTTGAACAGTAATGGTCTTTCCTACCTGAGGCATTAGTTCCTGTTTGAAGGCGGCGAAAGACGACTCGGAATCCTGTGCTGTCGTTTGGAGAACCAGGCACAACAGAACGGCTGTTAACGTAAGAATTCTCTTAGGCATATACTGGCTAAAAGACTGTCCGATGAACTTTAGGTTGTCTCAGAGTCAATTCCCGATACTATCCAGATTCGCGTAATCGAGGTCGCGACAAACTGAAGGAAGCTCTGATTAAGTACGACAGGCTGTTAGCCTGTCGGCGATCTTGGGACACAATCGTGAGGCAACCACGACAGGCTAACAGCCTATCGTACTTAATCAGACCTTCCTAAAGTTCGTCGGACATTGATTAAGCATTCATTTTCTGAATGATCGCGTCAGCAAACTCTGCCGTTCGTGCTGAGCCGCCAATATCTCGAGTGCGCACCTTGCCTTCCTCGAACACTGACAGCATTGCGTTTTCAACTTTGTCGGCCGCGTCGCGCTCACCAATATAGCGCAGCATCAAGATGCCTGACTGCAGCAGGGCAGTCGGGTTGGCAATTCCCTGACCTGCGATGTCTGGTGCAGAACCATGGACTGCTTCAAACACGGCGCCTTTCTCTCCGATGTTTGCCCCCGGCACCAAACCGAGTCCACCGACCAGGCCCGCGCAAAGATCCGAAACGATATCGCCGTAAAGATTTTCCAGCAGCATCACGTCAAACTGTTCGGGTCGCATGACGAGCTGCATACAAGCGTTATCGACGATCTTGTCGTCGGCAATTATCTCGGGGTAACTCGTACTCATTTTGCGGAAGCAATCAAGAAAGAGACCATCCGACAGCTTCATGATGTTCGCCTTGTGAACGGCAGTGACTTTCTTCCGAGACTCGCGACGCGAATACTCAAACGCAAACTTCGCGATGCGAGTTGAAGCCTTTTCTGTGATGATCTTCAAACTCTCCACCACACCCGGAACAACAACATGCTCCAAACCTGCGTACAAACTTTCAGTGTTTTCTCGAACAACAACCAGATCAAGCTCGGGATACCGGCATGGAACATTTGGCAAGGCGCGAACCGGCCGAAGATTGGCATAGAGATCGAGAGTCTTACGAAGACCAACATTGACCGATGTAAATCCCTTTCCAACGGGAGTTGTTACAGGTCCCTTGAGCGCAACTTTGTTCTGAAGAATGGAGTCGAGCAGCGCTTGCGGTAAGGTTTCTCCAAACTTTTCGAGGGCCTGTGCGCCGGCGTAATGTGTTTCCCATTGGACCTCGACGCCCGCGGCTTCAATAATGCGAACAACGTTGGAAGTGACTTCGGGGCCAATGCCATCCCCGGGAATTAATGTGATACGGTGCATGTACTCTTATGTCTTAGGTCTTTGTGGTTTCTCGGCGCGGTGTAGGATAAAGCTTTGGGGGGACACTGACAATGGCGCGCAGGACCTATAAGACCGGTAGGACCTATTAACAACGATGAACAACCACAGTCATAACATCATTATCGTCGGCGGTGGGGTAATTGGTTTGTCCATCGCGCGATCACTGGCTCTTCGTGGTGTTGGTGACGTGTGCTTGCTCGAAAAATCCAGGGTTGGCACTGAAGCATCATTTGCCGCGGCCGGTATGCTCGCTCCTCAAGCCGAGGCCGACTCGCGCGACGATTTTTTCGATCTACTCTGCAAAAGCCGGGACTTGTACCCGGAGTTCGCCGCCGCATTGAAAGAAGAGAGCGGTATCGATATTGAACTCGATCAAACAGGAACGCTCTATCTTGCATTCAACGAGCACGATCAACTGGAGATCGATCGCCGCCATGAATGGCAAACTCGCGCGGGCCTGCCAGTCGAGAAAATGACTTCATCCGATGCCAGACTCCTTGAACCAAACATAGCAACGAATGTTTCAGGTGCACTCCGCTTTCCAAAAGATATCCAGGTAGAAAACCGACGCTTGCTAAACGCATTAGTAAACAGCGTCGCGCAACTCAACGTCAGATTGCGTACAGGCATCAACGTCGAGGCAATTCGCATAGAAAAGAATCATGTGACCGGCGTGCAAACCTCGGAAGAAACACTCGACTGTCACACCGTTATCCTCGCGGCAGGTCCGTGGACTAGTCTTATTCATTCCACGATTAAGATTGAACCTGTTCGTGGCCAGATCGTTTGCCTCAACACAGCTCCGCAACTGTCTCGACATGTCATCTATAGTCCACGCGGTTACATCGTTCCTCGTCGGGATGGACGGCTATTGGCAGGATCTACCAGTGAGCGGGCAGGTTTCGTAAAAGAAGTAACCGTCGAGGCTGTAACTTCGATCCTGCAGAATGCCATTGAGATTTGCCCGGCAATCGCAAACCAACCCATTGCTGATTTCTGGGCTGGTTTGCGGCCGAAAGCACCCGACGGTTTGCCAGTGCTTGGGCCTTGTGGTGAAATTGACGGGTTAATTTATGCAACCGGGCACTATCGAAACGGAATCCTACTAGCGCCCATCACTGGAGAGTTAATAGCCAAGGCCATAGTAGAAAACACTTCGCAACCTGCGCTTGCCGCTTTTAGTCCCGATCGCTTTAGTTCTCTGGCTGTCAGTTAGTGTACGAAATGTCGAATCCGCGTATTCAGATACTGTTTGTCGTAGCCATTGTCCTGTGCACTTGTGTTTCGGGACGCTCGCAGTCGCTTGACACGAAGGCCGCAGATAAAGGTACCGATATTCGTTCGGCGCGCGAAGTTTTTGAGGATGCGAACGGCTATCTCGGACGGCGGTATCAGGAATTCAATAAGAAGAATCAACCTTACGACCCAAAGCTCGAAGCCCAGGTTAAAAAAGAACAACATGACCTTGCGCTAAAGAACGCTGCAATTCTTGAAAGTCGAAAATTGCATGGCGACGATCGATATTTTCTCGGCCTGCTCTATCACTTAGCCGGTGATGGAGATAACGCACTAAAGACGATGACTCAGTTCGTCAAAGAAGAGCCCGATGGTGAAAAGGCTCAGACAGCTCGTAACGTCGTAGTCTTGTATTCCGTTAAGAAAGACAAAGTAGCCGACGCACTGGCTGCTGTTGACGATTACGCGAAGCATCAACCACAAAGTTCCGAAGATCGCTACAGAATGGAATTCTTAATCACGGACTTCTTTCTCCGGGCAAAAGACTTCTCGCAGATGGCTAATCATTCAGAACAGATGATGAGGGCAGCGAAGAAGTTTGCGACTGAACATAAGTCAGAAGTTGCGAAACGCGATGACATGTTCCTGAAGTCCGCGATGATGTTGTCAGATGCATACGACAAGACGAATCGGAAAGAGCTGGCGATTTCGATGTGGCAAGATCTCCGGCGAACTTCAATGCAGTTGCCCTCAGGAACACTGTACAAGATGGCAACGTTTCGGCTGGCAACGTTGTCGCCCAATACTGACCTGAGAAAGATTTCAGATGAAGTTGCCACGGAAAGTGTCTCGCCGCCGCCTGAACTTTCGGGGAATCAGTGGATTGATCAGGAGCCAGTGAAATTGTCGAAATTGCATGGTCAGGTTGTGTTGTTGGATTTTTGGGCGCCATGGTGTGGACCCTGCCGTTTCACTTTTCCCAGGCTGAGTCTGTGGCATCAAGCATACAAAGATAAGGGCCTCGTGATTCTGGGCGTGACCAAGCTCTACGGGCACGATGACCAGCGCAATCTGACACCCGGTGAAGAGTTAACTTATCTGCGGCAGTTCAAAAAGCAGAATCGACTTCCGTATGGTTTCATCGTTGACGATTCAAGTACGAATGATTTCAATTACGGCGTGTTTTCGATACCGATGTCGTTTTTGATCGATCGGCGCGGAGCAATCCGTTTCATATCAGTCGGTGCGGGAGAGAGTGAGATTGCAGAACTCGGCAAAATGATTAAGAAATTGATCGAAGAACCGGTAGAGGTGAAAACGGAGAGTAGTCAATAGGTCGAATAGGTCATATAGGTCCTATAGATGCCTCAAAACATAGACATAGTGCGGATCTTAATAGCGTTCGTCGCCGGAATCGCTTCATTCCTTTCTCCCTGCGTGCTGCCGCTGGTGCCGGGTTATATTTCACTCATCTCCGGTGTCAGCATCGACGGACTGAAAGAAGGGACGAGCAACCGACGTGCGGTCATCATCAATTCCCTCGCGTTCAACGCAGGGTTGTCTGTCATCTTTCTGATTCTGGGCACAACGGCTGGGCTTGTGGGTGCTGCCATCACAAGTAACCCATGGGTGCGCATCATTGGGGGCCTGGTGATCATCGTCTTTGGTTTGCAGTTAATCGGCATACTGAAGATCGCAACTCTCTACAAAGACACAAGGTTCTTTTCGCAGGATAAACCGCGCGGCATTCTCGGGTCAGTCACATTAGGAATGGCGTTCGCCGCTGGTTGGACTCCGTGCATCGGGCCAATCCTCGGCGGAATTATCGGTCTTGCGGCCACGAGCGGCGGATGGAAAAGTGGCTTAGTGTTGTCCAGCTTTTATTCTGCTGGTTTAGCAGTTCCTTTTCTGTTGACAGGTCTGGGCATCAATAAGTTCCTCGGCTTCTATGGGAAGTTTCGCAAGCACCTTCACAAAGTCGAGGTGGTTTCAGGAATCGTTTTGATTGTCGTCGGCTTGCTCGTCATGAGCGGTAAATCGACAGTGCTGGCGAGTTCAACGCTTACAAAGTATGGCTTCAATGCAGAAGAGTTGGTTGTCAAATTCCAAAACTGGTGGTACGGCAACAAACCGGCTACACCAGCTCCCGCGACCCCAAACACTGCTTATCAAAAGGCACCGGATGTGGAGTTCCGCACTCTGGAAGGCAAGCCTTTCCGATTAACGGAACTGCAAGGTCAGGTGGTTCTGCTAAACTTCTGGGCGACCTGGTGCATTCCATGTCGCGAAGAAATTCCGGCGCTCAACTCTCTGCAACACGAACTTGAAGCAAAGGGTTTAAGAATTGTGGGCGCGTCACTCGACGACGACGCTGAAGGAGTAAATGCTTATCAAAAGGACGTGCGGAAATTTGACTACCAGGTTCTGCTCGGAGCTAGCGACCTTAAAGTCAAATTCGAACAGTCCGTTCTACCAACTACTTATCTGATCGATCGACAGGGACGTATTCGTCAGAAGATCATTGGTGCTCGAGATCGTGCTGGTTGGGAAGAAGCAATCAAACCTTTGCTGGATGAAGCGCCGACCGTATCGAGCACAACGAACTAAGCTTGTGGAGTAATACCATGAAAAAACTTTCAGCTCTCATTTTCGTGTTTGTGTTGTCGCCACTTCTCGCCTTCGGCCAGGCTGGCCACGAGTATTCTCCGCTGGTTGAGAAGACGGTCAATTATAAGAATTGGACGCTGCCTAACCTCACCAGCGATAAAACTGACGAACTGCGTTCGTTAGTGGCGGGCAAAAAGCTCGTGATGATCGTGTACTTCGCACCCTGGTGCGGCAACTGGCGCAACGAAGCGCCAATTGCGGCGAAGCTATATGAGAAATACAAAAATCAAGGGTTCGAAGTTATCGGTGTTAGCGAGTACGCAACGCGTGACGATGTGAAAAAATACTTTGGTGACGCAGGCGCGCCGTTTCCCGTCGTAACGGAGTCAGAAACTCGCGATGACAAACAGAAGACTTTGCATTATGGCTATCGACAACTGACGGGCGACACTCGCAACTGGGGTTCGCCCTGGAACATCTTTCTTGAGCCTTCCAAACTAAACGCCTCAGGCGATGTCCTCACCGAAAAGGCATGGGTAGTGAATGGCGAGTTGATTGAAGATGAGGTGGATAAATTCATCTCGTCGAAAGTAACAGCGACGAGCGCTGTGATCACTCCGTGTAAGAATTAACCGACGATCAACTCTGCGACCAGAATCTAACAAGTTGGGAAGGGGGTAAGCGGCCAACTTGTTCAATTGCTGGCGGCTGCTTACCGCCTTCCCAACTTGTTAGATTCTAGTGGCAGAGTTGTTTGCCATTTCCTCGTTTGACCGCTCGACGTTTTCGGTGAGTGCCTGCACGTTTTGACGCCTTAAGAATTTTCCTAACCAGATTTCTCCAGAAAAACGCCGCATTTTTCGCGGTCTTTCCACAGGCATACCACTTGCCAATTCTTCCGTCAGCGAAACGACGCTCCCGTCGAATCCCCAAGGGCGACATTGCGAAACGGGGCGTGTAGGCCCTGAGCTAACGAGGAGAACAAAAACATGACGAACCGACACACATTGAATTTTTCAATTTTCGCAGCTGCCGCTTTGGCTCTTTCTTTACCAGTTCTCGCGGCCGCGCAATGGGGACAATATCCCGACAATCGCTATCCGAACCGCAATGGTGGTAACGGACGCTACGATGAGCGATACGTGAAAGATTCCGTCAAGCGACTCGATAACCTGTCGAAGGATTTCGAAAGGGATATGGATCGCGCACTCGACCACAGCCGCGCTGACGGAACTCGGCGCGAAGATCAGATCAACTCCGTCGTGCATGACTTCCGACGCGCCGTTGGTGATCTGAAGTCAAGAGTTGGAAATGGCCGCGACTTGAATCGCAGCTATAACGAAGCGCAGCGAGTGATGAGTTTGGCTGATCAGGTCGATCGGTTCGGGGCACGCCGGCTGGACTCACGAACTGCATCCGAATGGTCGCAGATTCAAGGTGAACTGCGAAACATCAGCGACATCTACGGTATTGGATATCGCGGACGCAATGGCGACATTTACGACCGCAACAACAGAAACAACCGCAACAATGATTGGTGGAGACGCATTCCATTCCCTCGGTAATCCTGCCCATTAAGCCCTGCCAGTAAACCTTCTTTTAGAAAGCCTCGACTCGAACCGACGAGTCGAGGCTTTCGTCTGTGATGTGATCATTTCTCCTGAATAGGACCTATATGACCTATAGGACCTATTCAACCCTGCTACTCTGAGACATAATGCGCGCATGCCCGGCACACTTTATTTGGTTGCAACTCCTATCGGTAATCTTGCAGACATCACTCATCGTGCGATTCAGATACTCAAAGACGTTGACCTGATCGCATGCGAAGACACTCGACACACAAAAAAATTACTTCAGCACTTTGGTATCGACACAAAGACCGTCAGCTACCACGAGCATAATGAGCAGACTCGCTCCCGGGAATTGATTGCCCAGTTAAGAGACGGTCGTAATGTGGCGATAGTCTCAGACGCCGGCACACCCACGATTAGTGATCCGGGATTTCGACTCGTAAACGCCGCCGTCGAAAATGATATTCAAGTCGTCCCGGTTCCTGGTGCCAGTGCACTTATCACTGCACTGACCGCCTCGGGACTTCCCACCGATGAGTTCTTTTTTGCCGGGTTTTTACCGAGCCGACCGACTGCGCGGCAAACACGGCTGCGCGAATTAAGTACGATTCCGGGCACTCTAATCTTTTACGAGGCGCCGCACCGGCTAGCTGCTTCACTCAAAGACGCAAGAGAAGTTTTAGGTGAACGCCATGCCGTGGTCGCTCGTGAGTTAACCAAATTACACGAAGAGATAAAGCGCGGGTGCCTTGGAGAACTTGCGAGTCACTACTCCGACATTGAAAATCCCCGTGGTGAGTTCGTCGTCTTGATTGATAAGACGGTGCTTGAAAAAGAGGATGCGGTTAATGAGCAACGCATCAGTTCGTTAGTCAGAGGGTATGAAGAACAAGGCCTGGATCACCGTGCGGCTTTGAAAAAAGCGGCGCGTGAACTTGGGATTTCACGCGCCCACGCTTATCGTCAGTTATTAGCTGAACGTGCTCGCTCTTAGTTGGTACTCAACTGAGCTGGCAAGGGTTTATCCACTTTCACTCGCGTCGCTCGATTCGCCAATTCCCACAAAGTCATGTAGACGGTGCGCGTAATCTTTTCCATCTTCTGATAATCGATCTTATCCGCTGAGTCTCCCGGCTGGTGGTAGTCTTCGTGCACTCCATCGAAGAAGAAAATGATCGGAATTCCTTTCTTCGCGTAGTTGTAATGATCGCTGCGGAAAAAGAAGCGATTTGGATCCTTCGGATCGTCGTAGCGCGTATCGTAGCCGATATTCAGATAAGACTTGTTCACTGCCAGAACCAGATCGCCCAATTCAGTACTCATCATTGTCGAGCCAATCAAATACACATCGTTCGGCCCAGTCAACTCTTTGTTTCGCGGGTTGGTATCCCCTTCCTTTTTGCTGCGGCCGATCATATCGATGTTTAGTTGTGTGACCACGTGGTCTAGCGGAACTGTCGGATACTCAGTGAAGTAGCGCGAACCCCATAATCCTTTCTCTTCGCCGCAATGCCATACAAACAGAACTGAACGTTTTGGATGCGCGGGTGCCTTCGCAAGAGCTTCGGCCATGGCGAGAAGTGCGGTGGTACCCGAACCGTCATCGTCGGCTCCGTTGCAAATTGGGTCGGCTGCATTCAGCGCGCAGATCCCGACATGATCATAGTGCGCGCCCAGCGCAACGTATTCGTCCTTAAGAACCGGATCACTTCCTTCCCAGATTCCCACTACGTTCTGTGTTGGCACCGTTTCCGCTCTCGACGAAAGATTCAACGAAACTGTTTTCGACGCGTTGAGAACGAAAGGCGGCGGCAGTGTTGGACTATACGAAGCATTGAAAATTGCAGTGGCACTGCTCTTCTCGCCAACAAAAATCGAGTTCGCCACTTCCGGTGTAACAACAATTGAAGGCAACGGCGCGCTGGTAGGTGTTTGGAACTTAGCCACCACAGTCGTTCCACGATCGATTATTCGTTGGCGGTTTCGTTCCCAATTGGCGAGATACTGGAAATCTGGAACATAAATGATTCCAACTGCGCCAACCTTGCGGGCATAGTCGTTCACGTTCATGAAGTCTTCGCCCTGCTTGCCAAAATCAGCACGTATAACCCCTCGCGGTGGCGTGTTTGGACTGCCAAAGACCACCGCGATCTTGCCGTTTGCATCGACACCCTTGTAAGCGTCAATCTCCTTCGACTTGACGAACCACCCGCTGCCAGCGAAAACCAGTTGACCTGATACCTGTCCCGAACCGCCGGCAGGAAGATAGTCAGTGCCCTGGGTTAGAACTCGCCCGTTTAATTCAACTCGCGTTTGACCACCGTCAACACGGTTGCGTGTGAGTTCAATTCTTTGCAGAAACGTCCCGTTATCACCGGCGGGTTTGAATCCCCAGCGAGAGAGATTCATCGCGATAAATTTTGCGGTTGTATCAAGACCACGTGAAGGTGTGTCGCGGCCCTCCATTTCATCAGAGGCGATGAACGATAAGTAATCCTTCAACTGTGACGCGACGATAGTATCCACGCCTCGTTGCGCCGCTGGTGAAACCGTCGCGGCCTTTTTGAGTTTTTCGGCCGTTCGTTGGGCGTGAGTAGCCGGATAAGTGATGACGAGCAGGCTCGTCAACACACAGGTAGTTATCAATCTTCGCATGCGGGCTCCTAACTGAGCGTTCTTTGAGCTTTGTGTTTTGAGCTTAGTACTTTGAAACTTCAATAGGTCATATAGGTCATATAGGTCCTATTGACGTGGTAAGCAAAAAGATCGAAATACAAAGCCTAAGCTTCCTGCACAGCTTGCACCAATCGTGTCAGTGTATCTTTCGCGTCGCCATACAGCATGCCTGTTACAGGCTTAAAAAACAAAGGGTTCTCAAGGCCTGAGAAGCCTTTACCCTGCCCGCGCTTTAAAACGATCACTGACTTGGAACGGTCAACGTCGAGAATTGGCATTCCTGCGATTGGGCTGCTGGGATTTTCGCGCGCATCCGGATTAACCACGTCGTTTGCGCCCACGACAACCGCAACGTCCGTGGTGGGGAACTCCGAATTGATCTGTTCCAGTTCGTATAGAGAGGAATAGGGAACGTTTGCTTCAGCAAGCAGTACGTTCATGTGACCCGGCATCCGCCCCGCTACCGGATGAATACCATACTTCACTGTGACGCCACGCTTTTCAAGAACGTCCGCCAGTTCGCGCACAGCATGTTGCGCCTGCGCAGTGGCCAAGCCGTATCCAGGAACGAACACGACTTTGTTCGCATAGGCAAGCTGAGTCGCGACGTCGTCCATGCTGACCTCGCGCATTGTTCCTTCGTGAGCACCTGCACCAACAGCGATCGCTGCACTTCCAAAGGCGCCGAACAAGACATTTGTCATCGAACGATTCATCGCGCGGCACATCAAGATCGAAAGGATGAAACCGGAGAAGCCATCCAGAGTGCCGGCAATGATCAGGACTTTGTTATTGAGCACAAATCCCGTTGCGGCCGAAGCGAGTCCGGCATACGAATTCAACAGCGACATGACAACCGGCATGTCAGCTGAACCGATCGGCATTACTAACAGCAATCCAAAGACAAACGCGAGTCCGACCATCGTGAAGAACAATGGCATCGACCCTGGTACTACGATCAGGTAAATGAAGATTCCGACAGTAACAGTCAACAGGACCATGTTGAAAACATTTTGGCCCTTGTAAGTCATCGGAGTGCCGCGAACTAAGCCCTGAAGTTTGGCAAACGCGAGCAAACTTCCTGTGGTAGTGAGCGATCCAAGCATTACTTCAAAGCCCAGCGCGCTCATGGTGATTCGTTCGAGATTCCCGCCAGTCCTATAGAACTCCGAAATCCCGACCAGTGCTGCCGCGAATGCTCCAAATGCATGTGACAATGCGGTTCGCTGAGGCATTGCCGTCATCGGCACCCAGACGCCCATTGCCAGCCCTACCAGAGATCCGATCACTAACCCGGTGATGATCCATGTGAAGGAAACGATCTCGTAATGCATCAGGGTGCCGATGATGGCCATCAACATGCCGACTTCGGCGAGGTGCATACCACGCTTGGCTGATTCGGGATGACTCAACCCCTTCAGTCCGAGGATGAAGAAGACTGAAGCGAGGAGGTAGCTAAATTCTATGAAGTAGGTGCGCACTGGCTATTGGCCTTTGGACTTTGGCCTTGGGTCTTTGGTTTTTGATAGGCTCTTGCAAAGTTCAAGGCCAAAACCAAAGACCAAAGGCCTATTTCTTCCTCTTAAACATTCGAAGCATTCGATCGGTAATCACAAATCCGCCGACTACGTTGGTGGTTGAACAAACGACTGCAATGAAACCGAGAATCGTGCTTAAGGTGTTGTATCGTGCACCGGCAGTAACAATGGAGCCGACCAAAGAAATGCCGGAAATCGCGTTCGTTGCCGACATCAATGGCGTATGAAGTAACGGCGGCACACGTGAAATAACCTGGTAACCAAGAAACGCCGCGAGTACAAAAACATACAAGGCTGAGATGAGAGTATCTGTTGACATATGAAATCTCCTTCAAATGTCCGATATGCTTCTGTCTTGTCGTGACTCCGATCAAAAGCCCTCGATCACAACGCATGATGACGACCGGTCGACACTTGGGGCCTGATCGGGAATCACACGACAAGCTAAAGCATATCGGACACTCGCTTGTTCACAATCTCACCGTTATGCGTAACACACGACGGTCCAACCACATCATCATTCATGTCGATCTGCAACTGTCCGTCTTTTATCATAGGTGTGAGAAACGCCGTGATGTTACGCGAGTAGAGTTGACTCGCATGCACCGGAACAGTCGCTGCGAGATTTGTAGGGGCCATGATTGTGACGCCATCGTGCTCCACGATTTCATCAGCCTTGGTCAAAGCACAATTGCCGCCAGTTGCGCCGGCCAGATCAATCACCAGCGAACCTCTTTTCATTCCGTTCACCGCTTCTTCTGTGATGAGTAATGGCGCGCGGCGACCAGGAACTTGTGCAGTCGTGATGATGATGTCAGCCTGTTTTGCGTGTTCTGCGATAAGAGCTCGACCGCGGTTCATCGCTTCATCCGATAACTCAACGGCGTAGCCACCGGCGTCTTCGGTTTTGAGTCCGCCGAGATCAACTTCCAGAAACGTAGCGCCAAGTGATTTGACCTGTTCACCGGCAGCCGCACGAACATCGTAACCTTCGACAACTGCGCCAAGCCTTTTCGCTGTGGCAATTGCCTGGAGACCAGCCACTCCGGCACCAAGTACGAGAACACGAGCTGGAGGAACCGTGCCTGCCGCAGTCATCAGAAGGGGAAACATTCTCGGAATTCGATCGGCGCCGATTATTACTGCCTTGTATCCGGCGACGGTGGCCATCGAAGAGAGCGCATCCATCGACTGAGCGCGCGTTATACGCGGAATCAATTCAACCGCAAAAGTCGTGATGCTGCAGGCTACTGCTGGTTGAAGCGCTGAGGGTTCGTCAAGCGGTTTTAGGAAGCCGATAACTACAGCGCCTTTCTTCAGTCGAGCAAAATCGTCCGCGGTAGGACGATTCACGACCGGCATGACGTCGGCGGATTCCAGCAAAGCATTTCGATCCTGGAAGACTTCAGCGCCGGCATTGCGATAGTCTTCATCACTACGCGCCGCACCGAGTCCTGCACCGCTCTCAATCTGCACTGATGCCTTAAGCGCGACCAGTTTCTTTACCGCCTCCGGCATCAGCGCCACACGAGATTCGCCCTGTTGGTTCTCACGCAATACAACAATGTTCATTGCGTGCCCTCTTGGCGATTGGTGTTTGGATGGATCACTGTGGGGTTGACGACACCAGCTGGTGAGTTCGGCATAGAAAAGATGCTATTTCAAGTGCAATGTATGCGGCTTGTCGAGCGACGGTGAGTATATAACATTGTAGAGCGGCGCTGTAATCACGAGCAGGAGCAGGAGCAGGAGCAGGAGCAGGAGCAGACAACATTGTAATAAGTCCTATTCGTCGTATACGTCCTATTTTGGCCTGCCTCCTGCTCCGAAGGTCAACTTGCAGATCTCGCGGACCGACACCTATAATCCGAAACCTGTCAAGGCGCATTGGTGTAGTTGGTTAACACGCTGCCCTCTCAAGGCAGAGATCACGGGTTCGAGTCCCGTATGCGCTACCACGTTATGACGAGGGTCGCTAGACTTAACTCCGGGCGGCCTTTCTTTTTTGCCAAACGGTGTTCAAAATTGCGAGGACACTCAAACCTCAGCAGGAAACCAGGGTTCCGTACCGGCTATCGAAATACCGATCAATCTCGATGCGCGTTGCTGAAATAGCAAAGCCTCAAATGTATGATGCGCACAATGTAAACACCAAATCCGGAGGAGACAATCCATGCTCTCTCGAAACCTTTCCCGGCAACGAAGCGTCGTTAAATCGATCCTCTGGCTGCTGTGCGCTTCTTTGACGGCGCTTGCCGCAATCATTCCCGCCCGGAGTGAAAGCGCGCCCACGACGACTCGTCCGAACTTGGCGACATTCAAAATCTACTGCGCCTCAAGTTTAGACCAACCTATTGTCTATTTCAGCAATATCTTCGACGCAAATCTAAACGCGCAGTCGCAAATTAGCACGCTGCCGTTAGGCTCTGCTTTCAAAAACTACCTGGTAGAGCAATATGACTTCAAAAGTAGTTCGGGAGCCGGTTGCGGGTTTTTCGATTCCCTGAGCAAGGCGGAGGCGAACAAACGGCAGTTGATAGTTCAGGCGCAACAAGCGAACAAGCGGGTGGTGGAAGTTAACTGGAATCCGGGGCCTTTATCCGAAACGCCGATGGGAGACGGCGCATCTATTGGCATCGCCGGGCCAATACCTACTCACACATTCTGCGCTATCCCCCACGAAGTCACGATGTACTACAGTGCCGTGTTCAAGACAGCGGGCGCGCTCGTCAATCCAAAGTGGAACGATGCGTTCAACGAGTTCCTTTACAAGACGTATGGGTTTCATGCTGAAGTTGAAGCCACATGCACGATCATGAACACGAACAGAGAGGCAGAAGCGATCCTTAACGCGCGAGTTGCCGGGGCACGTGCCAATTCACACAAAGTCGTTGAGACGGGCTGGAAATTCGACCCGACCGGCACCTACAAGCCGGCTCCCAAACCGACGCCGAAAGCAGACGACGATCCAGAGCCAGTTCAACGGCCGGTGGCGCCCAACCTCTCGCGACAAGCAAGCGATGCGGCGATGAAGGAGGTGCCGGCAGCCGTGGCTTACTGCCAAAAGGATCCTTCAATGTCAGCGGTTTTTATTTGCGACAACTTAGGACGCGCCGTCTATAACTATAGGATGGCCCACATCAACGAATCCCCGGAGCCTTTGGCAACTGTCGTATCGAAATTGAGTTGCGTTGAATGTGTAGACACGGTCCGGGTGAGTCAATGGGTGGTTGATCACAAGCTGAGCAATAAAGCCGCCAACTGTGTGACCCAGAGCGTCATCGTGAACCTTCAAAAGACGCCTCAAGCCCATCGTCTTAAGGAGTTCTATGAGAAAGCTGTCGCTACATGTGGGAGATAAGGCCGCCCGTTCGCATCACACGATCTCTTAACTTGCAGTTGCGAAGAATTTGCCCATCCGAGTAGTTGTCGCTACCCTCGTATACGGAAAAAAGTTATGAAGATTGTTCCGTATGGGCTACCAGAAATCTATTACTGCATCTTGCCTGTCGAAATCAGTCGCCACCTCTTTGTAGTCCGGCAACTCGATTCGTAATTGTCCTGTCGCAGCTTCGGCATCTGGCCAAGAGGCACTGGAGCAAACCAAATCACTGAGCCTTTAGCAGAGCTACCCGGAAAGCCCGACGCACATGAGTCCTCAGTGACGGTGCCAAAATCTTCGAGAACCTTTAGCCGTCCGTTTTCGAAACTCAGTAACGAAGCCATCTCGATCAGTGTTCCCTGCGCCATGTCGCCACTGCTCATCAGCAGCTCATCAATACCATCCAGGTTCAGATCCAGTTTCTTCTCGATTGTGCTTCTGAAATCGACATCGAGATCGGCAACTAACTGCTGCCCGCTGAATATTGCGACTCGCTTCGTACCGAAGTTGTCTGCGTGAGACGCATTGCACTCGCTGACTGAAATCACATAGAGGGTTTGCGCTTGACCAGAGGCTGTAAAGCTTCCGTTTACCGAATCCACAATCGCTGGAACGATCTGACCGGCATTTCTGGCCGCCTTCAAGTAATCGTCCATGCCGTTACCAGTGAAGTTCGGATTGCATTTGTGTTCGTCCGTTAAGTATTTCCGAAACACCTTTGAAAGAACAAACTTCTGAGTTGCGGGAGTGATCTTGGATGGAGTGGTAGTTCTGTTTTGTCGGAAGTCAACGAGCACTTGCTTCGGAGTGGCAGGTTTTTGAGCAACGATGGTGGTGAAAACAAGAAGCAGAAGGGGAACAAGAGTGCGCATTGGGGACGATCCTTTCAGGATTCAATTGACCAGATAATACCTATAGGACCTACGCCACGCATAGGACCTGTCCCCTGATCCTGATCCCGCTCCCAACGAACCTACTAAAGAATCATTCATCGTGCGGGCACTGTCCACGTCAGCAACAACCTTCGCCCTAAGTTATCGCTTCGGCTTCCAGCGCCCGCACGTCCTGGGCAGCGGATGGTGCGGAAAGAACAGCTCGTCTCCGGTTCCTGCCGCTGCGTTTACGAATTCAAATCGCTAGCTTCCCGGAACTTACCGCCGGGTGGTTGAGGAAAACTTGAGGAGCCAAAAAGCCTCAGTTTTCCGCGAATTCTTTGGAGTGCGACGCCTGCCGTCGTTTTGTCACAAAGTCCGGATGATGTTCTGTAACATAGCGACGCCAGGTCGTCGCACTCCAAAGGCGGGCAGCATGATGGTCAACAATTCCCTAATCCGCCCTTCTCATCTACACTCCGTGAACATCCACAAATGCAAACGAGGACAACATGAAGGCTTCACTTTCAAGCGAGTCGTTAAGTGATCTCACTGAACGTTTGCGAAACGCGAACGAAGGCTTTTCTCAACATTACCCGGGAGAATCCGGAAGGCGTCAACCCGTTCACACTGTCTACGGCGGTGCACACCTTTTCAGGTCAGATTCAGCAAATCGACTTGGCTCATTGGCTCAACGTTCGCTCGATCAATTTGCTCCGGACTTCATCGCTTTCGCTCGCGCACTGGATCTTCCGGGCGCTGATCGCCTGCCCGATACGTTCGACGACGCTGATCACCTTCGATCGAGATTTGCAAACGAGCCCGATCAATTGCGACATGACAACAAAGTTGCCTGGCTCGCTCAGACGATCTACGAACGAGTGAAAGAGAAACTCAAACGCGAACCCGTCGAAGACTTTCGAATTGATTTCGAGGACGGGTACGGAAATCGACCTGATGCTGAGGAAGACGGCCATGCCGAATCCGCGGCCGGGGAGGTGGCCCTTGGTCAGGTAAATGGAACTTTACCGCCGTTCATCGGGATACGCATAAAACCTTTCAACGAGGAGCTGCGAACGCGAAGTTTTCGCACGCTCGATATCTTCGTTTCTACTCTGGCAGAAAAGACAGAGGGACGACTCCCCAATAACTTCGTCATCACTCTGCCGAAGATAACAATTGCGGAGCAGGTAGTGGCCCTGGCCAATTTGCTTGGACGGTTAGAGGAACAGAACAGACTTTCAAGAGGCAGCTTGAAGTTTGAAATGATGATCGAAACTACTCAATCGATCATTAACCATCGTGGCGAGATCAATCTTCCGCTTCTTCTCGGCGCAGCTGAAGGACGTTGTGTTGCGGCTCACTTTGGTACTTACGATTACACGGCTGGTTGTAATATCACTGCTGCACACCAACACATGCTGCACCCGGCCTGTGACTTCGCTAAAAACATGATGCAGGTTTCATTTGCGGGAACAGGAATTTGGCTTTCTGACGGCGCAACGAACATCATGCCAGTCGCACCACATCGTCTGGTTGCGGGTGGACCAGAGCTGACTGCCGAACAGGTTGAAGAGAATCGACAAGTTGTTTACCGGGCGTGGAAGCTGCACTTCGATCACATTCAACACTCACTCATCACTGGTTTCTACCAGGGTTGGGACCTCCACCCGGCGCAACTTCCGACACGGTACGCGGCCGTCTATTCATTCTTTCTCGAGAGCCTGGAAGCAGCTTCAGACCGTTTGAAGAACTTTGTCGAGAAGGCTGCCAAAGCAACACTGGTCGGGGATGTCTTTGATGATGCGGCCACGGGCCAGGGATTACTCAATTACTTCCTGCGTGCGATTAACTGCGGCGCCGTAACTGAAGACGAAGCTTTGAAACTTTCGGGACTGACGCTTGACGAGCTTCGCTCAGCATCATTCGTGAAGATTTTAAAGAACCGTTCTTAACGTCCGATAAACTTTTAGTTTGTCGCGTGTGACCCAACAGGTCCTTAGTTATCTTAGCGGACCCTTCGAGAAGCGCTGTTTCCCAACGTGCTCTGTTGACTACGACGACAAACGAAAGTTCGTCGGACATCTGATTTTGAATTCACTCAAACAATCGATAACATCGCCATACTTTAAGCGAGGAAATATATGACAAGACTACGACAGTCCATTTCGATTCTGATCATTCTCCTGTTCACTCTTTCACCAGTGTTTAGCCAAAAGAAGTCAGCCACCGGCGGCGACACGGAGTTGGCAAAGAAGATTGCCCGCTTCGCTCCGACTGTATTAACTGCAGATACGGCTAAACTGACTGCCAAAGACAAACTCGCTCTCGCGAAGATCATTCAAGCTGCAAAACTTCTCGACCCCCTGTTTCTGCGACAGGTGTGGAGTGGCAATGGCGACCTCGAAAGGAAACTGTTGGCCGACAAAACACCTCTCGGACGACAACGGCTGCACTACTTTTACATTAACGACGGTCCCTGGTCGCGACTCGACAACAACGAGCCATTTATCGAAGGCGTACCTAAAGAGAAACCACCTCAGGCTGCCGCATATCCTGATGACATGACGAAAGAGGAGTTCAATTCCTGGGTCCAGGGATTATCGGAAGCGGACAAGCAAAAGGCGACCGGTTTCTTTTGGGTTATTCGCAGAGGGCCCGATGGAAAGTTGATGAGTGTTCCTTACAGTCAGGTCTATCGTGAGTACGTCGACCCAGCCGCGAAACTCTTGCGCGAAGCCGCGGCACTCACAACCTATCCGACCCTGAAAAACTTCCTGAGTAAGCGAGCGGACGCATTTGGGACTGACGATTACTATGAAAGCGATGTCGCATGGATGGAACTGGATGCGCCAATCGATGTCACGATTGGACCGTACGAAACTTACGAAGATGAACTGTTCAGTTACAAAGCATCGTTCGAAGCTTATGTGACTCTTCGCGACGATGCCGAAAGTGCGAAGCTCGCGAAGTTTAGCCGTTATCTGCAGGAGTTGGAAAACAACCTACCGATGGATCCGGCCTACAGGAATCCGAAGCTTGGCGCTGCGTCACCGATTCGAGTTGTGAATGAGGTCTTCAGTTCCGGCGAAGGTAATAATGGGGTTCAAACCGCGGCTTACAACCTACCGAACGACGAACGCGTGGTGAAGGAAAAAGGGTCGAAGCGCGTGATGCTTAAGAATGTTCAGGATGCGAAATTCAACAAGACACTGATACCCATCTCTCGAGTCGTGTTGGAACCTGCTGAACGTGCCTCGCTGTCGTTTGACTCGTTCTTCACACATATTCTTTGTCACGAGTTGATGCACGGACTTGGGCCACACAACATCACCGTCAGTGGCGAACAAACGACCGTCCGCAAACAACTGAAAGATCTCTATTCAGCAATCGAAGAGGCGAAGGCTGACATGACCGGTTTGTGGGCGCTGCAGTACATGATCGACCACAACATCATCGATAAGAGTATGGAGAAGACGCTCTACATCACGTACCTCGCGAGTATGTTTCGTTCAGTGAGATTCGGAATTAGTGAGGCGCATGGCAAAGGTGTCGCAATGCAGTTCAACTATCTCACTGACGAAGGCGCGATTAAGTACAACGATCAATCAGGAACGTTCAGTGTGGATCATGAGAAGTTCAAAGCGGGCGTGACGAAGCTAACGCATGATCTTCTGACACTTGAGGCTGAAGGTTCATATGACAAGGCCAAGGCGATTCTGGATAAGTTTGCAGTTATTCGACCGCAGATGCAGCAGGCACTGGACAAGTTGAAGAATGTGCCGGTGGATATCGAACCTGTGTTTCCGCTGGCGAAGTGACTCGATCAGCAATAGGACCTATATGACCAATAGGTCTTATTGCTTAAACGCTCGTCGGAAGAACGTCGCAATCTTCCACGCGTCAATCGCTTTCCACGGCAGCTCGCCTGTCGTGTAATGGCCACAGGGAAGCCAGACAATATCCAACGGCAGTTTCCATCGTCGTGCCTCCGCGATCGCCTCCCGTGAAAGACCGATTGGAAATGTGAGGTCGTAGCGCGCAACGATAAAGCGCATTGGCCTCTCACCCATGTTTTGTAATCGCGACATGAAGGGGAATGGACTTATTGGCGCCCAGTAATTCCGCAGCTCGTCCAAACTGACATGTTGGTCAAACCCGGCACGAACATGTGCGGTAGACAGCCCGTGCCAAACGACATCAGCAACATATCCCGAGACGTGATTGAAAGCACCCGCCGCAAGATCGGGCTCGTGTGCAAACGCCAAAAAGGCAATGCAGGAGCCAACACTCGTGCCCAGTATTCCAACTTTTTCGTACCCTTCGTTCTTCAACCACCGAACGGCAGCGCGCGTATCCAGTACCGCTTGACGCATTGACTGAATCGTCCTGCCCACATTAGTGCTGACAAGATGATCAGCACGTTCCAGATTTGCCGGCCTTCGTTGTTGATGATAAGGCAGTGTCAGTCGTAAAGCAGACATGCCAATCATGTTGAAGATCCTGCAAGCTTCGACGTGACTTTCAAATTGCGCATTCCATTGAGGCAATACAACGACTGCCTTTGTCGGACGTTTGCCGTTGCGGGCCTTCGCACGAAAGAACCGGGCACAAGCCAGATTATTTTCGAGGGAAGGCGTTTCAACAACACTAGTCCAAGTCAGTTGGTCGGCAGTTAAGTTGTAGTCGCGAATTTCCGGCAACGCATAGAAATGATCGCTCGACTGCATCACGCGTTCAGTGTGTCTTTGCAGTACTACGCGTGGATCGTCACCGTTGACATGATCGAGGATGTGCGGAAGTCCCCAATCGAAGGGAAGGATGCGACGGTTGTTATCGCGCTGGTGATACCAGCGTTCCCGCCGGTGCATGTAGTTTTGCCAGAGGCCCATTAAATGTGTCCTAAACGTGGAAAATCAAGTGGCAAATCGTAAGCTACAAGCGGCCAAAAAGTGAAACCTTGGAGTGCGGCGGCCTGCCGCCGCTTTGTTACAGCGGAAGTCGGAGTAGTGGCCCTCTAACAAGTTGGCCCTGTTACAAAGCGACGGCAGGCCGTCGCACTCCAAAGTTCACCGCCGTTCGAAGAGTCGCCTGATCATTTGGGGCAGGATTAACGAGGATTGAAGGAGCGAACCTGTGGTGAAATGCTTTGCCAAACCGCGAAACAAACGTCCGGCGGTGGCGGAATATCGAAACCACCAAACATCCGGAACACTCGGCAAGAAATTCACATGTACATGTTGCGGCGTAACCATTTCCAACAGACCGAGTCGTCCATGTGTTCGACCGTAGCCACTTTGCTTCACTCCACCCCATGGTGTTGGAGCAAGAGCGTGAGTGTAAACAACTTCATTAACCATCACTGTTCCAGCTTCAATCTGCTCTGCCAGCTTACGACCACGAGCAATGTCGGTCGTGAATATAGAAGCAGTCAAACCGTAAATACTGTCGTTCGCCAAACGCACGGCCTCTTCATCAGTCTTAAAGGTCATAATGGGCAATACAGGGCCGAAGGTTTCATCCGTCATCAGGTTCATCGTGTGGTTCACACCGGTGACAACTGTTGGCTCATGAAACCATCCTCGCTCTTCGTTTCGACGCGTGCCCCCAATAACAACTCGCGCGCCATTTCGCACGGCGTCGCCGATATGGTCCTCGACGATTTGAAGTTGTCGTTCATTTGTCATCGCGCCGACGTCAATTTCGTCTGAAGATGCCGGCCCCTGCTTTAGCCTGGATGTTTCGCTGACAACAAGTTCGATGAAGCGTTGCGCAATGGACTCGTGCACGTAGCAACGCTCTATAGAAGCACACGCCTGCCCGGCATTCGCGAAGGCGCCCCACACGGCCGCTCGCGCTGCGTTGGTCAAGTTTGCATCCTTCAGAACAATCATCGGGTCTTTGCCACCGAGTTCCAGCACGACTGGGACTAGATGTTTTGCTGCGGCTTCCGCTACGCGTTTCCCTGTCGCCACACTTCCCGTGAAAATAATCTTGTCAACACCCGAGTCGATGAGCGCGGAGCCTGTTGAGCCATCGCCAGTAACGACCTGTAGCAATCCGGTTGGCAGTTGTGCCTCGTCGAAGACTTCGGCGATCTTCAAGGCTGAAAACGGACTGAGCTCGCTTGGCTTAACAATAACTGCATTGCCTGCCATCAATGCGATGACTATCTCATCGAGTGGTGTGGCCCAGGGGAAGTTCCAGGGTGAGATAATTCCAACAACTCCGAGCGGCTTGTAGATGATTTTCGAAGAGCGACCCATAAGACCGTATTGGCCAATGTCGATCCGTTTAGGTTTGAGAATCCTCGCCGTATTGACAGCGAAGTAGTGCATTAGATCAAGCGACGGAACGACCTCCATTGAGATCGCCTCGGCTCTCGGCTTTCCGGTTTCCTGGGAGATTAACTTCGCAATCGATTCAAGATCGCGAAGGACTATTTCCCTCGCTCGTGAGATCACCTGGCCACGCTGCCGATATGAAAGTCCGGCCCACGAAGATTGTGCGGCACGCGCTCTTTTGGCTGCTTCAAGGACCTGTACTGAATCTAAGAGAGGTACGCGCCCAATTTCCTCGCCATTGGAAGGGTCGCGAGAAATAAGCTCGGCCTGATCAGTTATATGTGGCTGTCGTCTTATCACCAGTCTCAAAGTAGACAGATTTCGGGGGTTTTACAAGAAGCAACGAGTGTTCTTGTGGGCTACTGGATTTCAGGAGCCGTAACTCGGTCGGTTACAATGTTCGGACCTAATGTTTTTCTCTGCGTTTCTCTGCTTCTCAGCGGTTCATCGGTATCTACAAATTCTCACCGCGGAGACGCAGAGAAAGCGCAGAGAGTTCTAAAAAGATGCAGAGATATACCACAGAGAGTGAGACTTCATGATCAGACCACAACTTCGAGAGTTCATTCGTCGCATGGCCGCAAACTCAGTCGCGATTATTCCTGCTGCACGGGAAGCCACGCGGTCCAACGATACTCATTACCGGTTTCGACAAGATTCGGACTTCTTTTATTTAACCGGCTTTGAAGAACCAGACGCTATTGCGGTAATCAAACCCAATCAGTACACGCTGTTTGTTCGTCCCCGCGACCCGGAACGAGAGATCTGGGATGGGCGTCGCGCTGGTGTCGAAGGTGCCAAAAAACACTTTGGTGCTGATGAGTCGTTTCCAACAGGTGAGTTTGAGCAAAACCTTCAGTCAGCTTTGGATGGAGCAGACACACTGTACTACCGGCTAGGCGTTAATGCTGACTTAGACAAAACCATCATCAATGAGATTGCGCGAATGCGTGCACTCAATCGCAAGCCGATTCATCCGCCGCAGACCATCATCGATCCGGCAACAATCGTTCATGAACTGCGCGTACTCAAGAGTGCTGAGGAACTCGAGCTCATGCAACACTCAGCTGATATAGCTGCCGAAGCACATTGCGAAGCAATGAAAGCTGCGAGACCAGGAATGCAGGAATATGAACTCGAAGCTTTAATTGAACGGATCTTTCGCGAACGTGGCGCGGCTGGACCAGCTTACACCTCGATCGTCGGCGCCGGGTCGAATGCAACAGTGCTGCATTACATCAACAACGACGGGATACTGGGCGAAAGCGAGTTGTTGCTGATCGATGCCGGCGCGGAATACAAAGGCTACGCATCTGATATCACGCGTACGTTTCCGATCAACGGACGATTCTCTAAACCTCAACGCGAGATCTACGACCTTGTTTTGAAAGCCCAGATGGAGTGTGTGGAGTTGGTTCGACCGGGAACGACGCACGATCAGTTGAAGCAACGCTCGATCGAAATACTGACCGAAGGAATGGTTGAGCTAGGTCTGTTACAAGGCAAGCCTGAGGAACTGATCAGAGACAAGAAATACGAGAAGTTTTACATGCACGGGCTCGGCCACATGCTTGGCATCGACGTGCACGATGTTGGTCGTTACTACTTTGGACAGGAGTCCCGCGCGCTTGAACCCGGAGTAGTGATGACCGTGGAACCTGGAATCTACGTCGCTCCCGACTCAACGGACGTTCCTCAACAGTATTTGGGAATCGGCGTGCGGATTGAAGACGACGTGGTGTGCACCGCGAATGGACCGCGTGTGTTAACCAGTAAGGTACCGAAAGCGGCTGAGGAAATTGAGGAGTTGATGGCGAGGTAATCAGTGGTTGGCTACCTCGACTACCGACGCAAAAACACCTTGAACTACCATCGCCATTTTTGCGTAGTCTAGTTTTTCCGCAGTGTCGTTTTCGGTGTGGTAATTACGATTACGATAGAAAGCTGTGTCGGTGATCATTACGGCGTCGTAACCCGCATTCCAGTAACTCAATTGATCGGAAAAATCTATTCCTGGAATAAAACTGGGCGCACTGATCGAGTAGACGGGAAGTGACGATGCTTCACGCATCGCTCGCTTCACACATCTCACCAACAAACCTTCGCTCGTTCGTCCGACCACCGCAATGAAGTTACCGCGCGATGGATAAAAAAGTTTCAGTAACGCCGCCGGAAATCCCTGGCTATTTGCTACATCGCTGAAGTATCCGATCATCTCGAGACTAAACATTACACGCACCTGCACTCCGGCTTTCTTCAGCGACTCTGCATGGACGGCACTTCCCATTCCCGTGGTGCGAAAGAAGGGCGGCTCCTCCAAAGTGAATGCGACTAGATCTACACGTGTTTTCAATTCCTGTTTACTCATGAGTCGTCCCAGTTCAATTAACCCAGCAACACCGCTAGCGTTATCGTCAGCGCCTGGGAATGGGCCAGCAGCATCGTAGTGCGCGCCGACTACTATTCGTTCACCGGCCTCGGGACCGAAGGTAGCTATGACGTTGCGAAAGGATCTTCCCTCTACTCGAAATGGTTGTTCTGAAACAGTAGTTGCAAAACGTCGGAATTCGCCCTTGATGTATTCGGCAGTTCGATCCAGGTTTTCAATATGACGTTCATCTCGGGGACTGAGATCAACTGACAGCATTTGAACGTGGGCTTTCAGTAGCGTTGGGTCAACAGAGGATTGCGGTTTCGCAGTTAACCGTAGCAGCAAAGGCTGAGTGAGCCAGAACCAGGTTAAGAACCCGACGAAAAAGATCAGGGCGATGAGCACAAACATGATTCGAATGATACGACCCCGACGATCTTTTTGAGACTGCCATGGGACTTGGTTAGAGAGCGGATCCATCTGCTGCTGAATATGTACTTAGAACCCGGTGGCAAACAACCCGCGCGCACTTCTAAGTCCACAGTGTTGATACTTGTCGTACGCTCGAGCTGCTCTTTCACGAATCTGCTCGGCGCTTTCTTTTGCTATCCACCCATCAACTGCCGCGGAGAGAATGTATGCTTCGGGTGCCATCAAGTTAGTGGTCCACAAAAGCGGAAGTGCTCCAGTGGGTTTCAGCGGCTGTGAGAATAATTGCTTGCTGGCACATGCAAGGATGATGGCTTGTCGTTGGCGCGTGTCTCGCTGTCGAGCGATGTTCGGGAGTTGAAAATCCATTAGACCGTCATGACCAACGTACGCGAGCAACTCCGCGCTTCCGTGCAAGCTGAATTCACTTTCACCTGCGGTGATCTTCTCGCCTGGTTCACCAGATAGCGCATGCAGAAACTCGCTGATGGCCGTCCGGATCTCTTTTCCCTGATAGGCATCTGCTACCAGGAACAAAGTGTGGCTACGGTGTTTGAAGATACAACGTTCCAACACCGCTGTCTTTGGGTTCTGAACAACTGACAGAAGCTGCCAATCCGGATTCTTCGAAAAGAATGTCTTTATGCCGAATGCCGCACCCCAGTAAAGATTTGTTTTCGGATTGTCGCCATCACCCAGTGAGTGCGAGACCGGAACAATTCCCTGGTTCACGTTGTCCGCGAGCGCTACAAAGACGTGGATCACCGGGATAGTGTTGACAGGAGCTTGCGCGAGCTTTTGTGTTTGGGGCGCAGGACTCCGAGCTTCAGTGGTTGAGTTGCGACTGCTGCATGAGGAAACTGTCAGGAGTAACAGCAACGCACAAAGAGAGCTCAGGCATTGAATCATGATGTCTTGTAGACACCAGGAAAGGAGAAGAGTTCCAGGAAGTTGAGTGTGTTTGAATAGCGTCGAGGACCAATCGGACCCATTCTTATCTAACTTGAAAGCTCGGCGACAATCTCTCTAACAGCCGCCCTTGCCTCGTCAACTTCCTCTGGTTTGAACGAGACGGCGCCCACAACCGCATGCCCGCCGCCCCCGTACCGTTCACAAATCTTAGCGATGTTATGTGTGCGCGGCTTGGGCGCCCACGGGTTCGAACCTACGGAGATCTTCGTTCGATGAGCTCCACGTGTCAGTGCTACTGAATATGTCGTTTCAGGATGGAGATAGTAAGGAATGAACTTATTGAAACCCTCGTAACCTTCATCGACAAGATCAAACTGCACTACACCGTTCGCCGCCGTCGCTTTACGTTTTATCGCGTCGAGCGTTTCAAGATGCTGCTGTAGAATCGGCTTGAAACGGCTCTGAACTTCCTCGCTATTTGCAACTTCCTCGAGCGACCTAATCGTCAAGTCTCGAATTACACGATCGATAAACTGATCATCAGGATCTGATTCGATCACTTGCATCAGCTGCAGCGCTGGTTCCTTCAACTCAACACACTGCGCTGGTGAAGTGTATAGCGCACCGTCGATGATGTGTGCCCAATGAACCAGTGCCTCTATCGGTCTTGCATCAAACCCAAAACGTTCACTTGCCACGTCGGCGATGAACTCGGTGCAGGACTTTCTGGTCGAATCCAAAAATTTTTTGCCAGACTTATCAGCTCGAAAATGGGCCTCATCTTCTGGAGTCAGAAATGCCGACTCATGATGATCGAACCACCAGGTCAGTTTCTCAGAGGCGGCGTACTTGAAATCCACAATAGCGTTCTCATCAGAATCAAGCAGGTTCTGATCAAACAAGTTACCTGGACGATGCAGCAATCCTGTGTAATTCACTTCAGCTTCCGGGTGAATTCGCTGTTTGTAGAAACGGGTGAAAGTTGCCGCAGAGGCCACGCCGTCGAAGCAATGGCCGTGATAAAGAAGACGAAGTTTCATATTGGTTCTCAAAAGAGCGCGACATATTAGCAACGGGACCGTGAGGTGGCAAAGGCGGACAATAGATCTCAGATCTCAGATTCCAGATCTCAGATTAAGAATACTGGGCTTGGCTTTAATCTGAGATCTGAGATCTGGGATCTGAGATCATTGTCCCTTCCGATGTGTATCTAAAAGAATTGAGAGATGTCTTCGAATATCAGATTCGTGCAGAACGTTACGAGGAGATTTTTTACTCGCGGACACCCAGGTGGGAGCTCCACTAATTGTCTTTGCAAGTAGTAACTCTTCGTTTGCGGACGTCAGACCCAGATGACGAATATTCGCACATGCCAGTCCACCACCTCGGACAATGCCATCACGTGGAGTTCTCGGCCACCCCGCTTCGACGAACAACTTTCGCACGCCATTGGAGAACGTCAACAAACGACCAACCATTGTCGAATTGCCGATACGAAATCTATGCTGATCCAGGTTTGCTGTCTGAAGACTCGCGCCCGCTCGATTCGCTTCACCGGCCAGGACCGTAAATGTCGAGACTAGCCACTCTATGCCGGAGGTCCTCAACAAATCGTTCGAGTTCTTTAACGACAAATATTCGGCTAACTCCGATCGTCCAGCCGCTCGAGCACGCCTTTCCGCTTCTGCCAATGCCAGTGCCCAGGCTTCGTCGAGTTCACTCACAGCGTTTGTTCACCTCGGTAGTCAGGTCGCGCGCATCAGGAGAGCGTCCTAATCTGTGTACGACAGGCTGTTAGCCTGTCGTTGCGTCCAAGTACCGCCCTTACAAAATAAGTGAGCCTCCGGAAACCACGACAGGCTAACAGCCTGTCGTACACAGATTAGGACACTATCCGCATCTGCTCGCCGCGAATCGGGGGCGATGTTATCATGAGCCCCGAATCGTTCCCCCCAATTATTGATATTGCTCGTGCTCATAGTAAGCACTCCCCGACTAATGATTAAACCACTCACAATGTTGATGAGAATAATATTTAGCCGGTCTTGGTATATGCGTACGCTTGTTGTGGCGTGCGCAATTTGCACAATGGTTTCTGTCGTTCGCGCCCAGACTGCGAATCAGTTTCCGCCTCCCACAACTCACGTTAATGACTTCGCTGGTGTAATAGACACTCCCGTGAAGAACCATCTCGAGACTTTACTTACCGGCCTCAAGGAACGAACGAAGATCGATTTTTACGTGGCAACTTTCGATGCGACGGGCGGTCAAGATATCGCGGAGTTCTCCCGACAACTAGCTACCGATTGGAAGATCGGCGCACGCACGAGTCTAACTAAGAGCTTGCTTCTTGTTGTAGCTGTAGCGTCGAAGAGTTCCTTCACTCAATTCAGCAGAGTCGTTCAATCTGTGTTGCCTGAAGGAATCCTCGGCGATATGGGACAGCGGATGAGAGTTCAATTGACTGCCGGACGTTTCAGCGAAGCGATCGAGCAAGGCGTATTACTATTTCTAAATTCGCTTGCGCCTAAGCTCGGCTTTGCGGTTGAAGATCTCGACAAGTCCGGGCCGGCAAATGGCAGTGTTGCAGAACAAACTCCGGCCGCACCGCAACAGCCGGCGAGTGAACCTACTCAAACGCGGCCCCGCGTTGTTGGCGAAGCTTCAAAAACAGAAGCTTCAAAAACAAAAGAAGAGGCAACGAATACTTCACCCGCGCCAACTGACGACAAACCAGCAGTTACCGAGCCGTCAACAGTTGCTACCGAAGTAAAGCGACCGGAAAAGAAAACCATCACTACTCCGCCTCCGAAGACTTCAGCAAAAACGAGCAAAGCACAATCGACGCCCAAACAGATCGTCGAGCCGGTGGATGATGAAGCGGAAGCTGAAGAAGTTGAACTAACACTGACACTACCTCTGGCAAAGCGCGCCGAGAAGCTCAAGAGTTTTTTGGACACGCATCCGGATTCAAAGGCACGTCCCCGGGCTGTGGAGTTGCTCATCAGTACTCACGCAGGACTTGGCGACCAATTCTTGAAAGCAGATGACGTAGCTAACGGTGTTCAGCAGCTACTGCTGGCGATCGATGAGGCAGATGCCGGCATTTCCGACAAACTCTACACGGGTGTAATTGGGCAAATACCGGCGAACCTTTATCTTCGCGGTCAGCCCGACGCAGCCTTCGAAGCCGCCACAAAGATTGAGAAGAAATTCGGTAGCGATGCCAAACGATTGCTGGGTCTCGCGGGTTTTTACCTGACCATCGAGCGTGGTGATGAGGCTTTGCGCCTGGGTGAAGAAGCGGCGAAGCTGGCGCCGGAGTTAGCTGAGGCCCATCGCGTGTTAGCCGTCAGCCACCACATTAATCTTCAACTCGACGAAGCGGCGGCTGAGTATAAAAAGACGGTTGATCTCGATCCGACCTCGAAGGCATCGTTGAACACACTGGCAGATCTCACTCGAGCAAATGGAAAGTTTGATGAGGCTTTAGCGCTGTACAATCAATTGCTGAAACTGGATTCAAAAGACGGAACAGCAACCGCTGGAAGAGTTGTATGTCTGTTTGAACTGGGACGAACAGAAGAAGCGACAACTGCTCTCGATGCAGCACTCGCAAGCGAACCGAAGAACCTCGCATTGCTCAGTGGCACCGCCTACTGGCTGGCTTCACATGAAAACTACCAGAAAGCATACGACCTTGCACAACAAGCCGTCACGATTGAACCAAGATACACGTGGGCACAGATTGCGCTGGTTAGATCTTTGATTGGATTGAATAGAAATATCGGTGCAGAGCGTGCGATGCGCTATGCGCGACAGTTCGGCAAGTTTCCCACTCTGAACTACGAACTTGCGAATGTAGTGGCGTCAATGGGTTTCTTTGACGAAGCAGCGGAGATATTGCACGAGTCGTTTTCGTTCAAGGACGGACAAGTGGAAACTCTTTTGGCCGGAAGAATTCCTGCCCGTGCCAAAGATTTCATAGCCCTACTTGGCCCAGAGCGTCGAGCGAGTCTCTATCAACCAACCGCCGCCGATTCTCCTGCGAACAGCAAGATGCTTGCGAATCTTTTGGCGCTCGATACCTCTTTGAATCAAAGAGAGGGTGAGAAGCTGGATGAAACTATCGCTTCCAATGCAGCTCGCGAATTTGCGTCTGGCGATGATGGCATGAGGGCTTTTCGACAGCTGTACGCTGCAAACCGCCTGGTCAAATCGGGCATTGCGCTACCTACCGCACTTGAACTTCTTGAAGGATCGAAACAAGGCCTGGACGTCGCCTTAAGGTCACCGGTCGCAACCACGGCCGCTCAGGCTGACGAGTTCAGAAGCCTGCGTGCACAGGCAATCGCGGTAGGAACGATTCCGGATATTGCTGAGGCTCCCCGCAGCGCGTTGTCGAACATCATGCGCGGGCGATTGGAAGATTTGACAGGTTGGATTTTCTTCAACCAGGACAAATATCCAGAGGCGATTGACCATCTCAAGCAGGCCTCAACCATTCTGCCGAATGGAACACCAGCCTGGCGAAGTACTTTGTGGCATCTTGGAGTAGTTCTTGAGCAGACCGGTCGCAATGATGAAGCTCTGGAAAGTTATATTCAGAGTTACAACGCCGGTGAACATGACGGCGTTCGTCGATCTGTAATTGAAAGACTTTATCGAAAAGTTAAGGGATCTGTTGACGGATTGGAAGATAGAGTGGGGCCAGCGATTACCACTGGCAGGACTCAGGCAACTGAAAACAGTTCAACGACGGTAACTCCTCCTGCTGGTACCTCGGAAACATCAAATTCAGCCGCGTCACAACAGCCGACCGAAAAGGCTGGCACCACACCAACAACAGAAGCTCCTAAGCTCGAGCCTGCAAACCCAACTGCATCGCCTGAGGCTACGCCCGTCTCCACACCGGCAACAACGCCCCCGCCATCAAGTGAACCGACGCCGGCACCATCACCCGAAGCGACACCGGCAATAACGACTGGCGCCGCGCCGTCCACTCAACCAGAGCCAGTCACGGATGAGGCACTTCGAGCAGCTGCTTCTCGTGTGCGGTCCAACATCAAGATCAGTGGACGTATTCTGGATTCAAAGAGTAATGGGATATCGAATGTTGTAGTTGTTATTATCAGTCCGTCGGGCTCCGTGTTGGCATCAACTACGGACAACGACGGTTATTACTCCTTCAACGTAGCGCCATCACAAAAGACATATCGGCTCATTCCTTCAAAGGACGGTTATTCTTTCTCACCAATTGACAAAGTGTTTGCCGGACTTATGAACGATCAAACCGGCGTGGACTTTACGGGTTCGACGAATCGCTCGCCCTGACACTGGAGTCGCTCTTTTAATCGAGGTCCTTAGTACCAGGCCGTCATTAGGAATGAACTCCCACAGTGAAGAAGCTCTGAAAATAATCAAAGACGATCGTCCTGGGAGCGCAGGCGTCCCGCCTGCCCGCATGGAGAAGAACCAACTCCATTTCCTGGGAGTGGCTCAGAGCAATGTTCTTGGTTAGGTTGGACGCGGGCAGGCGGGGACGCCTGCGCTCCCAGGACGATCGTCGTTAGTTATTTTCAAAAGTTGACTAGTCTCATGAAAAAGCCCAGGTATTGGCACCCTGGGCTTCGTTATTTTGCAAGTTAATGAACTGCGTTACCGGTTAGCCTCAACCGAATTACCGACGGGCTTTCCATCCGCGTCAAACATCTGGACTGTTCCATACTTCGCCAGGACGTCGCGAGTCTTTGCGGCATCACCTACGGCGACAACCTGGAGGTGATCCATGTCAATGTATTTTTGCGCCGCACGCTGAACATCATCGGCAGTAATCGCCGACACTTTCTGCGGATAGGTATCCCAATAGTCCGCAGGCAGGTTGTAGATCTTTTGCGTGATGATGTTCTGCAGAAGTGCATTTGGTTGTTCAAGCGAAAGTGCAAAGCTTCCGATGATGGCACGCTTGGCATTCTCGAGCTCTTCAACTGGAACCTTGTCAGTTCTCAGTCTCAATAACTCGTACTTGAATTCCTTCATCGCCCCTTCGGTAACTTCAGTTCTGACTTCTGAACTTGAAACCCACGTACCTCGATACTTTGAGCCCCCGAAACTACTATAGGCTCCATAGGTGTAACCCTTATCTTCGCGCAGGTTCATGAACAGTCGTCCCGAGGGACCACCGCCAAGAACACGATCCGCAAGCAACACCGCAAAGTAATCGGGACTCGTCCTTTCGATACCGAGCGTTCCCAGAGTTAAGACCGTTTGCACCGAGCCGGGGCGATCAATCAAGGCGATTGCCGACGCTGACTGCGCAGGTGCGGGTGGAATGTTCATAGCCGGAACATCAGCCTTTTGCCAGTCGCCAAAGGCCTTTTCGAGCTTCGGCATCAATTCCTTCATCTTTACATCGCCCACCACTGCGAGAATTGCGTTGTTCGGTCGGTAGTAGGTGGAGTGGAATTCCGCCAGATCCTTACTCGAAAGTCTCTTCAAGTGATGCAGCCGGAGCAGTCACAAGCGCCGCCGGATGATTCCCGTAGATCGCTTTCTGAAATTGTTCCTGAGCCAGGAACTGCGGATTCGATCTTTGGAATTGCAATTGCGCGAGTGTTCGCGTTCTGTACTTATCCACCTCAGCCTGGGGGAATATAGGGTTGCGAATGACATCGGCAAAGATGTCCAGAGTCTGATCGAGGTTCTCAACCAGAGCGGAAGCAGTGACCGTACTTGTCAACGAAGACAACCCTGAGGTTGAGAATAGAGTTGTACCGAGGGTGTCAGCCTGTTCGGCAATTTCTTTGCTGGAACGTTTTGTCGTTCCTTCACGGAGAAGCGCCGCGACGAAACTTGCCAGACCGTGATAGTCGGCGCGGTCAGCTAAGCCTCCGCTGAGGATCACCATCTGCATTCTGATTGTTGGCACCTTGCTGGCATTGAGCAGAACTACACGCAAGCCGTTAGGCAAAGTCGCTTCTTCGGCTTTTGGTAGCTTGACTCTTAAAACGTTCTTGTTAACAGGCGCCTTACCTTTGATCACGGCGCCTTTTATGCTCCCCTGAGATTGCGACGTCGTGCCTCCCTGAGCGAAACCTGTTGAGGAGACAAGCGCCAACAGCATCAGCACTGTTAGAAACTTTCTTAGATTGTTTTTGGTTCTCATTGCTAACTCCTTGCCTCCTTATTGACCGGAAGCTCCGGTTGCTGCCTTCGCTTTGGCTTTGGGCATCGTGATGACAACTGTGCGATTTGTATCGACGAGGTATTTGTTCGCTACGCGTTGCACGTCTTCTTTCGTAACTGCGCTGACTTTATCCAAACGAGCGTTTATCAAGCTGGGCTCGTTGTAATAGACCGTGTATTGACCAATCGTCACCGCTCGATTCAGCGAACTTTGCAGGCCATTTACGAAGTTGCGACGCGTAGTATTTTTGGCTTTCTGAAGTTCCCAATCAGCGATTGGTTCCTTCTTCAACCGATCGATCTCAGCGTAAATCAATGCTTCAACATCTTCGGTCTTCACATTGGGGCGCAACGTTGCGTTCGAGTAGAGCGCACCAACGCCGCGTTTTTCATCCATGAAGCCGCCGACACCGGTCAGCATCTCTTTTTCTTTAACCAGTTTCTGATAAAGCCGAGAGCTCTGACCACTTTGTAAAACCGTATTCAGGACTTGCAACGCGTAGAAGTCTTCGGTGTTTCCAGGCACCGCTTTGTAAGCGATGTCGACGCGTGGCGCGCGAGCGAGTACATCATCGACGTTGGCACGGCGTTCTGCTTTCTGTTGCGGCTCCGTCATATCAACGGGTGGTGGATCTGGCTGGCGCGAGATCGATTCAAAATTGGCGCGGATACTGGCGAGTGCATCAGCCGTTTTGAAATCACCAACCAGTGTCAGTACAGCATTGTTGGGCGCGTAGTACATCTTGAAGAACTGAGCGACATCGTCGACGCTCGCGGCATTGAGATCTTCCATCGAACCGATGGTCGTGTGTTTGTAGGCGAAGTTGTCGTAAATAAGCTCTTGCTGGATTTCTTCGCTCTTTCCGTACGGTTGATTATCGACGCCTAAGCGGCGCTCTTCCTGGACCGCGTTGCGTTGGTTGTCAAGGTTCTCTTTCGTGATCGCAAGACTCTTCATGCGATCAGCTTCGAGAAACAGAGCGAGATCCAGCTGATTGGAAGGGAGCGCTTCAAAGTAATTCGTGCGATCCTCGTTGGTCGTGCCATTCATGTTTCCGCCGTTGTTGAAAACAAGAAGGAAGTGTTCGCCACTGCCGACGTTTTCAGATCCTTTGAACATCATGTGCTCAAAGAGGTGCGCAAACCCGGTCCTTCCCTGCCGTTCATTCCGTGAACCAACGTTGTAAGTTATGGAGACTGCAATAACAGGCGCGGAGTGATCCTCGACAGTAATTACTCGCAGTCGTTTTTAAGAGTTGTCTCTTTGAAATCTACTCGTACATTTCGAGCGGTCTGAGCCTGTAGGGTTACGACGCTCAACGCGCAGATCAAACTAGAGGCAAAAAGTCTTGAGACACGTCGCATAAAAAATCAAACTCCTTTTGTGATTGGGTGATGTCTCAATCGAGTGGGTTTCCACACTTCAAGGCAAAACTCTAATTAAGCAACGCAGACATGCCCGTGTGCACGAGGTTGAGCGGGCTTTTTGTTTGTGGAGTTCGCCGGCGCTGAGTCGCGGAAACCACGTAACTCGGTTGCGTGGCAGAAATGTATGCGTTGGTTAGAGCAGTGTCAAGCGGGCGAGCTATTGACCAGGAGTATAGGACTTATCTGAGCTATAGGACCTATATCGCCAATCGCCCCAGCCAACCGAGAGACAATTCCGACCATCCAAAACATTCGTCAAGCGTTGAACGCCCGCGTCAGACTAGCCGGCAACATCGGCCCTCGCACTCGAGCAAGCCCCAAAAAACCGGTTGTTTTCGAACGCTCTTAATTTCACGCGGGCTTCGTGGAATTTGATGCAGCGTGTTGTGTTCCTGCTGCCAGTTAGAACGGCTGTATAATCGTTCGTATCCGAAAAGCCATGAGCAGAATAACGTCCACCTTGCCGCGCGTCGTGGCGACTCTGACAGTCGCGTTAGTCCTAGCTGTTTCTGGAAAGTCACAACAGCCAGCCCCCCAACAGCAGGCCAGTCGTTACGACGTCACCAACTATCGAATCGAAGCCCAAATCATCCCTGACCAGCACCTGCTGCGCGCCGGCGCGGACGTGACGTTTGTGCCATTGGACGCGACGCGTTCCGTCGTGTTTGAGCTGAACGGATCACTGCACATCGAAAGCATTGAAAAGGATGGGAAGCCTTTGACCGGGTATGTGCAGGACGCGGTTGGCGTCGGCGCACTCGGACCGAGCGTCCGTGTCGACCTCGGTTCCGTACTTCCGGCTAACCAACCAATTACGCTTCGTATTCGCTGGAGTGGTGCTCTGATTTCTCCGGAAGGTGGACCGCTCGCCACAAAACGACTGGCCTACGTTGGCCAGGAAGGTTCGTATCTGATGTATGCGTCGCGATGGTTTCCCTTTCACGATTACGCAGCAGACCGCGCAACCTCGGACATCACTTTTATCGTACCTGCCGGCTTACAAGTCGCTGGGACCAGCGACGACCCGGTCGTTGCGCAACCCGCCCCAAAAGAAGGGGCAGTTCGATATCACTTCGTCCATCGCCAGCCAGTCTTGATTGGAAACTTCGCCGCTGGTCAATACATCAACAAGAACCTGACTTTTGGCAAATACCAGTTGCAGTTGTACGCAATGCCCGGCAGCGAAAAGAGGATCGATTCGTTTGCCGAACTAACGGGGCGTGTTCTCGAATTCTATTCCAAACACTACGGCGCGCCGTTGTTTGGCAATCGCCTTGTTATCGTCCAAATTGACGATGAGAGTCTCGATACCTATTCGGGACCAGGCATCGTGTTTCTGTCTTCGAAGATGTTTGACTCCTCGCGTCCGATTCCCGAGGAGAAAATAGAACGCGAGATGGCTTATCAATGGTGGGGTCAGACGGTGGGACTCAAATCCTTTGACGACGCATGGCTGTCCCAGGGACTTGCGGAGTGGAGTGCGTTTGCTTATCGCGAGTCAATCCTGAGCGCGGGCGGTTTGGACGCCGCTCAACGCGAACAACAGGAGCGTGCGTTGACATTCGAGCAAACTGCTTCAATCGCTCGCGCCCCCAGTGCACTTGATGACCAGTCAGCCGCGTATCAATCAATTGTTTTCTACAAAGGCTCGATGGTCTTTCGCATGTTGCGCGAGACAATCGGCCGTGACAACTTCGAGAAACTGCTTTACACATTCCTCGATACTTATCGCGGCAAGAACGCATCGATTGATGATTTCGAAAAGCTGTCGTCGAAGATCAGCGAACAGAACTTGAGATACTTCTTCGCGCAGTGGGTAGAAGGCACCGGCGTACCCGAGTTCACTGTTGACTACCAGATCATCCGAACCCGAGCCGGTAAGTTCCGTACCCGCGGCACCGTCAAACAGAACCTTGAGAATCTGCGCATGCCTGTCGAGCTGATGCTGCGAGCTGAGGGCGACAATCAGCAGATGATAGTTCGCGTTGAAGGAAAGAGTGAAGACTTCGATTTTGAATCCAACGGTCAGCCGATCGAAGTCGTCGTCGATCCTAACAACAAGATTTTGCGGATGTCTGATGAACTGCGGGTGTCGATCATCGCGAGACGCGGAATTGAACAAATGAAGGAGGGAATCTACGCCGAAGCTCAGCAGCAGTTTGAGGCGGCCCTCAAGCTCGACCGGTCAAACTCATGGGTCTACTACAACCTCGGCCTGCTCTTTTTGGAACAACGAAACTGGCAGCAGGCGCTTGATAACTTCGACGCATCGTTGTTAGGTACGCTGAAGCCTGCATGGATTGAGGTGTGGGCCCACATCAAACGCGGCAACGCTTATGACGCTAAAGGTGATCGGAACAAGGCCGTGTATGAGTACCAAAAGGCTGTGCAGTCAGGAATCGATTACGACAACGCACAAGCGGTAGCGAAGAAGTTCCTGCAAACACCTTACGATCCGAAAGCACAAACCGCCGAAGCTCTGACCCCGGGGAATTAAACCTAACCGAATAGGACCTATATGACGCATAGGTCCTATTTCTGACCAACCGCCACGATCGCAATCTTCTTTTCGTTAGCCGCGCGAATCATCTCGTCCCGATCAAACATCAAGGTCTTTCCGGCAGTGATGCATAAACAGGTGGCGCCCGCATCAGTCATCGCATCCAGCGTCGGCACGCCAACGACCGGAACATCGAACCGCATATCCTGATTGGGCTTGGCCAATTTCACAACTGTCAGTCCCCGCTTTGCCAAGCGACCGGCGCGTCGCACCGTCTCATCAGTCCCTTCCATCGCTTCGATGGCAACACATGCTTTACTACGAATTACGATAGTTTGACCCAAATCGAGATGTGCAATACCGCGAGCTATCTCGAGACCGTAGTCAATATCTTCGCGCTCGTGTTTGTCTGGCTGACGATGAGTTAGAACCCCAGCCTGCGCCAGGCTGTCCTGCAGAAAGAAAGTTGAATCGATGAGTTCAATGCCTTCGCTGTGTAACTCTGTAGCAATCGCGCCAATCAATGAGTCCGTATTGCGGCGAGGTAGCTTTAACAGAACTTTTAGCATGCGAGCGTCAGGAACTGCACGGCTAAAAATCTGCACGTGTTTGACCTGACCGGCCATAATTGCCTTGTCGACACCTTCATCTTTGAAGAAGCGAATCATCCGACCAAGCTGGCCGATTCCTACCCACTTCACCGTGTCAGCAAGCGTCTCAATTTCCGGATCTGTCTCTTCACGAATTGCGGCCACTACCATCCGGGCGCCTGACTGCCGCGCTCCTTGCAGGACCATGAAGGGGAATCTGCCATTGCCTGCGATTAGTCCGAACTTCATTTCGTGACGCCGCGAGTGGATTCTTTGATGAAGCGAATGAGATCGGCGACTTCAGCCGAATCTGTAATCTCTTCATCGATTCGCTCGAGCGCCTGAGTGGTGTTTAGCTTAGCGGAGAGTAAAAGGTGAAAAGCATGATGGAGGGCATCGATGGTGGAGCGAGAGTAACCGCGGCGCTTCATTCCGGTGATGTTCAAACCATAACACCTTGCGTGATTACCAACCGTTAATGCGAACGGCAACGCGTCTTTGACAACGACCGAGTAACCACCAACGTAGGCCTCTCTGCCGACGCGACAGAACTGGTGCACACCGGAGTAAGCGCCGATATTCGATCTATCGCCGATGGCTACGTGTCCAGCGAGAGTGGCGGCATTCGCCATGATTACTCCGTCACCGATAAGGCAATCGTGCGCAATATGCGCCTGGGCCATGATCAGACAGTCGTCTCCGACCTGTGTAAGCATCCCACCCCCGGCTGTGCCCCGGTGAATTGTTACAAACTCCCGAATCTTATTTCGTTTCCCGATTCTGGTTTCGGAAGGCTCGCCTTTGTATTTCAGGTCCTGAGAAGCCAGACCAATTGAAACAAAAGGAAAGACGTGAGTTTCGGCCCCCACGGTTGTGCGACCATCAACCACGCAATGCGATTCAAGCCTTACTCCGTTTTCTATTTCCACGTCATCGCCAACGATGCAGTAAGGCCCGATGAAACAGTCTTCACCAATGCGCGCATGCGGACTGACAACTGCTGTTGGATGGATTGTGCTGGAGGTGACTGCTGACATAAGAATTTCAGATTTCAGATCTCAGATTCAAAGCGATCCCTCAGAGCCATCTGAGATCTGAAGTCTGAGATCATCTAGGGGCCACGATACTCATGATTTCGGCGTCCGCCGCGAGTTCACCGTCGACTTTCGCCTCACCACGCATACGTTGAACTCGAGATCCTATTCGTAAAGCGGTGACTTCAAGTACTAAAGTATCACCGGGCACGACGGGACGGCGGAATCTGGCCTCTTTGATCCCCGTAAACAAGACAAGTTTCTGGTCGCGGTCCTCGATTTCTCTCAAGGCCAAAACAGCACCGACCTGAGCCAAAGCTTCAACCACCAGAACCCCGGGCATCACTGGAGCACCAGGGAAATGGCCCTGGAAAAACTGTTCATTAATACTTACCTGTTTGATTCCGACGATGCGTTCACGCGGGATTAACTCAACGATACGGTCAACAAGCAGGAAAGGATAGCGGTGCGGTAGGAGCTTTTGTATAGCCAGCGAATCGAGGACTGTTTCCATAATCGGCTATGGGCATTGTGAACAGAATCGAATTATTGCGGTGGTGTGGTGGCAGTCGCGGCGGTAACCGGGTTCTTGCTGTTGAAGTCAACGATGAATGCGCGGGTTATATCAGTGCTATCGGCAGCATATAACAAAGGCACTTGAGCAGCGTCTATGATTACGTTAATGCCACGTGATTTTGCAAAGACTTCGAGTGCCCTACCGATCTCATCCTGCAAAGGCGTAAACAGTTCCTGACGACGGCGATTGTATGCAGCCTGGGCATCTTCCCCCTTGCGCTGAATATCTTTCTTCATCTGTTCCAGTTGATCTATCTTTGCCTGCAACGATCGTTGGTCGATGGGCGTTCCATCAGGAGCACTTTGCAATTTACTAATCTCAGCTTCCAGAGCCTGCGCTCTGTTCTGCATCTGCGAAATGTCGTCTTTGATCTTCTGAAATTCGCCATTTAGTTTGTTCAGTACATTATTAAACTTGGCGATGCCGTTCTTCTGATCGAGAAACAAATCAGTATAGATAACGGCCATCTTACTCACCGGCAAAGGCGCAGTCGAAGCCGTTTGTGGTGCGGTGGATGCTGGGGATGACTGAGTGGCTGGAGTAGGTGCCGGTCGTTGTGCTGAGATAGAAGTGGCAATTCCGATTACGATTACTGCGCTAACCGGTAGCAAATAGTTTTTATTCATGACGTTAACCATAAGGGTCTCGAAGTTATTCGAGACCCTGATAACTCAATGAATTCCGAACAGTAGTAACTACGGCGTGGCGACTGAAGCAGTAGCCGGGTTCTTGCTGTTGAAATCGCTTATAAATGCTTTAGTGATATCGATGCTGTCGGCTGCATAAACCACCGGCACCTGGCTACCATCGACAATCACAGTAATGCCGCGGGCCTTCGCAAAAGCTTCCAGGGCCTTGCCGATATCCTGTTGCAGCGGGAGGAAGATCTCCTGGCGCCGCTTGTTATAAGCAGCTTCAGCATCCTCGCCTTTGCGTTTGAAATCGGTGTTCATCTGGGCCAACTGGTCCCGCTTCTGCCGGATAGAGTCGGGCGCCGCGACGTTTTGTGTGTCATCGATCTCTTTGCTCAGGGTGTTAATCTTCTGTTGCAAACCTTGCAGCTCAGTCTGGCGCGGTTGAAACTCTCGATTAAGTGTGTTGAGCAAACTATTGAACCTGGCAATGCCGGTCTTCGGGTCCAAAAACAGGTCCGAATAAATCATCGCCAGTTTGCTGTCGGGCACGGCCACATTGCTTTGCGGGGCCGCGGCGGTTGGGGCTGGCGCAGTCGGCCTCGGCTGCTGTTGCTGAGCGGACACAGAGATAATTGCGACGGTCGTCAGCAGTGCGACGGCAGCAATCAAACGAACTATCTTCATAACTTTGTTGTAATACTCCTTGCTTTGAGGTGGTCAGATAAACTTGTTAGTTGTAAATCTACCCACCCAGGTTGGCTCAATTGATTAAAAGGTGCGGCCTACGCTAAAGCGGATGACCTTCTTTTTCTCATTGAAGAAGAACGGAAAACCATCAATTATCTGGTCTTTCCGCGCGTTCGGATTATACGCAAAGATCAAACGAAACGGTACATTGATGACTGGCACCTGTACCCTCACCTCCATACCCATGCTCGATCTGTAATCACCCAGTTTTGCGAACAAGCTCTGCGAGAGTCGGACAACGCTGTTGGTTTGTGCCTCACCTCGCAAGAACACCGGTTGGAACCCTAGCGGCAATTGAGTAGACGGATCGACCTCTCCTCTCATCGCCGCTACCAATTCAGCCTGGCTCACGATTCGATTATCACGCGCAACCAAACTCGGGAGTCCGCCTACCGAGGCAACAGCAAGATCAGAGTTCTTACAAGCTGCCAAACTACTAAGACTGACGGCTGCGAAACCAGTAGCGAGTCTCGGACAGGCGATTACTCCGACCGTTGACAGGAATGGCTGATCCGATAGGAAGTTACTGTTAAAACCCTGATCGCCTTTAGACCGCAAGTTGAACGCACTGCCGATATCGGCGAAGGCAGCCAGGCTAACGGTGTCGCTGATAATAGGAATGCGATACTCGAAATTCCCGAGCATCTGAGTGTCGCCTCCAACCGAAGTAAACGATCTTGGCAGCTGTGCAACGTTGCTTCCAGATGTTCCCGTAAAGAGACCAAGTGATAGTGCTGTAGCAGGCAAGCCGGGAACCGGAGTCGGTGTTCCGGTTGGATTTGAAGCAAACACTACGTTGCGGGAGGTTATGAAGGTATCAACTGGTGCAACCGGACTGATCGACCGGACGTTGTATCCACGGATTGTGAATTCGTCGCCGAGGAAGAACCGTTCGAAGATCGGAATGCCATCGACAAACGCGAGCGAGTTAGCTTCCCTGACCTTTTGACTTATTGCAAAGCTGCCAACAGTGCCGGCCAGAATACGGAAGCCAAAAACCTCGGGGTGTTGCGACTTCTTTCGTCGCACCGGGATGAACTGCGTGTAGGAAAGCGTCGGCTGATAGGTTCGCACATCGCCGAGAAGACCAGCCACCGCTAGAGCCACAGATAATTCACGACCTCGAGTAGGGTCGACGCTGGCGTTGCGGGTGTCATAGCTAAACGTGCCTGTCACTCGGCTCGTCAGAATGTTCGGCTGATTGTAGACGACCGGAATGAAGGTGCCGGAATTCGGGTCAGTGTTCGACCGCGGATCCTTAACACTCGACAAAGAAAATTGGTAGGACGCTCCGATTCTGGAAAACTGGGTGAAGCGCCGCTTCTTATAAAACTCCGACAATGGTGCACTCGCAAAGATTGAAGCGCCATACGAGTCACGCGTGAATAGATTCTCTTCGTTGATATTCGTCAAATTGAATTGCGAATTGAGGAAATCCTGTTGCGCGGCGAGGTTCGACGAAAGGAACGTGCCCTCACCAAAGAATTTCTGCGAAAAAGCGAAGAGAGAAAAGCCTGCACTAATTGGTCGATCCTTTATGTAAGGCTCGGTAAAGGAGAATTGGAAAGATCTCTGGCGATTACCGGCCGCAAGGTTGAACGACAACACTTCACCTCGGCCCAGGAGGTTGTTCGTCGAATATTCGAGTCCGAAGAAGGAACCACCAATGCCGGACACACCACCGTTAAATGAAATCTGTTGGCGACCGCGTTCGCTGACTTTTAACGTCAGATCGAGTGTGGCCTCCTCATCGTTAGTACGGCGATCGACGTCCTTATCTTTATCGATGGGATTAAAGTAACCAAGCTGGTTAATCTTAACGACCGAATACTCCCAGTAAGTATCGTTGTAAGTGTCACCTTCGTTAATGAGCACTTCACGTCGCAACACGTTATCGCGAGTGAACGTGTTGCCGATGAATTCGAGACGCCTCAGTGTGAATTGCTTTCCTTCTTCAATGGAGACATCGAAATCAACGATGCCCTCATTCGGATTAGCAGGGTTTTCTTTGAATGTGGGAACTGGTTCTGCCGTGTATTCAATGAAGCCCTGATTGCCATAAAACTTCTTCAGGTTCTCAAAGAGGCCTTTGCTTACCTTCTCGCCGTTAGCGATGTCTCCTTTGTTCAAACCTATTACAGCGAGAATTTGCGCTTCAGAAAAAATCGAGTTCCCTGTGACTTTAAACTCACCCAGGCGATAAACCTTGCCCTCAATTATTGGAACGGTGATGCGCAGTGCGTCGTCTGTGGAAGAGATAAATGGCAAAGGAAGAATCGGAAAGCCGGTGCGTCTTCGTCCAATGTCTTCAACGCGAGGCTCACCGTGTCGCGCTTGAAGGTAACCTTTCGAGCGCATGTAGTTGTCTACCTGGTGAAGATCGTAATCAAGTTTTTCGCGATTGAGCGTGTCTGAGCCTTTGAAACGTGAAATCAATCCGGCTTCTTTGACATATTTCATCGCGCCACGAAGCGCGCCGTCGCTGAACACCGTATTACCTTCGAACTGAATCTCGACAACTCGGACACGTTCACCTTCGTGAACAACAAATGTGATGGCGAGTGAAGTGGCCGAGACTTCTTCTGTTCGTTCTTCAACTGTTGCATTCGGGTGACCACCCGCCGCCAGCAATTCTTTGATCACGCGCTGGGCGTTGCGAACTTTTACCGGATCGTAGGTGCTCTCCTTCGATACACCTACGCGCTTTTCGCGGAACGCCTTTAGCACATCCGACTCCGGAACGCTCTTCAAGCCTTCAAAAGTAAGATCGCGAATCATTGGCAACTCGGTCACTTCGAAAATAACCACCTTGCCACCGCGGGGTCCGGTCTCAGTCAAAACGCGAGTCTTTGTCTTATCGAAGAAGGTTAGTGAGAGCAACGTTTGATAATCACGTTGAACTTGCTCTTCACTGTAAACGTCGCCAGGCCGAGTTTGTATGTAGTAAAGGATGTCATCTTTTCTAAGACGACGATTGCCAGTGATATCGACGGATTCGACGATCTGCTGAGGTGGTGGCGGATTTTGCTGAGCTGAAACGCGTTGGGGTGCCGCGAAGATTGCGATAATTCCTACCAGAATGCTCGAAAAGAAGAGCAAGAACGCTCGATATAAGTGCATAGGCACCAATTTTCCCTCAATAGTTCTTACCGGGCCTCGAAACTTCGGGGAGCTGTGGCTGAAATAATAATCCAGAGATAGAAAATAAAGGCTCAAATGCCAGGCACTGAATTGGCTCGAAGACAGCTTCTTTGATTCGATCAAAGGTGAGCCAGTTGCCAGCTTCAGGCGCAGCAAAGTGGCGCATTATATCGGCAACAAACTATAAAGTCCAAAGCCCGAAGTCCAGCCAGGGGATTGACTTGCATGGACTTATGACTTTGGACTTAATCGTTTCCGAACGGTGCTTAGTGTATCAGGAGCGCGTCATCCGCGGTTTCGATTCCGGTGGGTCGGAAATCTAACTCATCGCCACTCAAATACACTTCAACGAGTGGTGATCCGGAAAGCTGTCCCTGAATTAATGCCTCAGAAAGGGGATCTTCGACGTATTTTTGCAACGCGCGCCGCAGCGGTCTGGCTCCATATGACCGATCGGCGCAAGTTTTCTCGACAATCCAGCGCTTCGCCTCGTCCGTAAGTCGAACTTCGAAGCCGTGCCGGCTCATCGTCCGATTAATTTGATCGACTTGGAGTTGAACAACTTCCAGCAGCTCTTCATCGATGAGCTGATCGAAGATAATGATCTCGTCGAGCCGATTGATGAATTCTGGATTGAAAGTTTGGCGAACTGACGACATCACCATCTCTTCCATCTTTTCACGACTGGCATCGGTGTTTGCCTGGAAACCGAGGGTGCCCTTTTTCTGAATGAACCGGGCACCGATATTTGACGTCATGATGATGATCGCATTCTTAAAATCAACTGTGTTGCCCAACGCGTCAGTCAGAATGCCGTCCTCGAAGACTTGTAAAAGAATATTGAAAATGTCTGGATGTGCTTTTTCGATCTCGTCGAAGAGCAAAACCGAATACGGTGAACGCTTGATTCGTTCGGTTAACTGACCGCCTTCTTCATGGCCAACATAACCTGGAGGCGAACCAATCAACTTTGAGACGGAGTGTTTTTCCATAAACTCCGACATGTCAAAGCGAATCAAAGCCCGTTCACTGCTAAAGAGAAATGCGGCCAGCGATCGTGCGACTTCGGTCTTACCAACGCCGGTGGGTCCCAGGAAAAGGAATGAACCAACGGGTCGAAGTGGATTCTTTAAGCCGGCTCTTGAGCGCCGGATTGCGCGAGCCAGGGCTGAAATCGCGGGACGCTGGGAGACAACGCGCCTGTGAAGTTCCGCCTCAATTCGAAGAAGCTTCTGGGTCTCTTCTTCCTTCAGTGAAGTAACCGGAATTCCCGTCCAGCGGGCGATTACATCTTCAACGTCTTCTCGGGTGACTTCAGCAGAAACAAGAGCATCTTCCTGATGTTTCAAACTCGAAGTTTCACCATAACCGCCGGACCACTCATTGATTTCGTTCCAGTCAGCAAGGTTTCCCTGCTCACGTCTAACGCGCAGTTTTACGCGCGCGCCAGCTTCGTCAATAACGTCAATTGCCTTATCAGGCAGGAACCGATCGGGAATGTACCGGTGCGATTGATAAACGGCAGCCTGCAACGCTTCGTCGGAATAACGCACCTGGTGAAAACTTTCGTATCGTTCACGAACTCCATCAAGAATGCTGACTGCTTCCTCCTCGGATGGTGGTGGAACTTTGACTGCCTGGAAGCGACGCTCGAGCGAACGATCCTTCTCAATTGATTTCCGAAACTCAGCCGGCGTGGTCGCACCGATACACTGAATCTCACCGCGTGAAAGTGCGGGCTTTAAGATGTTCGCGGCATCTAATGAACCTTCCGCCGATCCCGCACCAACCAGTGTGTGCAACTCATCTATGAAAACAATGTACTGCGGGTTCTCAACGAGCTCGCGCATGATCTGTTTCAAGCGCTCTTCAAACTGGCCGCGATATTTGGTGCCCGCGACGATCAACGAAAGATCCAGCGACAGGATTCGTTTGTTTTCCAGGAACGAGGGCACATCTCCACGAACGATACGTTGCGCGAGTCCTTCAACGATGGCGGTCTTCCCCACGCCTGGTTCGCCAATCAAAACCGGATTGTTCTTCGTACGCCGGCAAAGAATTTGAACAACGCGTTCGATCTCAGCGTCACGACCAATCAAAGGATCCAGTTTGTCGTTGGATGCGTCTTCAGTAAGGTCGCGGGAAAATTCAACGAGGTGTGGCGTGTCTTTCTTTTGTGAAGTTCGAGCATCCGCGCCTGACTGACGAGCAATCTCGTCGCGCACCGCATTCAGACGTAAGCCTCGCTCGTACAAGATTTCTGCGGCCATCGAACGCTCTTCTCGAAGTAAACCTAATAGAAGATGTTCGGTGCCGATGTGACGATGCTGAAGTCGATCACTCTCTTCGTGGGCATAAGCCAGAACGTGTTTCGTTTCGGGCGCAAGCGGAAGTTCCACTGAGGTGGAGATCTTCTCGCGAAGCAGCGTTCGACCTTCAATCTCTTTGCGAATTGATTCGATGGAGACTTGTGCACGTGGAAAGAATCGACCCGTTAAAGTCTTATCTTCCCTCATCAGTCCCAATAAAAGGTGCTCTGGTTCGATTGCGGGAGCGCCAAACTGCGAGGCTTCATAGCGTGCAAAGAAGATTACGCGGCGCGCCTTTTCGGTGTAACGTTCGAACATCTTGGTTTCGTTTAAAAGTTCCTAATGATTACCATGCCGGGCGAAAAACTAACCGCCCGGCAAGCCGCGGGCATTATAACCTATCAATGAGACGAAAAAGCATTGTTATGATCCTAAATACGTAAATAGACAGAACGAAGGATCTTTTTCAGAGCTCTTTTTCAGAACTCTTGGAGCCGGCCACCCTCCAATAACAGCACACGATCACATAACGCGGCCAATTTCCCGTTATGAGTTGCAAGAACTCCGATAGTCCCTCGTTGGCGGACGTGGTTTATAAGTGTTTTTCCAATTGAGTCAGCCATTACATCATCCAGATTTCCCGTCGGTTCGTCGGCCAGGAGGAGCGCGGGGGCAGTTATTAACGCCCGGGCTAAAGCGACCCGCTGCTGTTCACCACCCGACAACTGCGAAATGGGTATATTTATCGTTTCACCGAGACCGAGTTCAATTAACAAAGCTTTTGCCTCCTGATAAGCCTGTGTTCGGTTGCGTCGTTTAATTAACAATGGCAACGCCACGTTCTCGATCGTTGAAAGATCAGTCATCAGATAATGAAACTGAAAAACAAAACCAACCTGGAACTGGCGAAAGTGTGACGCCGCGTTACCACTAAGTTTTTCCACTTCAGTATTACCTAACAGAATTGATCCATGATCGGAGCCAACAACACCACCGAGCAAATGAAGTAGAGTGGACTTGCCGGATCCTGAAGCTCCAGTAATTGCCACGGCTTCACCGGCCGACACTTCCAAATTAACTCCACGCAAAACTTCAATTCGATCAGAAGTCTGAGACAGAAAACTCTTGCGTAGATCGATCACACTCAGTTGTGTCGCCGTCCTACTTTGTTGTGTTGCAGCACTCATTATTACAGCGCGCTCCGACGTCTCAACTCATTCTCGGCTAATTAAGTTCACGTAGTGTTTCAACTGACTGCAACTTTGATGCAGCTCGCGCCGGGTATAACGTGGCCAACACGCTCAGGCCGAAAGCAATCAACCCCGCAAACAGTATTTCGCTAAATCTCACGTTCAACGGAACGTGACTAATCGAATAAACATCGGCGGGTAAACTCACCAGCTTGTAGCGATCGGCGATTGCACATGCCGCTAGACCAATCACGATTCCGCTCAGCGCACCGATCGCCCCAACCACCGCGCCCACAATAATGAATATGAGCATAATTGCATTTCGCATTGCTCCCAGCGCGTTCAGTATGGCGATGTCGCGTCGTCTCTCAATCACGACGAGTATCAGCATCGATGTGATGTTTAGCGCCGCTATTGCGATGATGAGTCCGATGATCAGCAGGCCCATCCGGCGCTCGACTGCCAGCGCCGTGAACAGTGGTTGATTCGCTTGTTGCCAATCGATTGTGTTGTAACTGGTCCCGAGCGTTTTCTTGATCTCTTCAGACGTACGCTTCACATCGTCGATGTCGCTTACTTGCACACTGATGATTGAAGCTGAATGGTTTTCGCCAGTGAATACCGTAACCGTCTCCAACGGAAGGTAAATCCAGGTTGAATCGTATTCGAATAAACCTGAACGAAATACTCCGGAAACACGAAGTCGACGCGTTTGCGGATTGGCACTGTTCGCTGCTGAGCCGGCGGGAATGATTTGAAAGACGTCGCCAACGCTCAGACCAACCCGGTTCGCCAAGTCAGCGCCGACCACTGCCTGAGGTTCGACACCTGCGGGTTTTTTTTCGAACAGTGATCCTGCTTCCAGCCATTGGGTTAACGATGCAGCCTCAGCGGACCCGGGCTCGATTCCACGCAGCACCGCATATCCAGATGATTTTGATCCACGCACGACAGCGCCGTCATACGTTGTTGCCGAGGCGCCGATTACTCCCTGAACTTTACGAATTTGGGTTGCTACAGACGTTGGTTCCGAGATCGGATAACCATCGCTTCTTAATACGTTGATGTGGGCTGTCCCCTGAAGAATTTTATTGCGCATCTCATCGCGAAAACCGTTTGAGAGGGCAAGGGCAACAATGAAAGCTGCAACACCCATCGCGATGCCGACAACCGCGGCAAGAGCGGTGACCCGCGCGAGTCGACGTTTATGTCGCACACGCAAGTAGCGCAGGGCGAGAAAGAGTTCGAAGGGCATCAATAATCTCAGATCTCAGATTGCAAGATTGTTTGAGATCTCACTTGGAAAATCCATCTGAGATCTGAAATCTGAAATCTGAGATCTTCTAGATTCGACTAGTCGGACACTTCTTCGTGTCTTCAGGGCGATTTTCGGGCAGCAGGCGTTTCAAATTTGGCCGATCGTTAGCAGTCTTATCATCCATTGGACGCAGCTCAAAAATGGAGTCAGTTACGCGGCGAAATCTATAGTGATTCTCCAACTGCGTGATGACCGGAATTTCATCTCGCTGCCAGCCGCAAGGTAACCACCAGCGTGGGTCGCTATCAATAAATACTCGTTTTCCTTTGGCCAGATGTTCGTTAATCACCGTGAACAGTCGCTCACCTGGCCAACCACCGCCAGTGCCGATCGTTTGCCACTGGCCCGCACCAATGGAGGCCCAATATGTAACAGCGATCGTCTGTGACCCTGAGATCATTACGGCGTCACTTGGCAGTTCCTTCAACCGTTTTTGATAGTCCTTACTCATGGCGCGCCGCTGAATGAACTCATAACTGATCGGCCGCATGAGTAGACTAAAGGTGACCGCAAACGCCGCGATCACGACGACAACAGCAACGAACGCTCGCCGCATGTTCCCAAGAACGCGTTTTCCAACCAACAAGAGCCAGCCACCAGACAGTGGCGCTAAACCTGGTAAACCAGTCAAAAAATATCGCCAGTTGACCGTAGTGCTGTAATTAAAAAACAGAAGCGAATCAGCAAGCGCCGCAACCAGCCACAACGAGAGCAGTACACTTAGCTTGTGTTTACGCCACTCCTGAACAGGAGCAAATGGCAGCGAAATAAAAACTACGGGCGCCGTGATGAACAGATACACAATAAACGGACGTAGATTCGCCAGCGCCACCGGATGACGACTGGATTCGTCGTCCATCGATTGCTTCCAGCCATACCAAATATGCCGATAGTAGGGATCGGTTAGGAACCAATAAGCAAACCAACCAAAAGCGAGAATCGCAAACACTAAACAGGACGCGATGACAGACAAGACCTCACGCCGACCAAATTTCCAGCCACAAACGAAGGGCGCCAATAGTAGCCAGGGAGCATAGAATCCAATCGTCTCTCGCAGATTCATGCCCAAGCCCATTAAGCCGGCGCCGGCAAGAATCAGCCAAAGGTTCTTCTTTTGAGTTCCAAGTAAATGAACTGAGAGCGCGACAGCCAGAATAAGAACCGAAGGCACGTCGGTCATCACTTGACCTCCGTACAAAACGAACACCGGCGAAGTAACAATCAATAAAGAACTGATCGTAGCGGCAGAAAGAGACCGAGTAACGAGACTTGCTAACCACCAACAGGCCATGACTGCAAGTGGCGCCTGCGCAACGACCGCATACTTGAAAACCAGGTAGGCGTTCTCTGGCCTGACGTTGAAGAGAGTCTTTGCTGTAACAAACAGCAAATGATTGCCGAAGATGAACAGGTTGCGCCCCAACGCCATCGACGAGGGATATCCGGCCAGTGACAGCATGGTGTAATCCATGCCATCCCAATCGCCAATGAATGGATCGACGAAGTAGAGAACGAGAACGAAACCGATTAATACTGGAGGTAACCACCAGCGCCAGGAATGCCAAAAGGAGATTGCGTGGGAGTTCGAACCGTCGTTAGTAACGGTTGTTTGGCGTGGCAGGTTATCGGCAGCGTTTGTCGTCAGGGGCGTTTGAATTAGTTGATTGAGATTCGGCTGATGGATCCGGACGCTTCACCATTTTTACGCGATTACCCTGCGCATTGTACTCAACTTCGTCCATGATGTTGTAAATGAGGAGCACGCCTCGTCCGGAAGTTCGAAATAGATTTGAGGGATCGCACGGGTCGGGGATGTCGCCAATATTGAATCCTTCACCTTCATCTTCGACAGTGAAACAGGCCTCTTTAGGCGAAAGCTCAGCCGTGATTTTTAGGAGCTTGTTTGGGTCGTTCTTGTTACCGTGCTTGACGGCATTCACAAATGCTTCATCAAGCGCGACGAAGAGATTAGAACGTTCTGGTTTGATTAGACCCAGCTTCGACACGCGTTCCTGCAAGTACTCCAACACGCCGTCCATAAGAGAGAGATCGCTGGGCAGCTCAAACTCGATCTTCTCGTGAACGTAGGAAAGAACGTTTCGGTCGTCGACGTACCGTAACTTATACGACAGTGTTTGCTCTACTATCTGGCGCAGTTCTTCAGCATTATAGGGAACTCGCAGGAAGTTCCCGGCTCCCATCTTGAAAGCTTTGATAATTGCCGGTTCAGTGCGATTTGATGGGAGTGGGGTAACCAGATGTTTGCGCTGCAGGTCACCGATGGGTCGTCCATTGACTTCAGCTTCACTCAAGTCGCTGATAATAAGATCAAATTCGTCCAGATCGTTGCGTGCTAGTGCCTTCTCGCGCTCGCCGGTCACGACGACTTCGTGTCCGAGCTTGCCGAGGCTCTTTTCGAGGAGAGCACGCAACTCATCGTTATTATCCACGATGAGAATCCGGCGTTTTTCCATCCAACTCCAATCTATCGACTTGTTGAGGAGAGATACCGCTTGCGCGACAAGTCCGCTTGATGACTACCTGTACGAAATTCTGACGCGCCGCGTTCGGAATATATCAGAAAGACACGATCTGATGACAGACTTGAGGGGACCGATTGCGAGGTTTAACTGGTTCCTTGCTAAACTAAGAATGCTGAACGAGCGACCGAAGTCAGAGCCGATTTTCGAACACAACTGCCGATTTGGAAGAACTTGGAATAGAACTAAGCAAACGCAGTGTGTTTAGCCACTGTCAATACTGCTCACAAGCGAACCCGAGCGAACAGTTTGAGGCGGGGACTGCCTTGAAAATCTTGACCGCGGTTCATGACTAAACACGGAAAGCTCCAAACATTTCTGGAATATGCGGCCGTCAAATTGGTCCTCGGCATACTTGGTCGCTTTCCTCCTTCAGCATCGTATTCCATTGGCTCCCGTTTGGGTAGGATTGCTTACGTTCTCGCAGGCGATCTTAGAAGAACCGGAGCGATAAACCTTCGCCTTGCCTTTCCGGAAAAAAGCGAGCAAGAACGCAGCCGACTTTTACGTCAGTGCTTCGAAAGCCTCGGCCGTCAGCTCGGACTATTCAGTCAGATGGCGTCGCGCTCTCGAGAAGAGCTCAAGCAGCTTGTCGAGGTGCAAGGCATTGAAAACCTACAACAGTCGAAAGCTGCTTGCGGCGACAAGTTGATCTACTACACTGGTCACCTGGGTGCGTGGGAAATGACTAGTTTTGGACTTTCCGTTCTGGGCTATCCCTTTACGTTCCTCGTCCGGCGAATCGATAACGGAAAAATCGAGCAACTCGTCGATCAAGTCCGTACCAGATTCGGCAATAAGACTATTGATAAACTCTCTGCGGCGCGCTCGATGCTAAAAGTTCTTCGCTCCGGCGAAACTGCGCTTGGCTTGCTGCCCGATTTGAACACGCTCCATGACGAGGCGATATTTGTCGACTTTTTTGGAGTACCTGCTGCCACGACGTTTGTGATTGCGAAGCTCGCAGTGCGAACCAACACACCGGTTATCCCGTTCTTTGCGCCATGGAGTAAGGAAAAGGGGAAGTATCTGTTAATAGTCGAAAAACCTATTTTGGCTGAATCGACCGGCGATGAGGAGGCCGACGTGCGCCGCATAACGATGGAGATCACGCGTCGAGTCGAGAGTCAGATCAAGCAATATCCGGGGCAGTGGCTCTGGGTTCACAAACGCTGGAAGACGCGGCCTCCAGGTGCGGCCCCGATCTATTGATGGCATAGATCCAATTTGCCCTATAGGTCCTATAATCTTTTCCAGCATGCAGGCCTCTGTCGAACGAGATTTACCGAAAGATCAACCGACTCAGCAACGCGTGAGCCGCGCGTATGAATTTGCCGATCTTTCTGACTACTCGTTCAAGCAACGCCTACTGATTCGGGCGGCCGACCTGGCTTTTTACCTTCTCATCAACTTCATTGGCTTGACTGCACGATTCGAAGTAATCGGCTGGAACAATCACGATAAGGCTGAGGAGAACGGTGGGCTGCCAATCTACGTCTTTTGGCATGATCGAATTTTCCTAACCACCTATTGGTGGCGACAAAGAAAGATCGTGGTCATGACGTCGCGAAGTTTCGATGGAGAATACATCGCGAGATTCATTCAGAGATTTGGTTACGGAGCAGTTCGCGGATCGAGCACGCGCGGCGCTGTCGGAGCTGTAGTAGAAATGGCCAGACTCATGCGTGCCGGTTGCACAACAGCTTTCACCATCGATGGACCCAAGGGACCTCCTTACGTCGCAAAGATGGGAGCAGTTTTGTTGGCGAAGAAGACCGGTCATCCAATCGTGCCTGTGACCATGGCATTGGCTCGCTATTGGACGCTGCCGAGCTGGGACCAGTTTCAAATTCCAAAGCCGTTCACGAAAGCGCGTGTTTATGTGGCGGCACCCATCTATGTGCCGGCCGCTGCTGATGAAGATACGCTTAACGCAAAACGAGATGAGTTACAAAAAGTGTTGGAAGATTTGAATAACGAGACGGGCGAATGGCGCAAGAGACTTTAACCAGTGTTGGTCAGTCGCTTGGGTCAAATCGGTCCTATAGGTCATATCGGTCCTATAACGCGCACTTACTGCTGACGGAGCTTCAAAACCAATGCCCGATCAATATCACAGCGGCTACGTCGCTCTTATCGGCAGACCAAACGCAGGCAAATCGACACTGCTCAATACGCTTGTCGGGCAAAAGATCGCAGCCGTGTCCAATAAGCCGCAAACAACTCGATTTCAGATCAAAGGCTTGATCACAAAACCGGAAGGTCAAATTGTTCTGGTGGACACTCCCGGTGTTCACCAACCTGGATACGCACTTAACCGGCGCATGATGGCCACAGTTCAAGATGCATTGCTTGGCGTAGATCTCGTATGTCTGATCAGAGACGCGTCTGCTTCCACCGGTCAAGGTGATCGATTTGTGCTTGATCTCATAAAACGCTCCGGCAAACCCGCGCTGTTACTGCTGAATAAGATTGACAAGCTCGACGATAAATCAGCCCTGCTGCCGCTGATAGATTGGTACAGACAAGAATACGAGTGGCGGGAGATCATTCCAATTTCAGCACTAAAGAGCGAAATGATCGATGTGTTAGTCGAGAGTTGTATCCGTAATCTTCCCGAAGGTGAGCCAATTTTTGAAGAAGACGAGTTAACAGACCAGACCTTGCGCGTTCTCGTCGCCGAGATGGTGCGGGAAAAACTTCTGGATGCCACCGGAGATGAAATTCCGTACGTCACGGCAGTTGTAACGGAGCGCTATGAAGAAGTTCGTGATGACTTCACTCGTATCTATTGCACGATCGTGGTTGAAAAGGCGTCGCAGAAGAAGATCGTGATTGGACGAGGCGCAAATCGTTTGAAGGAAATCGGGATCGGAGCGCGACGTGAGATTGAAAACTTAGTTGGTCATCGTGTACATCTCGAACTGTTCGTTAAAGTCGAAGAAGACTGGCGCAATAAAGAACAGTTGCTGGACGAAATGGGGTTGGGGTGATTCAAAACAAACTTAATTTCGTTATCGCTGGGCAGCGGCTTCGCCAGTTCGCGGTGATTGTCTGTCTTCTTCTTGCGTCGGCTGCGGCAAACGGACAAGGTTTTCCATATGATGATTTTCTTCCCAGAACGCTCAAACAAATAATCGAAGAAAACATCGCCACTCAGAACGCCACGCAAAAATATGCCACGAGCCCGACCCAAATCATCATCGATGCGGATCCATTACCATCCGTGGTCCGAATGATCTACTCAGGCAAAACCCGCCCGCTGGGTGAATCGCGTCTCAATTATTTGAAGCTCTGGCTCCAGTCCACGGCGAAGAAACCAGACTTCATCAATCTTTACAATCAGGAAATGCTCTTCTCCGAGGAAGGTACCGAGTACTGGTTGCCAATTCAGACACAACTTATTCCATACTTCCGAAAAGAGATTGCTGAAGGTAGACCAGTGGATGTGTATCTGATCCGTATGGGTGGCCAGCTCTTGCCAGAGAAAGATTGGGATTGGATGTTCATAGTGGAGGAATTCAGAAAACCAGGATCGGAACGAGATGGAGTGTTTCCATGGAATGACTTTGAGCCTCGCTCACTTCAGAAACTGATTGAGCTAAGCTTAAAAGATGATTCAGGCTCATCACTTACCAGAAACCCAAAATACCTTTTTCGCGATCAGATCATGTCGTCGAAAGTTCGAATGACTTACACTGGTGAGTCTCGCGCATTGAAGGATGATCGTCGAAAGTTCATCAGTGATTGGGCTGAGGCCGTCGGGGCAGATCCTGCTTATGGAGTTTTGTATGAACGTGAGTTGCTCTTTAGAGAAAACAACAGCGAGCACTGGATTCCGGTCGCTAAGATGATTATTCCACGCATCGAACGAGATACTAAGAAGGGAGATCCGATCGACCTCTATCTCGTGCGATTAGGTGGCATGAAATACGATGAGAAGATCGAATGGATTTTCCTGGTTGAAGAATTTCAGAAAGTGAAACAGTAACTTGGCCGCGGTCGGACAAGAAAAACAATGGCATTCATTAAACGTCGACGTCGAACCGACGGCACGTGAAGCCGTCGAGTACGCTCTTATGGAAGCCGGAGCCTTGGGAACTGTTACCAATGATCCTTCCGACGGACTCATAAGGATCGTAGGGTATTTCGAAACCACACCCGATCGCGAACAAATAAGAAGCGAACTGCTGGAAGCATTACGTATCTACAACCTGCCAACTGCCGCCGTTCGCGATATGAGTGTCGATCATTTTTTGAATCGAGATTGGTTGGCTGAGTGGAAAAAGAACTGGCAGCCAGTGGTCGTCGGCAGGTTTATAATTGCGCCACCGTGGAGTCAGATCACAGACAGGCCAGATCAAATTGTGATTCGCATCGAACCGGGGATGGCTTTCGGGACCGGGACACACGAGACCACCGGCCTTTGTCTCGCCGCGATAGAGAAGCATTTCAGCGGTGGCAGTCTGCTTGATGTGGGAACTGGCACCGGCATCCTCGCTATTGCGGCGGCAAAGCTGTTCCCGAACGCAACGATCGTCGCTTGCGACATAGATGAACAAGCGATCGCAATCGCGCAGGACAATGCGAGAGCGAATGATGTTCCAAAGCAAATCGAGTTTGTTGTAGGCCCAGCAAACGACTCGATGTCCTCCGCGGATTTAGTATGTGCCAACCTGACCGCAGATGTAATACTCGAGACATTGCCCACTCTAATTAACTTGACGTGTGGCAAACTTGTCCTATCAGGAATCCTTGAAACACAGCTCGAATCGATCGTTGATCGATTGCATGACGCGGGGGTAACAGATGTGGAAGTTACACAGGACGACGAGTGGGTGTGTTGTGTCGTTTATTAGATTTTTTTGTCTTCACTCCCGCAGCAGGGAAGTCGTTAAGACTGTGACTTGATCGAGCCTTTTTGTAATGGGCTCCGAGTACGTTCAGTAGTTAAGTCCATGTCTCGCCGAAGATTCTTCGCACCTCCGGAGGCTTTCAATAAACAGACGGTTACGTTAACCGGTGATGAGGCGCGACATTTACGCGAGGTACTGCGTCTGAAGTCCGGCGATGAAGTATTCGTCTTCGATGGTGCTGGAAAAGAATTTCGCTGCACGATTGAGAGTGCGCGTCGCGACCAGGCACTGTTGAGCGAATGCCATGAAATAGCGCCCACTCATGAAGAGTCGCCATTGCAGTTAACGCTCGCCGTTGCGCTGTTGAAAGGGGAGAAGTTTGACCTGGTTGTGCAGAAGACGACTGAATTGGGTGTTAGCGGAATAATTCCGGTGATGACGAGGCATGGCGACATCCGTTTGAACGATGCAACAGATGCTGAAAAGCGAGTCAAGCGTTGGCAACGAATCGCGATTGAAGCGGCGAAACAATGTGGAAGAGCCAGCGTCCCAACGATACCTCTCCCAGTGTCTGTAGACTCGTTAATTCGCGATTCCAAGTATCCCTTGCGCATCATGTTTTCAGAGCGCAACGGAGCGTGCCTTCATGACAGTCTAAGTTCAGTGTCTCAGCCGACGACAGCGCTTGCGCTGATTGCGTCAGAGGGCGGCTGGACGGATGACGAATTGATCGCTGCTAGAAACTGCGGATGGCAGATTGTGACGCTGGGTGGGCGTATTCTGCGAGCTGAAACTGCTGCGATTGCAGCGGCGGTATTGCTGCAAAACAAATGGGGTGATCTTGGGTGAGAGTTATGTCCGCTATGCTTGATAGGGTCTTGCACAAAGGCCCCACGGTCCTGGGAGCGCAGGCGTCCTCGCCTGCCCGTGTCCCGCCTAACCAACAACCATTGACTGAGTTGGTTTCTTTGGACGCGGGCAGGCGAGAACGCCTGCGCTCCCAGGACCGTGGGGCCTTTGTGCAAGAGGTCTTTAGCTTGTCGTGGCATAACCAACCAAGGCGCGAGTTTGTAAGAACCTCCGAATATTTCTGGCTTGGTTGGTTGCGTCACGACAAGGCAGACGCACATCGCACACACTTTGACCAAAAGCGTTTTCAGGCTCAGAATAGGCTGGAACAAAGGATGCTAGCCAGTCGTTTTTAGAAACAACGAAGAGTCTGCCCGAAATGACAAAAGAAGAAGCAACTGAAAAAGCCCGGCACGACCTGGCGAAACGACTTGGCATTCAGGAAAGCCAAATTACTGACCAGTCCGTGACCGACAGTGACTTTCCGGATATGGCGTTAGGCGCCGCCGGTTCAGGAGAAATGAGCGGCCAAATGATCAGCAAAGGCTGGAAAATCCATTTGAAAGCCGGCAACCAAAAATACGAGTATCGCGCCGACAAGAATCAACTCAGGCTGTATCAGTTTAAGGGGAAGAACTACAAAATCTAGGTCTTTGGTTTTTGGTCTTGGGTCTTGGAAGACGCAACAGCGCAAAGATCGCAGACCAAAAGCCAAAGGCCATCGCATTAGAGGTACCAACATGAACCGCAATAATTTCCTTCCACATGTCGCACTGGCTCTAATCCTCATACTTGTGGCCGCTTTCGCCGGGCAGCTCAGAAAGTGGCAGACCCAATGGAAGAGCAGAGTGCGCATAATACCTGCCGAGGAAAAGCGTCGCGAGCCTATTAACAACATCGAGAGCGCACCATTCGAAACACGAGAGGCGAATGCTCCCGAAGTGATGGTGAAATTCAAACCTGGTGTCAGTGAAGAGGCAATCGACAGAATTACTCAAGGTTTGCACGATCAGGTTGAAGACGAAATTGAGGCGGTACCTGGATTAGATGCGATTGATGATCTCGACAACGCTGATGCCGAGACCGTTGCCAATGAGTATCGGAAACTACCAGAGGTCGAATACGCCGAGGCCGTTTTTGAAATCGAGGCTGATGACTTTGCGCCCTCACCGGTTACACCCAGCGATCCGCACTTCTCTGCTCAATGGGCGCTTTTCAACGATGGATCGCGAGGTGGAACTAAAGGCGCGGATATCAGCGCCACCTACGCATGGACAGTTACTACAGGAAGCGACAAAGTCGTCGTTGCCGTTCTCGACAGTGGTGTTGATTACACACACACCGACTTAGCCAGCAACATCTGGATCCGTCCCAATAGCATTCCTGCCTACGAGGATCGCGAACTCGGCACGATTCAGGACTACCATGGGTTTAATGCAGTTGACGACAGCGCTGACCCAATGGATGACAACGGCCATGGGACACACTGCGCCGGAATCATTGGCGCCGAAGGTGGAAACGACATTGGGATTGCCGGCGTCAACTGGAAGGTCCAAATCATGCCGCTGAAATTTATGAACAAGAGCGGATATGGAACGACGAAGGCGGCAATCGAAGCGATTAACTACGTGATCGATCGAAAGAAGGCGGGCGTTAACGTTCGCGTGATCAGCGCAAGCTGGGGTTCGACACAGAAATCTCGAGCGCTTGAAGATGTTATCCGCAAGGCCGGCGAAGCAGGAGTCCTTTTCGTCGCGGCCAGTGGAAATGCATCTACGAACAACGACCGCTCTCCACATTATCCCTCCAGTTACAATCTGCCGAATGTAATTAGCGTGGCGGCATTGGATCGCAACGATCAACTCGCGACGTTTTCTAACTACGGCGTAAAGAGCGTGGCGATAGCTGCACCAGGCGTCGACATTTTGAGTACCTGGCTTGGCGACGAGTATGAGGAAAAGTCGGGAACTTCGATGGCGACTCCAGTAATTTCGGGCGTGGCAGCGTTGATAGTTGCGCACAATCCAAACATTAGCGTTGATCAGTTGCGTGCAAAGATTCTCGCCTCCGTCGACCCATTGGATTCACTGAAAGGCAAGGTCGCAACGGGCGGCAGGATCAATGCAGCAAAAGCAGTGAAGTAGATCCACACCACCGGCTTTAGCCGAATGGTTGTTGAACTTCACAGCTACTGCTCACGTCTTCGAGACACCACCGGCTTCAGCCGCTCACATTTTCGAGACACCACCGGCTTTAGCCGGTGGTACTTCAATTTCATAGCTACAACCACGCTCCCCGCTCACATTTTCGAGACACCACCGGCTTTAGCCGGTGGTACTTCAATTTCATAGCTACGATCACGCTCCGCTCAGGTCTTCGAGACACCACCTGGCTTTAGCCGCGTGGTATTTCAATTTCATAGCTACAGCCACGACTTCGCAGCTGCGAGCGCAAAAAACGATCACCTTAGCTAAGAAGTTGAAGTACCAACCGGCTAAAGCCTGGTGGTGTCTGAGCACTGAGGTTGCCTCGGTGTAGTTGTTAAGTTGAAGTACCACCGGCTGAAAGCCGGTGGTGTCTGAGGACGTTGAGAAATAATCCCCAACGTCAGCCAACGTAAGCCTCCAGAGCATTATCTAACTGGCTGACCTCGTCATTTTTTGCGAAACCCCATGAAAGTCACTCACAAGCATTTTGCTCTCGTTGTCTTTCTCTTGATCGGAGCTGCAACGCTGTCAGTGGCCCAGAAGCGAGATCAATTCCTCACACAGCAAAAGAAAGCCCTGGCACAAAACCCTGACGGAGTGTCCTTTGTACTTCAAACCAGGAACAATCAAACCCGTTTTCGACAAGGCGAGGTGATTTCACTTCAACTCAGCTTCTCCAGTAGTCAACCTAAAAACTATCACCTGGATGCGGCGACGTATGATCGCAGTGGACGGTTGAGCCTTGATACTTTTCACCTCGACCCAACGACCGGAACAAGCGATCCGCTTAGTGACTACTTTAACTTCGGCTTTATGTTTATGGCTGGTGGTCTGCGTAGTTTCCCATCCCTCGAATCTAAACCCTACGTCGTTAACGCCGATCTCAACGAATGGTGTCGCTTCGACCAGCCGGGGAAGTACAGGCTTTACGTCACGTCACATCGTATCAGTACCGGTTACTTCGGCGATGTCGAGAATCGATCCTTTGTAGTTACCTCGAATGTGATCGAGCTCGAGATTATCCCAGCCGATCCTCCATGGACCACCCGGACGCTGGCAGACGCGAAGGCAATACTCGATAGCAACAACAATTCTGAAAAGCACCGAGATGCCTGTCGCGTTCTAAGATTTCTCAGCAGCAAACTCGCCGTTGGCGAACTTGTCAGGCGCTTTGACAGCACTGATTCAGATTCCGGATGCGAGTTTGAAATCCAGATTGGTTTACGTAGTACTCCGCATCGGGCGCTGGCAGTGACCGAGATGGAGAATCAGCTTGCAGCGCTGGATTTCGGTGTCACCGATCAATTTCTGCATGTATTGACCTTTCTTTCTTTTCTTCAGCAGAACGTTCCTCCACTTCCGCAACTCGGGCAAAACAATAGCGACGAGGCAGTCAAACTTTGGCGCGCAGCTTATGACCATCGGAATCAAATTTACGATGAAATTATGAGCAGCTATCGCCAGCGGTTGCTGGTGTCGGTTTTTAATAAGAGCAAGCGTGCTCGCGCAGTCAGTTTAGAAACACTTCTTTCCAAGACGAAGAGTGCCGGAGATTCGAAGAACACCGATGAGAATCTGGCCACATTAAAGAGTGCTCTTGCTCCAATCTTTTTGGAGCTTCCGGCAACAACCCAGGAGAATTTGCTTGATTTCAGGTGGCCGGACATTGCCTGCGACGAGATGTTGCCGATTCTGAGACGACTCTATGAGAAAGCATCGACGTCCTCGAACGTCATGAGCCTGGCGTTAAGTCGAATTTATGAGTTGTCTCCCGATGAAGGGCGACGACTTATCATCGACGAGATGCGGAAGCCTGATCCTCGTGTGAAGATTCAAACGCTCACTTTGTTACCCGATGAAAGTCTTCCTGAAGTCGACGCATTAGTCGAGGAGCGAGCAGGAACTGAGAATTTTGATTCAGAGGTTCTTTTGCAGCTAGCCGACCGATATGCGTCCAGTGCCGTTGCGGCAAAGTTAATGTCCACCTACGAAGAAAAGATAGGCCGGTTTGCATGTGCGCCGCAGGAGGCGCTGCTTTCATATTTCCTTCGAATCGATGCCGATTCAGCTTTGGACCTCGTCGAAAAGGCTCTCGCCAGTCGCAAGGCGACTGGATGTTATCAAACTGTATTGGGCAACATTGCCAGCAAGCACATGAGTCCTGCCCTGGAAAAGATTGCGATCTCACATCTCAACGATTCCGATTCGCAGTTGGTATCGAACGCTGTTGAAATGCTGGGGCGGCACGGTTCTTCGGATGCACGCGAGCCGCTGCTGCGCCGTTTTGAACAGTGGAATCAAAAATGGGCCGGGCGAGCAGATGAGTTGACAAGGCAGCAGCGTGACGATGCTTTGCACTCTCAGATACGAGTTGAGTCAGCCTTGCTCACAGCGCTTACTCATTCACCAGCATGGCTTGCAGATGAAGATATGACTACGAAGCTAAGATCCCTGTGTGTGACCCGTGGCTGTGTTTCAGAGGCCGAGTCTCTCCTGAAACAACTCGGTCCAAACATTACAGTTTTCTTCGATTATCGCACCAGGAAGGTGACTCACGTATCGATTGGGCAATACAATTCGTTTTCGTTGGACCAACTGAAAACGAAAGTTACGCAGTATCCAAAGGGAACGACGTTCATGTTTGGTTCGGATCGGGCAAACTCGGCTGATGAACAAAAAGTTTTCGATGAGTTGGTGAGTTATCTTGAGAAGTATGAAATGAAGCTGAAGCGGTTCGAGCCTCAGTGACCGTGCGGCTCAAGTTTGCTACCTGCACTTGCACCTGCTCCAGCCCCTACGGCTGACTCAACCTTCGCTTCCCTTCCAGCGCCTGCTGGTATGCGCCGCCTCGCACTTCACCCAGCTTGATCGCTTCGTCAAACTCCCTCAGCGCTTCGTTTTTATTATCTAGAAAAGCATTTATTCGGCCCATCGCTTCGTGCGCACGCGACAGAATCGCTTTATCCGATTCCGGCGACGAAGCTTGAATTGCAAGTCGATATTGCCCGAGCGCGCGGTTCAGTCGTTCGATCTGAACTGGATCGTCTGTCGCATCCATGGCTGCCAGACTTGCCGTTTGTCCAAGGGCAAAGAATATTCGCGGTTCGCCTGGATAATCCCGGAGCATGTCTTTCAAACGCGCTTCAGCATCGCTGTAATTCTTATTGCGCAGCGTATCTTCAATCGCTGCCAGATCCTGTATCAATGCTTTCTCTCGCGGGTTGTTCGATTCATTAGAAGCGCTTTCCAACTCAGCCTTGCGCGCAGCAATCCGCGCCGCTCGCGCCGCTACAGCGCGTTCACGTGCTTCCGCATATTCGGCTGGACGCTTAGCTTCTCGAGTTGGATCAAACGAAGCAAGCATGTCTGGAAAGAAGTTCGCGATGTCGAAGCCGGCGGTTTCAATTCCTTTCAGTTGATCGGAAAAGAAGAAGGTAAGGACGGCGCCCTTTTCATATTCGTCGGCAAGCCGCGCGATAGTGTCGTCCTGTATCGCCGCCATTTCAGCCTGAACATCTTTACCAATTGCCGTTCTAGTGGCGTCGTCCTTTGCTGCATTGAGCCGGGCTCGGGCAGATCTGCCAAGCAAGGTCAGCCTGCGCATCTCCTCATAACGCGCGTCCGCCGCAGCTACAACCGATCGGCCTACCGTCAGAAAAACGTCTGCACTTACTTGCGACCCCGCCTTTTCGCGTACATCAAGCAACTTCCTGATGTCGTCTCGACGCGCTGCTATCTCTTTATTGAAACGGAGCACCAACGCATCAATCACGTATTGCAAATACGCTCGCCGTAGTTCAGAAAAAGCTGGATCTGTGCCTTCAGGAACGATCGCGTAATAATCTTCCGCAATCACTCGAAAGTTGATCGCGCCACGCGGTGCAAGTAAGTCGGGTAAGATCAGAAATCGTCGATCTTTCTGACGAGTGCTGTAAGTTTTGCTTGGCCCTTTCTTGTTTGAAGAAGGTGCTTTGACTTCGACTCGTTCGAACGTCGTTGTTACTGGCCGCGTGTGGAGGTAGGTCAGCAAACCACGCAGCATCTCGGATGTAGGTTGGCGTAATCGATCGCCCTCAGCCTGATAAGCCCGCACATAAGTCACAAGGTGTTCTTCTATTCCTGAGCGACGGTAGAACTCTTTGAGAAGCGGCGCAAAGTCGAGCACATCCAACAAACCGGCGGGTAAATCATCAGAACGTTCCGGTGCATTCAGGTCGGGCGCGGGTGAAAGTGCCAATGCGAGTGAAACATACCGGGCAGCCTGGTCTGCGGGCGTTGCAGGTGCCGGCAATCGATGACCGTCATAAAAGCTCTTCATTCGTTGACGAAGATCAGGATCCAGATTGGCAAGATCATTTCTCAACTTGAGACGAAACTGTGACGGCGCATTGCCGGTATCAAAACCCGCAACTTCCAACGCGGCCATCACGATAATCAACCTGGTATCCGACTGAAAACTCACACCGTAATCGGTCAACTCGAAAGGCAAGCCTTCGCGTTGTGGTACGGGTTGTTTATTGACTGGCCGTTGAGGCGAAGGGGTTGGAGTTTGACCAAAAACCAGCGGGATGGCACTCAAGACAAAAATTAGGCTAAGGACAATTCTCTTCATAATCAAAATTAACTAACGATTGATTACCGGGGCTTATCGGGGAGCAGAATCTTTGCGACCACGAAATCGGCGTAGCGCACGCAATGTTAGCGGATAAGCAATAAGCGAACAAACGACCGACAGGATCATTCCCCCCAATGCAAAAGGCTCAAGAATATCGAGACTCTGAACAAACAGTCTTCGATAGTAATCACCCGTAAGAAGGTGTGGACTCTTTAGTAACTCCACTCCTTCATCCGGAATTCTTAGTGGCCGCCCCAGCAAGAGTGCTCCGACCGCATAAGACGCAATGATAATCGGCACCAAAGTCAACGGTGGATTATTCAGGAAAGTACCGGTGTAGATGGCAACCTTGTTGAAATGAAAAACAAAGGCAATGAGCGTTGCCAGGATCGTATGCAACCCGAGAAAAGGGGAGAAGGCGATAAAGACGCCGATAGAAAAAGCAAGCGCCGTCCGCTCAGGTGGATCGTCGATCGCAAGCAGACGGCGAAAAGCGGCACGAAACATTATGTTCAGATTTCGAGTTTGACTCTCGTACCCGAAACCAGAAACTCGCGCATCCGAAACGGGTTATTCGAAACTCTTCAAAGCTTCGCCTTCGTCTTCATAAGAGTCGAAGACAGTCAGGAGTTTAGTAATCACGAGGAGGTTCTGAATTCGATCCGTTAGATTGAGCAACTTCAGTTGACCACCTTGACGACTGACCGTGGTGTAGTTCGCAATCAACTCACCGATACCACTTGAGTCAACGTAATTAACTCCAGCGAGGTTCAGCAGTATCTTCTTCTTGCCACTATCGGCCAAGCCTCGGATAGCATCGCGAAGTGCGATGCTACCTTCTCCTATTCGGACGGCACCACTCATATCAAGAATAGTAACGTCTCCGGCTTGTCGTTCATTCACTTCAAGCTCAGCCATTGTGTTTCTCCGATCGGGCTAAGGTTTCGTTTAGCCGATTACTTAAAACTGTTGAGTGCTTCTGCTTCACTCTCATAAACATCGAACACTGTCAGGAGTTTGGTGATAGTAAGCAGATCCTGGAGCTTCTGAGTCAGGTTGAGCAGCTTGAGCTGGCCCCCTTCCTTGTTGATAGCGGTGTAGCTGGAAACGAGTTCGCCAATCCCACTCGAATCGATGTAACCAACACCCGCCAGGTTCAAGAGGATCTTTTTCTTGCCCTCTTCCAGTAGCCGGCGAATCGCAGTGCGTAATGCGACGCTACCTTCCCCGATTGTTATCTTTCCACTCATGTCAAGAACGGTTACGTCACCCGCTTGACGTTCCGAAATGTTCAACTCAGCCATTTTGGGAAATCTCCTTTATGAATTACCACTAACGTCGCTTCAACATGCGCACTGTTGTACCACCTTCAGGAGGCAGGAACCAGTGAACTTCATCCATAAAACTGCGCATAAAAAAAATGCCACGACCGGAGGTTTTCAAGAGGTTCTCTTCTGCGGTCGGATCTGGGACTTCGTTTGGATTAAACCCTGGGCCTTGATCGTGAACGCTGATCTCTACAGCGTCAGGCGAGCTCTTCAGGACAATGTCTACTATCTTCCGTTCGTCCTGGCTGTTGCCATGCACGACAGCGTTTGTGACCGCTTCGCGAACAGCCATGTCAATCCCAAACGCAGCGTCTTCGCTAACACCAGACCGAGTCACAAAGTCCGCAACGGCGGCGGCGGCTGTGGCCACCGTCTCGATACGGCTGGGTAAACTTAGTTCGGTCGTCTCTACCGTCACGAAGGTTCAGGCGTGGCCCTCTCCGAAGCCACTGCGCGAGAGGAGCTTGGCTGTTCTTTTTAAAACGCGTCCCGGGAGTTCGAGGGTGTAACACGCTGGCTAGCCGCGTGTCAAGAATGAGGACATTTATCTAAAACGGCAAAACAAACAGGCCTGACGCGACCCGAACGTCATACTATGAATCCCAGACCTTTGAGTTTTTTGTCGAGGTCGTCGAGGTCGAAAGGCTTGATCAAGTACTCATTGCAACCAGCTTCGAGGGCCGCCTCCTTCATTCCATAAACATGGAATGCAGTCATCGCCACGATTGGCACTTGATCCTGAGCACTGCGGACGTACTTTATCGTTTCCAAACCGTCGAGCACGGGCATGTTTAAATCAACCAACATCAAATTTGGCTGGAAGGTTTTGGTGAGCTCGAGAGCCTCTCTACCATCTTTCGCCTCGAGCACACGATAACCCTTGAGTTCAAGTGCTCGTCGGAGCATTTGACGCGTATCGCGGGAGTCTTCAGCGACAACTACCATCGGGGAAAGCATTGCGGACACAGAGGTGCTCATCATGCGGCTCTGCGGTTAAACTATGATTCTGACGACCGGGGGCAAAAAGAGAACAATAGACTGACCGGGTGAGTGCTCTTATAGCACATAACCTTATTTACGGTTTCTACCAAACTGCCAGGCACACACAAACGTGGAGATATTGACAAATTTGAAACTAGACCGAGCCCGAACCGTTAGAGGTGAGATTCGACTACCGGGAGACAAATCAATATCACATCGAGCCGCATTAATCGGCGCGCTCGCTTCAGGCGGGTCTAAATTTTCTAATTTCTCAACCGCAGTTGATTGCAGCTCCACTCTTTCATGCTTAAAGCAATTGGGTGTTCAAGTAGAACATCACGGGAATAACGTCTGGATTCACCCTTCTGCGGGGCTTAAGACACCAACAACGGTACTGGACTGTGGCAATAGTGGTTCGACAATACGAATGCTTGCCGGTGTGCTGGCAGCACAAGATTTTGTCTCTAAACTGAGTGGGGATAGTTCACTCAACTCACGTCCAATGGCGAGGATCATTGATCCCCTCGAATCGATGGGCGCCACAATCGAATCAACCGCTCGCAAGCCTCCATTGATTATCCACGGAACCAGAGCAATCAGGCCAATCAATTACACACTGCCGGTAGCGAGCGCACAGGTGAAGTCAGCAATCTTGTTTGCCGCGCTAAGCGCTGAAGGTCAAACGCAAGTACACGAGTCCTCACTGTCGCGAGACCACACCGAACGCATGTTCAACGGATTTGGAGTGGAGGTTACGACTGCCGAAGATTTGACGGTCACACTGGACGGAACCGCACAATTGATTGGCGGCGACATGACCATTCCTGGAGACGTCTCGTCAGCTGCTTATTTCATCGCTGCCGCGGCGTTGTTGCCGCAATCAGATCTCATCATTCACGATGTAGGATTAAATCCGACTCGATCGGAATTCATTTCAGTGCTTCGCTCATGCGGTGCCGACATCTCAACACGTAATGTTCGTGACGAACGCAATGAACCTATGGGCAGGATCCAAGTCAAAGGAGGAATTCAAAGATCCGCTCACCAGGCTGCGCGATATTTGGAGAAGTCGAAGATTCCCGCTCTCATAGACGAGCTGCCTTTGCTTGCTGTCGTTGGAACACAACTCGACGGCGGCATCGAGATTCGCGACGCTGGTGAACTGCGACATAAAGAAACGGATCGACTAAGAGCAACGGCCGAGAATCTACGAAAGATGGGGGCAGAAATAATCGAGAAGCCCGATGGCCTTGTCGTCTCAGGTCCAATTCAACTCCGGGGCGCAACAATCGACTCCTACGGTGATCATCGAATTGCCATGGCGTTTTCGGTTGCTGCTTTAGTAGCAGATGGCACGACCGAGATTGTGGGCGCTGATTGCGTTCGGATCTCGTTCCCTGAGTTTTTCGAACTGCTGAAATCCATTACGAGCTAATGAAGCCTCCCGTACCGATCGTCATCATAGGTTTCATGGCGTGCGGCAAAACCGAAGTGGCACGCGTTGTGGCGAATGAGTTGAATGTAAAAATGTTGGATCTGGATGAGGAGATAACATCTTTCCAGGGTCGTTCACCGGCTCAGTTAATACGTGAAGAAGGAGAGCGGTCTTTTAGAAACATCGAAACAGCAGAACTCCAACGATTGCTCGAACGCAACGAGACAGATGTTATAGCTCTGGGAGGCGGTGCCTGGATCCAACCGGCAAATCGCGAACTACTTGCAGCAAACAACGCAATCATTGTTTGGCTTGATACGCCCTTTGAGATCTGCTGGACACGCATCCAGGGTGCGAAGGAAGACAGACCACTGAGTACAACGAGAGAACAAGCAAGTGAACTGTTCAAACAGAGGTACCCGATCTACGAGCTGGCATCAATTCGGGTTGATGTGACCGCAGCCGATACTCCTGCCGAAACTGCCGCCAGAGTGTTAGACCGTTTGGGGCACCACGCGCAAGAGCCTCAATAATTATTTGGAAGGTTTTTTGACCCACCTTCCTGCAAAGAAGTTGTTCGGACACGCCATCAAGCAGCCCTTACTTCGCCTTGCCGGAGTGCCGGAGTCCGAACGTCCGACGAAATTTAGTTTGTCGTGCGCCGCGTACACGATCGCTCGATTCCCAAACGCCCGACAAACTAAAGTTCGTCGGACATTCGGCCAATCTTAATTGAAAGCGGCCGCCCGCAGACACGAGGGCGGCCGCTTTGTTACGGGGAGAGAAACTCGGAATCAGTACTTAAACTTCAAGGCAAACTGCATCTGTCTTGATGATCCTGAGTCGCCCGTCGGAAAGCGCGTGTTGGAAATCACCCCAAACGTTGTACTGCCAACTTGTGCTACTCGCCCAGGTTGACCGAAGTTTGCGTGGTTGAAAACATCAAACACCTCCCAGCGGAATTCAATCAATTTGTTTTCCCCAATCTTCGTTCGTTTGATTAGGGAGACGTCGGAGTTGTTGAACCCTGGTCCGATCACTACGTTCCGCCCCATGCTTCCAAAGTGGAAGATGGTCTTATTGTTGATGAAAGCCACCGGCAAAATTACGACAGAACCTGATGGACACGCTCCACTTGGACGCGGATCGCAAACGAGGTTAGGAAAGTACTGCACTCCAATCCCCGATGCTGCCGCCGTTGGTGAGATGGGTATGGGCCCCAAACTGTCCGGTCGAAGCGTCGCCAAACCGGTCAGTGAGCTTGCGTTGGTGGTCGCAGTGGTAACGCCAAGAATCGGAAGAGCATTCCCAGCTAACAAAGTCACCGGGTTACCTGACTGCAATTGTGTAATCAACGACAATTGCCATCCCTCTTTGAATTGATTACCGGTGAACGGTAGTTCATACAAGCCACTGACTACGAATCGGTGGCGGGCATCGAAGTCTGATAGTCCGCGGTCGCCCTTCAGGTTGTAGCTGTCTTGCACAGTAACTCCCTGTGAGCTTTGCGAGTTGTAGTCAATCGACTTCGAAAACGTGTATGACGAGTTGAACTGCAAGCCGCGACCCAGGCGTTTGTTCGCAGTTACCCAGAGCGCGTTGTAACTGGAGTTGCTGGTTCCTTCTCTGAACGTGATGTTCAGAAGTGGAACGTTAGGTTTGATCGGGCTATTGGCTGATAACGCAGGAAACGGGCGAATGGCATTCAATGCAGAATTGAGAAACGTTTGATTCAGGTTTCTCGTTATTCGCAGATTCGTTCCTTTCGAGGCAAAGTAACCAACCGTCACGCCGAACCCTTTTCCAACTTCGCGCTGCACATTCAAGTTCCAGGACTGCACGTATCCATTGTCGAAGTTAGGATCGGAGGAAGATGGTGAAATGCTGGCTCCTGGAATTGCTACATTGGTTGCGTTTGATAACAACACAGTTGGGATCGTTGAAGGCAATGCCACGGTCGTAGCAAATGGTGGATTGCTGGCATTCCCGGTGACCAGATTCGTGACGGGCTGGTCTGCCAGTATCGCGTATGCGCCGCGAACCGAAGTTTTGCCGTTTTTGAAAGGATCCCAGGCGAAACCAATCCGCGGTTGGAAGTTTCTCGCGTTGGTGTGATAGACGGGCGCAACACCATGGTTCACCTGAACGAGCGAATTGGTTTCCGGTACATAATCCACAAAGCGATCGAAGCGTTCTGTTGGCGACATCAACCAATCCCAACGGAAGCCAAGTTCAAGAGTCAGGTTTGACCTAATCTTGTAGTTGTCCTGAAGAAATGCGCCAAAAGCGCCCTGCGCAATCGCACTGGAAACGTCGCCAAGCGTGATCGTAAACGCGTTTGCTGTCCCTGCAAGAAAAGCTGCCATATTTCCGAAAGTAAACGAGCCAGTGTCCTTGCCGGTATTATTGTTGAAGAATCTGCGAGCTTCCCCACCAATCTTTATGGAGTGGTTACCCCGAAGATAACTGACCGTATCAGACAATACATAGGTGGTATCGGATCGACCCTGAGGAAAACCGGTTGGTCCGCCGAAGTTTAAGCCTGTACCTGTTACGGTTATTTGAGGCAAGCCCAGGTCGGTATTCACGCCGTCCTGAATTCCAAAGGTTTGTGGATTCAAATGGGCGTTGGGGTCAAAGAGAATATGGATTCGATTGAAACCAAACCTCGCTTCGTTTACCAGGGTGGAACTCAACGTGTGCTCTTCATTGAAGGTAAAGATTTGCCGCCGAGACGTGCGAGTGTCACCAAATCCAGGTATTGAATTACCTTGAAGGTTTGGCTCGCCACGCTGGTCACGTTGAAGTGCGTAATAGAAGTGAAGCCGATCGTTGGTCCCAATATTGTGACTGACATCCGCCGTTCCTTGATCGATATTGACGGGTGCTGTTGCAGAGCCTGCAAAACCGTTGGTACCAACATTGGCGTGCGGAATCAAGGACAACAATTTCTGAACTACGGGATCTACCGGATTAGGGATGCCTGCGCGCTGAGCTTCAGTCGGCACAGTCACACCTGAGAGTGTTAATCCTTGCCGTTGCCTAAGTCCTTCATAGCTGAAAAAGAAGAAGGTCTTGTTTTTCCCGTTGTACGCCAAACGGGGACCACCCTCGCCAAAATGAGGCAGGCTAAGGGGGCCTCCGATATTAAAGCCAAACTGATTTCTCTTGAACGGCGCGGGTTTAGGCGTTTTTTCAAAGAAGTTCCGTGCATCCAGAGCATCATTGCGAAGAAACTCAAAGAACTCACCGTGATAGTCGTTTGCACCCGAGCGAGTTGCGATATTGACGATCGCACCGGAATTACGCCCGTACTCAGCGCTGAAAGTTGAGTTATCAGCTTTGAACTCCTGAACGGTATTAATTGATGGCTGGAAAGTGATCTGGTTCTGAACCATATCGTTCAGGTTAATGCCATTGATCATAAAGTTGACGGTGTCTTCCCGATTACCAGCGGTGTTCAATCCAAACGAGCCCTGTCCACGAAGAGGTGCGGTTAAGAACCCATTTTGTGGCGGCGTAACTGAACCGGGAATCAACAAGCCGAGATCAACGAAATGGCGACCGTTCAAGGGTATTTCCTGGACCGTACGCTGGTTTATCACCGTACCGACTGAAGTTGTTGTCGTTTCAACGACCGGCACATCGGAAGTAACCAGGACTTGTTCGGAAAGTGCTCCGACATCGAGTTGAAAGTTCTGAACGATTGTTTGGGCGACGCCGATAACAACTGAATCCGCCACCTGTGTCTTGAATCCAGTGGCCCTGACTTCAATTGTGTAATTGCCCGCAGGCAGTGCAGCCATCTGATAGTTCCCATCACTATCGGTTTGCGAAGTTCGTTCGATTGAAGTGGCTTTGTTACGAACCACCACGGTCGCATTGGGAACAACTGCACCTTTGGAATCGGTGATTGCGCCTTGAACAGTCGCTGTAGACTGGGCGAACGAACTAGTATTTGAAAGTAGCAGAATCGCTAAAGCTAAAACTGGCAGGAAGAAACCGATAATTCGAGCACGCATGAATGAACCTCCTAAGTTCCCGGCGAGAACAGCGCAGCGTAGGGGATGAACCTCGTCCCCCTTAAGGTTGACGAAGTCTTGATTACCAGGTTCTTGCGACTGTCTAACGCCAGCGGTTTATTAGGAAAGGGGACTTGAGAATCATCAAAGCAATAAAAGTGCCGTTAAAGAGGTTCCGATTGATCAAGATTTCCGAACAAAACCGGGCAATGTTTTGTTCTTTAAGGAACAATCCGATCCAAAAACGACAAGCTCATCCGAAATAGCGAAGACGGTGAACGATTTTTCTTACCACAACGTCAAAAACTCTCGCAGACGTCCATACATATCGTCGAAAGAATCTGCACAGAAGAGTACCGCCTGGTAGTGCGTTGGGTCGTAGGTGTGCTTTGAGGCAGCATCCAGATCTAAAGGACGCAGTTCCGCCTTGTGCATTTCCTCCAGTTCGCCCGCTGAAGAGAGTAAACCTGTGCCATAGGCCTTTACATTTCCATTTTCGCGCAACACGCCAAACTCGATTGTGAACCAGTAAACCCGCGCCAATTGATCCATTTCTGCCGCACTCGTGGTCCGTTTGACTGTCTCACCAAAGAGACGGTTAAGCTCGGCAAGTTTGTTGCTCGCCAATGTAATGGCGTGTCCGATGATCTCGTGGGCAACGTCAGGCTCCGGAGTGTAAAGCGGCGTCGAGTGATGACGGATATATTGCGTGCAAAGAAAGACTCCATTTGCCAGGGACTCAATAAAAACGCGAGGCTCCACTAAACCGGCCACTGGTTCGAGTCGAAAGCCACTAATCGCTTCTACCTTTTGACTTACTTCCGACAGCTGCGGAATGCGATCGGTATCAAATTCCAAACTTCGAACGCAGTCGAGATACTCCGCGCAAGCGTGTCGCTGATGTGCCGGTCCCAACGCTTTCCAAATTGTTTGCCAAACCCAATGTTCTTTCTCCGTATAGGGAGCGCTTGGTATCGGACTGCCCGTGGTGTAACCGAATGCAATTTGGGCGATTTGATTGCGCCGGGCACGGTAATCCGCATCTCGAAAGCCGGGATGGTCCGGATCCAGGGTGACCAGTGTATTGCGATCCTCTACATTGGCCTCGGTGGTTACGGGCCGCATGTCAACGTGATCGAGAAGAAGTGTTTTGGTGTCTGACTGCATGGTGATCGTCCTTCCGTGACGACGCTATAGGACTTATTGGACCTATATGACCTATTTCTTCATGACAAAACAAAACCGGCCACCAATCCTCTGGAGGGTGGTGGCCGGTTTGAAACTTGTCTAAGAGTGCTATATCAGCAGCGCCCGCCGACAGCCCATCGCCTGACCGCTCCTCCATTGGAGAGCTGGCCGTAATAGTAATAATAGCGATAGAGGCTAAGGTTCATGACGTTTGCTCGCATCGACAGAATAGGCAACACGAAAGACAAACGTCAAGCGGGGAATTGCGGCTCACTATTCCTTGCCGCTCCAATTCCATTTCAGTTAGATTCGTTCCCGATGTATTCAGCTCAAATCACACGCGCAAATCCAACCTGCATAGTTCTCCTGGTGGATCAATCAGGCTCAATGGCCGATCCATTTAGCGGCGACTCAACAACAAAGAAAGCTGACTTCGTTGCCGAGGTAGTCAATCACACACTGCACGATCTCGTCATTCGCTGCACAAAAACTGAAGAAGTCCGCAATTACTATTACATCTCTATCATTGGTTACGGCAGAAACGTTGGGCCGGCATTTGGCGGAGCCCTGGGCTCGCGAAACCTGGTACCCATTGCTCACGTGGCTGATTATCCACTTCAGGTGAAGAGCAGTTACAAAAGAGTTCCCGATGGCGGCGGAGGATGGGTAGAGATTCCAATTCGTTTTCCAGTCTGGCTACATCCAAGTGCTGAAGGTAAAACACCCATGTGTGAAGCGCTCACGCTCGTCAAAGATATTCTGGAGCGCTGGTTATCGGAACACCCACGAGGGTTTCCTCCCACTGTTCTTCACTTGACGGACGGAGAATCAAGCGACGGCGATCCTGATTACATCGGAAGACAGATAATGTCGCTCAGAACGGACGATGGCCCTGTTCTTCTCTTCAATTGCCACATCTCATCCCAACGAAGGCGGAAGGTGGAATATCCCGTCGATGAATCAGATTTGCCAGATGCATTCGCGCGTACTCTGTTCCATATTTCAAGCCCTTTGCCAGCAAACTTTCTTGCCGCAGCTGCGCAGCTTGGGGTTCAGACTGTGGATAATTCTCGCGGTTTCGTCTTCAACGGCGATCCTTCATCCATCGTTCAGTTCTATGAGATCGGCACGAGCTTAACTGGAATGACTCCGTATCGATGGATGGACGACAGAACTGAATCTGAATCTGAATCTGTATGACGTCTCCACGCAGCAAAGATTCACCTGGACCGACCGTCAATCACGTCTTGCTACCCAAACAGGGGCACAGTCTTGCTGAGTGTGAAGATGCCTTCGCTTGTAACCGCAGCACCATGCGATTTGCTGTGGCCGACGGCGCGACAGAATCGTTTGATGCGGCAAGCTGGGCACAACGGTTAGCAACCAGGTGGGTCAACTCAAGTGGCTTATTAACCGAAGACGATTTCTGGACGTGGTTGAACAGTGAAGGTCAGGCTCACAATGATTCGTGGAACCGACTCGACCTTCCGTGGTATTCGATGGAGAAGAGGCGAGCGGGATCGTTTGCCGCATTTGTAGGTATCGAAATTCAACCCGATAAGTCGTGGCACGCGATATCCCTCGGAGACTCGTGTCTCTTGCACAGCAGGACGAGCAAGGTACTGACGATGTTTCCAGTTTCTGGTTCGAACGATTTTGGCTGCGCTCCTGTGCTCGCTCCGTCGTGTACTGAACTGAACATACACGCCCGATCGTCGATTGCACGACAAGCTGGAGGACTCGCGGACGGCGATAGACTTCTGCTCCTCAGTGACGCCATAGCCGCATGGTATATCAAACTCAACGAGCAACAGGACTATAAAAGGATCTCCGATTTTGAGGAGTTACTGAAACAGGGAGATGAAACTGCGACATCAGATTTTCTGGAACTCGAACGCCTGGAAGCGCGACTAAAGGATGATGATGTTGCTATAGTTTGTATCGAATTTTAGAGGACGTTAGTGGTGCAAGCGTCATATTCAACAACCTCGCCGTTGCCTCAGAACTGGCCCTCAGCACGACAGTTCACCGAAGCAATTCAATGTCCGGCGGTATGTTTTCCGAGCTATGAGTTGAAAAACACGCTGCCGGCAATTGATCGTCTCGGGATGCCTCTGGTTACATCCGGTCAATTCGCGTTTGTCTACAAACTGAATTCCATCCATTCGCAAAATACGTACGCCATTCGCTGTTTTCGCGGTTACCTCGGTGACCGCGATCAAAGGTATCGGGCAATTCAACGACATCTCGACGATCGTCCGATTTCGCTTCTCTCCGATTTCACTTATTCACCGGAAGGAATCCTCGTTGCGGGCCGGCGATACCCGATCCTGTACATGAAATGGATCGAAGGACCAACACTCGATCTTTATGTCGAGGAAATGATTAATCGTAAAGACGTGTTGCTCCACCTGTCGCAGGAATGGTTAAAGCTCGTAGCCGCACTCCGCGAATCAGGAGTAGCACACGGCGATCTCCAACACGGAAATATCATAGTGGAACACGGTGCGCTCCGTTTGGTAGATCACGACGGAATTTTTGTCCCGGAGATGACTGGCTGGCCCTCAAGTGAAGTTGGTCACCAGCACTATCAACATCCACTCAGAGACGCACAACATTTTAATTCCGATCTCGATAACTTCTCGTCGATCGTAATCTACCTGACCTTCATTTCGTTGATGGAACGTGCCAGTCTTTGGAAAGAGCACCACGACGAGAATCTCCTGTTCACTAAGTCAGACTTTTTGAACCCTGCAGCTTCGCCGCTGTTCGCAAAGATAAAAGAAATCGGACCGGAACACCGCGAGCTTGCCGAAGTCCTTGAAAAAGCGGCAACAGGTAAGCCGGATAATGTTCCCAGCCTTTTGGATCTAGTCTCTGTCAAATCAACGCTTCCGTCCTGGATGTCGTCTGTCGAACTGGAGAGTCAGGCAAAGACACGGGAGATAAAGATCGATCCTCAGCTGAGACGCGACCATCCGAGATGGATTTCAAAGAAGAACCAGCCTTCGTTGTCAGTGCCAGCGTCGCCTACGTCGGCAACAGTGACAACTATCTTTGGCGCACCGGTGGCGCCACCGACGCCATATGGATTGGCGGGAATAACCGATCCCAAAGCAATCTGGAAGAACACGCCAAAGTATGCACGTAACCTGCTGGGTAAGACATTTCTATGGTGGTATTGGGGAATCTATCTCTTCTTGAAAATATTCGGACTCAATGTGGTTCCTGCCTTTTTGTTCGCGGTACTCAGCGTGTTGCTGTTTTGTTTGACGTTGGGATTTGTGAAGGCGCGAGAACTGGCCCGCAAAGCTGGATCTTCCGGCCCGCAAGCCTTACCTGCCACATCGGTGCCTGGTCCAGTTCTGCCGACTGTCAAGCAACGCGCTCCCGCGAGTATTACTTCGGCAGATCCGATAATCGGCAACACTGCACTGAATATTTACCATTTGACTAATTGTGAATGGGTGAATCGAATCGTTAATAGGAATCGAGTGACATTCAGATCAGCAGTTGAAGCGGCGTCTGCAGGTTATAAGCCGTGCCGGATCTGCTCACCGAACTGAGAATTTAAGATTGAAAATTTAAGATTTAAGATTGGTCTATAGTGTGAGACCTATAGGACCTATTCGACCTATACTCCATCACTAACCACCCACCACCAGCACAATCTTAAATCTGAAATCTTAAATCTTAAATTGCTAGAGCTTCAGCGTCTGCCGCTCCTCGAAGAATGTCTTCCAGGGATCGCCTTTCTTCGTCAGCAGTTCAGGAACATTGCTGATCGTGAAGTCAGTGATCTTCACACCTTGTTCAATCTGTTTCCAGGTTAACGGCATGGAGACTGTAGCTTTTGGTCTGGCACGTGCAGTAAACACAGATGCGAGACTCTTCCCGCGCGCGTTCTGCATCCAATCAACATAGACCTGAGTAGTCTTACGCTTGGCAATCGTTCGCTCCACCGTTGCAGTCTTTGGTGCTCGATGTGCGACTTCACCGGCAAAGAGCCTCGCGAATTCAGCAACTCTTTCGTAAGTATTTGTCGGCTTCAGCGGCACGTAGATGTGCATTCCTGAAGAGCCGGAGGTTTTCGGGAAGGCTCGTAATCCAATCTCGTCCGCAACCTCTTTGACGACCAGAGCAACCTCTAACACGTTCTGCCACGGAGCTTGCTTTGGATCCAGATCGATCGCAAGCCAGTCAGGCTTGTCGAGATGCTTAACCGTTGAATGCCACTGGTGTTGTTCGATGGTTCCCAGATTTACGAAATGGAGTAATGACCCGTTCGTCGAATAGACGGCGTAGTCGAGCGTGCGACCTTCCTGATTAACCAGGCGCGCGGTCTTGATGAATGCGGGTGCACTCTCGAGATCCTGTTGAAAAAACATCGGCGCAGCGATGCCGCGAGGATAGCGTTGAAGAATCGCCAGCCGGTCTTTCAAGAACGGCATAATGTAGTCGGCAACTTTGAGGTAAAAGCAGAGTAGATCAAACTTGGTGAGTTTCTCCTGCGGCCAATAGATTCGATCGAGACTCGTCACTGATACTTCTTCACGTCCGACACGAAGTATCAAGTCACCCTTGGGCCGTACCAACGACAGAAATTCAGCTGTCGAGACAACAGTTCCGGTCTTCTTTTTCGTAAGCTTTACAGCACGTTTCATATCCTGAATCGTAAACGATTTCATACTCAAGATTACGGGCGATGGCAATCATTAATCCGATTCGTAAAACTATTCGGACAACTTTATAACGCTGTCGTCATACTGTCTGCATAGATTTCAACCACGCCCATTCCCGATCATCGACTCTTTAGCGTTAGGAGTTCAGCCATGAAGCTCAAGAACAAACAGTATCAACGGCATGCCGTGAAGCTACTACTCGCATCTGTCTTCATTCTGTTTACACTTGCCGGTCCTTCTCGAACGTTTAGCTCCGCTCCCCAGACCACAAACTACGAGCTTGATCCGAAGATGGGGAAGTTTATTGCTCATGCATTTGCCGGCGGACTTTTTTGGTTCAAGGGCCACGATCACTATTTAGCAGCTCGAGACTTTTCAGGGGAAGTTCAAATAACCTCCGGAACCATAACACCTGCTTCACTGCGTCTCGTTGTAAAGACAGGCTCGCTCGAGGAAACCGGCAGCGTTTTTACCGATGCACAGAAGAAGATCATCAACAAAGAGGTGCATGACATCGTCTTGCTTCCTGACAAGTATCCCGAGATTATTTTTCAAAGCACGAGTGTTACTTCAAAACCGGCCGGTGCTGGACAATACGACGTGAGAATTGTTGGCAACCTAACTCTGCTGGGAGTAACTCGTCAGGAAACAATTCCAGTGAAGGTTTCGTTGAGCAACAACGATCTTCAGGCAGTGGGCCAGTTCAGCATTGATCGAGGTGATTACAAGGTCAAAGCAACCTCAGCTTTTCATGGGCTGGTGAGAGTTCGGGATAAAGTGAGGTTTGAGTTTGATGTTGTGGGCCACCGGAAATGATCTGAGATCCCAGATCCCAGATCTCAGATCTCAGAAGAATCGGATGCCGCTTTAATAAGATATCTGTGCCCTTTTAGCTCGGATGCTTGTGGCTTTGCACAAAAAGTCAGATACCACCTGCTTTAGCAGCGTGGAGATTCAAATTTGCGCTAGAGTGCGCCCTGAACCATATGAGGTGATACCACCTGCTTCAGCAGCGTGGAGTTTCAACTTCTCGCTAAAACCGCGGTAAGAAGCTGCTCAGTAGCGGAAAATTGAAACTCCACGCTGCTGAAGCAGGTGGTATCTAACCGTCACTCCAAAGCTGCCACCTAGCGCGAAGCTGAGACTCCACGCTGCTAAAGCAGGTGGTATCTGACTGACCGACAACTCGATCGCGTCTTGCCAGACTGGTAGGTCTTCAAATCGTTTGTACTTCATGTGAGGTACCCTTCGTGATGAGAACGGGCTTTTGAAATTTGAGATCTGAGATGTGAGATCTGAGATCTGGGATCTTTTCAGTTCACAACCACATTCGGCTGTGCGGCGGCCGAGTCTGCCTGCATCGGATCGGTATGTACGTAGTAAAGAATTCGTCCGCAGTTATCACAAGTAATAACTTCCTCACCTCGACGAATCTCTGCCATCACCTGTGGTCTAAGTGACATGAAACAGGCCGTGCACGATCGATTCCGAGCCTCCGCAACAGCCACACCATCTCGAATGCGCGCACTGATGCGACTGTAAAGAGAGCTCAGCGTTTTAGGTAACGCGGCAGAAACCTTTTCTCGCTCAGCCCGTGCCGCATTCACTAGTTCAGACTGGCTGCTCTTTTCGTCGTCAAATAACTTCAAACGCGCCTCACGGTCGGAATTGAGACTTGCGATCTCATCTGCCCGCTCCTTGAGCGAGCCCTCAGTCTGTTCCAACACTTCCATTGTCTCAAGGATTTGAGTCTCGAGAGTTGAGATCTGCTTTCGCGCTGCGTCCGCTTCTCTGATGGCTGCGGTGTATTCGTCCTGCTTTTTGGACGACATCAGATTTCGTTCGGCTCTCTCGGCTCGACCTTTTTGTTCGACGACTTCGTTCTCGAGGCGAGCGCGACTGTGCATTGCTTCATCGCGGCGGTTTTCGAGGGCCCTAATTTCAAAAGCGCGCTGATCGAACTCTGCCTCGATCTCAGCGCGCCTTTTAGGTATGGCTTCTAAGTCTTTCTCTAGTTTTCGTATGGTGGTATCGAGATTCTGTAAAGCGACTAACTGCTGCAATTCCGCTTTCACTCTTTATGCACTCCTCAAAAGATCAGGACTAAATATGACGCTTCTCATCGTTTTGGATCATCACACAACAAGAGTGGTTGGCGCAAGCGGATGCTGGAGTGAGGCGTTGGGTTGACCGGTGATCGGCAAGAAATAGGACTTATCGGACCTATTCGACTATTCGTGCCGATCACTGGTGGATGATCGAGTCAGATCGGGCCCGTGGTGCCCCGGATCACTCGAACCCTTGGGATCTTCACACGAGGCACTTGTATGTCGATCGACGGAATTGTCGGCAAGTCGATTCTCGGCATTGCGATGTTGATTTCAGGGATGGTACCCAGTTCAACTCTTGGAATCACAATCCGGCGTCCAATTTGCGGACGAGTCATAAACCCACCTGGCCGTCCGCCTTCAGTAGGGATAACTCGCAACGTTTGCTGGCTCTTATTTCTAATGATGGTCAGCGTAACTTCACCGTCCTTTTTCCGATTGATCGTTCGTGAGATGTCGCCGCTCGCATCAACTGTTTCACCATCGACAGCCGTGATAACGTCTCCGGCCCTTAACCCGGCTTTGGCAGCTGGACCATCGTCAGATACGTTGGTCACTAAAACGCCATGGCCACCGGTCACGCCAAAATAATCGGCCAGTTGTTTGGTCAGCTCTGTAGTACTGATTCCGATTCGGCGACTACCAGCGAGTGCAAACACCCATGGGCCGTCGTTCGTAAATGCCGGTCCTTCCCAGTCCCAGTTCCCGGGATTGTCGCGCAAGAATCCGTGGAAAGCATTTTCGTTTCGTTGGCCCATCGTCGCCGTTAGCTCCTGCTCGGATCCAGCTCGGCTAATCGTGACGCGAATGCTTTGGTCAGGCGCGATCTCAGAGACCACGCGATTTAGCTTACGTACACTCGTAACATTGTCGCCGTCGATTCGGAGGATAACGTCATCCTTTCGCAATCCGGCTTTCTCAGCTGGACTATCTTTAACAACCTGAGTTACCCCTACCCCTCTTACTTGATTGAGGTGATAACGAACCATGTTGTCCTTGTTGATGTCCTCGGCATACACACCAAGGAAGCCATCACGGACAAAGTTAAATGTGTTAATAACGGTGTCATCATCTGGATTCGGCGGTGGGGCTGGTTCGGCCGGTTTCCGCTGTGCCAGGGCGATTCCCGCGCATAGAGTAATGACGACGAGGAGACTAAGTACGTGCTTAGTTTTCATAGCTGAATCCCTCCGGAAGAGTTTTGCCCTTTCACGCAGGGGGTGTCAGGTCGGTTCCAAAAGTTTTTTGATCTCAGAGTTCAGATAGGATAGGACCTATGCGACGTATAGGACGTTTTGAACCTGTCACTTTTTCGGATAGAGGCTTCAGGATTTTAGAGTGCTTTGTAAACTTCTTTCGGGCCGCTTAACTCCAGCGCGAGTTTCCCTTCGGTGTGTGCCAGATCCAGATGAGCAACAGCCTCAGACACCGCCAAGAATCGGTGCACATCATCAGTGCCCGGAAACATTTTCAACGCGACATCCCAGGCAGATGCGCCCTCTTCAGATACGAGTTTGATTACTTGTATTTGACGCTCCTGAATCGCTCGAATGTAGCGGTTGAATAGTTCATCATAGTCATGTACGGGCTCGCCGTGCCCCCCGTAGACAAGCGTTGGTGCAAACGCACGAATCCGCGCCAGACTGACCAAATATTCCGCTAGCGAGGGGAAACGTTTGGAAGAATCAATCGGGTCCGGCGACAGAACTGGATTCGGCGTAATGCGCTTCAACACGCAATCGCCCGCAATAACAGTACGGTCAGCTTCACGAATGAATGAACACGATCCAGGCGTGTGGCCGGGAGTATGCACGATTCGAAGGGTTCCCGATTCAAACGCTAGGTCCGCATCATCCCATAATGGCGCATACTCGTTGTCTGCGAACGAATCGGCGTACTGCCGCACCCCCTCATACATGCGACGCAATCGCTTTATCTCTATGTCGGGAACGCCGGCACGCTCGAGTAACTTTCGATGCTCTTCGTATTCAAGACGACTGTGACGGTGTCCGGTTTCCCATTCATGAACGAGGACCTCGGCGTTCTTTGCTTCATCGCGTAGTGACTTCGCCAGTCCGCAATGATCTTCGTGGGCGTGCGTCAATACAATTCGTCGAATGTCGGAAACTCGAAAACCCGCCGCTCTTAGTCCGGACCGCAAGGATTCAATAGCCTCTTTGGTCTTCGGACCAGTGTCGATGATGGTGATCGGATCTTCGGCGATGAGGTAAACGTTAACCGGACCGATGTAGAAGGGTGTGGGAACAGAGATGGGGATTATCTTCATTCGATAGGACGCAGATTCAAAAACTATTTGTCATCGGTCATTTTCCATTTCTCATTTTCCATTTTACGTACGACAGGCTGTTAGCCTGTCGTTGTGTCGTGGACTCAATCTTCTTGTTTAATGAAGGCAACGCCCACGACGGGCTACCAGCCTGTCGTACGTATGACCAATGACAAATAGGTTCGCAAATACCCGATCAAAAACCTAGTAGACGTATCGGTTCGCAGCGATCATGTCGTCCGCTATTCTTTGACGTGCAGCAATCGTGTTCATCGGTTGCAACTTCGTGAAGCGTCTTAACGCGGCAAGTAACGTTCGCAGTTCATCACCTTCCGACATGCCTGCCAGCGTGTTCTTCGCACGAGCTTCGATGCGCTCGACCGAATCATTGCAGAAGACTCGCGTCATATCCAGGTAGCGTTCCGCCGCTGCTTCACCCTGCGATGCAACCAATTTCCGGGCACGAAGTATGGCGGTCTCCATCGCATATGTATCCATGATGACATCTGCAATGCCCATCAGAATCTCCTGCTGATCCGCAAGCTTCATCATGTATTTTTGCGCGGCGGTCCCAAGAGTCATCAAAGCAACCTTCTTCGCGTTCTGCGCGAGTTTCTGTTCTGCCGCGAGCACCGTGTCGTCGTCATCAAAACTGGCAATCTGCGGCGACAGGACTTCGTCCATCAAAGCTTGGGCAGCCGGCAGCAATGCCAATCGGCCACTCATCGCACTCTTCATCAGTCGTCCCGGAATTAACATGCGATTGATTTCATTGGTTCCTTCGAAGATGCGGTTGATTCTCGAATCGCGATACGCGCGCTCCGCCGGATAGTCTGCCGAATAGCCGTAACCACCGAAGATCTGGACCATCTCATCGGCCACGAAGTCACAACTTTCGGAGAGCGCAACCTTAATAATGGAACACTCGGCCGCGTATTCCTCGATCGCTCGAAGTCGCGCATCCACGTCTTTCGAATCAACCGCGCCGATCCCGGCCTCAATCATTCCCAGCGTGCGATACACCATCGACTCACCAACCCACGTCCTGATCGCCTGCTCTGCAAGTTTCGCTTTGATCGCGCCAAACGATGAGATTGACCGTCCAAACTGTTGTCGCTCATTTGCATAACGTACCGACTCCTGCACCATCAGCTTCATACCACCGGTGCACATTGCTCCCAGTTTGAATCGACCAATGTTGAGAATGTTGAAAGCAATCTTATGGCCCTTGCCGATTTCACCAAGCAGGTTCTCGACTGGAGTTCGTACATCCGAAAGCACGAGCGCTGTCGTAGACGATCCCTTGATACCCATCTTGTGCTCTTCTGCCCCGGACGTAAGACCGGGCTGGCGTTCCACGATGAAGGCACTAAACTTGTCGCCATCAAGTTTCGCAAATACGATGAAGATGTCAGCGAAGCCACCGTTCGTGATCCACATCTTCTCGCCGTTGAGAATGTACTCCTTGCCGTCTTCACTTAGTCGCGCAGTAGCTTTGCCGGCCATTGCGTCGGAGCCGGCGCCCGCCTCCGTCAATGCGTAAGCCGTGATCAATTCGCCTGCGGCAATTTTAGGCAGGTACTTTTGCTTTGCCTCTTCGGTCGCGAAATAGACGATTGGAAGCAAACCAATTCCGCTCTCGGCGCCTAAGGTCGTCGCAAAAGAAGCTGACCTTCCGATGTTCTCGCCAACGAGTGCGCCACTGGTTTGATCGAGGCCGAGACCGCCGTACTCTTCAGGAATATTCGCGCCAATCAGTCCTAACTCCGCGGCTTTGCCGATGAGTTCACGCGAAAGTTTCCAGTTGTGTTTCTCGAGCTCATCGATATGAGGATTCACTTCATTATCAACAAACTGTCGCGTCGTTTCGGCAATCATCCGATGCTCTTCAGTGAAATCTTCAGGCGTGAAGATCTCTTCAGGTGTGCGTTCTTCGATTAAGAATGAACCACCTTTGACGAGTTTTTTCTCTTCGGCTACGGCTGACATACAAGTGTCTCCTCCTCAAAACTACTTTGGAACCTGTGCCTTAATCTGTTCCGGCATTAGAGAACGGCAATGCGGATACGCTTCAAGAATTCTCATTAAGTCCAATTCGTCTTTCTTGCGCTTACTTGCACGACCTTGCGTATCGCTCCATGCCCAAATCTTTCCGCGAACTACATCTTCGAGCGAAGCTACGGGGACTTGTTGACTTAAAACCTGAAAGTCTTCTGCAGTGGGTAGAAATTCCTGTTATCGCGGATCCAACGTCAACTGAATACGAAGATCCCTTCCAACAAGCGTTCGGAAATCAGTGCTTCCGCCGTTCGTCACTGACTCAAATATTTCTGACCCGGTCATTGATGTTCTAAATCCGCTCAAAGATTCCGGCGGCACCCATGCCGCCACCAACACACATCGTGACCATTCCATACCGACCATTCCGGCGCTCTAGTTCGCGCAGGATCGACGCCGTCAACTTCGCTCCGGTGCATCCAAGTGGATGACCCAGAGCAATCGCCCCGCCATTCACGTTCACTTTGTCAGGATTGAGACCAAGCGTCTTGATTACGGCAAGAGACTGCGCTGCAAAGGCCTCATTAAGTTCAATCACATCGATATCCTCCAACCTGAGTCCCGCAAGTTTTAGAGCTTTAGGAATAGCAAACACAGGTCCAATTCCCATCTCCTCTGGCGGACAACCCGCCGTCGCATACGCAACAAACCTCGCCATTGGTTTCGCTTTCAACTCTTCCGCGCGCTCGGCTGACATAACCACCGCAGCGGCAGCTCCATCGGACATCTGTGAAGCATTACCGGCCGTGATTGTTCCTTTTACGTGAAACGCAGGCTTCAGCTTGGCTAATCCTTCCGCTGATGTATCACGTCTTACGCCCTCGTCTTTATTGAATACAACTTCACACCTCTGCTTCTTACCTTTCGCATCAAGTTCTTCCAGGACCACATTCAACGGAACTGTTTCGTCTTTGAACTTATCTGCATCCAATGCTGCCGCCGCACGCTGATGTGAACGCAGTGCGAATTCATCCTGCCCCTCACGAGTGACTTCGAACTTGCGAGCAACATTCTCCGTCGCCAATCCCATGTTGAGATAGAAGTCAGGATAGTGTTCGACGAGATATGGATTTGGACGAATGATATGTCCGCCCATCGGAATCATCGACATCGTTTCCAGGCCGCCAGCCACGATGACATCAGCACCACCGCTTCTGATTCGATCAGCCGCCATTGCGATTGATTGCAAACCTGACGAACAGAAGCGATTGATCGTCATCGCACTCGTCTCAACCGGTAACCCCGCGCGAATAGCAGCCGCGCGCGCGACATTCATTCCTTGTTCTGCCTCCGGCATCGCGCAGCCCATGATGACATCTTCGATTTCGGAGAGTTCCAGACCAGGCACACGTGCCGTCGCCTCTTTGATAACAGCCGCGCCCATTTCGTCCGGCCGGGTCGTTCTCAAAGTTCCCTTCGGTGCTTTCCCTACAGCCGTTCGAACTGCGGATACGATTACTGCTTCTTTCATGATTCCCACCCCTAATTCAACGACCTCGGTTCTGGGGAGCGCAGGCGTCCTCGCCTGCCCGAGTGCAATCCCAGCCCGTGAAGGTAACACGCGCAGGCGAGGACGCCGGCGGTCCCAACACCGAGAAACGTCAGTTCCTCAACGGTTTTCCCGTCCTCAACATGTGGGCGATGCGATCCTGCGTCTTACGTATGCTCACCAGTTTCAGAAACGCCTCTCGCTCAAGATCCAACAAATACTGTTCAGACACTCTCGTCGAGTGATTCAAATCTCCACCGGTCAGAATGCGTGCCAGTTGAGTTCCAATCTCCGCATCATGATCCGAAATATAGCCGGCCCGTTTCATCTGATGAATTCCGAGCTTCAGCGTCGACAGCGCCGGCTGTCCCAAAGCGAGAACATCCGTTCGTTGTTGTGGAGCAACATACCCACCGGCAACGAGTGCCAACACCTCTTTCTTCGCGTCGGCGATCAGACGATCGGTGTTCATGGAGATGTTATCGTCCGCACTCAGGAAACCCAATCCGCGCGCTTCTTCAGCCGACGTCGCAACCTTCGCCAGCGCGATCGTTTCAAATGCTTTCTTCACAAACGGAAACGGATCCGCATCGTCCGCGCCTTTCGGAATTGCATCCATCACACGCACGAGCATTTCCTTTGTACCGCCACCGGCCGGAATAATTCCGACGCCAACTTCGACCAGGCCAATATAGGTTTCTGCTGCCGCTCTGACTCGATCCGCGTGCAGAACCATCTCGCAACCTCCACCGAAAACCATTTGAAATGGCGCAACGACGACCGGTTTCGGCGAATATCGCAAACTCATGGTCGAGGCCTGGAATGCTCGAACCATCATGTCTAGCTCTTCCCAGTTCTCGTCCTGCGCTTCCATCAACATCAACATGATGTTCGCGCCGACACAGAAGTTTGGTCCCTGGTTACCAATGACGAGACCAACGAAGTTCTTATCAACTTCAGCAAGCGCAAACTTCAACATCTGGAGCGTGTCGCCGCCGATCGCATTCATCTTCGAATGGAACTCTAAACAAGCGACACCGTCACCAATGTCAATCAACGATGCGCCGGCATTCTTCTTAACAACTCCGGTTCGATCCTTAATCGATTTAAGGACTAATACTCCTGGCTGATCGACAAGCGGAACGTATTTGCCGGAAGCAAAATCGAAATAGAACTGCTGACCGTCTTCTTTTTTGTAGAACGTGCGTGCACCCGTCGAAATCATTTGTTCGACATTCGCAGGAACTGCCATCGCTTCCTCTTTCAGGCGTGCGACAGACTTCTCCAACCCGATTGCATCCCACACTTCAAACGGACCGAGTTCCCAACCAAACCCCCAGCGCATCGCGCGATCAACTTCCACGACATTGTCCGCAATCTCAGGGATGCGCCTGGCTGCGTATGTCAACGTGCGTGACAGTGTCTTCCAAAGAAACGTACCGACACGATCTTTGCCCCACGTCAAGGCCTTGATACGCTCCGGCAAGTCTTCAATGTTCTTAGCCATATCGAGCGAAGGCAGCTTGACCTTTTCAGACGGGCGATAGTCGAGTGTCGCCGTATCGAGGGTCCAAATCTCACGCTTGTCACCCTCGCCTTTCTGCCTCTTGTAGAATCCAGCCTTCGACTTGCTACCCAGCAGTCCGCGTTCAACCATCTTTGCCAGCACTTCTGGCACAACGAACATTTCGCGCTCTTCATCCTCAGGAAGCGCTTCGTACAAATTCTTGATGACGTGTGTAAAGACGTCCAAACCGACGAGATCAAAAGTACGGAAGGTCGCACTCTTTGGACGGCCGACTGCAGGACCAGTCATCTTATCGACTTCTTCGATCGAGTAGGCTTCCTCGATCATCGTCTTGATTGTGTGTAATGCGCCAAAGGTCCCTATGCGATTGGCGATGAAGTTGGGACGATCCTTAGCGGGGACGACGCCCTTACCGAGTCGCTGATCGAGAAAGCCGAACAAGAAGCAGGAAACTTCGGGCTTCGTCCACTCAGTGCGAATGATTTCGACAAGGTGCAGGTAGCGCGGCGGGTTGAAGAAGTGCACACCCAGGAAGTGCTGTTTGAAATCGTCCGACCGGCCTTCAGCTAGCAGGTGGATTGGAATCCCACTTGTGTTCGAGGCGACGATCGATCCTGGACGTCGATGCTGTTCCACCCGCTCATAAAGTGATCTTTTGATCTCCAGGTTTTCGACCACGGCTTCGATGATGAGATCACAGTCTTTCAGCTTTGGCAGATCATCATCAAAGTTCCCTACAGAGATTAATGAGGCTGCTTCAGGAACAAAGAACGCTGCAGGCCGAGCTTTCTTTGCACTTTCAAATCCATTCAGCGCGATGCGATTTCTAACCTGCAAATCTTGAAGTGTCAGATCCTTTGCTTGTTCTAGAGGCGTCAATTCACGGGGTGGTATGTCCAGTAGGAGCGTGGGCAGATTGGCATTCGCAAGGTGAGCAGCGATCTGTGCCCCCATCGTCCCCGCCCCCAGCACCGCCGCCTTCTGAATCCGCATCATGCCGTGGGTTTTCCTCTCAGTTCCGAGCCTAACTCCTGTTAAAAACGAGTTCCGAAATAATACTGAATGAGCGCTCATTCAGCAAGGGAGAGAGGGCTTTGATTTTCTAAAGCCGCCGCCGCCGCAACGTTTGCACAATAACGTTACAAGACTTGACGGAAGATAGCTCCCGTTTTATACGCAGAGGACTAAAGGGTCATTCCAAGGCGAGATAATCAAAGTTGCGACGCTTCCATGGCGTTTCGCTCTATTCCTACTAGGCATGAAATTGAAGAGTTCGATTACGAAATAGCATTTTCATTCGCTGGCGAAGATCGTACCGTCGTCGAAGAACTGGCGAAGAGACTTGACGACAAAGGTGTCAGGGACGCCTACGAAAAGTCCATGCTGTGGGGCAAGGATCTGTATCAACATCTTCAAGTCGTCTATCGCGACCGCGCACGTTATTGCATTATTTTTGTCTCTGCCGCTTATGCAAGGAAAGTTTGGACTCGGCATGAATTAAAGCAAGCACAGGCGCGCGCCTTTTAAGAGAATCGGGAATACCTCCTTCCCATCAGACTTGAAGATACGGAAATCCCTGGTCTCAATGCGACAACTGGTTACATCGACCTAAGGCACCACTCAAGGGATGAGATCAACAAAGCCGTTCTGGAAAACTCTTCGGTGAAAATGTAGAGGAGGAGGCTCTTCGACCGGTAACTGCCATATCTCATAACAATCGTATTAGAGCATCAGTGCAGATTCTCAAGGACACACCAATTTAATACAACAATCTGAGGAAAGAATTCGGTGCTACAGTGAATCCAAATCGTTGACTTTTTTCACTGTTAGTCCTATTTTCCTCCCGTCTCACGAGCCTTTGCGATCCCGTTACTTGTAATCACTTCAACCCTCTGGGTCGATTCACATTTTCAGTGCAATGATGGCTCCCCCAGGCATTTCAATAACACATGGATGGCTATTCAGCAGCGTCCTGTACAACCACTGACGAGAATGAGCGACGAGCAATATAAGTACGACGTGTTCATCAGCTATCGCTGGGTAGAACCCGATAAGAAATGGGTGCGAACTCAGTTAAAACCAGCGCTCGAAAACGCCGGTCTGAACGTACTTCTCGACCAAGATGATTTCGTACCAGGACGCAACCCGCTGTCGGAAATAACGCGTGCTACCACTCAGTCGCGCCGCGGGCTTTGCGTAATAACTCCGGATTACGTAAAGAATCCACGGCGAATGGCCTATGTCGAAAGCTTAGCGCTGAGTAACTATGATCCTTTGGGAGCTACTTCGCGGCTCATACCTTTCATTATCCGGAAAGCCAAGCTACCTCCACATCTCGATCTGGTTGCAGTGGACTGGACAGACCCAGCTTACCGGCAACGTGAATGGACTAGGTTGCTCAAGCTCCTTGGTGCAAAAATCCCCAACGCACCCCTGCCCGGTCCAGTACCTCCGCCTCCGTGGATACGAATTCCAAGCATCGTTTGGATGGTTTTGCCAGCTCTAGTTCTAGTAGCCCTGGGTGGGATCGGCTACAAAGCATGGACGCGCCCTAAAACCGTAATGATCGCTGGACACATCTATTACAAAGAATCTGCAGAAGACACTGGTCATATTCCTGTCGAAGGCGTTGTGGTCTTCTTATCAACAATGCCTGATCTCCAGTCAAACGCCACTGGTCCAGACGGCAGTTTCACTCTTCGAAGTGTTCCTGCATCCGCCTTCATCGATTTAACTGCAAGATATGGAACACAAGATTTTAAGATGGGCTATTCGCAAGACGGCAATTACTACGTCATTCCACGTGACAACCAACTCATTCGGCAATTCATTACAAGTCAGTGGATCGAAGACACCAAAGAGGACTGCCTTCCTGATAACAACGCGGAACCCGCCCTCTTCAAGGTATATAAAAACAATATTCAATTTCCCGCTGAAGCAGGCAATCGAAACGTGACGTTGAGGATTGAGCTCCTTGACTCGCCTTTTACAACCATACAGAGCGCTAACATACGTTTCACACCCAAGGATTCATACCGAAATGACTCTCCCCCGGGCGAGGACCGCTCAAAATCTCATACCTGGCTATTTGATCTTTCCAAGAGTGGACTCAAAACACAAGTAATTGTTTGCCTGGGCTCTGACGATAGAAACACCGTAGTAACAAGCGCCAACTTACGCACGTACTTTCAATGAGGAGGCCGTAAGATGAAACTCACTCTGATAACTGCAATTCTCATCTTCATAGCGTCGCTCGCCACTACTCAAGCGCAAGAATCACGGTTAAAAGGTAAAGTTGTTCGAGCAGAGAGCCGTGGCTCGGCGACCGAAATCAGAATCACAGTAAAGGACAGAGGTACAGGCAAGACGATACAAGGTGAGCAATCGAGCACCGAGGCTGAAGATTGGTTCCACGTGGCGCCGGTTAATGCACTTGTAGACGTTGAGTTTGATGGAGGTATTTGCTACGTCCTCGACGGACAGTCGCAGATTCGTGTCCGCCAGGTTAATGAGGATCTCCAGAAAGTCACGCTTCAAATGACGCGAGATTGCAAAATCAGGGAGAAGCTCAAGCATCGCGCAAAAGGATCCATTGCCACTGCCAGGGCAAGAGAAGAAGTAGGCAGTATTAGGGATCGCGCAGGTGCCGCGACTCCGATCTCAGAGACCGCTCAAGCTAAGACTAGTAAGATGGAAGAGTACATGGAGGCCGCTTCAGTGGCCGACTTAATGCCCTCGCCGGAACAGTTGAAACAGGAGCTTGAGGCTGAAGCAAAACACGCGCGTAACGGAGGATTTTTCGATACATTTCAATACAAATTTGCTCTCAAAGTAGAGTTGTATGGCAAGAGTCCCGCGTTAAATAACATCCTGGTCGGTTTTCAAAACAACAGACTCAATCAGGATTTGTTTCGCGCCCTGGGTAAGACAAATCCTCAAATGTTCAGTGATGTTGTACGCAGAGAGTTGCAAACGTCCCAGCAGGTAAATCTAGAAAACATCCTCGCGATCGTTAAGGAAGATTCGGTGTCCCGGGAGATCCGTGGCAGTGCAACTGTAGCCCTTCTCAATGCACCGTTGCCCGATGAGATCCGTACCCAGGCGATAGCATATTATCGGCAGGAAACGGTTGAATCACCGATTTTCACAACTTCACTAATCGCGCTTGGTCGCATCGGAGACACGCAGGATGAAATCAAGGTCTATAAGTACGTAACCGACGGTTCGGGCGATACGCGGCGTAGTGCGATGGAAGCGATGTATCTAACGAAACTAGTTGAAGGGCCCGAAGTGTTTCCGGATGGAGCAAAGAGGTTGGCAACAGTCGCTACAAGTAGCGAAGATCCGAAAGTCCGTGCATACGCGTATCACTCGCTTCGGCCATTTGTGTATCAGGGTGATCAAGACGCATTTAAAGCACTCTTCGAGGGCTCCCAAGATCGAGATCCCCTGGTTAGAACACAGGTCGTCCTGGCGTTTGGCGTCGGCAAGACTGAACAGAACCCCAAAGTACGCAATCTCTTGCGTACGATTCTGATAAATGATCCGTCTCCTCAGGTTCGAGAGGCAGCACGCCTGTCACTTAGCGGTTACAAGACCACTTATTCGGCGATCGACAAAATGGGTTGGAACTGATTGGCTACAAATTGCGATTGTCTCGATTACTTGGTCCTCAGGTCCTTATAAGTAGTCTTATTTTCCCTCAAGCTTGTTCAATCTTCCGCGCTCGCAATGTTGAGTAAAGGCCACGAACCAGCGGTCTTTTTAAAGTTTACGCCGTACGTCATCGTACTAACTCACGCCAAAAACTGATCTATAACTTATCAGGCGGTTGGTTTCCCGAACACAATGCTGGCCACCTCCTCATGTTGAACCCCTGAAGTCTGTCTACAGCTTAGGTCTGACGACGCAGGCGAAAGTTTGATCTACTCGAGTATCTCAAGTCGTTGCCTGAACGAGAGTGACCAGACCACGCTGACAAACTATGCTCGGCTTGTCGTTTATTGTGAGAAACGACTGACGCGCTATTTGGCCCAACTCGAGTTTAAGAGACTTACATGCATTTCGCAGAGAAGTAGGGCGGGGTTCCTCTTAGAGCGTAATACAAAACTCAAGTGTAACGGTTCGTCAGTCTTCTCGCTTCATGATAAAGTGCGACCGACACTTATCTTCTGACCGGCGCAACTGGTAGGTATTCCCGATGTGATAAACCAAGCGGGTTAATGATGGTTGTTTCTCCCGTTACATCTCCCTTCCCCCAACGACATTCAAAGGCCTCTTACTCGGCTCGCCACTTCCTCGAGGCGCTCGCAGTAATAGTCATCTATTTTGCTGCCGCTCGTCTTGGACTATCGCTCGCTTCCATTAACGCGAACATTTCACCTATCTGGCCACCAACTGGTCTCGCCATCGCCGCAGTTGTCTTACTTGGCAACCGAATTTGGCCAGCTATCTTGACTGGTGCATTCCTCGCAAACTTCTTCACTCCTGTCTCTATTCCAGTGGCTGCCGCAATCGCCATAGGTAACACACTCGAGGCAGTGACTGCTGGTCGTTTTCTACGATGGTTCGAGTTCCGGCGAGCGCTTGATCGGGCGCGGGATGTCTTTCTTTTTGTCGTCGCATCGTTCGTCTGCACAATCCTCAGCGCCACCATCGGAACCCTTAGTGTTTATTTTGGTGGCTACGCAGCAAGGGAATCCCTGGATGTACTTTGGTGGACGTGGTGGCTGGGAGATTCGATTGGCGCGCTGATTGTCGCGCCGTTGTTTCTGGTATGGATCAAAGGTTCGGGCGCGTGGTCGAGTAAACGTTACATCGAGGCAAGCGTCATTTTCGTTCTTGTTGCGATTTCCACCATCGCAACGTTTAGCGGCAGTCAACCAACTATAACGATCAGGCTCTATCCTATCATTCGCTTAACAGTGCCGTTCTTTCTTTGGGCCGCCTTTCGATTAGGACAAAGAGGAACAACGGTGGCATCGGTGATTGTTTCAATTTTCGCGGTCTGGGGTACCAACAAAGGACTCGGTGTGTTCGCGGGAAGATCGATTAACGAATCACTGATTCTTCTGCAGATGTTCCTCGGATCGAATGCGGTGATGTTTCTCTTCCTGGCTGCCACCGTGGAAGAGCGAAGATCCGTCGCCCAAACAATGCGGAAAGGTCAACACCTGCTCGCCGCCAATCTTGCCGTGACAAGGATTCTTGCGGAATCGCCGGCGCTGAACATCGCTACAAATCGCATACTGGAAACTATCGGCACGATGCTCAACTGGCAGGTTGGTGATATGTGGACGGCTGATACTGACGGAAAGAGTCTCAAATGCCTCTCCGTCTGGCATCAGCAACGAACGCCTGTAGATTCGTTCAAACAAGCAAACCTCGAATCCGAGTTTTTGCCCGGCGTAGGTTTACCTGGACGTGTCTGGACAAGTCTTCGACCAGTTTGGATCAGTGATTTAACGACAGATAAGAACTTTCCCAGAGGTCCTTATGCACGAAGGGCCGGACTCCATTCAGCGTTCGCTTTTCCAATTCTTTGCGGCGATCGATTTTTGGGAGTGATGGAGTTTTTCAGCACCGATAGTCGCGAGCCTGATGACGCACTCTTGACCATGTTCTCAAGCGTCGGTAACCAGATTGGTCAATTCGTGGAGCGAAAGCGCGCTGAAGAGGAAAGAGAGTTGCTGTTGAAACGTGAACACTCGGCGCGCTCAGAAGCTGAATTGGCCAATCGAGCCAAAGACGAGTTCCTGGCGATGGTCTCACACGAACTCCGTACACCACTCAACGCGATTGTCGGATGGTCAGCGATGATTCGACGCGGCTCGCTTGACAAGGATCGTGAGCGCAACGCGATTGAAATCATCGAACGCAATGCCAAAGCGCAAGCGCAATTGATCGACGACATTCTTGACGTCTCGCGAATTGTGTCCGGGAAACTCAGGCTCGATCTAAAACCGACTCAGCTTCATCAAATCGTCTCCACCGCCGTCGATTCTATTCGACCTCTGGCGGAGTCGAAGTCCATTCGATTGAAGATGCGCCTTGATCGCGACGCCGGTCCGGTTTCAGGCGACTCTGATCGTTTGCAGCAGGTCGTTTGGAATCTGCTTTCAAATGCGGTGAAATTTACGCCGGCCGATGGCGAAATAGAGATCAGTCTGATCCATGCAGGTGAACGGGTCGAGATAATCGTCACAGACACAGGGCAGGGCATTGCGGCAGATGTTTTACCCCACATATTCGATCGCTTTCGCCAGGCTGATAGTTCTAAAACCAGAAGGCATGGTGGACTCGGACTTGGTCTCGCTATCGTTCATCACCTTGTCCAATTACACGACGGCACGGTCACAGCTCACAGTGACGGAAAAGACAAGGGAAGTGAGTTCAGAATTATTATTCCGTGTATTGCCTCTGAAGCCGGCGCGCCGCAAGGCGAAAATCAAAGAGGATTACTTGGACCGAGCGGTGAACTATCGCGCCTTTCAATCTTAGTTGTTGACGACGATGCGGATTCTAGAAACATGCTCGAAATGGCTTTGCGATCGCAGGGCGCTGATGTCGCAACCGCGGCATCAGTTCCAGAGGCACTTGCGGCTTTGGATCGAAAAGACTGGCGGCCGGCAGTTCTGCTGTCCGATCTGGGAATGCCAGATCAGGATGGCTACGATCTCATCCGACTCCTTCGTGCACGGCCTGTCGAAGATGGAGGGCAACTCCCGGCGATTGCTTTGACTGGATACGCCGGCAAAGAAGAGGGCGAGAAAACTTTAAAAGAAGGATATCAAGCACATCTTTCAAAGCCCGTGGACTGGGCGGAGTTGATCAGAGCGATCGCGTCCCTCACTCAGAACGGACAATGATCCGCAGAGCCTCTAAGCCCTTTGCACCATATGACTCTTGACGAACTGCGACGATTCACTGTCGCCAGGAACTTCCCTAAGCCAACCGCACTAAAACAGACGATCGACCGGCTTGGATTCGTTCAGGCGGATCCGATTCGCGCACCCGCACGCGCCCAGGATCTAATCTTGCGCCAGCGCGTGAAGAACTATCACGCCGGCGATCTGGAACGACGGTATGAATCGTTGGAGATTGAAGAAGACTTCTTTGTCAACTACGGTTACGTTGCACATTGGCTTCATGGCCTAATGCATCCACGATCGAATTCTCGTGTTCCTGCTGATGATGTGGGGCGGCCCTGGCCAGCAGCGCAGAGGAAGCGTGCGAACCTCATATTGGAATTCGTGAGGGCGCGCGGCAGCGTTCACCCGCGTGAAGTCGACGAACACTTCGCGCACGGAAAGGTGACGAATTATTGGGGCGGATCCTCAAACGCGACTACGCATTTGATGGATGCGATGCATTATCAAGGATTCCTTCGGGTAGTGAAGCGTGAGAAGGGAATTCGCATCTACGCCGCACGTGAACAAGCCCGGCAAGCCGTTGATCCAAACGACATCAATAAGCGTATGGATGACCTCGTCGACGTCGTAGTGAAGATCTATGGTCCTCTGCCTGCCTCTAGTCTTGCATTCTATGTCCGTCGATTGCGTTTCGCGGTTCCGCAATGGAAGGATGAGGTGCAGGCAACATTAAGACGCGCGAAGGAACGACTGCCGCACACTCATGCGCACGTGGAGTGGTATTGGTCTACTGATGAAAGTGTTCAAGATCACTCGCTACAAGAAACGGTCCGGTTTCTGGCGCCATTTGATCCGCTGGTCCATGATCGGTGGCGATTTGAACGACTGTGGGGTTGGACATATCGTTTCGAAGCCTATACTCCCGTGCAAAAACGAAAGCTCGGTTACTACGCTATGCCATTGCTTTGGAGGGATCAGGTAATTGGCTGGGTCAATCTGTCTGTCAATAACAAGGAACTCAAAAGCGATTTCGGTTACGTTAAAAACGCGCCGCGAGACAGCACGTTCAAGCGGGAACTCTCACTCGAACTCGATCGCGTTCGGACCTTTCTTAAATTGTAGGACGCCATTGCTAGTAGTTCGTGAGAATCTCTTCCTGTTTGAAACCCAGGTTGAATAGAGTTTCGCGGGTTTCCTCTATCATTTCCTTCGAGCCGCAGATCAAAGCAACTGGTGAAGTGAGATTCGGTAACACGTGGTCAAGCAATGATTGAACGTAGCCGGTCGGGCCTGACCAATCGTGACCGTCTGGCCTCGAGATTACCTGTCGAAGTTCTACGCCTTCATCCGCCCAGTGGTCTATTTCGTAGCGGTAACAAAAATCGTCGGGCGTTTGCGCGCCGTATAAAACAACCAGCTGGCCAAACTCTTCTTTTCTCTTCAGTACGTGTCGTAGCGCAGAACGTAGTGGCGCCACGCCGGTTCCCATCGCCACAAAAACCAAATCTCTATTTTTGTAGTTGTCCAGCGGAAATCCCTGACCGGCAATACCAAGCAGCTCGACGTTCTCACCTTCGTTCATGTCGAAAATCAACTTACTGGCGCCTACTTTCTGTTTGACCAGAATCTCCAGTTCGGGATCGTCAGGCGCACTGGCAAATGCGAAGTATCCTTGTTCGTCTTTGACTTGAAGAACCGCTACCTGACCGGCGGTAAAGCTGACTCGCAAGTGGCCGTACGGTCGAAGAATAAAGGAACGAGTCTTTCGCGCCTGGTCGAGAATGCTGGTGATGAGTAGTTGCTGCCGCTGCATCTATGGTACGACAGGCTGTTAGCCTGTCGTTGTATCGTGGACCTCGACAGGCTAGGAGCCTGTCGTACAATTTTAAGGAGGGCTTAGTGTAACAAAATGTCGCTGCCTTAGACGCGAATGAGTGCTACAATCCGACCGCCCGCTCCCCAGCCCGTCCACATGAAATTCTTAAGACGAACAACAGCCGTTTCGTTGCTTTTGTTGCTAAGTGCCTTTGTCGTCGAAGCCCAATCAGGACGCCGGCAAACAAAGCCACCAACTGCTGCTCCGGTACCTACGCCAACTCCGGAAGCAACTCCATCACCAAAGGCCCAGCAAAAAGAACCTGACATTTTTTTTTACATCGGCGTCGACAGAAATCACACGTATAGCTATTACCCTTCCAGCTTCTACGATGCGGTCCTGAGTGGTTGTGCAGAAACGCTGAGGAACGGCTCATCCGCCGGTATCGACGTTACTCAAAACGATCTTCCGAGAGGCGAGGCGATAAAAAAATCAAAAGCCAGCACCAACACTTATACAGTGCTACTCCAGTTGTCCGATCAGACAATGGGCGGCGTTTCAAGCAGTCAACGATCCGATGAAATTGAACTCGAATACGTTGTGTTTGCTCCGGGCACCGCGAAGGTTCTCACGAGTGGCCGGACTTTTCAGAATGGGGCCCGGAAAGGTCCTGTCGTAGTAGGACCCACAGGCGGAGGTCCGACGAGTGGTCTCTATCGTGAAGCACTATTAAGGCGAGCCGGTCAGGATGCTGGTGAGCGCATTCTTCATGCTCTGCACTTGAACGTGCCGAAGACCAACTGAGATGGTCTTTGATCTTTGGTCTTTGGGTTTCGCAGGTGGTGGCTAAAAAATCAAGATCAAAAGCCAAAAACCCAAGACCATTTTCTAACCCTCGAATTTTTCCTCAGCCTGTTCATACATCTCATCGATCACATCGCGGTACTTCTCGTTAATCACCCGTCGCTTCACCTTCAATGTCGGCGTGAGCTCGCCTCCTTCAATAGTGAACTCGTGTTCGATTAGAGCGATTGCTTTGATCTTTTCGTAGCGGGCCAAATCGGGAGTTAGTCGCGCAATCTGGCGCTCAAACAAATCAATGATGCGAGGGTTACTACACAGCTCAGCACGTGACTTTGCTTCGATACCTTTCAGTTTTGTGTACGAATCAATCAACTCCCAGTCCGGAACGATCAATGCGGCTGGAAACTTTCGACCATCCCCAATCAAGACGACCTGACTAACAAAGCGTGATCCCTTGATCGCTTGTTCGATCGGCTGCGGCGAAATGTATTTGCCTCCGGACGTCTTGAACAGCTCCTTCTTGCGATCGGTGATACGCAGATATCCATCGCTATCCAGGCGTCCAATATCGCCGGTCTTGAACCAACCATCCGGCGTAAACACGGCCCGGGTTTCTTCAGGCCTGTTGTAATAGCCGGCCATTACATTAGGTCCGCGTGTTTCGATTTCACCATCCGCCGCAATTCGAATCTCAACGTTTGGAATTGCTTTTCCAACTGTTCCTACCCTTATGTTCTCTAATTCACTCGTTGTTATGACCGGTGATGTTTCGGTCAGGCCGTAACCTTGAATGATCGGAATTCCCGCACCGATGTAGATGTAGGCCAGATCTTCCGGTAATGCTGCGCCTCCTGAGAGCAACAATCGAATCCGTCCACCAAAAGCACGATGCCATTTCGAAAACACCAACCAATTCGCGATCGAATGTTTGAGTTTTAGCATCGTCGGAATTGGTTTGAGCGCCAAACCATACTCAGCGTATTGTCGCGCGACTCTTACTGCCCAGTTGAGCAGGAAGCTAGCGAGCTGACCGCTTTCTGCTGCGCGCTCCTGAATACGATCGTAAATCTTCTCGAAAATGCGAGGAACACCAACGAGAACCGTTGGCTGCACTTCTCGAAGGTCCGCGCCAATGGTTTGCAACGATTCGGCAAAGTAAACTGCGAAGCCCTGATACAGATACATGTACATCGCCTGTCGTTCATACACGTGCGACAGCGGCAACACCGACAACGCACTGTCCTGCTCGCCAAAGTCAAGATGGCCCGATGAGTCGATTAAGTTTGTAACGAGATTCGAGTGCGTAAGCATCACACCCTTCGGTTCGCCCGTCGTTCCCGAGGTGTAAATAATTGTGGCCAGATCGTCGGCGGTTGTTTGACTCGACAATTCTTCAACGATTCCCGGCCGTTCAATCTGTAGTTGCCTTCCTTTAGCTTCGACCTCTTCGAGTGTCATCACACCGGTTTTCACACCGTTCTCCGACTCGAAGAGCAGGATGTGTTTTATCTGCGGGCAATCAGAAAGGATCGTTTCAAGCTCCTGGAACTTCTCGAAGTTTTCGAGAACCAGAACTGAAGCTCCGGAATCATTAAGAATGTAACGAACCTGCGGCGGCGTGAGAGTTGGATAAATAGGAACATCGATTACTCCCGCGAAAATGCAACCAGCATCAGTTAAGGTCCACTCAGCGCGACTCTCCGAAAGTAGAGCGAGCCGATCGCCGTGGCGTAATCCAATACTGTGAAGCCCCGCGGCTATCCTGCCTGCTCTTGCCAACAATTCATCGGACGAGATGGAGATCCATCGACCGTTTCGTTTGTAGTTGAGGATGTCAGATCTTTTGTGCTTGCGTGCGACGGTTTTGAAGACGTCAACGAGCGTGGTTGGTTCATCCGCGCTTGTTCGAACGCGAGTTGGTTTGTTTGTCTCCGGCTTGATTATGTCTTGAGCGGCCGGATTCACCTTACATTCACTCCGCTGAGGAAAATATCAAGGACTTGATCGGCCATTGGTGCGAGCTTGTATCGTTTCTTCGACAGGATCCAGTTCGTGGCCATTTCGTCCAAAGCTCCAAAGAGGATCTTCGAAACAACTTTGGCGTTGAGCTCAGGTCGAAAGAGTCCGGCCTTTTGACCTTCTTCAAACGTTGAGCGGATTAAAGCGAGGTACTCTGCGAACCCGGCTGCTGAAAACTCTTCCATGAACTTAGTCGATCCACGTAGTTCGACCTGGAAAACCACCGCAAGGTCGCGATCGGCGCCCAGTCTTTCCAGGTGGAGCAAAGCGATCTGGCGAAGTTTTTCTCGCGGATCGGAAATACTTTCGATCTTCTTCTTCGCTTCGGCCAACGCAGCATCGACGCTGCGATCAAAGACAGAGTGAAGGATTTCTTCTTTGCTTTTGAAATAAAGGTAGACCGTCCCGTCTGCAACGCCCGCCTCGCGCGCGATATCAGCCACTTTCGAACTGAAGTAGCCATTGTGCGCAAACACGACGATCGCGGCGCGCAGAATAGCTTCGCGCTTATCACCGCTCTGCGGTCGAAGAGCTGGAATGGAACGAACGGTGCGCATCGCAGTTAAATAAGATTTCAGATTTACGATTTCAGATTGGTGGAATTACGTGGGGGTACCAACTCAATCTTAAATTTGAAATGCCTCACTGAATGAACCCTCACTCAGTTTGTAGCCTAGTCCGTACACGTGTTTTTGCGCAAGCGAAGGAGTTGAGGGATTACTGAAGTTTGCAGAAATCCCCTACACGGCAGTGTAGGGATCGTTCAAGTCCTTTCTGCAACCAACCATCCCTATACTGCCGTGTAGAGGATTTGCGGAACTGCTGTCGCAACGGTGAGTAGAAAGGACTTGAACGATCCCCAAACTGCCGTTTGGGGATTCGCGGATTCGAGTGGCGCTCTTGTTTTTGTAGAAAGGACTTGAACGAACCAGTCACTGCCGTGGTGTGTGCAAACTACTACGCGTCGTGAGGCGTGCGGTCACCATCATTGAGGGTCTCGCGCTCCAATAGCGACGGTTCTCGATTGGCCGCATTTGTATTCCGCAGCAGAAATTCCTGCGTTGGGTATGGAATCCTGATATTCCGCTCTCGAAACAAGCTCGCAATCCGGTAGTTGATATCGCTACGAATCTGAGTGTGACGTCGTGGTTGATTCGTCCACACTAATAATCGGAAGTCGAGCGAATAATCGCCAAACTTCAAAAATTGAACGTTAGGTGGGGGATCCGTCAAAACATTCTCCACATCCTTCGCTGCTTCGTGCAGCGTACTCGTCACGAGGTCGATATCTGAATCATCGGCGACTCCGATCGGAATCGAGATTCGCGCGCGCGGATCGCCGTAAGACCAGTTGATGACTCGCTGTCCAACGAGTTTGGAGTTCGGCACGATGATCGCAATCCGATCGTTAGTTGTGACAACCGTCGTGCGCAGGTTGATACTCTGAACGTCTCCTTCGTCTTCGCCAATCGTAATTCGATCGCCAACGCGCACCGGGCGTTCAAACAGCAGTATGAAACCCGAAGCAATATCCGCCGCCAGGTATTGCAAACCAAAACCAATGCCAACCGAAAGCGCCGTGAAGATCACCGCAATCGAAGTTAGATCAACGGCGAATGCTTGTTTCAACGTAAGCAAAACCCCGATCGTTAAAACGAAGTAACGTATCAACCGAACAATCGTGTAGCGCAAACCCGGATCAATATGCCGGCGGCGTGCCATTCGACGTTCGATCAATCTCGTGATCAGACGCGAGGCTACGATGGTTACCGTGAGGACGAGCACACCCATGAGAAGGCTCGAGACAGAGACTGTGATTCGCCCGAAGGTGAACTCTCTGGTGAGATAGGACCAAATCAACTTCAGTGGTCCGGCCTCGTTTTGCCACAGCAATAGGCCAGGAGCACTTTCAATAAATACGTTTGGCATTGGACCTCATCATAAGTTGCTGGTGAAAGCGGCACAATTGTACTCGTTAATGCGTTACCTTTTTCAGCAGATAACGTTGTAACTTTCGTAAGAGTGAGCTTCACACCACCGCTCAATCTGAAAGCATATGAACTTCGTCGAAGAAGGCGTTGAGCTTGAGGGGATCAAGTCTTCCTTCTGTTCTCAATCCGCTACAAACATCAACTCCAAACGGTTCCACTGTTCGTATCGCCTCCGCCACATTTTCCGGCGTCAATCCACCTGCCAGAAACAGCGGTATGTCGATCGACTCGCGAATCTTGCGACTTAGGTTCCAATCATGAACTCGACCAGTTCCGCCTAACTCCTTTATCCGAAGTGACTGGTTTCCAGAGTCCAAAAGAATCGCATTGACGTGCGGCGCAATCGTCTGTGCTTCGTGTACTGACTCGGGGCCAGTCACATGAATCACCTGCACCAGCGAGACGCCTGGCAGCGCACTCCGCAGTTCATCATAACTACCGTCAACTAAACGGTCACAAATCTGAATCGTGTTCACACGCAAACGACGCTGCTGATCAATAATCGATTCAACGTCCTGCTTGCATGTCAACAAAAACGAGGCAACTCCCGGCGGCACAATTTTCGCAATTTCGGCAATTAGATCTTCTTCAATAGGCCCTGGACCACTGGGCATCGCAGATACCAAACCGATCGCGGACACGCCGTTCTCAATTGCCAGCCATGCCTCGGCAACACTGGCAATGCAGCATACTTTTACGCGTGGTCTACTTGTTGGCTCCATGGCTCTCAGAATGTCCGACGAACTTTAGTTTGTCGTTTCGCGCCAAACACAAACGCTTACTTGAAAGCAAACCCCGGAATCTGGCTCATGTTTGACCCGACACGACAAACTAAAGATCGTCGGCCATTTTCGCCGATGCTCCTGTGAAGTGCCTCGTTAGTTCCGCAATGCTCTCCACGTAGATGTCCGGCTCAGCAGCCAACAACCTGGAGCTACTCGGATAGTTGCTTCTGACGCCAACTGTAAGAACATTACTGCGTTTACCCATCTCGATGTCCTCGGGAGCATCGCCGACGTAAGCAGTCTGGTGGGGTTTGCAGTTTAGTTTCTTGAGCGCCAGCTCCAACCCTTCCGGATGAGGCTTTTTGTTGGTGATGTGCTCATTACAAATCACTGCGTCGAGTAATCCATGCAGAACGGAGACGCTTATCTCCCGAGTTACACGTGATTCACTGCCACTGGTGACAACTCCAAGACAGTAACCCGCCTGGTGAAGCGTCGTCAGTGTGTCTCCAACGCCAAGAATCAACTCTGCCGTTTCCTCACCGTAATGCTGCAACCACAACTCATCAGCGCGTTTCCACAAATGCTCCGGAAGATCAAGCGCTCGATAAGTTGTGTACCAGTTTGGTGAATAGCTTGACTCATAGATGTCGATGGGAAAGACGTGTCCAAGTTCGGCAAAAGTCTTCTGAAACGCAAGCAACCCGAGATGGGCCGAATCCACGAGCGTTCCATCCCAATCGAAGATTAGAGTGGTCACATCGGATTTGGTAACTGGCATTGCGTTTGATATTGCCATAGCGTGACGAAAGGATGAAGGATGAAATGATCTCAGATTTCAGATCTCAGATTCCAGATTGAACTCCGGGAACCATCGTATTTGGGATCTGGGATCTGAAATCTGAAATCATCTGAAATCTGAGATCCTTTTCCATCCTTCTCTTTCGCATTAGTTGTTTGATCTTTAATATTGCCGGGGCTTTCAATCTGAGATCTGGGATCAGAGATCTGGGATCGCTGATGGACGACTTTATCATTGTCATCTACTTGTTGTTCGTACTCCTCGTTTTGGCATGCGCGTTTGTGCTGCCGATCACCGCTTTGGTGATCAGTATTCGTGCTTCGCGAAGAGTCAAACGAATCTCGAATATCGAGGATGTGACAGGAGATCCCCTGGCAGCGCAATTGCGGAATCTGGAAACGCGACTGCAACGATTAGAAGCAAGCCTTTCCACTCAACCACTCCCGGCGCCGGAAATCGTCGAGCCAGGACCGCCGGTTGAGTCACGTCCTGTAACAACCATTCCTGAGACTCCAAAACTCAAGCCCTCTAAGGTTGCCGATCGGCCGTTAAGTGCAATCGATCTTGAATCGATGATCGGACGTCGCTGGATTGGGTGGGCAGCGGTCGTGCTGATCCTGTTCGCAACTGCCTTCTTTTTGAAGTATGCGTTCGACAATCGTTGGATTGGAGAAGTTGGTCGTGTAGCGATCGGAATCGCTTTTGGCGCAACGATGACCGCGCTCGGATTTAAGTACTCCAAACGTGGCTGGCGCGTTTTCTCTCAAATACTTACTGCGGGTGGAATCATACTGTTGTACCTATCAAACTATGCTGCGTTTGGTTACTACCATCTGATTCCCCAGAAAGCTGCATTCCTTTTTCTCGCGATAGTTGTCGCGGAAGCCGCTGCTCTCGCCCTCCTGTACGAAGCGCCGGCTATAGCGATCATGGCTTTGATTGGCGGTTTTCTTACTCCTCTTCTCCTTCACTCCGATCGCGACCAATACCTGGCGCTCTTCGGCTACATTATCGCGCTCGATGCCGGCGCACTCTTATTGCTCAAACACTGGCGGGGTTTGCGAACAATCGGTTTCCTCGGGAGTCACCTTCTTTTCTGGCTCTGGTACGACCAGAACTATCACCAGGGAAAACTCAAAGCGGTACTTCTTTTTCAGCTAGCGCTGTTCCTGATCTTTCTCGCGACTCATCTCGCCGCGCGCATTTTGCGCCGAGTTGAAACAATCACCGGCGAAGACATCTGGCTGTTGCTCGTTAACCCGTTCGCGTTTTTTGTAACTACCTATCATTTATTGAATCCGTCTTATCACAATTGGATGGGTGTCTTCGCGATTAGTATGGCTTTGGTTTATGCCGGCTCTGCCAAACTTGTACTTGACCGGGCCAGGGTCATTCGATCAGAAACTTTGTCACTAATTGCGATCTCGTTAACCTTTGTCACCATCGCAATCCCGATTCAACTTAACTCGAATTGGATAACTATCGCCTGGGCCATCGAAGCGCTGACAATGCTCTGGGCCGGAATTGAAGCGCAGTCGCGACGCTTGCGGATCTCTGCCTGCATTCTCTTCGGTCTTTCTCTTGTCAGACTATTGTTATGGGACGCTCCGCTCGGCATCCGTCCGCCGTTTATTCCGGTCTTTAACCGGTATTTTCTTTCTTCCCTTTCGGTTATCGCTTGTTTGTTTGGGGCGGCTGCGCTCTACGAGAACCTCGGTAAGAGAAGAAACATCTCGGAACGCTTCGTCAAACTTGGACTACTCTTCGCCGCGGTCGTTGCACTGTGGTTGGTTTCATCGATCGAAGTCCAAACTTTCTTTCATTCGAGAGCAGCAGTGCAAAGGGTTGCTGAGGACGCTCGTCACCTTCGCTGGTTAGGTCAGATGGCGCTCTCAGTCGTTTGGGCCATCTATGCTGCAGTGCTTGCCGCCGTCGGATTTATTCGACGTTCGTCAGCCATCCGCTGGGCATCGCTTGTGTTGTTTGCCTTAACAATCGTAAAGGCAATGCTGGTCGATTTGGCTGAGCTGCAACAGCTCTATCGCATCATCGTCTTTTTTGTATTGGGAATTCTGTTGTTACTGGTGGCCTGGGGATATCACAAAGCTTTTCACGCGAGGGAAGCATCAACATGAAGACTATCCAACCGTGCTCCATTGTGTGTGCCATTCTGATCACTGCGATCGCTGTCGTGGCCCAGAGTCAACTTTCATCATGGCCCTTCTATGTGGAAGTCACGGCAAATCAGAATGCGGGTATCTACCAGTTCACCGTGCCGCTTCAGGTCATGGGACAGTCCCGCGACGATCTTGGAGACTTGCGTCTGTTTGATTCCGAGAATCATGAAGTGCCATACGCAATCCGGACGCGCGCCAGTGTCAATCAACAACTCGAGTTCACGGGTCATCTTTTCAATGAAGTGACTGTCGCGTCAGGTGCAACTGAAGCGACCGTCGATTTGGGTGATGACGCAACGGAACACAATCAGGTTCAGATTCAAACCACCGGTGACGACTTTCGGCGGCGGGTCGTGGTTGAAGGGAGCGATTCTCGCAGTGACTGGAAAACACTTGTTTCCGATGGCGTGATCTTTAACTTCCATGCAGATGGCAAAACTGCGGCATCGAATAGCATTTCGTATCCTACTAGTCGTTACAGGTATTTGCGCGTTCGTGTTTACAAGGATGAGCTCAGCGATAGTGATCCGCCGAACATTACCGGCGTTCGTGCGCTGAAAGGTGTCTATGACAAGGGTCAGCTAAACACCTGGAACGTTTATGTTCCCGACTACCAATTGATTCGTAATCAGGGTGCACACGCCGCGCAATGGACAATTGATCTTGGGTCACGAGTTCCCTGCGATCGGCTCAGCCTTACAATTGCCGATTCATCATTCTTCCGGCCTTTTGAAGTTGAGAACTTCGACGATCCACAGAACCCGCGACTCCTTGCCAATGGATATATCAGCCGGCGGGCAGGTGAACAGAAGCCACTCGTGATCACTTTCGGCCAGGAAGAACACGTCAGGAAATTAAGATTGCAGATCACTGACTACAGCAACCAAACACTTACTATCGAAGGAATCGAAGCGAGCGCACCGGCCCGAGAGTTAGTATTCGAGCTGAAACAACCGCAACGTCTCCCACTGCGATTATTCTTTGGCAATGAAAAAGTGCCGGAACCTCATTACGATTTTGAAAAGGAATTGGCAACGAAGTTGAAGTCTTCGGTAAAACAGAGTTCCGTTGGCGAGGTCATAAAGAATCCAGCCTATACACCAGAGCCGCTACCATTCACAGAACGTCTTCCATGGTTGATCTATCTAGTGCTTGCGGCTTCGAGTGTGGCACTGGGTTGGATACTTTGGAGCTTGGCGAGAGCGACCCTGCGAGAGGGAACGACCTAGACACCACCAGGCTTTAGCCGGTGGTACTTCAACTTCTCAACTACAAGAACCGCTACTGACTTTAGTGACACCACCAGGCTTCAGCCGGTGGTACTTCAACTTCTCAACTACAAGAACCGCTCCTGACTTTAGTGACACCACCAGGCTTCAGCCGGTGGTACTTCAACTTCTCAACTACAAGAACCGCTCCTGACTTTAGTGACACCACCAGGCTTCAGCCGGTGGTACTTCAACTTCTCAACTACAAGAACCGCTACTGACTTTAGTGACACCACCAGGCTTTAGCCGGTGGTACTTCAACTTCTCAACTACAAGAACCGCTACTGACTTTAGTGACACCACCAGGCTTCAGCCGGTGGTACTTCAACTTCGGAACCTGCGCTCGTTGTAGCTACGAAATTGACGTACCACCGGCTAAAGCCTGGTGGTGTCTTCTGATAATTAGGAGTCTCGAGGTAGCTAGAAAATTGAAGTACCACCGGCTAAAGCCAGGTGGTGTCTTCTGATAATTAGGAGTCTCGATGTAGCTAGAAAATCGAAGTACCACCGGCTAAAGCCTGGTGGTGTCCTCTGATAATTACGAGTCTCGATGTAGCTAGAAAATTGAAGTACCACCGGCTAGAAGCCCGGTGGTGTCTTACGGCAATGGAGTAAATCCAGTCAGCGGGTTTCCATAAAACGCGTCCTTCCATGCGTTGCGGTCCCAAACACCATCCAGAGTTCCGAGTATCTGAACTGGAACAATCACACGGTCGCTACCCAGCTTGCTGTTCTTTGCGATTCCGTTATCAAAACTACCACCTGGCGCAAGAGTAAACTTTAGTGAGCGAGCGAGCTTGTTCTCACGCAACACTTTGACCTCATAGTCTCCGGGATTGTCGGCCATTATGAATAGGTTGCCGACCTGGCCGGGAATCATTGAGGGCATTTCGATACCTTTTGATGCCCCCTTGATGTTAGGAAAATCGCACTCTACTCGAGCCCACTTTGCTTTTTGCGGCAAAGCGTCTTCAACGTAATGCGTTGTGTTGTTTTCTACCTTTGCCTCGCAGCCCGCCGCACCGGCAATCGTTCCATCAATCGAGATCCTGCCGATTTCCTTTCCCTGATAGAAAACATGCGGGTCGAACTTGTACGGATCTCCGCGCACCCAAAAGGCAACATGAAAATCAGGCCGCTTCCAACCGTCAAGGTCATTGGCAGTGAGATAGACATAACCGATTGGCATGTTCCAATCATGATTGATGAAGTACACCCATTTGTTGACAGCTTTGGGACCTGCTTCGTTCGAATGTGCTTTTTCCACTTTGGCTTTGCCGTTGAAAAGTGTTATGTCGCTCCCGGCTAATTCGTTTCGCATCTTAATCGCGAAGTTCACCATGCCCGCATAGAGCGAAGCTTTTTCTTCTCCGATATCACGTCCACCGCAATTTGTATTTTTCCACCAGCGACCGGCCGCTGTTTCTTCGGTCGGGCAATCAAAACTAACCCACTTACCCGTTGGCAGATTGAATTCTACGTAGAGTTGGCCGCCACTTGGAATCGGTCCGTTTACACGAAAGTCGATAATCGGAAGCCAACTCCAGTTGTCGTAGTTTCCTTTGTAGACGTTTACCGTAAAGGCTCTAATCTGAACCGAGTCTTTGGCAATGGTCGGTTGATCCTGTGCATGAATCGATTTTGAAAATGAGGAAAGTAGAAATAGAGAAATAACAATTGCTAACGAACCAACGCGGACAGCATTCTTTCTCAAAGCGCACCTCCACATCGATCTGGGATTCAATAGGTTGAGCGGCGGTCAGTTTACACTAATTTATTTAAGATTGAAGATTTCAGATTTTAGATTGAGTCCGGTGCTGGGACCGTAGGCGTCCCAGCAGGACGGTGGTTGTTTGGAGGACCGCCGTTACTGCAAAGCTGATAATAAGGTGGGAGACCAGGTAGCCAATGAGTCGTGATGGCGGTGGTTATAACTCGCCGCGGCCTGGTTGTAGAGCGGAAGCAGTTTTCGTTGGTCACACATCGCATCGATCAGCGCACGACGGCCAAACGTCTTTTCGATTAAGACGCACATCTTCCAACCAACCGTATACCAGGGACCTTGTTCACCGAAGAACTCGCCAACCGTTTTGTTGATCTGATCTTCCGTTAGCTTGTTTGCTAACACGTCGAGGAAAAACTGCTCAACCTTTTTCAAATCGGCGTTGAAGTTTCCAACGTCACGATCCCAACGGGCACGATCTTTTGCTTCGCTGACAGCATGAGGATGAATGTTCGGACCACCTGCCGCTGCCAACATGGCGAAGCCTTCTCCAAAAGCGCCGATGTAGCGAATAACTGTCTGGGTGTTCTTCGGTAGATGTTCGATCTGCGCGGAAACTTCTTTTGTAGGACAGGCTGTACCGTAGCCGATGTGATGAAGTTCATGCGCCAGCGTATTTTCAAACTTTCGTTTAGTGACGGCCGGGTCCAGGTAGAGAAAAATCGCCGGGTCAGTGGCGACATCGAACACGAAACTATTCTGACGCGGTTTGATGACTGGATAGATCTTAGCGTTGATATGTGCAGCTTTTGGAAGATACGCCAGCGCAAGTTGCGCCGCGCGAGTCGCGTCGGCGGTCTTCCATGCCTGGAGAGTTTTGGTTAGATCTTCTTTGCGTGACAGCAGCTCATCGGAGAGTGCGAAAGTTTTGAAATCCGAATCTTCGAAAGAACGCCGCATCGATGTCTCGCGCTTTTTGAGACGAACATATCCCTCGCTTGAAAACACCCTTTGCCAATCAGAGTCCGTGAGAGTTTGATTTGCTTTTCGTTTTTCAAGTATTGCGAGGACTGCGTCAGCTTCGTCAGTGATGATTCTGATGTTGACACGTGACTGCGAAGGGCCGGCGAACGTTTGATAAGAGCAAAGGACCAACGCCGAGCTAATCAATGTTAAGAAAAAGATTTTCATAAGTTCTAAAACGCTGCCCTACGCTTGTCTGACTTGGATGAGGTCAGTACCACCTCGCGGTAGCGGGTGGGTGCGGAGCCAAGATCAATCGGCGAAACAAGCTTCGCACCCACCCGCTACCGCGAGGTGGTACTGACCTTATCCAACTGAAATCTTATCTGGAAAACGTCTTATTCTTGTAAACAACGCCGCCTTTCATAACAAACACCACGCGCCTGACGGATGTGATGTCTTTTATCGGATCGCCATCGATGGCGATGATGTCTGCCTGCAATCCGGGCGAAATCGAACCGATCTGATTCGATAAACGCATGGCTTCCGCTGCGACAGAGTTTGCCGACACCATTGCAGCCATCGGATCCACTCCCACGTCGCGGACACGATCGATAAACTCCTCGGCATTCCGCCCATGTGAACCTGCAAGCGCATCGGATCCAAAGACAATCTTTAGTCCGGGAATCTTTAAAGCTTGTTTGAAAAACTGGTGGTAAACCGGAATCATCTCTTTAACAATCGGAAACACTTCCTCCGGAAAACCGGGCGTGCCAACAAACTTCTCTTTGTTGAGCAGATAGTTTTCCATTACGAGCCCGGCCTGTGGATCCAGCCAGGTGCCCTTCTGAGCCATTAGTTTCAGATCGTCATCGGAAGCAAGTGGCCCGTGTTCAATCTCAGTGCAACCTGCCAGGGTAGCCATGCGGACCGCATCTTTGTAAGCGTGAACCAGCGTTCGCAAGCCAAGTTTATTTGCCTCATCGCAAGCAGCGTTGAGTTGCTCCTGAGAAAGAGTCGGTTCAGGACGACGAATGCTGTTAGCAGCGAAGATCTTTATGAGATCCGCGCCCGCTGCTTTTTGATTACGAATAAACGCGCGAATCTCATCCGGTGAACCGGATTGATCACCTCGGCCAGTCAGCGGTTGGACTGCTGTGAGAATTCTCGGACCGGGAACCTGGCCCTTCGCAATTGCATCACGCAACGGGACGTCTGCCGGTGAGCCCACGCTTTGTACCGTCGTGAAGCCCGCCATCAGTGTCGCCCATGCGTTTGCGGCGGCAGCATACGCCGCATCCTGAGTGTTTGCGCCGCCACCTGAATTCTTTCCGTCGGGACCAAAACTCCAGGTGATGTGAACGTGAGAATCGATCCAACCGGGTAATACAGTCAGACCACGAAGATCATAATCGACCGGTTCAGCTTTCGGATCGATTGCAACGATCTTCGAGCCTTCGATGACAATACGGGTGTTGTGTAAAACATGACCCTTCCCATCGAGGAGGGTGCTCGCGGCGATGACTATTCGTTTGTATTGTGCCGGCGCTAAATGAATGACGACAAGAAGAAATAGAATCGATACTAGCGCGCGAGCAAACATCAAACACCTCTGCCTTAATGTCCGATATGCTTTAGCTTTGGAGTGCGACGGCCTGCCGTCGCTTTGTTAGAGCGAAAGTTCGAGTCCTCAAAGACAAATTTCGCACTGTAACAAAGCGACGGCAGGCCGTCGCACTCCAAAGCTTACGGAATGAGTGACAACCCAGTCTGATATGCCTTTGAGAATTGATCCGCCTGCGCAGCACTCAGGCCGGCGCTTCGCCGGGCTCGGACGAGATCACCTGCGACCAGTGCGGCTCTGATCGGCTTTTCGAAACCCTTTAGATATTGAACAAAAATCTTTGCCGCAACAGATGCATTCACGGCAAGCTCAGGATTCTTAATCAACCCGTCGCCGACACCGATTGCAGCTCCGTACCTTTTGTAGTTCGCACGCCCGGTCAACTGTATATAACCGCGGCCCTTAAATCGCTCACCGTCGGGCGGTCCCTCGTTCCCTAAGTCCAGTCGACTATCGTAAAGGTCAAACGAGTAGCCGTCGGCCGAAGTATTGAACCTTGACTTTCTTTCCTCTGTAGGTTCGAAGGTCCCACCAGTTTCTATTCCTACAGTCGCGATCGCCATCAGGGCTAATTCTTTGTCAGTTAAACCTGCGTCCTCGAGAGCGTGAAGGATTTCAGGTAAGTTTGCCTTGATGTTTTCGACCGGAATGTTCGGGAACATTTTGCTTACCACGTCCACAGTGATCTTTCCCGTGACAGACGCAGTTACAGGTGCCAGGCCTAAAGCTGCGAGAGTTTCCGCGTTGACAGTTCCATCAGCATTCAAACCTTTGCTTTGTTGGAATGACATTAACGCGGCCTTCGTCGCCATTCCGAAACTTCCATCGACGGAAAGCGGATAAAACCCGAGTTGTTTCAGTGCGGCTTGTATGTCGCGGGTTCCTGGCGTTGCTGAGGCTGGCTTTGCAAGTCGCTGTAGAGTTGCCGGACCAACGATGCCATCAGCTTGAAGTCCCACACTTGTCTGAAAGTTTGTCACGGCTACTTCGGTAGTCAAACCAAAATATCCGTCGGCGGTGCCGTCGTAAAAACCGCGACCTTTGAGTAGCTGTTGCAGGTTTGTGACTTCCGACCCGGAAGAGCCTCGTCTAAGTAGCGCCTCTTTCCCTTCAATTCTTTGTATCCGCTGCACGACCTGGTCGGCGGCCGAATCCTTTTTTTCAGCACGATAGACGTCCGCCAGCTCGCTCAATGTGGCCACCAATTTCGGGTCGCTGAGATCCAGGAGCTTTTCCTGCATAGCAATTATTCTCTGTAGGTAAAACTCAGCTTTCTCATAGTTACCGTGGGCCTTGTTGAAATCAGCTTGATCGTCCAGATACCTGGTAAGATCTTCGAGGGCCGCGGTGACGATATTTTGCTGAACCTGCACAATCTGCTCCCCATATTTTTCAGAGTTCGGGAACTGACCTAACTTCTCACTTATCAAAACCAAACTGGAAAGATCAGAAATCAGAGCCGGATCGTTTGCATTCGTAACTTTCAGATCGTCCGCGCGAAGAAGAGTTAAAGCATCAACTCCATTCTGAAAAGCTTCCGCGAGGTATTGGTCTTTGCTCTGTTTGGATTCAGCTTTGTCAGATTCTTTAAGGTACGCGTCTCTGAGTACAGAAAGGTTTTCATGTCGATTGCGATTATTGCTGATAGCTGCACTTCCCTGGATCTCGAGAGCGCGTCTCGCTGATCTTTGCGCGTCCGAGTTCCGATTTAATTCCAGGTATGCGGAGCCAAGGATGGTTTGAGTTTCGTATTCACCAAGTGAGTCAGGTTTGGTTTTATTTCGGTAACGGCCTGCGAGGGCTGAGCCGTGTGCCACCACTTCTTCAGCCTTCGCTGTACGCAAAGCTTCATTCAGTTTGTGCGTTAGATCATTTATCTCGTTCGCTTCGTTAGCCTCTTTGCGCGCCTGTTGCTCCAACCTCGCAACTTTTACTGCCTGGGCTATAGCTTTTTGTTTTTCCTGTTCCGCCAGGTCTCTTAATCGCTTCGCCTCAGCAGCGAACTTCTCGGCAGCTTGTCTTTCCTTTTCAGCGTTCTCTTTTGCGATTCTATCTTTCTCACGGTCGATTGCATCTTGCTTGGCATGTTCAGAATTGTCCCTCAGTTGCGCGAAGGCCGAGTTGGCTTTGGCCGTCTGCCTGACAGCGACGACCAGCGCCACCAACGAAAACAGAAACATGATCCCAAAAAAGATCGCAGTCCATCGCGTTCTTCTAATCGACTTCCGGCGCTGGCTTTCTTTCTCTTTGATTTCCCTGTCGCGATCCGCCACACTTCTGTCCACGAAGCTCATTGCTAAATCGAATTCGGGGTGATAGCGCTGGGCCCAGACTTTGTTTGGTTTCGCCTTTTGTCGCCAGCTCAGTGCGATCTGCAAATCGGGATCGCGCCAGAGACCTGCTCCACCCTCTCTTTCAAGCACGGCGGTTTCCGCGACGCGCCGGTAAATACGGGCGGAACGAGACTCTTCTTCGACCCACTCCTTCAAGCGACTCCACCCGCGAATCAAACTCTCATGAGAAATATCAATCAGCGCATCTGCCGTGAGTGGCACACCGGGAGGAGGCATCAGGAATGATCTGCCCGGACGACGAAATGTCTCAATCACGGTAATCACTTCTTCAGCCCTGGCTTCAGAAGTTGCGCAAATCTCTCCCAGCGTGGCCGGCCGTCGAATCTCACGATTGTCCGGTCCTTTTTCGGTTAACGCCTTAAAGAGTTTCTCAGCAACAATCAAACTCTCCGCTGTTCCCGCAGTTAACTGCGCGCTCGCTCCCGGCAGTTCGGCAAGTGCTTCATCAGCGTGACGCGATAGCGCCTCACACATGCCGCCCACTGCGTCGTAACAGCAAAGGTCAAGCGCGCTACCTGTGTGAACACTGCGATGAGGCTTCGTTGTCGACTTTCCATCCTGAGATACCTCTACTGAGAGTTGCTGGTCTTTACACTCATCCCAAACTCGCATTAGCAGGTGTTGTAATACCGGCAACTGATCCTGATTATCACCAACGTCATTCAGCAACCGCGCCACCAAACGAGGAGTGATTTGGCCATGGCCGACTGAAATCGGACCCGTGATTGCTTCCTTTAGTTGATCGCGGGTCAGGCGCGGAATCAGATACTGGCTCTCATTGATTGCTTCAGGCAGTCCCCAGAACTGGGAGCAGTCTCCGAGGTAATCCGATCGCATTGTGAGAACTACATAAATCGGAATCTCTCGTTGACGCACAGCTTCAAGTAGCAATTTCACAAACGCCGCGGCCTCGTCGCGGTACTCTTTCACCTCCGAGACTCTTGCAAAGCGGAAGATCTCTTCAAACTGATCGACCAGCACAAGTAGATTTTCATTCTCACCCATTACAGCTTGGCGAACAGCATCAACTAATCCACGACTACCTCGATGTAATGTTGCTTCAGACAAGACCGTCTGCAGAGTAGCGTTTTCAGTAATCTCTGATCCGAACACATCAGGCCCATTCAAAGCTTGAGCAAGATTGCCAATTGGATCATTGCCCGGCCTTATCACCGCTATTCGCCAATTAGATCCCGCGCTAGTCATGAAACCACCCAACAACGATGGCAGGAGCCCTGCGCGAACCAGAGATGACTTTCCGCTTCCGGACGTTCCCACGACTGCGAGAAAACGCGACGCGCCTAGTTTGGTGATCAGTTGTTCGCTCTGCCCGTCACGTCCGAAGAACAGGTGGCTCTCTTCGAAGTCAAACGGACGTAAACCTGGAAATGGATTTGTTGGAATTCCCTGTTCGACGTATTCACTGGTAGTTTCGGGTCTCATCGTGACTCTCCTTTTGCTTTGCTAACGTCATCGATGAACGAGTCAAGTAATGCCGGCTCAAAATTGTCATAGTTTCTGATGACCCGAGCTTCCAGCGTCTTGAAACGATCTTTCATGGGTGATGCTGGACCTCCGATGTAGATCGCCTTACCGGTCAGCGGAGCGGTGCGACCGTAGCCCGGCAGCTTGAGTAACTCTCTCAACTTCATACGCAGCCAGCCCTCACTCGCCTGACCTTGAAAGATCAGAACTGCATTGCACAACAACAGGTTCTCTTTATGATCGTCGAAGACTTCGGCGTCGTTACCATCGAGCAGAGGCAGAATTGCTTCATAGCCGCGGTCCAATAAAAAACTCTGCAACGGTTCCACGGCATTTAGATCTTGTTTCTCGCAAATTAAATACACTCTCGTGGGTCCGCAACCGTTGCTTTGAGCAACAACTGGCTTTGCCTTCTCTGTTAGTTTCGATTGAATGATTGTTTTTAAATCCTCCAGCTTCACCTGCAGTAATTCGGAACCATTGTGAGACGAAAAGCTGTTCTGAAGATCGATTACGAACTTCTCCTGCTTCGCATCCTTTGGTTGCAACCCGGGCGGTAGCCAAATCAAGCGGGAGAAGTGGGCATCATCTCCTCGTTCGACGGCGAGGTCCTGCTGCAAACGCACAATTGAGCGTTCCTCTCTCTCCGGAACGACGCCGTAGTATTCGCCGATAAGATGGACAGACAACTGACTGCTCTGCAGGTAATCGCGAACGGCAGTTTGAAAGGCTCCGACTTCTAACGGCAATGCTTTGTTTGGTAGAACCGTGTGACCAAACTGAGTGAGTTCTCTTCGTACTTTGTCTCGCTGTTCGGCGAGATCCGAAGTGGTTTCGGCAAGATAGATTGTTGCGCCCGAAAGTTTGCCCGGCGGCTGAGGTGCTTCGAGGAACCTGATCAGTTCATGAAGATCCCAGGCCAGATCCTCAAACTTGCTCCAGTATCTTTTGTCTTTCTCACCCTGACCGCTAATCTCAGCGTCGAACTCATAGACGCGCTGTGATGCTTCGTTGCGTTCGTAAAACTCGTAGGCCAGGAGATCCTGCAGACCGGTGGGATGATCCTGTAGTGGAACGTAAGTCTTTACTATCTTGAAGACGCAGCGCTTGTCGCCGAATTGAAGCCGGTCCCGCTCAGCAGCCAAACGGAAAAAGTTCTCGATTTCACTGCGACACGAAGGCGAATCTACGTAACGCGGTGTAACAACTGCCAGCAAAATAGCTGACCGCGAAAGTTCAATAACCAATGTCTCTTCAAAATCGTCGTAACCCCTAAGTTTTCGGTCACGCCAGATGTTGGGTTTTTCTCCGAGTAGCTGCGCCAAGCGGATCTCCAGACGTTCGTGAAGCATGTCGATCCAGCCTTTTGTGCCACCCGGGAAAAAAGCATTGTCGATGTGCGCGTAACTAATAAAGAGGTCGTTCGCATAAGACTTCGAACTCATACAGGCCTCCGGTGAGAAAAACGTTTTCTTCGATACAGTCACCCGATGCGCTCCGAGTTCTTTCGGAGCACTAGTCGGGCTTTAGGATCAAATCTGTTTCGTAGCTAAACCAAAAAAGCTGCTGTGTCAGTCGATGCGAGGGTTTGAACGTTCAATGGATTGCGGCTACCACTATAAATCAGCGAGTGCAGTCATCCAAGTGACTTTGGAGTGCGACGGCCTGCGGTCGCTTTGTTACGGCACGCCGTCGAATATCGGTAGGTGGCGGTAAGGGTACAACAAAGCGACGGCAGGCCGTCGCACTCCATAGCTATGGGATCGGCTGGCGAAACTTTCTCTTTGCGTTATACAGCGCCGTCTGTAAAACGGGATGCGCGTGACCCAATCTCACTGAGCTGCTGTCCCAGACACATGTGGGCACCGAAATACTCGGTGTCGGTATCGGTTGAGCGCCGGTCTTAATCAGACCAGTGAAGGTCGGAGCGACATCAACTCGAGGTGATAGCGAAGGTGAGAGGCCAAATTGATCCCGCAAAGTTGCAAGAATCGATGTGTGATCGAACGGCGGTGTTTCGTTTGGTGGTCGAAATATTCCTGGCGTGACGAATGGATTGATGAACAAAGCTGGAACACGAACTCCGTAAACGTCATAGTTAAAACCAACTACGCTCCCGGCAGGAAACGGTGATGTGGCCTGAGGCGGCGCGACATGATCGAATACCCCACCATGTTCATCGTAAGTAACGATTAGAAGCGTCGATTCGAATAAGGTTTGGTTTGCAGTCAGCGCTTGAAAGACTTTCGCCAGTAACTGCTCGCCACACGAAACGTTGATTGGGATGTCGGAGTGGCCGACCGCCATGCTGTCGCCAGGATGGTTGCTGTTCGGCGCCTTGAATCCTAACGCGCTCAGCATCTGATAACGCGGTTCGATCAGGCTAAAGGTGGGCAGTTTGTTATTTTTGACGTCATCAAAGAAGTCGCCGTGGAAGATATCCGGATCCGATTCGAACGGCCATACATTCCCGCCGTCGAGGACTTTGTCCCAATGGTCATCCACGTACTTGATGATGGCGGAGACGGGAGACTCATCGTCGTAATACACCTTCCAGGATTTGCCGGCGTTATCCAGTTGCTCGAAGATCGATAACTGATTGAGTTGGCCAATCATCAGCGGGTAACTCGGATACTCCGGGTTGTCAACGTATGCGGTTTGAGTGTTTGGGTCATAGCATGGCGTGCCGCATAGAGAGAACAACCGATTGGGCCAGGTTTGCACTGGACCTGACGCGAAGTAGCGATCGCTAACGGCATAAGCACTCGCCAGGGCGTGGGTGACTGGCACATTCTGCGCGACAAAATACTGCATGATGTTCGCAGGAGTGGCGCCGCGTACTGTCGCATAGTCGTTAACAAATCCCTGCATCGGAGTCGGGGTGTTAATCTGCAGGTACATATCTGCATAGCTTTCCTGAGGATCTGGAAACGGAAGATTTTGAGCAGCACTACCTGCCGGTGCGTTCCAGGCTGCCACCGATGGTGCATTTGCTAATGGGTTAGACCAGTTAGCTGGCACACCGCCACCATCAGGATTAGTGGTTGCAGGATAGAGAGCTCCAAGGACGTTATCGAAAGATCGATTCTCAAACATTAAAAGAATTACGTGTTCGATGTTTCCGAGTGGTGGGGTCATGAGAAAAGTCTCCTGGTTACTGACGGGTTGAAGAGTTTTGCGAGGAAACCATTGACCGAGCCTGATTCTTACACACGATCAGTTAGCCGTGAAGTGTGGATGAATGCCTTCTCCAAGTGAATTATTTGTGCGCGGATCACTTCTCTTCTTTCCACAGGCTCTCAAAATCTCCAACTATTCAATTCAAAACCGCGCCGCAAAATTCGTGGCAAACGCCGACTCGCATTGACGAATCTACATTGCGTTCACAAAAGCGACCCTTTGGGTCGAATAAAAGGAGCAAATCATGAAGTCATTTCGGCTTATGTGCTGCGCATTAATTGCGGTGACGCTTTCCACATTCCTATCGATCACCGTCGCGCGGGCACAGGCACGGCACACCATCATCGCAGCGTCCGGCGATGCCGCGCCCGCAGGTGGAAAATACAACGGCTTCCTCAACACCCTGGCGGTGAATGCGCGAGGCCAGGTGGCTTTTGATACTCGCCTTGGTGGCCCGAGCACAACGGGAGTGTTCGTTAACGACGGCACTACCACGTCAGCCATCGCGCTTGGCGGCAACCTTGACCCAACTGCCGGGAATTTCAACTTTGTCTCCAGTCCATTTCTCACCACTCGCGGTGATGTAATCTTTGACGCTGGTACCAGCATCGTCCGGGGTGATGGTAAGCGCAATGTCGTACTTGTGCAGAACGGAGACGCCGCACCTGGAGGCGGCAGCCTAGTCCGAAGCTTGTACACTGTGAATTCTCAGGGGCTGGTCGCCTTTGGCGCGTTCGTGACAGGCGGCGTCATTAACGAGGGTATCTTCCTCAATGACGGTAGCCACACGATCCCGATCGCTCTCGATGGTACCCCCGCTCCTACGGGTGGAACCTTTCTCTTTTTCTCGACACCAGTCATTGACGAACGCGGCCAGGTAGCTTTCTTTGCCGGCACGACCGGAGGATCTGCCGATTTTGGTATATACCGCGGTGATGGAGAGAGCACCACCAGCATCTTTGCAGCAAATCAGCCCGTACCCGGCGGAGGCACGTTCGTCGATTTCGGTGAGCCCGTTATTAATAAACAAGGCCAGGTATTGGCACTTGCCAGCCTCGAGAATGCCGCGGGTCCGTTTGGTGTAATGCTCGGCAATGGCACTGATACCGTGGCCATCGCCATTTCGGGACAGGCGGCCCCTAAGGGCGGAATCTATGCGACTGATGTCGCTCTCCAGTTCCTGGGGCGCGTTTTGAACGACCGCGGTCAGGTAGCCTTCGCGGCTTTCCTGAAGGGAGGCACCAGCCAAAGTGGCATTTTTCGCGGGGATGGCGTTGCGACGTCCACAATCGCACTCGAGGGTGCGGCGGCGGCAGGCACAACGGGAACCTTCGCTTCATTCGGAGACATCAAAATTGGGGATGACGGGCAGGTCGCCTTCATCGCAACACTGAAAACCGGAGTCGGCGGAGTGGATGCTTCCAACAATATGGGAATCTGGGTCGGCACTTCCGAAACAGATCTCCATTTGGTAGCGCGAAGTGGCGAGGTCATCGCCGGTAAAACTCTGACCAGACCACTGAGCCTCGGACCACTTCAGATTAACAGCGAAAGGCCGATCGTCTGGCTCGGTCGCTTTGCCGGCAATTCAACAGCAATTGTTACTTCTGATTTTCACGGAGAGTCTGGTCAGTGAGCGACTTGCGTTCATCAAGAGCCTGCGAGGATCTTTGAGGCCACACAACCAGGAAGTGTCAGGCTAAGAAGTGATTGAGCTCCATCAGACCATGGCGGAACTTTTTGAGTGACGAGTTTTTTGTTGACCTTGCGACTGATGTATCTACCGGGAGTACACCACTTGGTTCGATACTTTGCGATCGGAATCAGTGGGATGAATAAAACTACGAACCACTTCGTTTGAATCGTTGACGCGCACTCGGGGCATGGGTCTTTGCCACCGTAGATCTTTGTGCCAATACCGTTCAAGGTGAAAGTTGAACCGGCGCTGTCGGAGGTGGTGGAAGAGTTGCAGTTCTGGCAGAACCCTGGGTAACGAAAGAAGTGCTGGCAGACGGTCGAACAAAAGATACCGTTGTTATCCTTCTTTCCCTTAACGACGCGCGTAGAACAATTCGTGCATTTTTCGAACATCAGAGCTACTCCTCATGTTGGGAATTTCGTCGACTAATGGGCGATGTAGATAAGCGTGAGGTTTGGGATCGGCGCGCTCGTCTAAGCGCAATCAAAGTCTACCAAAAGCCAACAGAGCTCGTCGATTTCTTTTTTGGAACTGAGCGTACCGAAGGGAGCCACAAAGACCCCAAGACACGGAAGATTCAAGTAACTTGATGTCCCGCCGATAGCTTGTTCTCTTCTTCCTTTTAGGTTGTATGTGAGCGGAATGGCGGAGGGGACAGGACTCGAACCTGCATAGCCTTTCGGCCGGCGGTTTTCAAGACCGCTGCACTACCATTATGCGACCCCTCCGCATTGTTGGCTGAGAGAATATAGCTTAACGCTTCAATCCCACCAAACGGCTCGTCGACGACCAGCGGAACCTCACAGAAGAAAAACAAACATTCTTCCAACGGCAACTCAGGCACGACACGTGCGCTGTCGAAGCCAGAGGCGTTACTACGCCTCCTGGCTAACGGATCGTTCCTTCGTGCCGCGGCATTTTGCCTACTTGTGTCCCACTCTACCGCGGTCCTCAGTATTAACGAACTCTCAAAACTATGACCAGGAAAATAACGGACCTATCGCGACAATCGCCCGTACTCATCTCCTGTGCAGTGATTCTCCTCTGCCTAAGCTTGTCCGCCTGTAAAGAAATGCGTCCAGGCAATAGCCTGCGAACGCTTTACCGAGTCGATGAAATTCAAAAACTTTCCCCCCGAGAGGCGGCCAGGGGTTACCCCGTGAAACTTCGCGGCGTCGTCACCTATTACGACGCAGAATCGCAGCTACTCTTTGTCCAGGATTCAACTGCCGGAATCCATCTGAACACTGACGGACAAAAGTTGACGCTCAAACCGGGCGAGATGGTTGAAGTGGAAGGTGTCACCGTTCAGGGCAATAGTCTGGACGACGTAAGTGTACGAAGCCTCGGCGCGAGCGTAATGCCCACTTCAACAGGCGTTTCGGTGAAACAAGCTGCGGATGGACTGGAGTTCCTGAATCAATGGGTGAATGTGACTGGGATTGTGCGCTCGGCTTCACTTGAGAACGGTAGACTCAAACTTCACCTGGTCGGACACCGTGGTGAGCTGTCAGTGATGATGCTTGAAGCCGACAATTACGCTTCCGAGCGACTCATTGACGCACGTGTACGTCTTCAGGGAGTTTGCGCGGCGAACGTAAACGAGCAGGGTCAAGTCGAAGGTGCAACGTTGCTACTACCTAACCCGGGTCAGTTGGTTATTGAAGAGCAGGCGCCGAAGAATCCATTCTCACTCCCAGCTGTCCCAATCACGAGTCTGCTCAAAGCAACAGAGAAAAATTATCCGATAAACCGTGTACACGTCAGCGGAAATGTCGTTAATGAGCAAGCTGGTCAGTTGTTAATCAGCGACAAGTCCGGCGAGATCTGGGTGTCTTTCGCGCAGGCCTCTTCCATCCCAACGGGGGCGTCGATTGAAGTTGTTGGGTTCCTCCAGGTTACAGACGGTACTCACAAACTTGAGGATGCAATCGGCCAGATTCAGAAGTTACAGGCTAATGAAGCGATCGCGCCTAAAGAACAAAACGATGTAACTACTGTGGCCCAAATCCGTCGTCTCACTCCCGAGCAGGCGAGTGAAAGCCGAGCGATGACGATTCGCGGCGTGGTCACGTATTGTGATCCTTCCTGGGGATTAATGTTTGTCCAGGACTCGAGCGGAGGCATCTTTGTTGACATTCACGGATTAGAGCTCGATCTTTCTGTGGGTGATTTTGTGCAGGTAGATGGGATGTCTTCCCCGGGAGATTTCGCACCCATTATCAACCGTCCTCATATCGAGCCTATTGCTGCAGGTAACCTGCCTACACCCGAGTATGTGAATGGCGCTCGACTCATATCGGGCAAGGAAGACAGCCAGTACGTCGAAGTTACTGGCGTAGTCCGTTCTCTATCGCAAGACGCAAACCACCTGTTTTTGAATGTCGATGCTGACGGCACGATCATCAAGGGCCAAATTCCAAACTTCACCCAATCAGAAGTCCCATCCGAGATGATTGACTCCGAGGTCAAAATTCGAGCTGTTTGCGGAACGATCTTCAACAAAATGCGGCAGCTGATCGGCGTGCAGCTGTTCATTGCCTCTCTCAATGACATCGACGTACACAAAGCCACTCATTCCGATCCGTTTTCTGTACGTCCCGTACCAGTCAATGCGTTGTTGAGATTCACACCAGCTGAAGGACCAACTCACCGACTCAAGGTCGTTGGTACGGTGACCCTGCAACATACAGAGGACTCATTCTTTATTCAGGACAGCACGGGCGGCCTTTCAGTGCATTTGGATAAGCCCACCACAGTAAAGCCAGGAGATGAGGTGGAAGTCTTAGGTTATCCCACCATCTCCGCTTATACACCAATTCTGCACAATTCGATCTTCCGTACAATCGGACATCGTGAGGTGCCAGTTGCGGCTGTTATCGACAGCGAGGCTGTTCTAACCGGCCACTACGATGCTGACCTTGTTCAGATTGAAGCACGCGTCATACAAGAGATATCCAACTCGACGGAGAAAGTGCTGGTCCTGCAAGCTGGTCCAACTGTCTTTAATGCTTATCTGCCACAGAAACAGACCGATGAGAATTTCATGGCGATCGAGTCAGGAACTCTTGTCCGATTGACGGGAGTTTGTTCCGTTGAAGTGTCTGAGATGAGCGTCACGCGCACTCCCAGCGCTTTCCGAATTCTCCTACGTGGTCCTTCAGACATTGTTATTGTGCAAAGGCCATCGTGGTGGACTGTGGGGAGAACATTGGCCGCATTGGGACTGATGGGGGGTCTGATTCTCTTTGCACTTGGTTGGGGAGTGACTCTCAGAAGACGCGTACATCAACAAACAGAAATTATTCGCTGCCGGCTCGAAAGCGAAGCTTCACTGGAAAGGCGCTACGGTGAGCTCTTCGAAAATGCGCGCGACATCATCTTTACGCTCGATCGCAACGGCAACTTCACTTCATTAAATTCGGCGGCAGAACAGTTCAGCGGCTATTCGCGTGAAGAAGCGAAAGCCATGAATATTATGCAACTGGTTGCCTCAGAAGACCGGCAGGTAGCCGCGCGTTATTTCGACGTGAACACGCCGCATCACTCTGAAAATATTTACGAACTGAGTGCGATTCGAAAAGATGGCTCAGCACGAATTCTCGAAATCAGCGCGCGTCCGATCTATGACAGCGCCCGCGCTGACGGGCTACAGGGAATTGCACGTGACGTTACTGAACGAAAACAATTGGAGATCGAACTCGCGCGTGCCCGCGATGTGGCGATTAAGTCTGCTCGATTGAAATCTGAGTTTCTCGCGAATATGAGCCACGAAATTCGGACACCCATGAATGGAATCATCGGCATGACGGAACTTGCGCTTGAAACAGATCTTACTGATGAACAACGTGATTTTCTCGATATGGTCCAACAGTCGGCCGAATCACTTCTCGTTGTCATTAACGACATTCTGGACTTTTCCAAGATCGAAGCAGGCAAGATTGAGCTCGATCCAGTCGATTTCGAGCTGGGCGAAACCATTAGCAACCTGATAAGGCCGCTTGCCGTGCGTGCGCATGAAAAAGATCTCGAGATCATCACTCATGTCACGCCGGACGTTCCCGAGTTCCTGTGTGGCGATTCAACGCGACTACAACAGATCCTGGTTAACCTGATCGGTAATGCAATCAAGTTCACCCAGGAAGGCGAAGTTTGTTTGACGGTGAAACAGGAGAAGCAGGACCAGGATAGTGTGGTCCTTCACATCAGTGTCAAAGATACGGGCATAGGTATTCCAGATGCCAAACAGTCGCTGATCTTCGAGGCCTTCGCACAAGCTGATGGTTCGACGACGCGCCAGTACGGTGGTACCGGTTTGGGTCTTTCGATCACAGCTCAGTTAGTCAAACTAATGGGCGGAACTATTTCGGTTGAGAGCTCAACTGAAGAACCTGACCGCGGGACTACTTTCCATGTAAGGTTGCCCTTTGGCCCGGCAGAAAGCGTCATTAACACATCCCTGGATGCTTCCGAGTTGAAAGATCTTCGCGTACTTGTGGTCGACGACAACCTGACCAACAGGAAAATTCTTCTGGAGACATTGGCAAGTTGGCAGATGAATGTGACTGCTGTTGAAAGTGGGCCGACGGCGCTTCAGGAGATTAGTCGCGCGGCTCAAGAAAACCGTCAGTTCAAACTTCTTCTGCTTGACATGAACATGCCGCAGATGGACGGCTTTGAGCTCGTAAAGAACATAAGGGCGGGTCGAGACTTAGATAGCACAGCAATCATGATGCTTTCGTCTGCTGACCTGTCAAGGCAAAGAGCGTCGTGCAAAGAGCTGGGCTTAGATGTGTTGCTCATTAAACCGATCTGGCGTTCAGAATTGTTATTTGCGATCCGCCAAGTTCTGGGCAGAGTTCAGCGCCAGGAGATGCCCATGAATAACATCCCGCATTCGGAGCAAGCGAATGGTCGAAAGTTGAACATTCTCCTGGCTGAAGACAATTCGATCAATCAACTCGTTGCCACGAACATTCTGAAGAAGCAGGGACATACGATTACTGTGGCAAACAACGGCCGAGAAGCTGTTGAGACATTCACCACGGGCACCTTCGATCTTGTGCTGATGGACGTTCAGATGCCCGAGATGAATGGGTTTGACGCGACTGCGCTGATCCGCAAACACGAGCAATTAACGTGCGTTCACACTCCAATAATCGCAATGACCGCTTATGCGATGACCGGTGATCGTGAACGTTGCCTGGAGGCGGGAATGGATGGATACATCTCAAAGCCAATTCAAACTGAAGAGCTGTTGAACAAGATTACGGAAATAACAAACGAGTCGAGTGAAACCCACGATATAAATGACAGCATTGTGTCGGCATTGGTAGAGCATGTAGATGGTGACGTTGAATTCGCCAGACAAGTGGCAAACGTATTTGTAGACGATTGTCCAAGGTTGCTGGGCGAGTTACACGCGGCTCTCAACGACAACGATTCTCAAAAGCTCAAACACACGGCACATACGATGAAAGGGTCGGTCTGTTACTTTGCGTGTGAGTCGGCGACGAACGCAGCAGAACAGTTGGAACAACATGGGTTGGATGACGACTTAACGGCGGCGCGGGAGTCGCTTAGGGATTTGGAAGTTGCGTTGAATCAAATAATGCCAGTGGTTACAGGCTTCGCAAATTCGGAAGCAACGAATGGTTAAACTCCTAAGGTGTAAAGCAGTGTGTGTGTTTAGAATTCCCGGCTCTCTCATTCTCCCCAACCTTTAGGTTGGGTTCCACGCGTGTTGAATCCGCAACCATTTTAATGGACTTTTCGATGAATTGAGAATTCCGGATCACCCTCTCATTCTCCCCAACCTTTAGGTTGGGGTTGCGCGCTGCAAGAAATTTCAACCATTTTAATGGTTTTCGATGGTTCCAGAGTGAGCCCGAACGTCTCGAACTCTTTGAAAGTAGATTCCCGATTCAGAGTGATCGCGGTATACTGCCTCAAATCATTTCACTGGTTTAAAAATCTCACACGAAGGAGTTCCTCACATGTCTACTCATTCCTACACGCGTCTCTGGACACACTTGATTTGGGAAACACTTAATCGCGAGCCGATGCTTGATAAAAGAGCGGCTGCCAAAGGTTCAACCTTTCTTACTCAATACTCGCGCGAAAAAGGAATTTACATGAAGATCAACTATTTCAATGCGGACCACACTCATGCATTGATTGACCTTCCGACCAAATATTCGATTGAGGAAGTAATCAAGCTCCTAAAAGGCGGCTCGTCTTACTGGATCAATCACAATCAGTTATTAAGAGGTCGATTTGCATGGGGCGTAGGTTATGGAGCCTTTTCGGTATCCCACTCAGATGTGGAAGGTGTTGCCCAATTACATTGCCGATCAGGAAGAGCATCATCGAAAGCGGACGTATGCCAAAGAATACGAGGGTTTCGTTAAGAAGTATGGGTTGGAATGGCGGTCCGAGAAAAACCATTGAAATGGTTCAGGAATTCTAGATGAAGCTGGTCCCCAACCTAAAGGTTGGAGAGAATGAGCGGACTGCGGACGCCTGCGCTCTCAGCACTGTGGTCGTTTGCCATCTTGAGCGGAAAGTTGCACGATCACTTCAAACATAGTTCAAAGAACAAAGAACTAAAATCGTTTGCACATGCTCGTCACCATCGGTCAAATCAATACCATCAACGGCGACTGGGAAAGTAACACCGCCAGCATTATTCGTGCGATCGAGCAGGGGAAAAGGGACCGTTCAGACCTTGTAGTTTTACCTGAAGTAAGTGTCCAGGGATATACCTCGCTCGACTGGTTTCTCGATCGTGATCTCGAACGATGTTCGCTTAAACCGCTCGAAAAAATCATCGCCGCCACTGAAGGAATCACTGCCATCGTTGGAACTGTGCGACCCTCAAACGTGACGGCAGGTCGCAGGCTCTACAACTCAGCGGCCGTCATCCGCAATCGCGAACTTATCGGGTTTGCGGACAAAACATTGCTTCCCGAATACGATGTCTTCGACGATCCTCGTTACTTTCAACCCTCGAGCGAACGTCATTTGTTTCACCTGGGCAATCAAAAACTAGGCGTCGCCGTTTGTGAAGATTTCTGGAACGACAAGACGTTTTGGAGGGAACGGCTCTACTCCAATGATCCTGCTGATGAATTGATCGAAATGGGTTCAGAACTCCTGGTGTCGATCAATGCCTCTCCTTTCAACAAGGGAAAGATGGCCCAGCGATGTGCGATGGTTTCGCATCGAGCAAAAGCTGCCCGGCAACCAATCGTGTTCGTCAATCTGGTCGGTGGCAACGACGGCATCATCTTCGATGGCGCAAGTATCGTAGCCGACGCGGATGGCCGGATCATTCTACAAGCGCCTCCGTTTGAAGAGTTCATCGCTACAATTGATCTCGAATGTGGAGTTGCCGACACGCGCTGTCTGCCTGGAGAGGACATCGAGACAGTGCACAGCGCATTGGTTTTAGGGATTCACGATTACGCGCGCAAGAACAAGTTCACCACTGCTGTGATTGGGCTCTCGGGCGGCATCGACTCAGCAGTTGTCGCTGCGCTGGCGTGCGAAGCGTTAGGTCCCGAGAACGTGCTGAGCGTGATGATGCCTTCCCCTTATTCTTCTCGATCGAGTATCGATGATTCCGTCGAGCTCGGTCGCCGTCTGGGGATGCGTGTGATCGAACATCCGATCTCAAAGGCGTACGAAACGTTGCTTGGTGAATTGAAACTGGAAGCACCGTCTGAAGGTAGAACTTCAGTAGCTGGCGAGAACCTGCAGTCGCGACTTCGGGGGAACATGCTAATGACGATCTCTAACTCGGAAGGTCGTCTGTTGCTCTCAACCGGAAACAAATCGGAACTCGCTCTCGGTTATTGCACTCTTTACGGCGATACGAACGGCGGGCTGGCAGTTATTGGTGATGTACTCAAAACTGAGGTGTACGAGTTAGCGCATCAGATAAATCAGGAGCGCGAAATAATTCCGCACTCGATCATACAGAAAAGACCATCAGCAGAACTTGCGCCGGGACAGTTTGACGATCAGTCGTTACCGCCCTACGACCAGCTCGATCGGATCTTGCGTCTTTATTTCGAGCAAAGAGCAACCGCGCAAGAGATTGTTAAGACAGGGTTCGAGGCATCGTTTGTTTACGACATTCTGAATCGGGTCGAGTCACCGGCAAATGAATTCAAGCGTCGTCAATTGCCTCCGACGCTCATCATTTCAAGAAACGCGATTGGTGTTGGCCGGCGGCGTCCTGTGACACATCACTATCGGCGGGAAAACTTGACGTGCTAACAGAAAAGACTAGTCCACAGATTACGCAGATTACACAGATTGCTCTATAAAAACGACGCTTCTCTGGTTTCAGTCTGAGTAGCAAACCAACAATTTCTCTTTTTTTTAGCAAGATTTTTTGGTCCCGAAGGGACCGAAGTTAATAGCCGTGGGCGAGCGCTTTGCGCGAAGCCCACGGGACTTAAGCAGCAAGGATTGAAGACCCTAAAAGGGGTCAAACAATCAGCCCGATTCGACCCTTTCAGGGTCGCCGATGTAACCGATCAGTTCCGTGGGCTTCGCGCAAAGCCGCTTACCCACGGCTATTAACTTTCATCCTTTCAGGATGGTTGGGTTGTGGCTTAAGCCGCGCTGCGAAATCTGTGGATGGATTATGTCGCGTAGCTCGCGTAAACCGCCTTCACCTTCTCCAAAAACTCGCGACGGTCAACAACGAAGTACAACTTCAGCTGTCCCGACTCTGCGACTTCATCGAGCAGTCTTTCCAGTATTTCAAACTGATCCACAGAAGCGATCCCATGCGCCTCGAGATAACCACCTCGGCGCAACCGTCGAATCAACTCCATCAACGTCAAGCGACCCTCGAGCGTACGCCCACCGTGTTCATGAGATCGACTGATCAAGTACTGAACGAGCAAAGCTTCGTTGTAGAGGGGCGGAGATAAAAACAGCCGCGCACCATCGCGTTCCCAGCCCTCCGACAAACGAGACGACGGACGTACTGCGCGTAATCCCTCGAAAACTTCGGACCAATTTGTCCTGGGTTCGCGTCGTTCGAGCAACGACTTTGTTGCCTCGAGTAACCATGTTTCTTCATCCAAATCGATTGTGACGCGTTGAGTATCCAACCATTCAAAGAACGCAGCGCGCCGGTCAGACTTCAACTCAAGTACAGCAAACTGATCAGTCTTCTTAGCCAGAGCCTTGACCAGCGCCCGCCGCGCGGCATCCGTCGTTTTGCCGCCTTCAATCTCGTGCGTATCGATACGTGCATGCCAGCGTTTCGCCGAATCGCAGTACGGGCAACGCGGGTGCTTTTCGTCGCTGTCGAAGAAAGGTCGAATAGCCTTGCGCGATGTCAGTTCTTTGACGGTTGGCGAGTAACGCTTGATTTCGGAGTAAGCAGAACGCGGAGCCAGACCGAACTGTTTAGTGAAGATATCGAAGATACAAGCAAGACAGACAAGCGTGGTGTATTCGGTCACGGTTCCGGGAGGGAACGCGCTGAAATCAAGGTCACGTTTTGCTGGCATGACAATTTACGCGTCGAGGGTTTCCCACTTATGTACCAATCGAAACCAACGTTGGCTCGAGATCTTGATCGGTATGGCCAACTGCCAGATCAAGTTCAGCTTCCAGGTCGCCGGCACCGGATTCGAGTTTTTTGAAGTTGAAAAATTTGTGATCGAGCAAGTGTGAGGGAGCGACGTTTCCCAGAGCATTCAACATCGAGGATCGAATGTTGGGGATCTCCTTTTCTAACTCAGCAACCAACCGATTGATGCGCGATCGTTTGAGATTAGACTGCGACCCGCAAAGATCACACGGAATGATTGGAAATTGTTTGTACGACGCGTATTCGGCAATGTCGCGCTCCCAGCAACAGGCCAACGGGCGAATGATTGTGTTACGACCATCAGTCGATCGCAGTTTCGGCGGCATTGTTTTGAGCGAACCGACGTAGAACAGGTTCAGCAAAAGCGTTGTGATTATGTCGTCGGCATGGTGTCCCAGCGCTATTTTGTTGCAACGCTCTTCGACTGCAATGTTGTATAGAATGCCGCGTCGCAAACGGGAACACACCGAGCAGAACGTTTTACCCTCCGGTACCAAACGCTTAACAATCGAGTACGTATCTTGTTCGACGATACGAAAAGGCACTAGTTGTTCGGTAAGGTAGCCGGGCAAAACTTCAGCAGGAAAGTTTGGTTGTTTTTGATCGAGATTCACTGCGAGGAGATCAAAGTAAACTGGCGCTCGCCGTTGAAGATCGAGCAGCAGATCGAGAAGCGTATGACTGTCCTTGCCGCCGGAAATGCAGACCATCACCCGATCGCCGTTTTCAATCATTCCAAAATCAGCGATGGCCTCGCCCATTCGGCGCAGTAACCGGGTCTTAGTTTTGTTTTCTGAAGGCATGCAGGCGAACTCAGAATGCCATGTAAAAGAATGGTTTTCAAATCTGCCAACAAAAGACGAGCCCCGAACTCTTTTGATGGAGCAGAGGACGTAGGACGTATAGGACCTATGCACTCCGGCTCCAAATACTTCTCCAAATATTTCTTGTTCGGCATAGGCTCCTGTGGTACTTTGCACGCTCTTTTACAGGTCAGGCGCTTTGGGCCAGGAAATTTTCGCCCTTTCCCTCCCACAGACAATTCGAAAAGGTGAAAAACAGTTAGATCTCTTCGGAGCGTTCTCTATGCTCGAGGTTAAGAGAAAACCCGCTCTTCCCAGCCACGGTTCCGCGTCGCCAGCGGACGAACGAGCCTTTGACGCTGATCCACGACTCCGCCAGCCAAAACGCGAAGAACCTTCAGAATTCCGCGGTAAATTACCTGTCATTACTGGTGAATGTCACTTTAAAGGTTCAATGTCGATTGATGGTTTATTAACAGGTCAGATCGGTTCACAAAGTGGCGTGCGGCTTTCCCAAAAACCGTCGAAGGCGTTTCTAGTGGACGCCGAATTGACCGGAGAGTTTGAATTCAAAGGTATGGTACGGGTAAACGGGCACATTGCCGGCTCGGTCTCTTCAAAGTCCGGGACCCTGATTGTTGACGCTGAAGCCAGGGTCGACGCGACAATCGATGTGGCAGTTGCCGTAATCGGCGGCACAATTACCGGTGATATCGTGGCCCGAGAGCGAGTCGAACTGGGACCATCATCGAGGATTTACGGCAATATCTGGACGCGCGCGATTGTAATTAAGGATGGCGCCATCTTTGAGGGTGTTTGCCACATGATCGACGACCGAAAACAAGCCGTCTAAGGATCAATGTACGACAGGCTGTCAGCCGGTCGTGCGAACCTGGCATGTGAAGCCTTCCGTAACTCCGGCCAACCACGACAGCCTAACAGCCTGTCGTACTGCGCTCCAGCACAATTAAGGTGTTTAATCCGATTACATTTTGGTTACAGGTCTAGACACTTTGAGTTTATTTTGTCTATGATGATTTTCCGCTTCCGTGCGGTAGATCATTCGCACTAGCCGCAAAGCTAGAAATCCACAAAACAAGGTAAGCGCGTCAGTTTTGTTGCTCTAACCCGACGCACCGTAACTAAACAATTCGCGCCCCCACACTACGGAGGTTAACTAAATGCTCAGGATAGGAAAGAATCCCAAGGATCACGAAGAGAACGACAACTCCAGCCACAAGCAGGAAGTGCCCGAATATCCCGCTGCCAAGACATATTCTTCTTACCAGGGAGCGGCCTCCGAGCCAAAACCTGCTGAGACAACTGCAGGCTCATCGCGCGCGATGACCGAGAGTGAAACGCTGGCACGGGATATCAAAGAAGGAACACTTAGTGGTTTTGTAGGGGGCGGAACAGTTGTCACCGGCGAAGCTAACTTTAAAGCGATGATGCGCGTTGACGGACACCTCTCAGGTCGAGTGAGTTCGTCAAGTGGCACACTCATCGTTGGAGCAAACGGCAAAGTTGACGCAAATATCGAAGTGGCGGTAGCTGTCATTCACGGCACAATCAATGGCGACATTATCGCAACTCAGAGACTGGAGCTTGGCAGAGCGGCAAAGGTAAACGGCAATATCCAAACACCGTCGTTGATCATCGAACAGGGCGCGGTGTTTGAAGGCAGTTGCAAGATGCTCCAAATGACAGCAGCGGCCGATAAGAACAAGAGGGAGGCGGCCAAGAAGGGTGTTGACGAGCCGCTTGATACTACGAAGATGCAACCCATCAGCGCGGACAGTGCGAAGACTACAACGATTCCCAGCGTTTCGAGTGTAGCTAGCTAAGCCCTCGCGAACAGATAAACTGAAGGCGCTTCGCTGAGAATGCGAAGCGCCTTTTTGTTGTTGAACGGACCATCAACGTTGAAGCTTGAATTTGCCAACCGTGCTCTCGCCAATGCTGCCGAAATAAAGCACACCGTCTCGCTCAACCGCATTCGCGATCTCGGCATAACAATCCGGTGCGCCGTTCTGAAGGTTGTCAGTCACCTTGCCGCTCTCATCGAGACCGAGAACGAAGGAGTAGCGCTTGGGTGCGGGATGGAGAAACGATGGCAGGCGCACAACAACCTTTCTGAGGAACGGATGTGGCAGCAGTTTTGTATCGAGCAGTTGATCGCGTGGCGTAACGAGCGACAACCAGAACTTTCCTTTGCCATTCGATGAGATGCCGTCAGGAAAGCCGGGCAAGTTGTCGATAAACGTTTCCGCGTGGCCCTGCTCCGGTCCACTTAACCAAAAACGAATGACCCGATAGAGACCAGTCTCGGCAATCAGTACATAAGACTGATCACGGCTGACCGCAACGCCATTGGCAAAATAGATTCCCCGCAAAAGAGTTCGTGCCTGTTGCGTGTTTGGATCGTAGGCGAGGAAACGACCGTTGGGCCGGTGTTCGAGTATGTCGTTTGCAAACTGAGACATCGGAAACTTCGCTGAGGCGTCAGTGAAATAAATGGTTCCGTCAGCTGCCACATCAAGATCGTTCAAACAACCAAAATTCGTACCATCCGCGCTTGTTGTCAGCACTCTTATAGCGCCATTCCTATCAATAGAAAGCAAGCCTTTAATCGCGTCCGCAACAATCAGATTCCCTGAGTGATCAAACACGAGCCCCAGAGGCCGGCCTTCAGTGTTAGCGAAAACTCTTGGATGGTTCCCGTCTGCTTGGAGCTGAATTATCCTACCGTCTTCAAAGCCAGCATAGATGCGACCATCGGAGTCGAGCGCCACATCTTCTGGATTGTGACCATCTCCGAGCGAAAGGCGTTGAACGGGAGCTAGCTGATTGTTTTGTACGTATGGGCCAATCAACGCCGGCGCAGGCGGAGGAGTCCACGCTGCGGGATCAATTGGCACTGGAGCTATAAGGAGGTAAACAACTGCCGCCAGGATCAGGGCCAGGATTACAAATAGGATTCGTTTCATTAATGTCCGACGAACTTTAGGAAGCTCTGATTAAGTACGCTAGGCTGTTAGCCTGTCGACGATCTTAGCCATATTGTTGAGGCAAACCACGACAGGCTAACAGCCTATCGTACTTAATCAGAGCTTCCTTTAGTTTGTCGCGCGTTGTGTAGCGATATCCTAAAGAACTCCAGGGTCTTGAGTGCGACGTTCGACAAACTAAAGTTCGTCGGACACTTTATCGCTCGCCGCGTGATAGTTCTACCTGGCTCTCAAGTTCAACAACTAGTTTGCGAATGCCAGGTTGATCCATTGGTTCAATCAAGCGAAGCGATTCGTCGAGGATTCGACGTTGATGCTCTGGAAAGTTTGGCTTACCCGCGACACTACCCAGTTCGCCGTCGTACAGTGCAACTCGTGGTGGTCGAACACTCTCAACGATATCCTTGAGAACTGCCAGAGTCATCGTTGGAATTCCTGCGAGTTCCGTGGCTCGCGCTATCAGCCCAATGGACTGATGACACAATCTTGATGCAGGCACTAACAACGCCGCCTGCACTTCATAGCGGTGTAAACGTTCTACAAGCTTTGGCGCCAACTCATTTGCAAGTGCAGATGCGTCTTGAATGTAACCGGAGTAACTCCAGAACACCGCGTTAAGCTGACCGATGATTCCGTTGCGTTCGAATTCCAGAAGACGAGCCACGGGGATTTGCGAATTGAGATCCCGCTCCACAGCGCCTGCATCATACCCTCTTGCGGTAAAGCGAAGATCTGAACCCTCAACTTCGATCGGAATCTCTTTGAAGCTCAAATCGTTTTCGGAAAACTCGGGAGTACCATCGATGTAGGCACCCGCTGACGAGATGAGCGCCAAATTCAACATTGGCAACGCCCTGCGCGCAGGCGTAAAAGGAGCACGCCGGTTCCTTACGTACGGATAGTCAGATTCAACTCGATTTGGTCCGGACCGCTGCCATGCTTCATAACGTCTCTGCCATTCTTGAATGTCTTCAATAATCTCCACTGCAGTCTTCAGTCCTCAATCTTTAGGTTTTTAATCCTGCCCAGAATCAACACGATTGCGACGAGGGCAGCAATCATAGCAAGCAACAGCGTATTCACCGAATATACGTGCAGGCTATTGAATTCGATGCGCCTCGGATCGTCAGGGCGGACCTGGTCAATAGGAAGACTCATTGCCACTCTCAACGCATGCATTCGCGCGGCAATTACCCAATGGCCGATACCAGTCGCCAAAACAAATACACCAGCCGATAGCAATTCCAAAAGAAATCTCAGACCTTTCCTTCTGGCGCCAAGAAAGAAGCAGACGATCATGAAGAGTCCGATGATGAAGCCAGTGATATTTACTACTGAGAGACAGCGGGTAACGATTGAACCGGCAATCTCACTTGCATTGGTTAATCCGAATGACCTGAGTACACCAAACGCGGCTGGGGCAACGACCGCACCGAAAAACAGCGTCGCGCCGAGCCACGCGCTGAGCAGTATAAGTTTGACGAAATTCAGAGCGAGTTTCATTTAATTACACACTGTTCTCTGCGCGTCTCGGTGCAGTAGCTAGCGGGGCAGTAGCCCGGGGCAGTAGCCCGACTGTCAAGGAGGGCTCACCACTACCATCCAGCTACCTACCCGGAGCCCTCCTTGACAGTCGGGCTACTGCCCCGGGCTACTGCCCCGCTGGCTACTGCCCCGCTAGCTACTGCCCCGCTGGCTTCTGCACGAGACGCGCAGAGATGCAATGGGACTCAATCGAAGTCATTGATTTCTGCCAACAGTCGAATCTTTGGCCGTTGAATTTGTGGAATTGGATGATCACGGGGATCCGGAACACTCAACAACCATGACAACGCAGTGTCCATCTGATCCTGATATTCCTCCAAATCAAGCGACATGAAGACTCTTTTGCCCAAACGCGCAAACTTCTCCTTCGCGCGTTGATACATTTGCCTGCTCGCTCCGGGCCGCCCAATATCCAGGTGATGAAAAGCCACAGCTGATTGAATCATTGCTTGCAGGAACAGCTTTTCATCAGGACCAACTTCGCCCATCCAGCGTTCTTCCCAAACGTCATGTGCCGCATGAAACTCACCCGCGTTGTACAGATCGATGCCCGCAATGTATTCAACCGGATAAGCGGCGATGTGCGCATTGGTGTAGTAACTGTCAGTTTCACGCATAGCAATGATTTCAGGTCTCAGATTCCAGATAATTCCAGATCTCAGATTCAATTCCAATTCCAGGGCATAAACTCTGGGATCTGGGATCTGGGATCTGAGATCTGAGATCCGTTCAGGCATTCAGTCGCGAGGCAATTACCTTCGCCGCCGTAGCTCCAGCTCCGACCGCGCTACTAATCGTCGGTGCTGCAGGATTCGATACGTCGCCAATCGCAAAAACGAAAGGCACATTCGTCTCGTGTTCACGACTGACCGCGATGTAGCCTTTTTCATCCAGTTGCAGCTGATCTCGAAACAATTCGAGGTTGGGTTCGACACCGATGCGAATCAGCACGCCTCGAACCGCCAGCTGAAATGGTTTCAGACCATCGCGCCGTGAGATTTCTACTGCTTCGACATGTTCGTCGCCAATAATCCGAGTCAGAACTGACTCCGTGAATACAGTTATGCAGTGGTTCGTGTGAAGCTGTTCGAGAAACTCTCTTCGAGCGCGCAACTTCTTACCCCGATGGACCAGCGTTACTGTCGCACACTTCTCAGAAAGCAACAGCGCATTCTCGGCAGCTGCATCGCCCCCGCCGACAACGCATACATCCTGTCCCGCGTACAACTCCAAGTCGCGAGACCCCGATTCCATAATTCCCTTTCCCACAAGCTCACGTTCACCCGGAATCCGTAATTCACGGCGCTTTACACCCGTGGCAATTATTATCGCGATCGACTGCAATTCCTCACCACTTGCCAGGACCACACGTTTGGCTCGTAGATCAAGGTGCTCGATTTCAACGCCTGTCCACTGATCGAAGCCCGCGCTGTCGAGTTCACTCATAAAATGCTGCAGCAACTCATCTCCGTTGGCAGCCTGCAGACCTAAATAGTTTCCAATTGGATTGTAGATGCGATGCAATTGACCGCCGATCTCGTCAGCTTGTTCGAGCAGAAGTGTGTCCAGACCCAATTCATCGCACCAGCGGGCCGCCGAAAGTCCCGCTGGCCCGCCGCCGATGATGATTACGTCATGCATGTTGAGGCATCTCTCTCTGCCCAAGATCACCGCAGAGACGCAGTGACCGCATAGGAGGCGCAGAGAAATCGATTTGGCGTTTCACTAAGTCATCATCTTCTTATGCCTGGAAGCTTCTGGTTGCAGGTCATGCTCGAGTGATAAGAACCTTTGAGGTTGCAAGAAATGCCTCCACAACTTCCTCGGGTTTCAAATGCGATGGAGTTAATGCCTGGTTTGCATCCATGAACTTTCCCGCAGAACTCAATTCGCGACTATCTGGCTGCCACCGGCCATTGCGATTGCCCTCCTTCGCATTAAGAGCCAGCAGCACGTTAGTTAGATCGCGACGCATGATCGTTGGACGCACAACAGTTTCGGCCCATGAGTAGTAGGGATAATCGATGCGGTAGAACCAACCGTCACCGGACGGGATCGCGATGACAAACAATTCACCGTGAACGAACTTCGAAATCGCAGTGTAAGGAGCCGAATGGCGCGTGGGATTGAATCCACTGCCACTGAAGATTTCAGGCGCCAGCATGACCAGCGATAATTTCGAGTCTTTGAATTCAGTCACCATCGACGAACCGCGATCGAAACTCTCCAGCGCATCGACGATCTTTTTCCAACCTGCCAGCCACAGTGCTTCATAATTATTGATGTTGGTTAACAGATCCTCGAGCTTAGGCAGTATCAGCTCATAGCAATGCGCATCATCGTTCACGACCTCACCAGCAAGCATACGCGCGAATGGAGAACCCGTATCGTCTTCAGGACCTGCCTGATCCGAGCCCTGGATAGCCAAACTAATGCGGACGCCCTCGGCGCTTGAATATTCAGAAAAATCGCCGGCCTCCGCGGCTGAAATCAAAACGTCGCGATATTTTGCCGCCGGCTCGCCGATCATCACGGTCCAAACCGAAAGGACTCCATCAGTATCAAAGTGATTGTTGGTAACCAGGTCGATGTTCTTTGTGAACTGATCTTTGTTTGGCGAGGTAACGAGGTTTAGTGCGATTTCGGTAGAGGTGTCGGCCTTGAGCTCGGTCGCTGTCTCGTTACCATTCCAATGCGAGAAGTGGACACTGTCAGGAACGGTGCCGTCAACCGAAAGTTTGGGTACGGCAGCAAGCGCTTCGCTGTAAAATTGGAATCGCATAACGTGGGCCTTTCAGAGGATTTTTGCCGGATGATTTTAACGTAGAAGCTTCGGAGTGCGTTAACGGGCAGATTGAAGATTTAAGATTTCAGATTTAAGATTCGGCGAAAATAAGTCGAATAGGTCTTATAGGTCCTATAGGTCCTATAGCCAAATCTTCATTGATCAGGGGAGCTGGATAATGGACGAAATCACGCCAAGTGAACTTAAGAAGCGACTGGATAATGGCGACGACATTCAAATCGTTGACGTTCGTGAAAACAATGAAGTGGCCATTTCACGTCTGCCAGATTCAATTCACATTCCGCTGGCACAAGTGCTCGTTCGCATGAATGAAATCGATCCTAGCCGTGAAACCGTAGTGCACTGCAAGATGGGCGGACGAAGCGCGCGAGCTATCGATGCATTACAACGTTCGGGCTTTACAGGAAAACTCTTGAATCTGAAAGGAGGAATCATCGGGTGGGCCAATGAGGTCGATCCGACGATGCCGAAATATTGATCGTGAACTGGAATAGGACCTATAGGACCCATTCGAGCTGGTTCACGACCGATCAAAGATTTCTCGACCTCACTCAATTCTTCCGCGTCTAAATCTTTCAGCAAGGGGTTTTGAACTTGAGCCACAAAGGTTCACGAGACGGTTAGATTGCGTCTTGCAGTGGACTTCTCTCCTGCGTGGTTATTGGAGACCCATCCAACTAGTTTACGAAGGAGGATCTATTCATGAGCACAGGAAGAAGCGTGTTGCTATTGCTTCTCACCATCTGCATATCAGCAGGAGTGGTGACAGCACAGCGCCGAAACATCAATCGTTGGGAGCGCCGGGAACTTCGCGCCGACCGACATGAGATACGAGCTGATTCACGTGATCTACGTGTCGATCGTAGAGATCTTCGCGGCGACGTAATTGACCGTCGTGGTGACGTGCGAGAGCTTCGTCAAGACCGTCGAGAAGGTGCGAGCCAGGAGGAGCTACGAGCAGATCGTCAGGAGATTCGTGCTGACTCTCGCGACATCTCAGGTGACAGACGCGATATTAGAGCTGATCATCTCGATCGACGTGGAGACATTCGGGATTTTCATCGCGACTTGCGGCGAGCCAGAAGGAATTAACCTGGGTTTGGGTTTGGGTCTTGGGCCTTTTCGCTCTTATCAAGACCCAATACCCAAGTTCGAAAACAGGCGGTCTGTTAGTGGGAGAAGAGATCATTTTCCATATATCATTTTACATTTTTCAGTTGCTAGTTTTTGATGTCCGATGAACTTTTCGCTTGTCGTAGATTAGCTTGGGCCATTGGAAGAGTTAGTCGAACAACCGGAAATGACCAACTGAGCAATGTCAAATGAGATATGGAAAATGATCAGGTAATCCCCTCCAACTGAATAAACCGGCTCAACTTCGTAATCACCATTCCCTCCACACATTCAATGCGACAGGACAGTGCTGGACGATCGCTCGTTTGATCCTGGCCTTTCATGTGATACCAAACCTGACAATTGGTGCATTCACCATTCCAACAAAAGTCGCCGTAAGAGATGGTGTTTATTGAAAGATATTGAAAACAACGGAGCAATCGATTTCGTTCAGGGACACTGACCTCACTGCCCAGCACTTCAATGCTCACCAACTTCTCGTACGGATCGAGCAAATCAGCTGCAATCAGTTTCGAATCCAAGTCGTCAGCACTTTGGTTGCTCATAGGCAGCGGCAGTATAATCGCACCCAATTAAATTGCTAAGTAAATTGTGTATAGGTCCTGTCGGTTGTATATAGGTCCTATTATTAGCAGTGGGGGTAAACAAAACTTTGGCTCTAGTCATCTACACGAAACCCGGTTGTCCGTATTGCCAGCAGGCGCGCGACTATTACAATTCGAAGGGTATTCCATTTATCGATTACGATGCACAAAACGACCGCGCTCGACGCGCAGAGATGTTTAAGTATTCTGGAGGAGACCCGACTGTTCCTTGTATCGTTGAAAACGGTAAGTACAAGGGCTCGGGCTGGGGGAACCCGCCTCGCGGTTGAACGATTCACGACTAGCCGGCAGGTTGCCGGCAAAACAAAACTAAAGCTCGTCTCCCCTTCGTAGTACGACAGGCTGTTAGCCTGTCGTGGTTCGGTTTGTTACGCGACAGGCTGACAACAGGTCGCCGTTCGATTTTGCTGTGCGACAGGCTAACAGCCTGTCGTGCGTGGCCGATCTCACTTGTCACCAACCACAAAAGAAGGCGCGACATGATTAAATCAAAACGAATTGCGAGAGCAGTGTTCCTATGCGTTGTTTCGAGCTTGTTCCTGTACACAACTTCGACCAAAGCACAATCTAATGGAGGGGCAGCACCTCAACCACCAATGACAGAGAAGAAACCCAAAAAAACAGACATCCACGGCATAACGCTCGTCGACGACTATTTCTGGCTTCGTGAGAAGACCAACCCGGCTGTAATGGCCCACCTGCAAGCAGAAAACGATTATGCCGATGCCATGATGAAACCCACGTCCGCGTTGCAGGAAAAGCTCTACAACGAGATGCTCAGTCACATAAAGCAAACGGACGACACCGTGCCTTACAAGTGGGGCGACTATTTCTACTACTCGCGAACAGTAACTGGATTGCAGTACCCGATCTTTTGTCGGAAGAAAGGAAGCACTACTGCGCCTGAAGAAGTCGTGATCGATGTAAATGAACTTGCCAGGGGTGAGAAGTTCATGAGCGTTGGACAATTTGTTCCCAGTGACGACGGGAATCTAGTTGCTTATACAACCGATAACACCGGTTATCGCCAATACACTTTACATGTCAAAGATCTTCGAAACGGACAAATGTTTCCGGAAAAGATCGAACGTGTAAACACCGTCTCCTGGGCCACTGACAACAAGACTCTGTTCTATGTGACTGAAGACGCAGTTACCAAACGAAGCGACAAGTTTTTCCGACATGTGCTTGGGTCAGATAAAAGCGATTTGATGTTTGAAGAGAAGGACGAGCTCTTCGATATCGGGAACGGGCGAAGTCGCGATGGTAAAGTGATCTTCCTCGAATCCGCGGCCAAGACTTCTACCGAGGTTCTTTACCTGTTTGCAGATAAGCCGGACTCCCAATTGAAGGTTGTTCTACCTCGCGAACCAGAACATGAATATCAGGTAGATCATCGTGGCGATCTTTTCTACATTCGCACAAACAGGAATGCGAAGAACTTTCGGGTTGTAACGGCCCCCATTGATGATCCGTCTGAAAAGAACTGGAAAGAATTCGTTGCTCACAGACCAGCGGTGAAGGTCGAAGACGTTGAACTGTTTGCGGACTATGCCGCTTTATCTGAGTGGGAAAACGGTCTGCAGCAGATCGAGGTCATCAATTTCAAAACAGACAAACGCAACCGCATCGAGTTTCCTGAACCGGTTTACTCCGCCGGGACAAGTTTTAATCGTGTATTCAACACCAACGTTCTCCGTTACTCGTATAATTCACTCGTAACTCCCAACTCAACGTTTGATTACGACATGAATACCGGTAAATCGACACTTCTTAAACAAACGGAAGTCCCGGGAGGTTTCGATCGAAACAACTACAAATCTGAACGTGTGTTTGCAACGGCCTCCGATGGAACGAAGATTCCTATGTCGGTGGTCTACCGCAAGGGGGTGAAACTGGATGGCAGTGCGCCGATGCTCCTTTACGCCTACGGCTCGTATGGGATTTCGATTCCGCCCACCTTTTCGTCGAGTCGTCTCAGCCTTTTGGATCGAGGTGTGATCTATGTCATTGCGCACATTCGAGGTGGTGGCGAACTTGGTGAAGAATGGCGTCAAGCCGGCAGGATGATGAATAAGATGAATACGTTCACGGATTTCATCGCCTGCGCAGATCATCTGGTAAAAGCAAAGTACACGAGCAAGGATCGACTTGTGATTCAAGGTGGCAGTGCTGGAGGGTTGCTAATGGGTGCCGTCAGCAACTTGCGACCGGATCTGTTCAAGGCAGTAATTGCTCAAGTTCCGTTTGTGGATGTCTTAAATACAATGCTTGACGCGTCGTTGCCACTGACTACGAGCGAGTACATCGAATGGGGTAACCCGAACGAGAAGCCCGCATTCGATTACATGAAGACCTACTCACCCTACGACAACGTCCAGAAGAAAGATTATCCGGCGATGTTGGTGAAGGTTTCAGTCAACGACAGCCAGGTGCCATACTGGGAAGGCACGAAGCTCGTTGCCAAGTTGCGGGAACTGAAGACGGACAAGAATCCGTTGCTTTTGAAGGTTAACTTTGGCGCGGGTCATGGCGGCTCCTCCGGACGATACGATGCGTTGAAGGAGTCGGCTTTTGATTATGCCTTCATGCTCTGGCAGATGGGAATTGCAGAAAAAGACGGAAGCCAATCAAAGATTGATTGATCTATTTGGAGTGCGACAGCCTGCCGTCGCTTTGTCACAGGGCTACTCAGAACTTTACGGCGCTTCGACTCGAGTAGCGCTGTAACAAAGCGGCAGCAGGCTGCCGCACTCCAAAGTTATTTCGTCCTCGGATCGGGTTCGACAATCAGCGGCTGTGTTAGTGATTGCGCGCCGACAGTTAGCCTCACGGAATATCGCCCAGGCAACACGGTCGGACGATTGAATCCAAATCCACCCCCGCCGCCGCCGCCCTGACCACGCGGGGTTGCTGGTGGAGGTGTCGGTCGTAGATCCCATACCCAACGATGCATTCCACTCGCGGCTGACAACGGCTCTGGTGTCGGACGCCAGAAGGCTGGGATGTTCAGCGTGTTTGGATCGACCGGCGTCGGACGATCATCACTCGCATAACGACGAATCACATCACCGGCCGGGTCCAGCACCTCGAGCACCACCGCTCCGTTCGCTGCTGATTTCAGGTAGTAATCAATCACAGCTCCAAAGGGCGGATTCTCCGCGAGCGCTTCATCGCGAGGTTGAGGCGTTCCATTATCGCTGCCCGGCACTACATTGATTGCAACCGCGGGTTTGAAAAGGAAGACGTGCGAACTTGCCATCTCGGCGTCGATTTGACGAAGCGCTGAGATGTTATCCAGCACCCAGAATCCACGGCCGTGTGTAGCAACAATCAAATCGTCTCGATGAATCACCAGATCACGCACAGAAACATGCGGCAGATTTAATTGCAGCGATTGCCAGTGATCACCGTCATCAAACGAGACGTATGCACCAAGTTCGGTACCAGCAAACAACAACCCGCGACGGTGAGGATCTTCTTTGACCGTTTGCACATAAACTCCTGCAGGCAAACCGTTCGTGATCTTCTGCCAGCTCTTCCCGGCGTCACGAGTTCGATAAATGTAAGGCTCGTAATCTTCCAACTGATGACGCTCAACAGCAGCGTACGCCTCCTTCACATCAAAGTGCGAAGCTTCCATCATTACGACTTTGCTCCAGGCAGTAACTCCCGGCGGGGTAACGTTAATCCACGTCTTACCGTCGTCGTTAGTCAGTTGGAAATTACCATCATCAGTCCCGATCCAAATCATCAACGCACGCAAAGGTGACGGCGCAATTGTATAGATAACGCCAAGACGCTTTGCGGCCGTTCCAGTTGTTGGAACATCTGCTGCCGCAGCCTCATTTAAGTTTGAAGGAGTTCCTGGTTCTTCACGAGTTAAGTCCTGGCTTATTTGGGTCCAGCTTTCGCCGCCGTTCGTTGTCTTATAGAGATACTGATTGGCGAAGTAGAGAGCGCGCTTATCTGCCACTGAAAACACGAGCGGCTGAGTCCACGCGTGCCGGAATGGACCGCCACTCGCACCTCGTTCCGGCGAGACGTTTTGCGTAGCACCCGTGACAACGTCGCAGCGTTCAACGATCCCGCCGAACAATATTTCGGGATGTAGTGGATCAGGTGCCGTGTAGCCAGACTCGCCGCCTGCACAAATGCCGGTCCAATCATGATTAGAAATTTCAGAATGATTACTACGAGAAGGAACTCCAATTGCGCCACTATCTTGTTGCGCACCTGTTAACCAGTATGGAAACCGATTATCCGCAGCGACGTGATAGAGCTGGGCGGTTGACTGGTTGTACCAGGAACTCCACGTCATCGCGCCATCTTCAGTAACGATGCACCCCTGGTCACTTGCAGCGATCATTCTTTTCGGATCGTCCGGGTTAATCCACAGTTGATGATAATCATCACCACCCGGTGCGCCTTTTATTGCTGTCCAGCTCTTTCCACCGTTGGTGGACTTGTAGATCGAAGTGTTCTGAACGAAGACTGTGTCCGGATCTTTGGGATCCGCAGTCACCTTGTTGAAGTACCAACCTCGTCCCCAAATACGATTGTCGGCCGAGACTTTCGTCCAGTTTGCTCCGGCATCGCTCGAGGAAAAGAGTCCTCCTTCTTTTGCGTCGACAATTGCGTAGATTCGATTGGGATTGGTTGGTGAAACAGCGAGCCCTATGCGACCCACACCTTCGCTTGGAAGTCCGTTTGTAAGTTGGGTCCAGGTGTTGCCGCCGTCTGAAGACTTGAAGATACCAGCCCCCGGTCCATTTGCGGGGGCGTAAACAAACCATGGTGGACGCCGAACATTCCACATGCTCGCATAAACGATATGCGAGTTAACAGGATCGAACGCGAGATCGATCGCTCCCAGGTCCTCGTTCTTGTACAAAACCTTCTGCCACGTGGCGCCGCCGTCTCTTGTCCGGTAAACACCACGATCCGGATGCGGACCATAAACGTGACCGAGCACTGCAACGTAAACCAAATCAGGGTTCTTTGGATCGATGAGAACGCGATTGATCTGTCGTGTGTTCTCCAGTCCGAGATGTTTCCAGGTCTTCCCCCCATCGACGGACTTGTACATGCCATTGCCAAACGAGATTGAATCTCGCAGATCCGCCTCGCCAGTTCCGACGTAAACGATATTTGCGTTGGAAGGAGCAACGGCAATTCCACCAATTGAGCCCACGCTTTCGGAATCAAATATGGGAGTCCACGTTCGGCCTGAATTCATCGACTTCCAGACGCCACCTCCGACCGAACCAAAATAGTAAACACTTGGTTGACCAACTACACCTGTAACTGCATTCACGCGTCCGCCGCGGAACGGTCCGATGTTTCGCCAACGTAAGCCGGAGTAAAGATTGCCGGAGTACTTTTCCTGAGCCTTAGCGATTGAATAGAAATTCATGACGACAGCCGCGCCCAGCATCAACGCCAACACACTGACGCCGCACAGACTTCTTCCTTTGGAAATAGACATGGATGAGCTCCTCAAACTTTGATCCACAGATTACGCAGATTACACAGATTTAGATCAAACTGTGTCAAGCAAGAATCTGTGTAATCTGCGTAATCTGTGGATGCTCTTTGATTTGAGATCATTGGGGTTGCAGCATTGTCTGACTTGGGGGTTAAATAGGCCGCAAACAAAAATAATCCAGACTCCCAAGAGGTCCGTTTCGCAACGTCCCCGCTGCCACGTTGTCAACAATTCCCATGGTAGGATCCACACTTGGCAACTACAAAATCCTTGAGAAGCTCGGCGAGGGCGGCCAGGGAACGGTCTATAGAGCCATTGATTCAAAGCTGGGTCGAACCGTAGTAATCAAAGTTCTGCCTGCCGAACTCACCTCGAAAGAAGGTAATCTCAAGCGTTTCGAACGTGAAGCCAGATTGGCCTCGACTCTCGACCATCCGAACATCTGCACTATCTTCGACCTCAATCAGATCAACGGCATCAACTTCATCTCGATGCAGTACATTGAAGGTCGCAACGTTCGACAATTAGTCAACGGGCGTCCACTATCCCTGGAGAGCGCCCTATCAATTACTTTGCAGACTGCGGATGCGCTCGCTGCCGCACATGCGCGAGGGATCATTCATCGTGACATCAAAGCCGGAAATGTAATGGTGACTCCGTCAGGCCAGGTAAAAATTTTGGACTTCGGACTCGCCAAACTGCTCGATGAAGACGCTGCCCGAACGTCAGGTATTCATCACACCGAACTGACCGAAGTTGGAATTCCGTACGGGACCGCAACATATGCCGCACCTGAACAGGCGCGGGGCGATCGCGTCGATGCGCGCGCCGACATCTTCTCAACAGGCGTGCTGCTTTACGAGATGTTGACGGGCAGCTGGCCGTTCAAAGGAAAGACTGCAGTTGATGTCAGACACGCGGTGCTTCACGACGATCCAACCCCAATCGCACAGGTTAGGCCGGGACGTGTGCCTGCACGTCTACAACAAGTGCTCGACAAAGCGCTCGCCAAGGACCCAAAAAATCGATATCAAAAGATCACTTACTTCGCTGACGACCTACGTTCGATCATTCGAGAACTCGGAAGTGACGCGCCTGACGACATTACGCCGGTCACCCCCAGACATTTGCAAAATGCAAATCCAGTGTCACGGGCCTTCCGCTGGTTAAAAGGAAGAGCTACGGAGACTGCATCGGGAGGCTCAGGCCGGCGAACCAGCAGCGCGGGGCATTCCGAAACTTCAAAAACTCCGGCGACGAGTCTCGCGGATGGTGAACGCCGCAGTGTTGCCATTCTTCCTTTCAAAAACGTTGGCAACGACAAGGAGACGGATTTCTATCAATTCTCCCTGGCAGACGCAGTCATAACAGAACTAGCACGCGTGCGATCACTCGTAGTTCGGCCTTCCTCGGTAATCGTCAAGTATCAGGGCAAACAGATCGATGCTGCGGAAGCCGGCCAGGAGTTGAGTGTTGATGCAATCCTGACCGCTACATTTTTGCACGCCGGTGACCGCATTCGTGTTACAGCTCAGCTGCTGGACGTGCGTACAAGCGAGATTCTATGGAGTGAAAGAATCGATGCAGACGCGAGCGACATTATCAATGTTCAGGACACGATCGTGCAGCGGATCGTACAGGGACTGCGTCTGGAACTCAGTCCGGACGAAAAGGACGAACTCGCTAAAGGAGCGACCACCAACGCCGCAGCATCAGAGGAATATTTGCGCGGACGCGACTGCCTGGCCAATTTCATTTACCACACCATTCAGCGCGAACAACTCGACAGTGCAATGGAACATTTCCGCCGGGCAATCGAGATCGATCCAAAGTTCGCTTTGGCCTATTCAGCGCTCGGCAGTTGTTACGTCAATCGGGTCTTGAAAGGACTAGGCCAGGCGGGCGATCACGAAAAAGCAAAAACGAACTTCAAAAAGGCACTGGCACTCGATCCACGATTACTCGAAGCGCGAATGCACATGGTGATCATCTATCTCACGGGTGGCCAGAAACCAAAAGCGCGCATGGAAATTGAAATGTTACGGGAGGAGTATCCAAACGATCCGGGCGTCCAATTTGTGCGGGGAATCGTCGCCAGGCTTGATGGTGACTACGATCGCGCTTTGCGTTGTTTCGATCGAATGGGCCGCCTCAATCCGAGCGATCGCGTAGTTGCAAGTTACAATCGCGCTCGTATCTACATGTACCAGGCCGAGTACGAACAGGCGCTGCATGAACTCGATCTTGGTGCCGAGCTCGAGCCTGAACATCCCATGATAAAAGTGTTTAGGGCTCGTGTGCTTTATTATCGCGGTGAGATTGACGCAGCTACGCGGATACTACTTCAGGTGCTGGAACGTCACCCGCAGATGGATGGGATGCGGCCGATTCTGGCGATTTGTCTGAGTGCCCAGGGTCAACACACGAAGGCAAACGAACAGCTAACTCATAAGACGCGACTGGTTGCAGAATCCGATTACGATATATCTTACTGGCTGGCCTCTGCGTATCTTTTGCAAGGCAGACAAGTTGAGGCATTACGCTGGCTTGAAACCGCTATCGGCCTGGGAAACGAGAATACTCCGTGGTTCGAATCGGATCCCAATTGGACTGATATGCACAAGGATCCTCGCTTCATGGAACTAATGACAACCATCAAGACTCATCGCGAATTACCTGGGGACAACTCTGAATGAAAACTTATGTCGTCGGCGACATTCACGGTCGTTGCGCACAACTCCTCAACCTCATAGATATGTTGCCGCGCGATCCAGCGACAGACAAACTTGTCTTCCTGGGTGATCTGATTGATCGCGGAGCTGACGCTCCGGGCTGTGTGGATCAGGTAATGAAGATGGTGGCCGAAAATCCGCAAAGAGTTTTATGTCTTCGCGGGAATCACGAGCAGATGTTGATGGACTTTCTCGAGGGTACCAACAATATCTGGTTGACGCCTGTAGTAGGTGGCGAGCGAACGATCGAACAATACACAGGGCATCCGGTTCGAGTTCAGAATGAGCAGGACCTGGAAGACTTACGACATGAGATGGAAAGTTCACTTCCGGGCCAGCATCTCGAGTTCATGCAAAACCTGCCCTACTATCATGAAGACGACCTTGCCATCTATGTTCACGCGGGACTCGAGCAAGGCAAACATCCCAGCGAGAGTTCTGCTTCAGCGCTGTTGTGGATGCGCGACATGGATTTCTACAAGAACTATCGCGGGAAGCCTTGTGTGTTTGGTCATACACCTACACCGCTGTTACCGCTCCGAGGTCGACTGGGCCGGCACGGCATCTACATTTCAAACAGCGCGATTGGTCTCGACACGGGATACAGTCACGCGTCACCATTGAGTTGTCTTTCGCTACCTGATTTTAGTTTGTATCAAACCTTCGCTGATGGAAGAGAAGAGACACATCAGATTACGTCGTTTATTCCCGAGCCGCTGAAGAAGATGCAACGGGAAGCGGGATTTCGATCAGAGGCGTAAGACTTAGGTTTTCACGCCGAAAGCGTGATATGTGGTATTCACGCTGAAAGCGTGATATGTGGTATTCACGCCGAAAGCGTGATATGCGGTATTCACGCTGAAAGCGTGAAATTTAATAGCCGGGGACGAAGTCCCCGGAAATCTCACAACCCGTCCGACCCTGAAAGGGTCGAACCTCACTGAAAGGATTAAAACATGTCTCAGACTCTCACCAGTCTCTTAGTCCATCTCATATTTTCGACCAAGAATCGTGAACCCTTAATTACACCCCGATGTTGAGCCAAGTCTGTTCGCGTACATCGGCGGTATTCTCAGAAACAATAAATCTCGACTACTCGATGGCGGGGGCGACCGCGATCACGTTCACCTGCTGATATCTCAGTCGAAGAATCTTGCTCTGAGCAACTTACTGAAGGAGGTGAAAGGCGATTCTTCATTTTGGATAAAATCACAAGGACGAGAGTTTCGATTCTTCCATTGGCAGGATGGCTATGGCGCATTCTCTTTTGGAAAATCCGAGTTGCCGGCGCTTCAAAAATATGTCGCCACCCAGAAAGACCACCACAAGAAACAAACATTCAAAGAGGAATTGATCTTTATGCTCGAGGAAAATGGGATCGAGTATGACGAGAGGTATCTCTGGAATTGAAGATAACTGCAAATAGAACAGTCCGACCCTTTCAGGGTCGGACTCTTTATCTTCCTTCCGGGGACTTCGTCCCCGGCTATTAAATTTCACGCTTTCAGCGTGAAAACGATTAGTTGGACCGATTCAAAATAAAATCCACAATAGCGCGCAGCGTATCTGTCGGTCGGTCAATTCTGGCAAGAGCCTCGCAAGCTGATGAATGTGCACGCAACGCTGCTAGCTTTGTCTCTTCAATCCCATATAAACCGGGATAAGTTGCTTTCAATGAACGCGCGTCCTTGCCTGGTGTCTTGCCCAGGTCTTCCGCAGTTGCTGTCACATCCAACAAGTCGTCCGTAATCTGAAACAGCAATCCGAGCTGCGCTGCGTAATCAGTTATCGCATTCAACTCCAACTCATTCGCACCGGCAATGATTGCACCGCTTCGTGCCGCGGCAATTATCAACGCGCCGGTCTTGAGCCGGTGAATCTCCTCCAACTCTTTTGCGCTAACCACTCGAGCTTCGCCCTCGATATCCAGCGCCTGTCCTCCGACCATACCGTTGGGAGTGCCGGCCGCGGCGGAGAGCTCTTTAACCAGGTTCACTCGCGTTGCGGGATCTAAACGCTCATCGCTAGAAATCGTCTGAAACGCAAGTGTCTGGAGAGCATCGCCGGCAAGAATGGCCGTGGCTTCGTCGAATCGAACGTGACAGGTTGGCCTACCGCGACGGAGGTTGTCGTCATCCATTGCCGGCAAGTCGTCGTGGATGAGCGAATACGTGTGAATCATCTCAAAGGCGCATGCAGTCTTCAGCAATAATTCCTCGGTCGCATGAAACACTTGTCCAGTGGCAATCAACAACGCGGGGCGAAAACGCTTGCCACCCGCAAATACACTCCAGCGAATTGCCTGATGAACTTTTTCGGGGGGCGTGTTTGCAAGAGGCAGCAGCCTGTTTAATTCCAGCTCTACGAGAGCACGACTGCCGGCGAGCCCCGAAATCGAACTGGACGGCAAACTCTCAGAAAACGCTTTCGTCATCCGTCTCGTTAGTCTCCCCGTGTTGTGGTTCAAAAGCGTTTACGACAGAGCGGCCCTGGTTGTCGCGCATTAAAACTTCGATACGACGCTCCGCCTGACTCAGTCGATCCTGGCACTCACGAGAGAGTCGAATCCCCTGCTCAAACAATTCCAGACTTTTCTCAAGCGGCAGGTCGCCGCTCTCTAATTGCCTTACGATTTGTTCCAACGCCTCGAGCGAGGCTTCAAATGTTCGGGGTTCTTCTTTCATGATTTTGGAAGAGTCAATCTTGGCTAAATAGGACCTATGCGACCTATAGGGCCTATCTTACCGTCTTACCTTTCTTCGGCGGCTTCAGGAACGGGCTCAAATCAAACCCACCAATAGCCGGCAAGTCTTTCATCACTCCGTCGACGACGCGTTGAACCAGAACCTCGTCTTTCAATTCAATAACTTTCCACTCGTTGCCGCTTCGCTGGAGTCCCAATTCTATCGTGCGATTCGGCATTTGCGCGGTCGCCCGGGCGTTGTCACCCTGAGTAGTGATCGTTACCAGACGCTGCACGGCAATAGCGACAATGATAAAGGGTCTGGGCTCCGATTTCGCAGCAATTTCCTTGAGCTCGTTTGCAACTTCCTGATGAATCGTATCTTTCAAACGCGGGATCAAGCTGGGAATCATAAAATCGATCTGCCGCTGTAAAGAATTATTAAGCGCTACACCGTAACGATCGGACGCTTTCTTGCTAACTTCCAATACGAGATTATGCGCAACCGCGTCGTCGTCCACCTGCTTTCCAAACGCAACCATGTCGTCGCGCTGTGCCGCATCGACGATCAAGGCGACCGAGTAAGCGGGGGTTGTCTGATAGTGACGCCACCAAAAGAACCCGCCAATAGCCAGACCGACAATACCAACGAATATCAGCACTAAAAGAATCGCAACGACTTTGGGCCAGCGCCGGGCTTTTCTCCGGGCGCCAAAGCTCGAAACAGGACCAACGCCCGGTTGATCCAAATTAATGACGATCCGTTTTCGTTTTGATTGGTTAGCTTCCATTAAAGTTATTAACTAGCCCGGGCAGTAGCCCGACTGTTAAGGAGGGCCCGACTCCGGTGATCTGCATCAACCTCTTAGCCCTCTTTAACAGTCGGGCTACTGCCAACTTTCACGTTCTCAACCCTTGTTTCTAATCTGCCCCGCTCCAAGCGCACGTTCACCCGATCTCCCACCTTTACGGCTTCGGCATCCCGCAGCAATCGACCATCAGCATCCTGCGCAATCGCATAGCCACGACTCAACACACCTAATGGCGACAGTGCCTCAAGCGATGCCACGGCAAGTCCCAACTGCTCTCGACGTTCATTCACCCGCGCGGTAATCGCCGACAGAATACTTGACGCCGCGACTTCATAACGCGCGCGTGCACCGCCAGCGCGCGACTGTAACTGAGCTGGAGAGATCCTCTGCGCAAGAACATTTGTTCGTGAACTCGCGCGCTTCAAAGTATGGTTCATGGCAGACTGAAGCTGGTGCCCTGCTGTGTTTGATCGAAGTCGAGCATCGGTAACCTTCGACTTTACTTCATCAAAAACTTGCGACAATGCGTGCTCCTGAACACGCGCCCTTGCATCCACGATCTTGAACCGAGTCAGCCTGACCAATTGTTTACCGAGCTGGTCGAGCACCGTACAAAGCTGGTCTTCACGAGCCGCCACTATTTCAGCAGCCGCAGAGGGTGTTGGCGCGCGATGATCTGCCACGAAGTCAGCAATCGTGAAGTCAGTCTCATGGCCAACAGCCGATATGACCGGAATCCCTGAATTACGAATCGCGCGCGCAACCTCCTCGGTATTGAAGGCCCAAAGATCCTCAGTTGAACCACCGCCTCGACCGACGATCAAAACATCGACGAGATCATTCAGACGTCCCTCGCGAAGAGCTCGTTCCTGATACTGATTGATGAGACGAATCGCTCGAGCTATATCCGGACCGGCACCATCGCCCTGAACCCGGGCGGGCGATAGTAAGACGTTGACTGTCCTCGTTCGTCGCGAGATGACATTTAACATGTCGCGAATGGCTGCCCCGGTTGGAGAAGTGACAATTCCTACTCGCCGTGGGAAAACAGGTAAAGGTCTCTTGAGCGCTTTTGCAAATAGGCCTTCGGCCTGTAAACGGTCGCGCAGTTGTTCGAACGCAATCCGCAACGCGCCTGCGCCAACAGGATCCAGCGTTTCGACGACCATCTCGTACTCACCGCGAGGTGGATAGACAGTTAGTTTCCCGCGCGCCCGAACGTGAAGACCGTCGTTGGGCTTGAAGCGAATGCGTTGATTCGTCGAACGAAAACATTTGGCTCGCAATTGGGCATTTGAGTCTTTGATCGTGAAGTACCAATGACCAGATGAATGAGCTTTAAAGTTTGAGATCTCGCCTTCGACCCAAACCGCAGCGAAACGGGATTCGAGTGAGGTGCGGATCGCGCTGGTAAGTTGCGACACCGTCATCGGGCGTCGTTCAGTTTCGTCGAAAAGGGCGGAAAATAAAGGCTGCGACATAGGTTTATCCACAGATTACGCAGATTACGCGGATTTTGCTATGGAGAGGTGAGTACACTCGAATCTAATTAACCTGAGTCTGGCTATTTTTAAAAATCTAATCTGCGTAACAAACCAACAACCTCTTGTTTTTTAGCAAGATTTCTGGTCCCGAAGGGACCGAAGTTAATAGCCGTGGGCGAGCGCTTTGGGCGAAGCCCACGGGGTTAAGCAACAAGGATTGAAGACCCTGAAAGGGTCAAACAATCAGCCCGGTTCGACCCTTTCAGCGTCGGCCGATGTAACCCGTTAGTTCCGTGGGCTTCGCGCAAAGCCGCTTACCCACGGCTATTAACTTTCATCCTTTCAGGATGGTTCGGTTGCGGTCTAGTTGCGCTGCGTAATCAGCGGATACGCTTACGGCGTCACACCAACAACGGGACTCAATTTCACCGACGCACCTTCCCTATTAGTCCGCAGACGAATTCGCGGCGTCGTTGAAGAGACAGAGTTTGACGCATAAGTGATCGTATAAGCAGTCCGGAGTTGGAGCACCACGTCATCATAAGCCCGCTGCAAATCCTCAATTCGCTTGATCGGATAGTAGACGCCGCCAGACGCAGCCGCCAGTTTTCGACCTTCCTCATCCGCTCGAGTGGTGAGTGTCAGATAACGTGTTCGCAAAGGATCAATCGTGATCTCCGGCTTCGGAACGCTACTCTCCGGAATCAAACCTGAAGGGACATAAAGCGGATAGATCAACGCGCCAGACTCGGCAAGCGCTTCGAGAATTGCGGGAAAGGGCAGAAATGATTTGTTGTCATCACCGTCAGACATGACCACCACTGCGGTCCGTTCACCGCGCAGTCGTTTGATCGGTTCGGCCAGGACATAACCAAGTGCGTCGTATAACGCCGTGCCGCCACCAGCGTCAATTTCATCAAGCTTGCGTGAAAGCAATGCCCGATCAGTAGTGAAGTCAGAGATAATTCGGATATCGTCGCGGAAGCTAATGATTGAGATTCTATCCTGTGGACTGGCAGTCCTCAGAAAGTCGCGTGCTGCTTTACGAATGAAGTCCATCCGTTCTTCAACACTACCTGAAACGTCCAGTAAAAGGATCAAATTGAATGGTTCATTGGCAGGTGAAACATTTGTCACCTTGCGCTCAACGCCATTCTCAAAGACTGTGAAGTCAGACGCATCCATACCTGGAATTGCGCGACCGTTGCGATCCAACACGCTGGCATTGAAGCGCATCAACTGCTGGCCCACGGCAGTCACAATTTGCCCCGGAGGCGAACCCCTGTGAAGAGTGGGTTCTTTTTCAATGGGAGGCAATGTTCTGGCGTAATCGCCGAACATCTTCGGCGACACTTTGCGAATCGCTTCCGTCAGTTGCGTGTCACCGCTGCGAACGATCGCGCGTGCTGCTTCGGTCAGCGGCCGTTCACGCAAATCACTCGGCACCATCGCTGGATCCACATTCAGCAAAACCACACCTCGCTGCGTGTGAAAGTTCAATGCGACTCGTTCTTCTTTCTTCGGCTTGTCGTCACCGAGTTTGCCGGACAAGCGAAACCAGCCCCCTGCTTTTTCCTTTACTTGCTTTAACTCGACGTCACTCATGTAACGTGGCCGGCTTGCTTCCCAAACGAAGTCGTACTTCAAAGCATCGAGCGGAACATCGGCGTGAATTGTTCCGGTATCGGTTTTGACGAGTGCTGACTCAACGTTGCCGATCACACTAACTTCCCCGGATCGACTCTCCACTTCGACCTTCGAACGGACGGGTACGCGTACCACAACGTCAATGCGATCCTGCTCACGCCGTTGCCGGACGTCGACTTCAAGATTCTTACCGCTGGCTTTCGCTGTGATGTCGGAGTCGGCAACCGCTGCGCCATCCGAACTCGCCTCAATGCGCGCCTTTTGCTGCAGATCTCCAGCCGCGATGACCGTAACGCGGCCATCGAGGTTTCTGACTGAGACGGAAACAGTTTCTGGAGTGTCGAGTTCGCGTGAGTAGGAGAAGTGCTGCGCGAAACAGAGGTTGTTCGCTGCGAGCAAAAGCGCTAGAACGAGCAATAACTGAAATGGGGATAAAAGACGCCGCAAACTTCGGGCAGGGAACTTAACTAAAAACATCGCGACCGATCTTGCCCGTCGAGCGCTTGAGGGTCAAGCGGTCCTACAGACACCACCAGGCTTTAGCCGGTGGTACTTCAATTTCTCGACTACCAGTGCACACAACCAACTACCACAGACACCACCAGGCTTTAGCCGGTGGTACTTCAATTTCTCGACTACCAGTAAACACAACCAACTACCACAGACACCACCAGGCTTTAGCCGGTGGTACTTCAATTTCTCGACTACCAGTGCACACAACCAACTACCACAGACACCACCAGGCTTTAGCCGGTGGTACTTCAATTTCTCGACTACCAGTGCACACAACCAACTACCACAGACACCACCAGGCTTTAGCCGGTGGTGTCCCGCGCAGGCTGTGACGGTTGGGTAGCTGAAAAGTTGAAGTACCCCCGGCTAAAGTCTGGTGGTGTCTAGTGGTACTACCTTCGCTCATGGGCTATCATACGCAGACCCCTAAAACCCCATAGGCCCAACGTATCGCTTGAGGAAGCGAGGTACACGTCAATTGGCACAAACAGCAAAGAAGCAACAGCACGAATCAACCTCACATGGTCCCTGGGAACTCGTTTCCAACCGACAACAAAGGCTTGTAATTCACAACCTGGTAAAACGCGATCCACTCGCAGGGTTGGCGGAAGACGTGCGTAAGGGTCTGAATGCAAGTCCCAAGAGATTTTTGCCAAAGTACTTCTACGATGAGCTTGGATCGCAGCTCTTCGAGGCCATCTGTTTGTTGCCTGAATACTATCTGACTCGCGCTGAGAACGAGATCCTCGAGCGTTACGCAGACGAAATTGCAGCGTCAGTTGAAGGCTCTAAGACTTTGTTGGAGATGGGCAGCGGCAGTGCGTCAAAAACTCGACTGGTGATTGAAGCATTGTTAAGAGAACAGCGCGACTTGCTTTTCATACCGGTGGATATTTCAGCAACTGCGCTGGAGAGCAGCTCGAGAATCTTGTTGCAGTCGTATCCAAGGCTGCGCATTGAAGCCTACGCAGCTGACTACTTCGCCGGTCTCGCTGAGCTGGCGAAAACTGATCGCGGAAGGACCCTGGCATTGTTCCTCGGTTCAAATATCAGCAACTTCGATCAGGAAGAAGCGGTTCGTTTTCTTCGCGCGATGCGCAGCGTTCTTCGCCAGGGTGATGCTTTGCTACTCGGTGCGGACCTCAAGAAGGATGCCAGGATTCTCGAAGCAGCATACAACGATGCATTAGGTGTTACGTCAGCTTTCAACTTGAACGTGCTGGCCAGAATCAATCGTGAACTTGGTGGGAGTTTCGATCTGCGATCGTTCAAGCATTACGCTTGTTACAACGAGCAGCTGGGCCGCATTGAGATTTATATTCAAAGCCTGGTGAGCCAGCGCGTGCGTATCGAGAAGTTAAACCTGGAAGTCGATTTTTCGGGCGGCGAGTTGATTCACACAGAGAACTCCTACAAGTATGACGAGGCAGGCATCGAGCAACTAGCCGCAAGCACTGGTTTCCGGCGAACACGGACCTGGCTTGATTCGGCAGAGCGATTCAGCAGCAATCTCCTGATGGCGGAGTAAAGTCCGATATGCGTGTGTCTTGTCATGTGTTCCAATAAAGCTACTTCGGATGAAATCTCGATCGGGCTGGTCGGTTGCGCCACGACAAACTAAAGCATATCGGACATTCTGAAATCTGTGGCTAATTCAGATCCACTCGTCGAGTTTAGCAACGTCAGCTATACGCCAGCGAACTCATCAGTCCTAATCATCAACAATCTGAATCTAACGGTTGAGCGAGGCGAGACACTTGTCCTGCTTGGTGAGTCTGGCTGCGGAAAGACAACGACACTGAAGCTCGTCAATCGGCTCTACGACCCAACATCAGGCAGCGTCCTTGTTGAAGGCAAACCCACGGTTCAATGGGATCCAATCGAACTTCGCCGTCGCACTGGTTATGTAATTCAGGAAGGTGGCCTGTTTCCACACTTCTCGATCCAATCAAACATTGGATTGGTTCCTTCTCTCTTAGCGTGGCCTTCAGAGCGAGTTAGGCAGCGGTCTCACGAATTGCTCGAGATGGTCGGCCTCGATCCGCAGCGTTTTGCCGGCCGTTATCCACGCGAACTGTCTGGAGGGCAACGGCAACGCGTTGGTGTCGCTCGCGCGTTGGCTGCTGATCCATCGTTGTTGCTGCTCGATGAACCTTTTGGCGCACTCGATCCGTTAACGAGAGCAAGTTTGCAGAAGGAGTTTGCAGAACTGTCGAAGAGGCTGGGTAAGACGTCGATATTGGTTACGCATGATGTTCGTGAAGCCTTGTTGCTCGGTGATCGAATCGCGCTGATGCACGCGGGTGAGATTGTGCTGCTGGAGACACCGAAGGGATTTTTGCAGTCAGACAATGTTAAAGCAAAGGCGTATGTGGAGACGTTAGGGTCTTAGGTCTTTGGCCTTTGCTCTTTGGTTTTGGACCTTTGGCAGTTCTTCGCGTTTCGTGTGATTCGTGGATCGTTCTCCTGATTCCGAAAACACGATCCACGAATCAACACGAAAGATCACGAACATTTCTAATTGATTAATGGCTCGAAAGGCAGAAAACCAAAAACCAAAGACCAAAGACCAATGACATTGTGGCAATTCCTACAACAGAATTGGCCTGAACTACTAACGCTCACACGACAACACATCGTGCTTGTAGTCGCGTCGATCGCGATTGCCATCGTGATTGGCGTCCCAACCGGTATTCTCCTAACCCGTTATAGACGCTTACGCACCCCAATTCTTGGACTGGCAAACATAATGCAAACCATTCCGAGTCTTGCCCTCTTTGGTTTTCTGATTCCACTTCCATTCATCGGTGGCATTGGTGCGCGCACCGCCTTGGTCGCTCTTGTGCTCTATTCGCTGCTGCCGATTATTCGCAATACGGTTACCGGTGTGCTGGGTGTAGAACCAAGCGTTCGCGAGGCCGCTATTGCGATGGGAATGACTGACGGTCAGGTTCTGCGACAAGTAGAGCTACCGTTAGCGATGGGTGTAATCGTTACGGGGATTCGCGTCGCCACGGTAATTGCGGTTGGCGTAACAACGATTGCTGCGGCAGTTGGCGCGGGCGGGCTTGGTGTTTACATTTTTCGCGGCTTAAGACAGTACGACAACAATTTGCTATTTGCCGGTGCACTGGCAGCAGCATTGCTGGCTCTGACTGCTGACTTTTTGCTGGGTCTTATCGAACAGCGTTTCACTTTTGACGATCGCGGCCGGCGAATATCAATCGGGCAGATGATCCTGCTGCTCTTGATCGGCATCTTACTGACGCTAGGTCTTGTGAGCAGTTTTCGCGTGCAACATAACGCGGCTGCGCCTTCGGGCAATCGAGTTGTCATCGCCTCAAAAGACTTTACGGAATCGATTCTGCTGGCGGAAATAGCGGCCCAATTACTCGAAGCGCGCGGTGTCGTTGTTGAAAGACAATTTGAACTGGGCGGCAATTTGCCACACGAGGCTCTCGTCAACGGCAAGGCTGACATTTATCCTGAATACACTGGCACCGCTTATACCGCAATATTGCATCACACACCACTCAGCGATCCTCGAGTTGTCTTCGATCAAGTGAAACAGGAATATGCAACAAAATTTAATCTCGACATCAGTCAGCCACTCGGATTTGAAAATACATTTGCAATTCTAGTCCGCGGTGACGACGCGCGCAGGTTGAAATTGACGACGATTGCGGATGCTGTGCCGCACACGCCTAAGTGGCGCGCTGGTTTTGGGCAGGATTTCATGTCGCGTGCGGATGGGTTTCCGGGGTTTTCAAAAACCTACGGCCTGAAGTTTGCAGAAGTACGAGAGATGGATTTGTCGTTAACTTACATTGCACTTTCGTCAAAGCAGGTCGATCTAATTGCGGGAAACTCAACAGAAGGGCGGATCGCGAAGTTGGATTTGGTGCAGCTTGCTGACGATCGCCATTACTTTCCCCCGTATGAGGCAGTTTATGTTGTTCGTCGCGCAGCGTTGACTGGGCCTGTGAGCGATGTCTTGAATAAGCTGACAAATGCAATCTCAACTGAAGAGATGCGGCAGTTGAATTATGAAGTTGACGGAGACAAGCGGGATGTAAAGCTGGTGGTGCGGGAGTGGATTGCTAAAAAAGGAAGTCAGTAATCAGTATAGGACCTATTGGACTTATTGGACCTATCTCACTGACCATCAATAGGAGGCGGTCATGACCTTATTTGATCTCATTTTGCTCTTAATTGTTGCCGGAGTCTGCGGATCGGTGGGACGCGCCATCAGCGGCTATTCACACGGCGGTTGTCTTGTCTCAATTGCGTTAGGGTTCATCGGGGCATTGATAGGAATGTGGGTGGCGCGAGCAATGAACCTGCCTGAATTGCTTCCGGTGAACATCGGGGGAACTCATTTCCCGGTCATCTGGTCGATCATCGGTGCGGCCTTGTTTGTGGCTGTGATTTCGTTGATAAGTAGAAGCAGGGCGTAGTCATTGCCGATTTGCGATTGCCGATTGCCAATTTGGTCTTTGGCTTTTGGCCTGAGGACTTTGAAACACTAAGCGTGAAGGAATTGGAACAAAGGCCTAAGACCAAAGAGCCAAGCCCAAATTGGCAATTGGCAATCGAAAATCGGCAATAATTAGGCACACACCAACCGGCCCTCCAAAATGACGCGCAATCTTGTGAAAACCTACCGGGCAGGGCTCTGAGCGTTCCCCACCATTAACGAATGAACCAACCACGGTAAGTGCTGAGACAGTTAATTGCCACCACCTGTATTCTCTGGTGGATCAATTGGGGCGGCCGCATCTTCACTTGGGGCATCGGCCTCTCGCTGCGTCTTTGTGTTCTCTGGCGGATCAATTGCGTTTGCGTCGGATTCTCTTTCACTCATTTGAGTTTCTCCTTGGAATCTGAGCTGCTTCCACTGGAGGTTGTCCCTGTGGGAGTAGTCGGGTTTATTGTCCTAATTCCTTGTCGTACATCTGAATGTCAGGTCGTGTAAGATAAGACCTGAATGCATCCGTTCCCCATTGCTGTTCAAGTTTCGATCGAGCATTTCGTGCAGACGAAAGCAACTGGTCTGCCGTTGTCTTGTCGCCTAAAGCCTGGCTCGCTTGAGCTGCAATAACACAGGCTCGCCACTCAGACTCGAATTGTCCGCCGCGTGCAAATCGTTCCTGAGCTTGCTTTGCGAGGGTCAACGCGAGTTGAGGTAACTTTGCCTTTAGTGCGGCCTCAGCATGGACTAAAAGCACGCGCGAAATCAAGCTCGCATCGCCAAGTCCATTCGCCATCTTCACAGCTTCATCGCAGAGGCTGAGACCCTTGCTGTTTCCGTTCAGAGCACCTATGTAGCCCAGAAGCGCCTTTGCATCAATGGTGAGGTCGGCGTAATCCTTGCCGGCCGAAGTAATAGCCGCCTGTAGTCGATCATTTGCCTGTGACAAGTTCTTCTGACTCAGCTGAAATCTTGCCTCAATTAACTGGAGAGCTGGACTAATTTGCTTGTACTCGCCTTTAGCGTCGTTCACTGTATCCGTAACTTTTTTCAAGAGGTCGCTGGCATCCTGATAACGTCCCAGCCTCCATAACGTATCAGCCGTGTTCGTTTCATTGAAGACGATGCGAATCTTTCGGTCAACACTTTCGTAAGTCTTTAACGCCTCCGCATACTGAGCCAGAGCCGCCGGGTAGTTCTCTTGATCAAACAACACTGCCGCGATTTCGCCATTGCAGTCAGCGATCTGCAATTGAATTCCATTCTGCTTGGCCATCTCGAGCTTCTGATATAGAGCTTGCAGTGCTTCGTTATACAGGCCCTTGCGACGATACCCACGTCCAATCTGGGTCAAGCATTGCGAAACGTTCCGCGCATAATTACCTTGTTGAAAGAACGCCAGCGCTTCCTGGACCAGCTGTAGTCCTTCATCAACGCGGAGTGTTTGAATGTACTGCCCACCCAAATTTACTTTGGCGCGAGCTTCACGCAGACGTCCCTTGTTTGCATGAGCGAACTGAATTGCTTCTTTGAAATACTCTTCTGCCTTAGCGAAATCGCCGCGACTATTGAACGAGTTGCCAAGTTCCAGCAAACCACCTGCTACCAGGTTCTCCAGATGGCGCTGTTCTGCAAATGCAACTGCATCCTTCGCATATTTTTCGGCCGCCGCTGTATCGCCACGTGTTGATTCCAAATAACTCAATTCAATTAAGGCCGTGACCTGTTGCGCCTCAATACCTAAGGCACGCGCGGACTCCAGCGATTTTTGAAACTGGACACGGGCTTCGTCATATCTACCACGGTCGCGCAATAAGATGCCTCGCTGCCGAAGCACCTCGTTTACTCCCTCGGGATTGCTGGCAGTGCTGTACAGGTGCTCAGCACTATCAAACATTTGTGCCGCCTTATCAGCATTCTGTTTTCGGTTGTAAACGATTCCGGCACGTAGATAGGCCGTAGCATATTGGCCGTTGTTGAGCGATATCGCCTTCTCGTAATTTTCCAGTGCCTTGTCAGCGTTGTCATCGTTCTCATACGCATAGCCCAGATCAACATAGACCTGCGTATCATCGGGAGAAAGTTTGGCAATTTCACCGTATGACTTAACTGCCGTGGAGAATTCGCGCCGCACCATGGCCGTGATCGCATCGAGATACAAAGCGTCTCGTGGGGAAAGTGAGGAACGATCGATGGCCAGCAATTCGTCCTTGGCCTTGTCGAGATTGTCCAGCTCCGTCCAGGTCTGGGCCAGACGCGCGCGAGCGAGAGCGTAATTTGAGTCAATGGCAATTGCCTGTTGCAACGCTTTGCTGGCCTGATAGTAAGCGCCGTTCCTTATCCCATCGGTACCGCGCTCATACCAACTGAGAGCAGACGCAGATGGCTGATAGTAAGAACGAGGCCAGTAGCGGTAAGCGAACAAGATCACTAACCCGGTCAAGAGAATCGCTGCGATGATACCGGTCAGCGAGAACCGTTCGCGTCGAAGCGAGGTGGTCAGCGTTGCCAACGCGTGGGTTACGGTGTTTTTCTCTGCAGTTGCCAAACCGCCACTTTTACTCGAAATTGGAACACCGTTTCCCGGCAGCGTTGTCACCACCGCTTGCAAGTCCTTAACGAGATCCGAGGCTGACTGATAACGAGCATCGACCTTCTTCTGAAGCGCTTTCATCGTGATGCGATCGAGTTCACGCGGCACGCTCTTGTTCAACTGAGACGGCGGAGGCGGCGTTACATGAATGATTTGAGCACCAATCTCTAAAACACTGGCGCCAGAAAAAGCCGAATGACCAGTTAACGACTCATAAAGAAGCGCACCGAGCGCGAAGATGTCGCTTCTGCCGTCGATCTCTTTGCCTGTTGCCTGTTCCGGAGAAAGATAAAGTGGTGTGCCAACGATCACGTTGCTGTGTGTGTGAGTTGAGTAAAGCGTGTCTGCATCCAAATCGACGCTATTCGAAGGCTGATCAAAAAGGTTCTTTACTAACCCGAAGTCGAGTACTTTTACCTGCCCGCGTTCGTTGATAACCACGTTAGACGGTTTGATGTCTCGGTGGACGATACCGTGCTCATGAGCTTCTGAGAGTGCTTCGGCAATGGACGCTACAACTTCAACGGCGCGACGCATTGTTATGCCTTCATCGAGCACGTCGCTAAATGTCTTTCCCTTAATAAACTCCATCACGATGAACGGCTGGCCATCATCGGTTTCACCATAATCGTGAACCGTCGCGATGTTTGGATGGCTGAGCGCTGAAACCGCTCTTGCCTCACGAATGAAGCGCGCGCGATAGTGACGGTCTGTGGAGGTCAGAAACTTGATCGCAACTCTGCGGGCAAGATGTTTGTCTTCGGCCAGGTACACGACTCCCATACCGCCTTCGCCCAATTTTTCGGTAATTCGGTAATGGGAAACTGTCTGACCGATCATGCTCAAACGGAAAAACCTCGAGCTTGAGAAAGGAAGAAAGTTAGAAACAGAGAGGCTCCAGGGAAAGGGAGCACTCTGGGCTTGGTTTTACGTTGGGGGTATTTTGATGGAAATGGAGGGTAAATTCAAGGGAGAGGAGAAAAGATAATAGGACCTATTCGACCTATAGGACCTATTCGCTGATCAACGCGAAAATGACCAATGACAAATGAAGCTTTTTGGCCGATCCCTTAAAGCACCGTCGCGCGAATTTTGGCTTCCTGAGTTTCGCGGAAGCGATGCAGCTTTTCGCGAAGTTCAGATCTAGAATTAGCCAGGATTGCCACCGCAAACAGCGCCGCATTAACTGCTCCAGCCTTGCCGATTGCGAATGTTCCAACCGGAATACCGCCTGGCATCTGTACCGTTGAAAGAAGTGAGTCGAGGCCATTCAAAGCATCACTCTTCATTGGAACGCCCAGGACTGGCAAAGTCGTATGCGCTGCGAGAACTCCTGCAAGGTGTGCCGCACCACCGGCTGCTCCGATAATCACTTCAAACCCTTTCGCCTCAGCTGTCGATGCAAACTCGGATGCAAGACTTGGCGAACGATGGGCAGAAATAACTCTGCAAACGTGGTTCACACCAAACTGTGTCAGAGTTTCATCGGCATGTCGCATTGTCTTCCAATCAGACTGGCTACCCATGATCACGCCGACAAGCGGGGAGGAAGATGACGCGGCGACTGGGCGACGCGGCGACGCGGTGCTGTTTAAGGTGGGTCTTTTATTATCTCGTGTATTATCTCGTGCCTTCGTTGTTTTCCGGTTCTTCTGCGCCATGTCGTCTCCGTGTCTCCCTGTCTCCGTTTCGCCGCGTCTCCCTGTCTCCGTTTCGCCGCGTCTCCCTGTCTCCGTTTCGCCGCGTCGCCCTGTCTCCGTGTCTCCGTGTCTCCCTGTCTCCGCGTCTCCGCGTCTTCACTCGCCCTGACTCAGCGAGAATCCAACTTCACCATCAAACGTGTACAAGTTCTCTGTCTTGATCGCGTCGTAGCCAGCGTTTGCAATGCGACCAAGTAGCGAAATTATCTGCAGCGGTGAAGTTGTCTCGCTACCATCAGACATAAATCGGCAGCGCCAATGATCGGAGCAGAAAGTCTCCGCATGTCCGCGCGGCCAGACAGCAACGCCTCGATTACTGATCAGCGTCAATTTCAACCCGTCGTCATTTAACTTGTTGAGACCCTCGCCAAGTTCATTTGCGGATCCTGTAACCCAATCAAGAAACACATCCACGCCAACTAATTCTTTCTTTGGCGCTGCTTTCGAGACCGTCGCGCCAACACCCGCTGGATTACCACCCGCCGCCTGAGCATATTTTGCAACCTTGAGAATCTGTGGGACCTGGCCCAATCGTGCGATTACGGCATCAGCAAATTCCTTCGTACCCACTTTTTGTTTACTCACCTGTTCATCATAGATGTCGTAGGTGTGGACGCCGTCTTCAATTGTTCGTAACCACCCGTTGTGTACACGTTCAGCGTGTTCGTTCAAACCAATATGAACCAGCATCATCACCGCGCCCAGTAAGAGTCCAGACGGATTTGCAAGGTTCTGCCCAGCTCGACGTGGCGCCGAACCATGAATCGCCTCAAACATGGCGACGTGTTCACCAATGTTTGCGGAACCGGCCAGTCCAACCGAGCCGGCAATTTGCGCTGCCACGTCCGAGAGAATGTCGCCGTAAAGGTTGGGCATTACAATGACATCGAACGATTCGGGCGTGTCAGCAAGCTTCGCAGCGCCAATATCAACTATCCAGTGCTCGTTTTCTATGTCTGAATACTCTTTGGAGATTTCGTCGAAGATCTTGTGGAAGAGTCCGTCAGTCAGCTTCATAATGTTGTCTTTCGTGAAGCAGGTGACTTTCTTCCGACTGTTGCGTCGAGCGTATTCGAAGGCATAGCGAATGATCTTCTCAGAACCTGGTCGCGAAATCAGTTTCAAACACTCCATCACATCCGCTGACTGGCGATACTCGATGCCCGCGTAGAGATCCTCTTCGTTCTCGCGAACGATCACGACGTCCATTTTCGGATGCTTTGTCTCGACAAATGGGTGATAAGCAACGCACGGGCGAACGTTGGCGTAGAGGCCTAACACTTTTCGCACGGTCACATTCAAACTCTTAAACCCACCGCCTTGAGGGGTAGTAATCGGTGCTTTGAGAAAGACTTTCGTCCGCCGTAATGACTCCCACGAACTTGGCTCAATACCCGACGAGTTTCCGGCAAGATATACCTTCTCGCCAATCTCGATTCTTTCGATTTCGAGCGGCGCGCCCGACGCTTCCAGGATGCGGAGGGTAGCGTCCATGATTTCCGGGCCAATACCATCGCCATTCGCGACAGTGATAGGGATACGAGTGGACATAATTCCAGGCCTTTCACGATCTGTTGGATTGCCGAGAGAATGTGGAATATAAGCGAAAGGCTCGAACCGGGCAAACGCGCGATTTTTCCACCGATTACACAGATTACTAGGTTTAAGTTGAATTACTTAGACGACCTCCCACTGGGGGATTGAAAAACAATCTGCGAAATCTGTGTAATCTGTGGATAAATACCTTGACTCGCCTGAAACCGCTCCTGCATACTTTTCCCACCAGATACCTGCTCTCGCGCGTCGATGGTGATAGCGCCTGTCCGTGATCGTAAAGCGACGAGGTTCGGCTGATAGAGAGTGAGGCAGTTGTCAACTAGTTAGAAGCCGCTCTCGAGATTTTAGAGCACACGGGTGCGTCGCAATCGCCGAAAGTATCGGCAGTCTCCCTCCGAACTGGATCAGCGAACTCCAGCAAGCCCGCGCTTCCCTTCAAAATTAAGGATAGTAAGAATGGCTACGAAACTTTATGTAGGTAATCTCTCGTTTCGCACCACGAGCGAGGAACTGCGGGATGCTTTTGCCGCAGTAGGAACAGTAGAATCGGCTTCGGTTATCGAAGACCGGGAAACAGGACGATCGCGCGGCTTTGCTTTTGTAGAGATGGCAACACCCGAAGAAGCGGCAGCGGCAATCGAAGCATTTAATGGGAAGGACTTTGGCGGCCGTAATTTGACCGTCAATGAGGCCAAACCAAGAACTGATCGCGGCGGCGGTCGCGGCGGCTACGGAGGTGGTCGTGGCGGCGGACGCGGCGGGTATGGTGGTGGTGGCGGCGGGGGGCGCGATCGCGACAACGATCGTTACGAACGCGAACCACGCTGGTAAAAACTTCAGATGAGTGATGAGTGATAAGTGATAAGGTTTTCCTTAAAGACTTTTCATTTCATCACTCATTGCTTTCTCACTCATCAACTTTATAGCCTTTGGTCTTTCATCTTTTAGCCTGCGATCAGAAGCCCCTCGACCAGATAACACGAAGCTCTTCTGTCGGAGCGCGGCCGTCTTCGGCCGCCCCCGTTGAATAGAACCATCAATACTGCTGCTTGCTCGTTTGCTATTGAAGGTTGTGAGTTGCGCCGCGCGCTGCTCCGTTTGAGAATTGATGCTTCTATTCGACGGGGGCGGCCGAGGACGGCCGCGCTCCGACAAAAGAGCTTTCGTGTATCCGGTCAGCGGGGTGTCTGCGTCCAAAGATCTAAAAACCGCACTCATCACTTCCTGGCCTCCGGCTTTATCTTCAGCGTCAACTTCTCACCAGCCCGCCTAACTTCAATCACATATTCTTCGCCTGCTTTCATTTCACCAAGCGCGTACGTGTAGTCGTAAACATTTTTGATTTCGCGCGTGCCGATCTTCACTATTTTATCGCCTGCTTTGAGTCCTGCTTTCGCGGCGGGAGAATCGTCGCGCACGCCATCAAGCAGTAGCCCATCGTTGCTGTCGCTGTAATTCGGAATCGTTCCGAGATAAACACGGAAGCCTGTCGAACGACCTTGTTGGGAGTCGCTTTTGGCAACGCTGTAAGTCAACCGCTTTTCAGCATTGTCGAGATCGCGAACAATGCGAGTGACCAAAGACAGCACGCGGACTTCGTCTTCGTAGTTAATCTTGTCGAATGTATCTGAGGGTTTGTGGTAATCGTTGTGAGTACCAGTCCAGAAAAAGAGAACGGGAATTTGTTTTGAGTAGAAAGAAGAGTGGTCGCTTGGGCCATACCCGTCTTCCTGAAGCGTAAGATCAAATGTACCGGCGGGAGCCGCGGTGCCGGATGTAGAAGTGATTTTGACGGCTTGAGTGATGTTTCCTGAGCCAATAAGGTCGCGCCATTCTTTAGCGGTTCCTACGCCACCGATGATCAGTTTCCGATCTTTCATTCTTCCAATCATGTCCATATTGATCATCGCTACAGTGCTAGCCAGCGGAACAACGGGGTGGTTAACGTAGTAGCTTGATCCCAGCAGTCCTTCTTCTTCTCCGGTAAAACACATGAAGACAATTGTTCGCTTTGGTTTCACTCGTTGTGACGTGAAGAGGCGTGCGAGTTCAAGTACACCGGCAGTTCCAGACGCGTTATCGTCGGCACCGTGATGAATCTCGCCCGAACGTGGCGCAAGGCTTCCCTCGCCACCGCGTCCCAGGTGATCGTAATGAGCGCCAACGATGATCGCTTCGTTTTTCAGCAAACGATCCGAACCCTCAAGAACTCCAATGACGTTGTAAGCCTGCACTTCCTTCCGCACGAGATCGGTAGTCAGACTTGCCGTTGAGTTTTCATCAAAGATGTACTGGCGCTTCTTTGCTCCGTCTTCCAGGCGATCGAAGGTAGTTTTCCCTCCAATTAGATCCTGTGAAATCACGACCACTGGCAAGCCTGCATCTCCAGCACTGTTGTCGTACGTGAGGGTCGCGAGCCTGTCTTCACTAAGCTTTGCCTCCCTGGTCACAATCAACAGCGCTTTGGCTCCGGCATTTTTAGCGGCAATTGCTTTCCAGTGCACACCTTCATAACGTGCATACTGGCCATGTGGGTTGTCACCATCGGGCGTTCCAGCCAGTGCAAGCGCAATCTTCCCGTTGGTTCGCTTGTCAGCGTAGTCATCGAAGTTCAGTTCACTTGCCGTGATGCCATAACCGACGAACGCTATCGGAGTGTTTTCGATACGAGAGTTGGAGGAGAAACCGAGAGGCATCCAGTCTTGTCCAACGTTTGCGCTGTTCCTACCAAGTGACAAACTGTTTCCCGGTCCAAGAGTTACGCCGGCGATATACGGAAACGGCTGCAAGTATTGCGACATCGCCACGCTTAGTCTTCTCGAAGCGCCAGCCCTTTGAATTGCGGGACGCAGTCCGAGACGGGAAAACTCGCCGGCGATGTAGTGGGCTGCGTCGTTTGCGCCTTGCGTGCCCGTGCGCCGGCCATCGAGTGCGTCAGAGGCCAGGTAGGCGATGTGTTGCTGCAAGCGGGCTACGCTTAGTTCGGGTTGCGCTGTCGGTTGTTGTGCGAGGGAGCCAACAGCAGCGAGGAGAATTGCTAAAACAATGGTGGTGTATTTTCGATTCATATGAGTACCTTGATAAAGACTCGGGGGCAGTAGCCCGACTGTCAAGGAGGGCTCCGCACCCCGGTTCAATACGCTCCGATGCCAAAGCCCTCCTTGACAGTCGGGCTACTGCCCCGGGGCCACGCTTGTGATTTCACTCGGTCCAATCCGCAATAAACACATTCGTGTCACCTTGCTTCGCTGCATTTCTGTTTGAAGCAAACACTAGCTTCCTGCCGTCTGGCGAGAACATTGGGAAACCATCGAATGTGTCATTGTAAGTAATCCGCTCGAGTCCGGTGCCGTCGACATTGATCTTGTAGAGATCGAAGTTACGGCCGCGCGGATCGTCCATATTCGAGGCAAAGATGATTCGCTTGCCATCCGGGAAAAAATACGGTCCAAAGTTCGCTTTCCCGTTGTGGGTGACCTGACGTTTGTTTGAACCATCCGCATTCATCACCCAGATCTCGAGTGTGGTTGGCCGAATCAGATTCTGTTTGAGGAGTTTCAGGTAGTCAGCTTTCTGGGCTTCAGTCTCCGGATGATAAGCACGATAGACGATCTGTTTGCCATCGTAAGACCAGAACGGCCCGCCGTCGTAGCCGACTTCGTCGGTCAGTTGTCGAACATCGCTGCCGTCCGCGTTCATTGTATAGATGTCGAGGTCACCATTTCTCATCGAGGTGAACACCAGCTTCTTTCCATCAAGCGTGATGGTTGTCTCGGCATCGTAGCCCGGCGACCTTGTCAACTGCTTTATATCGGAGCCATCGGACTTGGCAGTGAAGATCTCGAACCCTGGATAGACTGCCCAAACGTAACCCTGAGAGAAATCAGGACGCGGCGGACATTGCTTGTCAGTCAGATAAGTGGATGAATAAAGCACGCGTTTGTTGCCCGGGAAAAAATAGGAGCAGGTGGTTCGACCTTCGCCGTTTGAGATCGGCTTCACGTTCGAACCGTCGATGTTCATGGTGTAGATCTGATCGCAGCCATGACCTTCTCTGGTTGATTGAAAGATCAGCTGTTTGCCGTCGGAAGAAAAATAGGCCTCCGCGTTCTCGCCGGCGAAGGTGAGTTGTTTCAGGTTGTTGAGATGTTTTTCGTTTGGAAGAGCAAGCGATTGTGTGTTGGTTTGTTGTCTGTATACCCCGAAACCAGCAAAGGTCAGCGACGCAAACAGTGCTACTGCAATAATCATTCTCACTGGGATCTCCGTTTGGTTAGCGCGGCTCTTCTTACCGCGAAGCGGTTGCGGCTCAAAGCCCAGGGTTGCTTCAACCCTGGGAAAGGAGTTTTTGCAATTCTCAACCCCAACGGGGTTGGGGTTGCGCCTCGCTCATAGCGCGACTGTGTCGCAATCGATACGATTCGGATCTGATGTCGCAACCCGTTCCGGGTTGGGCGAGATTCTCGAACTATACCCAGAGTTGAAGCAACCCTGGGCTTTGGGTACCGCTTGGCGGTAACTCATTACGCTCGAACGCCTGATGTAACGAGGCCCTTTGCATCAGCGGTTGCGTTCGAACGTCGCCAGCGGACTATCAACAGCACAGCCGCTGCGATTCCTACGACCAAACTGATCATCTGTGATGTGGAAAGGCCCGTCAGTGTCGTTAAGCCGAAGATGTCTCCGCGCGGATCGTCGCGAACGAATTCAATAGCGAAGCGAACGACGGAATAGAGCAACGCGTAAAGAAGTATGACCTGTCCACTAAACCGTTTACGTTTGTGCATCCACAGAAGAAACAAGAAGACAATCAACATTGCAAACGATTCATAGAGCTGCGTGGGATGCAGGTAAACGTCAGTTGGAACGCCGGTAATCTGATGGCCAAGCTCAGTGAACTTCACGCCCCATGGCAGGCTTGTTGGCTTGCCCCAGCAACAACCGGCAGCAAAACAACCCTGCCTCCCGAAAAAGTTTCCTATAGCGATCCCGGGCGCGCAGGCATCAGCAGTTTTCCACCATGGTAGCTTATAGCGTTTCATCAGGAAGTATCCCGTGAGCACTGCTCCAATCAATCCGCCATAAAACACGCCACCTGAACGCAGGAAATCAAGCGACAACAGTTGTAAAGGGTGATCACGATACTCTGGTTCCGTGAAGAGCATGAGAATCTTCGAACCAATTAACCCGCCAAGCAACATCCACAAACTCAAGTCGTAGATTCGTTCGCGTGGGAGACCGTCGCGTGCGGCCAGTTTGACCGCAACCAGAATCGCGCAAAGAAAGGCGATGGCGAGAAATACGCCGTACGTGTTTATGGGGAAGGAACCGATGTGAAAAATTTCTGGGTACATTATCAAAACCGATAGGACATATAGGACCAATGCGACCTATTCTATTGACTACTAACGACTGACCTCTTACTCCCAAAGAACAAATCAAGCGCCAGCAAAATCGCTCCCAGCGTGATGCTGGCATCAGCTACGTTGAACGTTGGCCAATGATAGTTGCCTGCATGTAAAACGATGAAGTCAATGACGTAGCCGAGTCGCACGCGGTCGGTCAGGTTTCCAAGTATTCCTGCTAACAACAGAGCGCAAGCGCCAAGCACACGATCATCGTTACGTGGCGTTCGCATGAAGTAATAAAAGACCGCGATGGCAGCAGCCGTCGCCAACACAACAAAAAACCATCGACCGAACGACCCGCCTTCCTGAAGTTGACCAAAAGCAATTCCGGGATTCTCGGTGTAAACGAGATCAAGAAAACCGTTGATGAGTTGTTTTCCTTCACCAAACCGAAGGGCACGAACCGCCCAGGCTTTTGAAGATTGATCGACGAGGTAGATGCCAAATGCGGCAATCAGGTATCCGACGCGCCAGCCAAAACGCGTGCGCGTTGTGATTGGTGCTGTTGGAATCTCTACGCTCATTGAAATTTAGATGCGTTCGTCACGAACAGTATTTACCGCGAAGCGGTTGCGACTCAAAGCCCAGGGTTGCTTCAACCCTGGGAAGAGACGCCCTAACATTCTCCTACCCGGAACGGGTTGCGTCACGGATAGCACAATGTTCTCGGCAGCATTCCCAGCCCTGCCGCAACCCCGTTGGGGTTGATTGGTCGACACCAGTTCTCCACACGTTGCCCTGCGAAGTGTTCAACTTCAGGAGTAAACCGTCCGGCATTGTCGACGGGACAATAGATGTCGAGCCCGTATCGCTTACCAATTACAAAGTCGTCGTGACCATGACCGGGCGCAGTGTGAACTGCCCCGGTTCCGGCTTTGCTGTCCGGAGCTTTCTTTTGAGCTTCTGCCACGTCGAGCTCAGTTTCAGCATCAGCTTCGCCACCCAGAGTCACATGTTCACCGACCATTAACAGTGAAGGTCGATCGAGCCATGCGTGACCACATTCAAGACGGTCGAGTTTTGATCCCTGAAAACGTGCGAGGACTTTCGGTTCCAGTCGAGCACCCTCTGCATTAGTTACGTGGAGCCCACACTTCGCGGCAACGGCTTCTAACAGTTCGCTGGCGACGATGTAAACCTCGTCTTTGTATTCGAATGCGGAGTATTCAAAATCAGGATGTACTGCTATTCCGAGATTTGCAGGCAAGGTCCACGGGGTAGTCGTCCAGATCAACACAAAAACTTTGCGACCGGCCAGCAAAGGATCGATTAAGGCAGGATCGCTGCGAAGCGGAAACTTCACATAAACGGACGGACTCGTGTGCTGGTGATATTCGACCTCAGCTTCGGCTAACGCAGTTTGATCGTGGATACACCAGTAAACAGGCCGGGCGCCTTTGTAGACGTAACCGCGCTCAACGAAGCGAGCGAACATTCGCGCCGTCTCGGCCTCATAATGATTCGACATCGTCAGATACGGATCGTCCCAGGTACCAAGAATGCCCAGACGTTTGAAGTCACGAGTCTGGTTCTTGAGAGCCTGGGCCGCGTGTTCGCGACAAGCACGACGAATGGAGACTGCTGACATATTGGCTTTCTTCGCGCCGAGCTTTCGATCGACATAAAGCTCAATCGGCAGGCCGTGGCAGTCGTAACCGGGAACGTACGGAGCGTCATATCCCATCATCGTTCGCGACTTGATGATGAAATCTTTCAAGACCTTGTTCATCGCCGTGCCCAGGTGGATATCGGCGTTGGCGTACGGCGGCCCATCGTGCATGATGAATTTTTCAGCACCCGCCCGAGCTTCCCGAATCAGACGGTAGAGGTCGAGTGCTTCCCATTTTTTTAAGCGAGCGGGCTCAGCCTGCGACAGGTTGGCTTTTTGGGAAAATGCCGTCTTCGGCAGATTAACTGTCTTCTTTAAATCAAGTGGCGTTTCAGTGGACATAGGCTTTCAAAACATCTTAGCAATTTTCGGCAGTGGTCAGTAGTCAGGTGTCGGTGGATAGGTCAGATAGGTCGAATAGGTCCTATTACTACCGAACACTGACTAAAAATCAAAAACCCGAACCATCTTTGGACTCGATGGTTCGGGTTGGTGAATCTTCCGTTGGAGTTCGGGTCAACCGATAAACATCTCGTCCTCTGCGTAGGTTTGATTAATGGGCTTCGGCACTGGCGCAACGAGGACTTCGAGGCCGCGGCGGAAGCCAGCCATAATCGCCGCCAGTTCCCGCGCCGGCTCGATTACTTTCGTTTGTATAAAGTCGGTAGTGAGTGCGACTTGTCGATTGGTTCGATCAATTGTTCGGCTCACCAACTCCACCTTGTCGCGCGCTTGCACGGCAGTATCACTGACGAGTTCCTTCAGTTCAGCAACTTCACTCTTTACTATCGCCAATGATTCAGAGAAGTGCATTGTTGCCGTCGAAAGATGACCCGACACTGCGTTGAACTGTTCGGCGATGAATTTACCTTGAACAGCGATCTGCTTACCCTGTTCACTGATAATCGTGACGCGCTCGATCAAAGGTTCCATCTTGCTTTCCAGACGTCCAACTGACTTCACTGCGCGATTGACAAACACAGCGATTGCCACCATCGCAATTGCGATGACGATAAAGGATGCAGCAATCACAACCATGATCCAGAAGAGCGGATCGCGGGTAGAGATTTGAAGAGCAAGAAACATATCGATTTCAAATTTAAGATTTAAGATTTTAGTTTGCAGGCTTCGATTTGGACAATCTTAAATCTGCAATCTTCAATCTTAAATATTCTAGTTCGCTTTCTCTCCGTAGTTCGGCGCGGCTTCGATGCGGCCAGACATTTCAGTCTTGCGCTTCTCGTCCTGATAGGCCTTCTTGCCGGCATCGATTGCGGCGGCGACGGTGTTGGTTTGTCTCTGCGCAGCATCACGAGCTGTTTGTGCCACTTCGCCTACTTTTTCGGCGGCCTGAGAATAGAGTTCAGCGGCTCGATCGCGAGTCGCCTCGTAATACTCTCCTGCACGTTCGCGACCAGTCTGGTAATACTCACCAGCTCTTTCACCGAGTTGTTGTGCAGCTTCGCGCGAACGATCGATGCCCTTGCGAGTGGCATCAGCGATGTCACCGCGTAGTTCGTGGCCTGACTTGGGGGCAAAAAGCAGAGCAATCACCGCTCCGATGCCTCCTCCAATCAGCAGGTAAGTTAGTCTGGTTGAGATGCTGTCGCCGCTATCTCGTCGATAATCGTCATGTCCCATGGTTGGGTCCTTTCTTGTGAGCGAGGCCCTATTGCTTCGCTGGTTTCGTAAAAATTACGAGGGATTATTCGGTTTGGACTATAGCAAAAGGTAGGAATTACGTGCAATGCGATGAGCAGCGACCATTATTGCTCCTCTTCATTGTCCTCATCTTCGATCGTCAGCGCTTCTCTTTCCACCTGTTCTGCAATTAACTCAGTCGAAACGCCCGATAAGAAATCCTGAACAGGAATTGAGCTTAACTGTTGTCGTAGATATGGACCCAAGTCATCGTCGGATAGGTTTTGCAGTGTATGCTCAATTCCAAATCGATCACCTAACCTTTGTGCTAAGTCTCTCACCCAATATTGCATGCTCATTTGTACAATTTCGGCGCCAATTTGTGCCGCTGCTTGTTCGGTCTTACCTGTCTTTGGCAACCTATCCACTATGATGAAGGTGGTGGACGAGGCTGTTCCCCCTTCCACTTCAATTTCGCGAGCCCAGCGCGATAGTTTGTCCTTAGAGATCTCCGGATTTCCAATCCCTATGAAACCAATATCAAAGCGCGCCAACTTTCCGGGGCGTATAATCACTGTCGCGTCGCTCTCGCGGACATCGCGGCTATCTGATAACCAAAAAACGCCTTCACTCTTTACGTTGGTAAATGGATTTACTCTTTCGTACCCCAAGATTGTCAAAATAGAACCGAGGATCAGTCTCTCAAAGAGTTTTCCATACATCGACTTGTCGGATCCCCTTATAGCAAGGGTCTGACTGCCAATTGCAGTTGTGAGCCTCGCGATATCTTTCCAAGAGAGCACCGCCCGCTTGCCTGAGCGGTCTTCCGTCCAGCCAAGCTCCATAGTTACATCTCCGAAATCATCACGACACTTTTTTGCGGCAGCGTCGATCGCTGCTTCGAAGTCTGCTACATATCCACTTATGCCTTGCGGATCACTCCGTAAAACGTTTTGAACTTGTTTGTCCGTAAGACCAATTATCCATTGCGCTATCCAAGAACTTGCTTTATCGCGCCTCCTGTTACCAAGCTGAGCGATTGCCAGATTCGATAGCTCACTAGTGAAACCTTCACTCCGAAGATGACCGTGAACGAACAGTGCTACGAGGGCACCACTGACAATTGCGATCTTTCTTCTCGAAATGGGCTCAGTTTGCGTCCGAACGTTATCCCCCAACATAACGCTCAAAATCGAATCGCGGATTGCTTCCACGCCAAGCCGTTCAACGAATTCTTTTCCTCCTCCTGTGAGGAGGAGGCGACCACCCTCAGGAAATAACTCATCCAACGTCATGGAATATCCACCAGCGGTAAATGAGGTTGCTCATCGAAAGAAGGCGGGCAATTCAGACACAAAACACGATTCGCCGCAGGACCAAGCCAGCGATGAGTTTCCCGCTTCATCATCTGTACGTAGTCGGGATTGATGTCGAACAGGACAAATCGCCGTTTCATTTTCGAGGCTGCGGCACCTACTGTTCCAGACCCTGCAAAAGGATCAAGGACTACATCACCTTTGAATGAGTAATAAGTAATGACCTTTGTAGCGAGCTCAATCGGAAAGGCAGCAGGATGTTCGGAATTAGTGTTGGGCTGAATGCGCCAGACGTTTGTTCGCTCGTATCCGTCTGCAACTTTGGATTGAGCTATGACCTCCCGATCGGGGTGATTTCTGATGTGCCAATCAATCAACAAGCCTGTGTGTTTACGATATACAAGAATGTATTCGGTAACTGGCACGGCTTTATATTGCAAAGGATTTCGATCCGCGGCGAACCGTCTTCCTCGTCCCGTGGCCCAGCCAGCGCCCTCCGGTTTCAGCCAAATAATGTCATCGATGAAATCGTAACCTTCCTCGACGAATATTCGGTGCAAGTCGAATGGGACAGCAATTCTTTTTGATGATTCATTCCGGCTTGCGCGTCGAAGAAGAACCGGGGCGCAGTTAACAACGAAGAAGCGACCTTCATTCAATACCCGGTGGGTCCGTTTTATGACCTGGCGCATTTTGAAGAGGTACTGTTCGTAGACTTCATAGTCGCTGTACTCAGGACGCGCATTAAAATAAGGAGGAGAGGTGAACACTAGATCTACCGACGCCGCAGGCATCTCATCGATCAAGTCAACACTGTCTCCGAGACCTATCGTGTTCCTTAGCGCTGATATCGGATATGCCGCGCTTTTCTGCGGCTTCTTCTTGTCCGATGAACTCTTTTTTAGCAACCGTGCCTCTAGCATCGTGGGTTTGGTGGTCTTCTCGAATACAATTCCCGTCGTATAGGCGTCTATTACCACTTCGCCGATTTTGTCTCCTGTGTTGTTAGCAAGAAGCGGTACTCGCCAGATGTGATACCTGTCATCAACTTCTGGCAAACCAAAACTTATGACATTACTTAACTCGATTTCTTCTAACCAGCTGATGGCGATCTGCTTTGCTTGCGCCACCGTGGTAACGAGGTATTTTCTGGACTCAGCTACGAGTCGCTTTTGTTGTGACATGTGAGGTTCCTCCACAGAGATTTTCATCGCTTATACCACAGACTTTGGTTGGAGCGAATGTTCAATGAGTCACCGACAAACCATTAAGCGTCACCAGATTGCTTTCGCGCGGACCCGTTGTACTGCTCCAACTTCCGATAAAGCGTTTTCCTGCCAATGCCGAGCGCACGTGCTGCGTGTGATTTATCGCCCTCTGTGTAATCCAGCGTCGCCTCGATCGCCTGTCGCTCAATCTCTTCCATTGAAGACGGAACAGTCACCTCAAACGTTGTGGTCCTTCCTTCGCTTGCGGCCTTCGCACGTTCAACTTTGATCCGATCCCTGGCTTCAAGCGCGATCTTAGAAATGGCTTCGGGCAAGTCTTCCAACTCAATTTGTCTGCCTGAAGCAATAATGACAGCCCGCTCGATCGCGTTTTCGAGTTCACGCACATTCCCCGCCCACTCGTATGTGATCAAAGCCTGCAGTGCGTCTTTCGAAATTCCTGAAATGAACCGGCCGGTCTTCTGTTTGTAATGCTCGATGAAGTGTATCACCAGCGGATGAATGTCTTCGGGACGTTCTCGCAACGGCGGCAGCCTTATCGGAAAGACTGACAAACGATAGAAAAGATCCTGACGAAAACTTCCCAGCTCAACTGCTCGCTTTAGATCAACGTTCGAAGCGGCAACTACGCGCACGTCTGTCTTAATGACTTCGCTGCCACCGACACGCGTGAACTCTCCATCCTGCAAGACCCGAAGCAGCCGGACCTGTGCCGATAAACTCATCTCGCCAACTTCATCGAGAAACAACGTGCCGCCGTTTGCTTCTTCAAAACGGCCGCGCCTCAGAGCACGTGCATCAGTGAACGCACCTTTTTCATGTCCAAAGAGCTCCGTCTCAAGTAGCGTTTCCGGAATCGCGCCGCAGTTCAATTTCACATACGGCTGATCCTCACGACCCGAATTGTAGTGAATCAAATTCGCCAGCAACTCCTTGCCCGTTCCCGATTCACCTTCAATCAAGACGGTCGTTTGCGTGTCGGCGACACTCAACGCGAGTTCAATCGCGCGTCTGATTGCCGCAGTCTGTCCGATGATGCGTTCTTCGCCGTAACGTTCGTGGAGCGCACTGCGCAGATGCATGATCTCGGCGGAAAGTTGATCACGCTCAAGCGCCGTGCCGATCTGGTCCGCGATACCTTCGACCAGTGCTACCTCGTGGTCCTGAAATCCTTCTCTGGGTTCACTCCAAACCAGCCCCAGCAATCCGAATGTTTGACCGCCAACCCGAACAGGAGCGACGAGTGCTGCTCGACCGCCCAGTATGGAGTTGAACAACATTCGAAATGGAAACGGCAAGTCAGTCTCAAGTAACCGCAACGTTTTGCCCTGGGCCAGCACTTCAACCATTGCCGGAAACGCAGTGACATCGAGCGACTGACCATGCTGATCGAGAAGTCCCTGAACCTGTTCGATCGAAGCGTGCGGAGCGGCCTTGAACGCGGCGAGGCTTATTCGATTTGCGTTTCGATCCAATACTCCCAGCGCAGAGTAGTCGGCACCCACCAGAGCGACCGCGCGTTCGAGAACTAAGCTTGAGACTTCACGAAAATCCGACCTCGCATTCAATGCGTTTGCGATCGAAAGGAGTGCACGTTTCGTTTCTGCCTCGCGTTCCTTGTCCGTGTACAAGCGAGTGTATTGATAGCCCACCGCGATCTGTCCCGCGATAGACTGTAAAAATGAAACCTCATCATCGAGCCACTCGCGCAGCGTCCGGGTCATGTGAAGCCCAACAAGTCCCAGAACGTCATCATTAAGAACCACCGGAACTACCAATAGGGATCGGGTGCCTAAACTTGCGGCCAGGAACCGGACTTTTTGGTCCAGACCCGGTGCGGCAGTATCGTCCAAACGAATGGGTTTCCGGATATCGACCCGATCCGAAAGCTGTTTCAAATCAAGCGGGATGACGGTTCCCAGGCTGGAAGCAACGTCGCTGGATGAGCGCCATTCGTGACTGATTCGCAACTCGCTCGCCGAAGTGAGCTGGATAACGTCACAACGATCGGCATTCATCATCCGACCGAGCTCTGACACGATTACGTTGAGAAAACGATCGAGATTGATAGCACTCGGCAGCGTCATCGCAAGACGATTGATAATCGCCTCACGCGCTTCGTGCATTTTGATCTTGCGTTCGAGTGACAGTGACTGTGCGCTATTTGACATGTTAAAGCGTCGGGATCATAGACGAGGCATGGGCGACTTGCAAAAGAAGCGAATGCGCTTTGTACCTGGTGCTTTGTACATGGTGGTAATAATAGGTCGAATAAATCCTATAGGTCCCATACTGAGACTGATTGCCTCGCCCGGATCTGGCCCGTATAATCCAAAATATGCCGATCTACGAGTACCAGTGCCGGAAGTGCAAAGCGCACACGGAAGCCTTTCAAAAAGTCAGCGACAAGCCTTTGACCAGGTGTAAGAAGTGTGGCGGTCGCCTGGAGAAGGTAATCTCCGCACCGGCGATTCAGTTTAAAGGTTCGGGCTGGTACGTTACCGACTACTCCAACAAGGCAACTAAGAGCGAGAAGCCGGAATCCGAACCAGCAGCGGAAAAGAAGTCCGACAAGACGACCAAAGAAAGCTCCCCGGCTAAATCAACTACCGAAAAAGCTTCACCTCCGAAAGCTTCAGGCGATTAACTCGTTACCATGGCGGTCCGCAGTGGGTAGGTTAACCTTCTCAGCCCCTTCAAGTCGCAGAGACAAAGCATACGCCCGCGCGCTGGTCGCTCTTGTCGCAGTCGCGATGATCGCAACCTCACTCCTGGCACAATCCGGAAATCGACCCCTCGCAAGCGCCAGTGGGGGAGTGATGGTAAATGTGGTCGCTCGACGTGAAGACAATCGAACGAACCCCGTCACCAGCAAAGACCTGTCTGTTTACGATAACGGCATCGAGCAAGCGATCCGAAACTTCACTCCCGATCCGTCTCCCGCGCACATCGTCTTGTTAGTAGACAATTCGTTAACGATCCGAGCTGACGTCGAAAAACTCGAACAGGCAACGCGCGAGTTTGCTTATGAAATTTACGAAGGCGACAAGCTTCTAATCGTTGGTTACGATGAGCATGCAGAGATCGTTGCCGATTGGACCGACGACGCCAAGTCGATCGAAACGTCACTCAAGCTATTTCGCAAGAAGGGTCAGCCATTTCTCTTCGATGCGATTCGTGCAGTCATAGAAGAGGCGCTTCGCCCCCTGCAGGGACAGAAGCAAATCATCGTTGTGATCAGCGATGGGCTTGACCGCGGCAGCAAAGCCACTTTTGAACAAACGCTCGCCGAACTACAAGGTGAAAACATCGTCGTTTACGCGGTGCAGGCAGTGGATCGAACTCGAGGAGCGATTCGTCGGGATGTACCAAAACCGCGCGTGGTGATTGATAAACTGGCTGAAGGAACGGGCGGTCAAATCTTTTCAATCGAGCATGCAGCCGATGCGGCGAAGGCGATCTGTGACGAGTTGCGCAAGAACCGGTACGTGCTTTCATACGTGCCGTCGAGTGCGCCGTTCGGTCAAGCACGCAGTTTGTTGGTTGTAGGTAACGAAGGCATTGTGGTGCGGGCGAAGTCGATGCAGCAACCCAACTAGGGATTTCAGATTTGAGATTTCAGACTGCAGATTAGGCAGGATTCGTGCTCAGTAGGTCATAGGTCGAATAGGTCATATAGGTCCTATTAAACTATCTCTTCCTCGAGTACAAGTAGAACAACACTCCCATGATGATCAGCACCAGAGTTTCCATGAAAACAAAGAACCGAGGGACGAAGTTGCCTTGTTCGTCCAGCGAATCGGAATAAGAAATATAAGTGCCCAGGATTAACCCGGCTGCGATCCAAACTATCTGACGTTTCCTATCCCACATAAGACAAAATGCCGATACGCTTCAGCTTGTCGTCTGTTCCCAACAGAACGCGCTTATTCTTTCCAGAACCTGCGATCGTCCCCTCGTTATCTTTTGGGGCTTGCATCTCACGTCACGACAAGCTAAAGCATATCGGACACTGAACTTTCCCATGCCCAGCGTCGTTAGTAGAGCCAGTTATGTTCTGTCCAAAATGCAGCCAGGCACAAACCTCTGATGAGATGCGTTTCTGTTCTCGCTGCGGGTTTCCTTTGGAGACCGTGACACTCCTGCTAAACAGCGACGGTGTGCTTCCTGCTCCAGCTAATATTAGTCGACGTTCCCACAGGTCGCGTGTGGCAACGGAGAGCCTGATCCTGACCCTGTTTTCCTGGGGCGTTGCCATGATTTGCACATTGTGGTTCGACGCAAGCGGCATTTACGAAGGCATTGCAAAGATCGGCGGGGTTACTTTCTTCATGCTTGGCTTCATCGGCTTGTTGAGGTTCCTTTACGCTTTTCTGTTCCTGAAGATGGACACAGCAGAAAACAAGAACCGTCAACGATCGGTTGCCGAAGCCAAACCGGCGCAACTTCCGCCTCAGCAAACCGTCCCTATAAGTGATTTCCCACGCCGACCTGACACCCGCGAAATGGCCCACCAACCGAGCGTCACCGAGAATACGACGAGGTTGTTGGAAGAAGAATGATGGCGAGTGTTAATAGGTCTTATAGGTCCTATTAACTGCTGCTTCCGACCCAGGTTATTTCAACAAGCCCGACAACCAATGCATGATGTTCAGAGTGAGCTGTTTGTTATCAACGCCCGGGTAATTCATCCCGATGGGTTCATTTTCAGGAGGATTCCCAAGAAGGGCTGACAACATATCAGCTTCACCGAGTACAACAACCCTTCCTCCTCCAAATTTCATCGCCAGACCCTGAGCTCTGCCGGCAGCTGGGGTGGCTGAAGTCGCCTGACCATCATCATCTCGCCTTACGTCACGCGCGGAATCGGCCAGTTTCAGGAAGGCAAACGCGTCCGGCCCACCTTTCAACGACTGGCCCGCGAAAACAATTACTCGCCCGATCTTTTCAGATGAATCACGGCCAGTCGTGATGGGATGATCGACGAGCTGATGATTGTCGCGAGAGTAAACAATCAGGCTCCCCCGAAACTCTTCAGCGCTATTCGCGGGATCCTCAGTAACATTATTTTCCATCGCTACGCCAAATTGTTTCGCCAGAGTCGCTGCAGATTTTCCAAACGGACCCGGATCGGCAATTAATAACAGCGAGCCACCACTCTTCACCCAATCGCGGACGCTTTCACACTCCTCGTCTGAAAACGCCGGCTTGTCGGCCCCCGCATCGTCAATGTCTTCTGCTAATGCATTCACGATCACGAGCAGCTTGAAGCTCTCAAGTGATTTCTTCGTGAATGACTGACGGTTAACGACGATTCGATAACCATCGTTCATCAACAGATCAGCGAACGGTTTATAACGGCCAGTGGAAGTGTGGAAGTTGAAATGGGCTTCATCAAACATCACTCGAGGTGAGTTCTTCGAGTATGCAGGATGTTCGACGATAGTCTTGTAAGTTGTGTCGGGAAGATGCTGGGCCACTGCGGTTCCCGAACACAAGGCAGCACACACAAAAGCGATGGCTACGAAACGGATCATAAGATGGAATGATGAAAAACAGTTGGGGAGAAGGTTCTCTCTGTGAAACTCGATGTCTCTGTGCCTTCCTGGGAACCCTCTGCGTTTCCTCTGCATTCTTTGCGTCTCTGCGGTGCTCTTAGTGTTACTGCAGACTCACAAAGAAAACCCAAACTAGACACGAGATCGGAGTTTCGCCAAACGCTCAGCCGCTCTATTCAGCGTTTCATCCTTTTTACAAAAACAGAATCTCACTTGCTGCCTTCCGAGATTTGACACGCTATAAAAGCTCGAGCCTGGTACACATGCCACACCAATCTCGCGAATCAAATGTTTTGTAAACTCAACGTCACCTGAAAACCCGAAAGCAGAAATGTCGGTCATGATGTAGTACGCACCATCGGGGACGAAGGTTGTGAATCCCGCACCCTCGAGCACCGGCAACAACACATCGCGACGCGCCTGATACTCCCTTTGCAATTTTTCGTAATACTCCGCTGGTAACGAGAGGGCGTACGCTCCCGCCGCTTGCAGTGGCGCCGCGGCACCAACGGTAAGGAAGTCGTGTACTTTGCGAATGCCACTTGTGATCTCTGGTGGCGCAATACAATAGCCAACCCGCCAGCCAGTCACGGAATAAGTTTTGGACATTGAGTTGACGATGACAGTTCGCTCACGCATGCCCTCAAGCTGGGCCATAGAAATGTGTTTAATATCTGTACCCTCACGCGGGTACAGAATGTGTTCGTAAATCTCATCAGTGAAGCAAAGCGCATCGAACTCCTTGCATAATTCAGCGATGAACTCCATCTCGTCGCGGCTGAAAACTTTTCCGGTCGGGTTGTTCGGATTGCAAACAATGATCGCCCGGGTTTTCTCGTTGAATGCGGCGCGAAGCTCGGCCCTGTCAAAACTCCAGTCAGGTGCGTGAAGAGAAACATATCGCGGCTTGGCATCTGAAAGAATCGCGTCGGGCCCGTAGTTCTCGTAGAACGGCTCGAAGACGATGACCTCATCACCCGGATCGACGGTGGCCATCATCGCTGAAATCATTCCCTCAGTTGATCCGCAGGTAACGGTGATTTCCGTTTCAGGATCAATTTCAAATCCCAGGTACCACCTGGTTTTCCTGGTAATGGCGTCGCGAAAGTCTTTCGAGCCCCAGGTGATCGCGTACTGATTCACATCGTTAGCGATCGCTTCCATTGCCTTCTGTTTAATGTCGTCGGGAGCGGCAAAATCAGGAAAGCCCTGCGAGAGATTCACAGCTCCGTGCTTCAGCGCCTCACGAGTCATCTCGCGAATGACAGACTCGGTGAATGAATTTGCTCTACGGGAGACGCGACGATTCTTTGACGTGGACGCAGTAGACATCAGGCTATTTTCATTTCTCAATTGGATGAAGTCAGTAACACCAGAATCGAACAAGTAAGGAAGGGCGGTTTATCCCCGCTTCTTCCTGTCCAACTAGGTAGGTTATGAGGCGGGGGTAAACCGCCCTTCCTTACTTGTTCGATTCTGGTGTTACTGATTTCTCGAATCGAAAGACCAATGTGCTGTGAATGATCAGTGATTGGGAACGCGTCCGTATGCTCTCACAGGGGTATGACTGTGGCAAGCACGGTTGATCTCAAGCCTCGTCGCCTGCGAACGTGTGAGATGTGAAGAGAACGCTGATCCTTATCTCACTGATTGCTGTGTTCCACTTCCTACCCTCTTGTCTATGCAATCTCCATGTTTTCTGTGTCTCTGTGGTAAGTGGTCATCAAAACAAAATCAACACACAGACCCAGAGAACACAGAGAACACAGAGATCAGCCAGAGAAACACGAATTGAAAACACCGAGGCGCTCGCGAAATTTTTTCAAACACTCGCAGCTGCCCAGACCAAACATCGTATTGACCCCGTTCGCATCATGCACTTCGGCGATTCACATGTTGCTGCCGATGTCCTGACTCGCGAAATTCGTGAACGCTTTCAAGCAGAGTTTGGTGATGGCGGGGCCGGATTCATTGTTCCTCGTAATCCGATGGCCACCAAACGACGTGGTGTATTGTCAGGCTTTACCGAAGGATGGGTGGTCGAAGGAATTGGCGGAAGATACTCAGCTGATGGGTTGTATGGTCCAGCCGGTATAAACATAGCGACAAGTGATCCCGGCGAGCGCGCCTGGGTCGAAGCTTCAGGCAATCACTTTGAAGTCTACTTCGCGCGCCAACCCAATGGCGGCAAGGTAGAAATCACAATCGATGGAGTAGACGCGCTCAAAGAACCATTGCTACTCAATTCGCGAGTGCCGAAATTGGATTCTGTCGCCATTGATGTACCTGACGATGCGCCACACCGGCTTGAGGTGCGAACATTGAGTCCTGGTCGCGTGCGCTTGCTTGGCATTGTCGCTGAACATTTATCGGGCGGCGTGAGTTACGATGTATTTGGAATCAATGGGGCTAAAGCAAGCCGCATCCTCAGCTGGAACCAGCCGGCATTAGTCGCAGCCATCAAAGCTCGGGATCCAAACCTAATCATCCTCGCCTATGGAACAAACGAGTTGACTGACGGCACCTGTACTGACATCTCGTATGAGTCGTTGCTGAGTGAGATCCTCCAACTATTTCACAACGCAGCACCCAATGCATCCATTCTTGTATTCGCCCCGCCCGATCGTAGTGACCTGCCTTTGACTGCTCGACTAAAGGAACTCATTTCTGCGGAACGTCGCGCCGCACTCGCAAACAATGCGGCGTTCTGGAGCGCGTTTGATGCAATGGGCGGTGCGAGCTCGATGCAGAAGTGGGTGCGTCTGGGATTGGCCCAACCGGATCGTGTGCACCTAAATGCGGCGGGCTACGCAAGACTGGCGGATAAGTTCTACGAGGATCTTCAGCGAGCTCGAGAGTTTAGCTGGAAAAAAGAATCCTCGGGGCATTAGCCCTACTGTCAAGGAGGGGTCGTCGCGGCAAACTCTGAGATCGGTGACATCAGCCCTCCTTGACAGTCGGGCTACTGCCCCGAAGCAGCGCCTGACATTTCCTATGTGGACAACCACAGTTCAATTTCGCATTCACGCTCAACTCACCATCATGGCTTTCCTTCACTAACACCGTTGCCGCAACGCTAATCAAAATCTCTCAAAAGAGGAAAATAGCGCGTGAAGGTTGGCTGTGAGCTAACTCTAACGCACATGCTATTCACCACCGGCAAATACTGGCTCTTCCTGACGATCGTCTTCTTCGTCTATTGGTCCGTCGCACGACGACGTAGTCTCCGCGTCGGCGTTATCCTGCTCGCCAGCTACTACTTCTACGCGCTCTGGAACCCCGCATTCATTCCGCTACTCTTTGGGCTTTCGACAATCGACTTCCTGACAGCGCGTGGGATTTCTCTCACAAATCGCGCTGGTCTGCGCCGTGCACTGTTAATTACGAGCATCGTTACCGACGTAGGCACACTGATCGTTTTCAAGTACTTCAACTTCTTCAGCTCCTCCGCAACAGCTCTGCTTGAGCTACTCCACGTACAGACGAGGTCTTTCCTCATCGAAGACCTCGTCATTCCTTTGGGACTTTCGTTCTTAACTTTTCGTTCGCTGAGCTATGTGATTGACGTCTATCGCAAGACGATGCCGGCAACCAATCGCTACCTCGACTATCTGGCGTTTGTTGCATTTTTCCCAACGTTGATTGCCGGACCGGTAGTGAGGGCAAAAGAGCTCCTGCCGCAGTTCTCACAACCACAAATCGAGAACAATCAGGGTGTCGAAGCGATCTTCCTGATACTTGTCGGCCTGGTCAAAAAGGTAGCTATTGCCGACGTCATCGGAATGAACCTTGTCGATCGCGTGTTTGATCAGCCCCAGCTCTACTCGTCGGTTGAAACACTTGCGGCCATCTACGGTTACGCCCTCCAGATCTATTGCGACTTTTCGGGATACAGCGACATCGCCATTGGCTCTGCGATGCTGCTTGGTTTCAAACTCCCTGACAATTTCAACTCACCCTATCGCGCACAGAACCTGCGGGACTTCTGGAAGCGTTGGCACATCACGCTTTCCAACTGGCTGTTTGACTACGTCTATATCTCTATCGGTGGTTTGAGAAAAAGACGCTTTAATCTTTATCGCAACCTCTTCCTCACTTTCTTAATTGGTGGACTGTGGCACGGCGCCTCGTGGACGTTCGTTATTTGGGGAGCCATGCATGGTCTCGGACTGTCAGTCACGCACTGGTGGAACGGAAGACGCAGCGGCAAGGCAAGCCAATCAACCTGGCCGAGACTAGTTACGACACTCGCTACCTTTCACTTCGTTTGTCTGACCTGGATCGTCTTTCGCAGTCAGGATTTGACCCAGGCAATCGCAGTATTGAAACGACTGGCTGCTTTCCAGTTCTCAACATCCAATTTACCAACGTCGCTTTTACTACTGCTCATTTTGGGGTGCGCTTCTCATTACGTTCCAATCAGAGTTACGACGAGATTGCGTGAAGCATGGAGCTGGTTACCGGCTCCGGCCCAAGCTGTGATCGTGCTCTCAATTGCGTTTTGTCTCTATTACGTATCGGGAGCAGAGGTGCAATTTATCTATGGAAACTTCTGAATCGACAAATGAACCGTTCTCATTCTCAACGGGCTTCAGCCCGGTGAATAAATCGCGCTTAGTAGGGGGACCATTTAACGGTTTCAGCGCTCCCGGGAGGAACTAATTTTGTTCGTCATAAGCAAGAGAAAACCGTTGAAACGGTTCCAAGCGATAAGCAAAGCGGCTATCACCAGGCTGAAGCCAGGTGAGAATGATATTGCGGGTAAGCCCGCTCGGATGATCTTCTTTGTGGTTCTTTTTGCACTGCTGCCGCTCGCAATTCCGCATCTGCAAGCCAGGTTCATTCTTAAGGGTCAAAACTATCGGCAGCTTTTGCCGCACGCGAGCGAGCTCGTCTCCTTTAAGCAGCACTCAGCTTCCGCAACCACACTGCCAACAAACGAAGAGATAGAGACTGAGCCAACCAATCCTCCCAAGCCGACGAATCAAGTGTGTGCTGATCAATTGATTGAAGATCCCGATCACGCGATGGATTCATTCAACGCCGCGCTCGTTCGTACCGATCGGAAAGAGAAAGGGGCAGTCACTCGTATCACGCATTACGGCGATTCACCAATCACGAATGACGGCATTACGGGAACGACGCGACAGTTAATGCAAGAGCGATTTGGAGATTCCGGTCACGGTTTCATCCTGATCGATCGCCCGTGGGATTGGTACAGTCACCAGGCAATCTCATTCTCACCTGGCGGGGGATGGATCGATAGCTCGTTCATGAATCCACGAACACGAGATGGCGAATTCGGACTTGGAGGTGTTGCATTTTTTGGGAATGGCGCCGGCAAATATGCACGATTTGGTCCCGCACAGACCGGTAGTACCGGCAAGAAGTTCTCGCGTTTTGAAATTTACTATCTTCAACAGCCAAACGGTGGGCAGTTCACCATTGATGCGAGCGAAGGCGAGAGTCTCATGGTTTCCACCGCAGCCGATCAGGAAAAGTCTGGTTTCGCAGAGGTTGATACCAAAGATGGTGCAAACTCGTTTTCAGTAAAGACCATCAATGGTGATGTCCGACTATTCGGAGCCGTCCTCGAAAACGATGACGCTGGCGTTGTTTACGACAGTCTCGGCGTGAACGGCGCCTTTGCCGGTCTGCTCGCAACAGCAATGAACCAGCAGCATTGGACCGAACAACTGCAACACCGCAATCCAAATCTCGTCGTTCTTAACTACGGTACAAACGAAAGTGAATACGCAACGGATGATCAGATGCAGCGATACGAGCGGGAGCTAAAGGAAGTTGTTCGACGAGTCCGCGTTGCGTTACCAGCTGCTTCGATTCTGATCGTTTCGCCAATGGATCGTGGCAAGCGTGCGCCTGGCGGAAGCGTGATCACCTTGCCGTCAATTCCCAAGATCGTCGAGATGCAACGACGCGTCGCACTCGAAACGCACTGTGCATTTCTAAATATGTTTGAAGCAATGGGTGGGGAAGGAACAATGGCCCGCTGGCACGAAGGACGAAAACACCTCGTTGGAGGAGACCTGACACACCCGAATGGAGACGGCGCACAGACAGTAGGGACGCTGCTCTATATGGCTTTGATGGAGAGCTACAACGCGTATCGGGAGAGGCTACATGGATGAGCTTTGTGCTTGTACTTGTGCGTGGTGCTCCGGGGCAGTAGCCCGACTGTCAAGGAGGGCTCATATCAACCAGTACAGCATCATCAATCTGGGTCTTCCTTGACAGTCGGGCTACTGCCCCGGAGCACCACGCAAATGATAGAAACCAACTACTGAGGATTACAAAACATGTCATTACCACAACCAGTGATCGAATTTCTCAACAACAACGCCGCCGGCCTGGGCGTACCGCAAGTTGATATGGATCTTGACCTATTCAAGAGCGGCGCACTCGACAGCTTTGCGCTGGTCGATTTTGTCACTGTGCTTGAAGAACATTGCGGCATTCGCGTACCAGACGCTGAGGTTATCCCGGCAAACTTCCGTACGATCGAGGATATTGATCGGTACGTTTCTTCAAGACGGCTCGAATCATGAACTCATTTATCACCGCGACAGCCAGCTACTTGCCGGCTAGAGTCGTAATTAACGAAGAGCTGGCTGACAAGCTTGGTATAACGTCGGAACAGATCTTCAAGTCGTCAGGAATAAGACAACGGCATTGGGCGTCGCCGGGTGAGATTACCAGCGCGCTTGCTTGCGCGGCGCTGAAGAACACCAGCGTCTCTACCGAAGATATCGATTACCTGATTTTTGGAACGATGACTTCGGATCGGTTTATTCCCGGCTCCGCACCAGCCGTGCAGTCAGCCTTAAACTTGCGTGAAGTTCCGTGTCTGGACATTCGCGAAGCATGTTGCAACACGCTGTATGGATTGCAACTAGCCAGGGCCTTAGTGACATCCGGGTCGGCAACCAAAGTCGCTGTTTGTCTGGCGGAAGTCCAGTCAACTCTTTTAAGACTCGCACCAGCGGCAGGCACGACGTCCATGTTGTTTGGAGACGGAGCTGCGGCACTTATAGTTTCGAGCCAGGGGGAAGCGGGGGCCCTTGAGATCGTCGACGTACACCTCGCGACTGATGGCAAGTACGTCGATGATCTCGGCATAAGAGCGCCAGGATCTGAATTCAACGGACGCGAGGAGCCGCAAGATTTCGAGCCGCGAATGAACGGGCAATCAGTGATATTGCAAGCGTCGAGAAGAATGGTCGCAGCATGCCAGCATGTCCTTGAACGCAACTCGATCACAATCGATGATGTTAGCTGGGTCGTTCCTCATCAGGCGAATGCAAACTTACTGGCTCAAGTAGCGCGCGGTTTGCGTTTGCAAGATGCGAGCAAGGTGGTTTCGGTAATTGAACACACTGGAAACACTTCGTCAGCGTCGATGGGGATTGCGCTCGATACACTTTGCCGCTCTGGAAGTTTGAAGGCGGGTGATTATGTGTTAATGCCGGCGTTCGCTGCTGGATTTACCTGGGGCGCGGCGCTGTGTCGAGTGTCCGATATGCTTTAGCTTGTCGTGACGCAACCAACCGAGCCCGGAGATAAGAGGCTGTCTTGATAATTAGGCTCGGTTTGCGTCACGACAAGCTAAATAGGGCTCTTGCAAAAAAAGTCAGATACCACCTGCTTTAGCAGCGTGGAGTCTCAGCTTCGCGCTAGGTGGCAGCTTTGGAGTGACGGTTAGATACCACCTGCTTCAGCAGCGTGGAGTTTCAATTTTCCGCTACTGAGCAGCTTCTTACCGCGGTTTTAGCGAGAAGTTGAAACTCCACGCTGCTGAAGCAGGTGGTATCACCTCATATGGTTCAGGGCGCACTCTAGCGCAAATTTGAGTCTCCACGCTGCTAAAGCAGGTGGTATCTGACTTTTTGTGCAAAGCCAGCTAAATAGGGCTCTTGCAAAAAGGCCCCGTAAAGCATATCGGACAGTGCTAAGGAATGATCTGCTCTCCTGCCGCTTCGCGCTTCAATTGATCCAGGATTGATCGAATCGCCGCGGCGTAGCTTCCATTCGGCGCCAGCTCCAGGTACTTCTCATAAGCAGCGACTGCGTCTTTTGGCTTTTCGAGCTTCTCATACGCGGAACCAAGCATCTGGTAGATGACTGGCTCGCTGTCAGACAATTGATCTATCGCCTTGCGAAACTCCACGACTGCTTCTGCCAACTGGCCTTTGTCTTCCAACACTCTGGCCAGCCCAACGTGTGCCTCCGGTTGGAATCCGTTCCCTTCTCGGATTGAACGACGAAAGGAACGAATGGCTTCATCTTCGAACGCCTCTTCGCGATAGATACGACCCTCGATGGCGGATGCTTCGGCATAGTTCGGACGGGCGCGGCGCGCAGCATCGATTGCCTCATGCGCCTTTCGAAATTGGTTCAAGTCCATTAGCACACGCGCCAGTCCAATCTGTGCAGCAGGAAATGCAGCTCGCAATTTGATTGCCTCACTGTAGAGATCCGCAGCCTTTTCTCTCTCAGCGTCATCCTTAGCCTGCTCGCGCGCCATTTCGGCTTGCTGAAAGGTCAACTCCGCTTTGTCAGTGGTGGCAACGAGTTTCACAGCCATAGAACGGCGACCAGGAACCAGGGGCATTGTGGTTTCTTTGAAGCCGGCGGCGCGAATGCGCAACGTGTGACGACCGGGACTTAGCTTAGTGACGGCTAAATTGCCCGAAGCGTCCGTGGCGCCGCGCCGAATCTCATCGATCCAAACAATCGCGTTTGGTTCGGAGGTTATTGTGAGCACCGGGGCCTTTGTTGTTTGAACTGTTTTCAGAGATTGAGTGGAAGGGAAACTGATCACAAGTGCCAAAAGCATGAAGTAGCTCATCATCCCCTCTAGAGTTAAGGTACAACTCGACAAAGTGCAAGTTAGGAAGGGTGGTTTACCCCCGCTCGAAACCAATCTGCATGATCGGGTGAAGCGGGGGTAAACCACCTTCCTTACTTGTTCGATTCTTATTGGGGCCAGAACGAGGATCTACTCTTCGAAGTGTTCATCGCCAACGCGGCGTTTTCTCACACTCGGATTCGCCGGTGCTGGCGTGGCACTCGGGGGCGCGGTTACGGCTCTCGTTCCAACTTCAGCTCTGAAGTTTCCCTGTTCATCATAGAGCCGCAAATATTGGAGTCGATTTCTGACTACGCCCTGCACATATCCACGCGTTTCTTTAAAGGGCACCGCTTCAGCCCATTCATCGATTTCGGACGGCAGGGAAGTCGACCATGCCGCTGCTCGCAGTGGTCCCGCATTGTAAGCCGCGGCTACATACTCGATTCTGCCAAACTTATCAATCTGATCGCGCAGATACGCCGTACCGAGTTGAATGTTCAAGCGAGGGTTGTACAGCGAGTCGGCTGTTATCTCCTGAGTCACGCCATACTTTCTCGCAGTCAACCGGCCTGTCGGAACCAACACTTGCATTAAGCCGTAGGCATTCGCAGACGAACGCGAACGCGTCGTGAAGATCGTCTCCTGACGAATTAACCCGGCTACCTGGTACGGATCCAGGCTTCGCGTTCGTGATTCCTGCACAATGATGTCCCAATATTTCAACGGGTAGAAGACGTCCCATTCCTCGCGTGTCATCTCCTCAGGCTTCATCTGCGAATAATCAGGAAAGCTGTTCTTCAACGTATTCAAGGCGTGAACGTTGTCGTCGTTGGATCGATAGAGACGCGCAATCGCAAGATTCACTTTCGGACTGTTAGGGGCGCTTTCAGCTGCCGTCGTCAATTCTTTCAGGGCCCACTCATCTAATCCGATGTTCGAGAGTTCATCGGCCTTCAATATCCTTGTCTCTTGCTCCGATCCAGCGGTCTCCTCAGCAACTGTTACTGTTTGCAGATTCGCTATCGCTCGCCCGACCATTGAATCGGTCGCAAACGTCCTGGGTTGAGTAGTGCGGGACAAAACATCCAAACGCTGCTTTGCCAAATAGCCGTACCAATTCGCATCGTATCGGGCCTGCATTGCTTCGTAGAGCGCTCGTGCCTCCGGCAACTTGCCTGCCCGTTCAGAATCTCGAGCTGCCCAGTAACCGGCGCGTCCGCGGTTGTCTGTATTCTTGTCTGCATAGAGCGCCAGGTGTTCAGTCAGCAAACGCGACGACTCTGCGAAATTCTTAGCGTCGTGCTGTTCCCATGCCAGATTAAACTGTGCCTGCGCAACTTCCCCTGCCCCTGGATACGAATTGACCGCTGCATGGAAGAAGTATGTTGCGTCAGCGTTGTTCTTCGCATCCTCTGCAATCTGACCAACAGCCATGAGAGCGCGCGGAGTAAAGGGGCTCGTAGAAAAATTCTTGCGTAACTCCTCAACGGTCGCACGAGCCTGCTCCCATTGTTTCGCGCGCGCATAAGTTTGCGCGAGGTAAGACAAAGCTTGCGCCCGAGTTTCGGCTGCTGACGTTGGGATACTTGTCAAAGCAGCAACGGCTTCGGGAATTTTGCGAACGTTGTAAGCAGCGATTCCACGTCGCAGTTGGTTCTCGGTGCTGGCAGTTGTGGGAAACTTTGCGAATGCCTCGCCGTAGGCAGCAACGGCATCACTATATTTCTTGCTGTCGAACAAACGATTAGCACGCGCAATCGCCTCTTCAGCTGTCGCGGGTGAGGCGGTCGAACCGAGTCGAGTGATTGATCCTGCGGCCTCAGTGCTCTCCGATGAGGCGGGCGCGAAAAAGTAAATACGGCGATAACTTGCCAGAGCTTTTGTCGTATCCGAGGTCTGTTCGTAAGCCTTTGCGACAGCCAATAGCGCACCAGCGTCGTCAGCCTGAGTGAAGTCTTTGAGCAGCAGTGGAACAGCGGCGGCTTCATTGCTCTTCATCAACAACGCAGCAGAGCGCAGAGCAGCATCACGTGCTCGAAGTGATGTTGGATAATCGTGCAGTAACTCCTGGTAGAAAGCTCGGGCTTCGGTGTCTTTTCCCAGTTGTTCGAGTGCATTGCCGCGCATGGACAGCGCGTAATCGTAAACGGACGTTTGCTCGCGAATCACCGCAGAATCAAGCATTGACGCAGCGCCGGTAAAGTCACGAGCGTTTAGCTTGATTCGCGCTCGTAGCATTCGAGCAAGCGCCGCAACCTTTGTTCGTGGAAACTGGTTCTCGAGTCCCGCGACTACATCTTCAGAGGGCAGCACGTCATTGCGCGTCATCGTGCGCATGCTCTCGAGTGCTTTGCGTTCAGCGGGAGTTTGCGAGTGAGTGCGACAGCTCGCACTAAGAAGGAAAGGAAGTGACGCTACGGTCAGAACGGCAACGCCGAGAATGACGAAGAGAAGTCGATGTTTACCGATATTACGATTCACTACAGACTGAAATCCTAACGCAGAGCTGGTAAGCACTTCATTATGTAACAGCGCCCGAGCGAAAACTGAGCGGTCTCAACTCAGTACGACCACCGTAGTTCCCACAGCACCAATGTCCGATATGCTTTATCGAACATTGGCTTTTGGTGCCGACTTAAGCGTTAACCGTTGCTCCGGGATAGTTCGAACCCAACTTCGAGGCATCGCCTTCCGCCAGAGTATTGACGAGTTCGCCATGAAAATAATCATAACGAGCTGCTACTTCCGCTTTTACGCGCTTGTCATACATCTCTCGCGAACGGTCGATGTACTCTCGGAGTCGATCGTAAAGGTCGTGTTCCGAACGACCCTCAGTGACTTTCTGTTCGTTGTAAAGTTTGATCTCGGAAATCAACAGTCGTGCGAAGCGCCGGGCATCATTATGCAACCTGCGCTCTTCGTCGTTAGCGACTTCAACAGGCAGCTCGGCGTCTTGACCATAGCGCCGTCTACTAAGCGACGCCGCTGGTTCTACTGCCGCTGGCTCAAGCTGCGCTGGTGGTAAGAGTAATGACTCTTCAACATGCGTAGCAGTCGTCTCTGGTTCTGCAATTTCAGCAACGTAGTCATCAGAAGACGCGACTGCTTCCGCGACGGGCTCGGGCTCAACATAAGGAGTTTCGACCGTCTCAGCACCGGAGAACGACGGCTCCGGAACAGTGCTCGGCTGTTCGTATTCACTTGTCGGCGTGTAGCTCGGCTCCGGTTGTGCTGGAGCCTGCGATTCCTCCGCAACACGTTTCGGAGCATGGCTCACTGACAGAAGTTCAACCGCCATCCCCGAAACCCTGCATAAGGTTTCAAGTGCTTCAAGGTGGATGGACTCTGAATCGAGTCCCGCTGAGTCGGCATAAAGAACAGCAACGGCTTTACCGCGAACAGTCAATGGAATGGTGACAATACGCTGCGCGGGCTCTTCACCGAGTCGATTCAAAAGCAAGTGGTCATCGGCATGAGAGCCGGCGCCACCACTCCATGTTTGAAGTGTTTTGGCGGCACTCCCGATCACCGTGTCAGAGGCGAGGGAAATCGAGATACTTGGAATGGCCTGATCGCCAACAGTGCCTTCGAAACCACGTCCCCGCCAGCCCGCGGCCTGTCCACCCTTAATGACAAAGAAAGCAACTCGTGGAGCGAACGAGGCGCACCGGTTCACCAACGTCTTCAGGATCTCAGCCTGAGATTTCTGATCATTGATCTCAAAAATCGCTGCCTTGACGATTGCCATATCACTGGAGGCCTTCGCCCTGGATGATTCTGAGGCGGCGAGATCAATCCCGCGTTCATGGGCAGCGCGGAGATGCTCGGCGATGGAAGTAGCCAAACTGCCTTCCATCTGAACGTCGCTTTGACGTTCGAGAAGACTGGTCAGCGCTTCGTTAAGCTGGCCCTGCAGGGAAGCTATTTCCTGTTTGATTGCACTAAGGCGGCCATCGAGGTAACTCTCGATTTCATGCCGCAAGCTATCTTCCAAATGTCCGTTGACCACAGCTCGCTCCTCCGGTGAATTGTTTTGTGACTAACCTCAAGGCCTTGCAGGTAGGGATTTGAACCTAGGGTTTCCCGCGTGTCCGCACTATAAGAGAGGCTGTCGGGGGCCCGGAGCCTCTAAGAGCGATTATGGACGGCTGCGGTGAACCTAGTCAAGAAATCGTTTTTGTGAAGCAGGATCTCAGATTTCAGATCCCAGATCTCAGAGTTTCCCCGGTGAGGTCTCCAGTATGGCAGACTACGCGGATTCGATGACCTTTTCCGGGAGGGAAAATCTGAGATCTGCGATCTGAAATCCTAGATCGGTTTCTACCTGCTGGCCCTCGTTTGGTAAGCTTGGCACTCAAACAACTCAAGATGTCCAAAACCATACTCATCGCCGACGACTACGACGACAATCGTGAGCTGCTGCGATTGCTCCTGACGACGGCCAGCTATGAAGTCTGGGAGGCCCGAAACGGTCAGGAGTGTATTGCCTCCGCCCGTGAGAAGTTGCCGGATCTAATAATGGTCGACTTGTCGATGCCGGAGTTGGATGGTTGGGAAGTCTTTAAAACGCTCAAAAGTGACGAGACCACATCGCACATTCCGTGTGTAGCTGTTACGGCACATACGGAAGCAGACTGTGAACGGGCGCTTCAGGTCGGGTTTATCGCGTTCGTGCCGAAGCCTTTTAAGACTGAAGAGATGCTGGCGACGGTCGCTCGTGTGGTTAGTGGAAGTTGATCTCAGATTTCAGATCTCAGATCCCAGATCCCAGATAAGGCCCTTCGTTCAGAATCTCGATCTGGGATCTGAGATCTGAAATCTGAAATCTGAGATCGTCACCGGTCCTGCCTGTAGACGATTCCGCCCTTCATCACAAATTTCACGTGCCTGAGAGATGAAATGTCTCGCGTTGGATCACCCTCCACCGCAATAACATCAGCGAATAATCCGGGTTTCACTTGCCCGATCTTCTCTGCCATGTGCAACACGCGCGCGTCGATCGACGTTGCTGAACGCAGTACATCGAGCACCGGCATTCCAAAATTCACCATCGCTTCAAGTTCGCGGACATTGTCGCCGTGCGCAAAAACACCAACGTCGCTTCCACTCGCAATCGTAACTCCTGCTTCGAGTGCAGCTTTGAAAACAGCCTTCTTGCGTTCTGCATTTGCGCCGGCAATCGCAAGCGTCGGACATAGCGCAACGTTGTGTTCCTTCATCAATCGAAAGATCTCAGGAGTTCCGCCATCCCCGTGCTCGATTGTTTCGACGCCGGCCAGAGTCGCTCTGCGCATTCCTTCGGTCGTAGTGGCGTGAGCAGCCACCGGAACATTCGCACTTCGGGCCGTTTCTACGGCGAGCTTAAGTTCTTCAAGTGAAAATGTCGGCGCCGCACCCTGAGTGCCCCAGCGATAATCGGCATACAACTTAATCCAATCTGCACCATGACCAATCTGATCACGCACAACGCGAGTCAAACTATCTACACCGTCCGCCTCTTCAGCACCTTGAGGAACACGCCATTCCGAAGCATAACCCTTTGGACCATAACTTCCCGTGGCAACTATCGCGCGCGTCACAACGAACATACGGGGCCCGGGAATGATGCCTTGTTCCACCGCCTGCTTCAGACCGACATCGGCATATCCGGCGCCTTCGGTCCCAAGATCTCTAATCGTGGTAAAGCCGGCCTGCAGCGTATTGCGCAGATGGTTCGTCGCACGTGCGACTCGCAAGCTTAGCGATTCGTGTGCAACCTGGTCGTTCCAGGGAGTTTCACTGTAGGGATGAAGAAGAATATGTGAATGCGCCTCAATCAGGCCGGGCAGCAAAGTTAATCCCGGAAGATCGACGATCGTTGCGTTTGTTGGAACGTTGACCGAGCTCGCTGATCCGGCAGCTTCGATTTTCTGCCCTCGAACCAGCACAACCCAACCATCGTGCAACTGGGCCGACTCGCCATCGAAGACGCGAGCGGGTTTAAGCAGGTAAACGGTTTCAGACTGCTGACTCGGCGTTCTGTTTTGAAGAAAAAGTGGGGTTTGCATGAGCAAGCAAAGAACAAGGAGGAGGGAGCAACGCATACGAAGCCTTTCTTGTGCCTCGTCAGTGAATAGGTCCTATAAGTCCTATGGGTCCTATAGGTCCTATTGCACTGACGCAGGACCAGGTTCTACTTTTCCGAAATCACCACGGTCTGGATGGACGGTGGGAGTGGATGGTTAGTGCTCTTTGAAAAACCGGCATTTGCAGCCATGCTCTCGATTTCGCGAAATGTGTATGCATCTCCCGAGGGCGTACTGACCAACATCATCATGGAGAAGCCCGCCGCTTGCGGTGGTGTTACGCGATCATCGTTCGGGACAAACTCCAATGTCACTGCGCGACCACCTTCAGCCAGCGACGCACGTACTTTCCTTAAAAGCGTTTCACATGTGGGCGGATCAAAGTGATGTAGGAAGTTGGTCAAAAGCACGAGGTCATAGCCGGTGCCGTAGTCGACATCAAAAGCACTTCCTTCGATTGTGCTGTACCTGTCAGACAAACCAGCCTTGGCCGCATTCTCCTTTGCGACCTCCAACACGTTGGGCCAATCAAGAGCAACTACTTCCGCCTGCGGGTTGTTCGTAGCGAAGGCCTGACCAAACAAACCATGACCTGCGGCGATATCCAAAATTTTCAGCTTTCGATCAGCCTGCGGATCTACCAGCTTCGCCATCAACTGTGCGGGCATCGCCATCATCGGAGCCATCGCTTTCGCGAACTTTACCCACACCGGATTGTCATGACTAACGGTTCCCTCGCCTTCGAGGGTGGTGCCACCTCTCCGTACCGCTTCCGTCATGTTTCTCGCGGGTTCGGTCAACATTGGGTCACAAAGGAATTCGGTAGCGCCACCTAGATATGCGGGCGAATGTTTGTCCAGAAAGACTGAAGAGTCGAGTGTTAGGCCGTACTTATTGTCTTCCTTGGTCAACATTCCCATGATCGTCAAATAATCACAAAGAACGCGAATTCCTTTCTCTGAAGCATTGCAACGCTTCGCAATATCGGCAGCAGTTGTTTTCCCTTCGCCAATGGCAGTGAACACTTCGAGGTCAATACCAGCCTTCAATGCCTCGGTCTGTTGATAGGCATTGATAGTTTGAAAGAAGAGTTGGGGGGAGGGTTGTTGTGACGCAGGACTAGACATAAATGATTCCTTTCTCTGGGTAAAATTTGCGGTGACCAATCTTAGCCTAGAAACCGGTGATTGGTCATTTGGTGGAAGCAATAAGTCAAATAGGTCATAAAGGTCCTATTTCTGATCTCACCTGATCGGTTCACGCAGCACCATCTCCGCGACCACCGCCGCCGTCTGAGCAGCTTGTGGATGACTTCGACGCAAACCGGCAACCTGCAAAAGTGCTTCGCCGGTTCGTGAGAACATTCGAAACAGATCTCCTTCTTCTGCCCTGGTCATCCTCACTATCTCAGACCACTCAGCACCTCCAGCCCATAAGACTGCTGCACCTGCCGCCGAAAAGTTCAACTCCGGCGCTGGTTCAACACCCTGCTTCCATTCTTCTCCGGAAACTTTGAATCCGATGTCTTCGAACCGGGTTAGGGATGCAACAATGTCGTCATCCAACTCAAGCTCACCATAATCGCGATCCTCGTCGGCTGTAAGAGCGGCCATGATGCCTGCAAAGTGTCGATGTTGAAGCGAGTTGAAGAGTCCACTCTCGAGCGCTTCACCAACAAGCAACGGACGATCGATATGGAGGTCAGCCAGCCATCGACCTCGCTCAGTAACCTTCTCATTTTCGAAATCAAGATAACCAAAAACAGACAGAACCTTTGCTCGTTTTTCAAAAGGCTCCCAAACGTCGTTGCGCAATGCTTCGATTCCTCGCGACGCTCGCTGATAGTCCTCACCAATTTCATGTAAGTCCCACAAAAGCTCGGTGCAACGAAGTCGATCCGCACCCGTAATTTCGGCCGGGAGCAATCGATCGATGCTAACGTCGAGCAGTCTTATCGTCTCAAGCTCATCCTCGTCAGCATCGCGCAATCGCGGCTCCGCAAGTACCAATTCCTTTCCTCGCTGATGAATCTCCTCGAACGCACCTTCGATCTCATCTTCTCTTAACCGATAAACCGGACTGTAAACGCGGCCAATCCTCTCCTGAGGAAAACTCGCCGTGCTTCCATCCTCGCGAAAACCGCGGACATTTCCATCGCGTTTCTCAAACACCATGACCAAACGCTTACCACTGCGACCGACTCCTACAATTCGACCGGGCTTCACTACACTGTTCAGCCATCCATTAAATAATTCCGCTCGCGTTTGCGGCTTTGCTTCCTGAAGCCTGGCCTTCGCAGCAATCAGACGCTCGAGTCCGAGCACTGTGTTTACAGGCAAATCGAATCCCGCTTCGCGTAATCGAGTCTCAATAATCTTTTCACTGTCAGCTCGCGACTTCTCCAGCTGGTGAATTCGCTGGGCGAGATCTCGATAGGCAAAACTTCGCTCAGCAATCTCACGCACGCCGGCAAAACTTCCGTAAGCATCGAGTAAGTTCAATAGGGTGGTGTAGGTGGCGCGAAACTGACTTACGAGTGGATCAGGTGAGGCCTTGAGTAACTGAGCGATACGTTCCGGATCCTGGTGCAACCCCGGAGCAGCGACGACAAAACCAACATTGTCGCGGCTGCGCCGGCCTGCTCTTCCAGTCATCTGTTGAAGTTCTGACGCACTGAGCGAACGCCAACCATTTCCAGTCCGAGCGTCGGCGCCCGTTAACACAACACTGCGCGCAGGAAAATCGACACCAGCGGCAACGGTTGCCGTCGCGAAGATTGCATCGAGCAAACCCGCGCTCATCAGCTTTTCTATAACGAGTTTCCAGGCAGGGATGTGGCCCGCGTGATGTGAAGCGACACCACCGCGGAGAATGGTCTCCCAGTGTCTATGACCACGCACCTCCGGGTTTTCAGCGACGAATGAACGCATGAAGTGCAGTCGCGCCTCTCGTCGCTTCTCATTCGGATCGCGACGAGAGAGCGCGGCTTCTTGCGCGGCTTGATCGCAACGGCGTCGGGTTGGCATGAAAACAATTGCCGGAAGCAGATTGTAGGAATCGAGCGACGAAAGCAGTGTTGCTGACGGCATCTCGGGCATGCGGAGTTTCATCGTGATTAGCGGGCCGAATAGTTCCTATTGGTCGAATAGGTCCTGTTTTCAGCGTCCTCTTCTAAAATTTCTCGCCCCCTCCCGTTCCGCATTGGTTCTCTCAATTAATTGCGCAACCTCCGTGTTAAGTTTCCCTGAATCGTTGAGTAAGGGAAGTAATCGCTTATCCGGCAACAACACAGCCGAACGAAGTGGAACCGGGCGTTTTGGAGGGCCACTGATTACCTGGCAGGCAACGCCTCGTACTTCTTCCAACCACGAAGCAAAGTCATACGCATTGCCGATCGTCGCAGAAAGCAACAACAAGCGAATTCTGGGCGGTGTAAGGATGATCGCCTCTTCCCAAACATGTCCGCGATCTTCATCGGCAAGATAGTGCGCCTCATCAAGCACGACTAGATCAGAGGTCACTTCACTGCCGCCACGAAGTGAGTCGAAGAGTTGATTGCGGTAGATCTCGGTCGTCCCGACGATCAGTGGCGCGTCTGAATTCTCTTTTCTATCGCCCGTGAGAATGCCGACACGTTCAGCGCCAAACTCGTCGATGAATTCCTGGTACTTTGAATTCGTCAGCGCTTTTAGCGGTGTCGTGTACCAGGAGCGTTTGCCATTCTCGAGAAGCCGCCGGATCTCTTCGCGAGCGATCCACGTTTTTCCACTGCCGGTCGGTGCGGTAACCAGGACATCATCCAGTTCAAGTGCAGCGAGTGCTTCGAGCTGGAAGGGATCAGGTTTGAAAGGTAACGGCTCAGGTGTGCCAATGCCTTCCAGAAGTTTTTTCACATCACGAGTTTGAGCTGGCATTCGGCGCACGGGCTCATCACGCGCCGCTCGGTCAAACTTAAAGTCATGATTGCCCTTGCGTCCCTTGTTCTTGGTTTTCCGTCGATTTCCACGGTTACCTCGCATAAAGTCATTCTAACCACGGGGTCTTGGCCTGCGAAGTGCTAAGCCAGATGTGGAGAGTTACAATCTGCACAACGTGTTGCGCCATCGTGGCGTCTAAAACGCTGAAACCTAAGAAAAGCCTGACGCGTTTGACTATTGAATGCCAGAGCTGTTTTCAAATTTTGAGGTAAACAAGACCCCCAGATGGCCGATTTTGCTGCAACTGACGGGCGGCTCGATAGTGCTGCATCTCGCGCTGCTTTGGTTGGTTGTCTACGTCCCGGCGTTTCGCGATGCGTTGAATGTGGCCGCGTTGATCGCAAACACCCGCTTTATAGATAAAGCATACAACCGCACTGAGATCGGAGACGACGTAACACTGCTACAACTAAGCACCGAAAAGTTTCGTTACCCTGACGGTTACTTCGCCCTTGATAACCAACTGCCCGCAGAACAACTAGTCGCTGGTAATAGCGGCGCCGACCAGTTTGCACCCAAGATCATTTCACGTGCACAGCCGTCAAGGGACGTACAGGCTGAAGCAAGTCCAAGTCCTTCTGTCACGCCGACTCCTTCACCTTCGCCAAGCACGAGTGTTAGTACATCAGCGACAGCCGAAGCCGATCCGAGCAAAAAACTAACACCTGAAGAAGCCCAAACTAAATTAGAACAAACTGCAGCCGAGAATAATCTTGAACTGCCGGAGGAGGGTCAACTCAACAGACAGGCTCTGAAAGACTTTGCCAAGTACGCGGAGGATCAAAAGAACGCCGGTAAGCTCGATCTGGATAAACCATTTGAAGTGGTGATCGAAGCTGAGCTTGATAGCAACGCTAAACTGGTGAATCCTCGATTCACTAAGAAGACAGGCGATCCAAATTTAATTGACCTGTTTGGTCGAATGGTTAGCGCTCTAAATGACAGTGGGTTTCTTGTCTACCTCAAGCCAATTAGTAAAGACAATCCGAACGCGACGGTTAAGTTCACAATCAAGCAAGGTGAAAACGAGGTGTTGGCGTCGGTAGAATCTGAGACCTCGTCTTCTGACAGTGCGCGAGTGCTCGCCAAAGCCCTTAACGCAGCGCTCGTTTTTGGGGCAGGTTCGCGCGCGGGAAAAGACGAAGAAGTCTTGATGAGAAATACGAACGCGACACCGGACGGCAAAAAGATAGTGGTGAACTTTTCAATGCCACGCCAAAACCTTGTGGACATGATCAAGAAACAATTAGAACCAGGGTAAAGAATGTCCGATATGCTTTGTAGGCTTTTGAAAAAGTCCCCACGGTCCTGGGAGCGCAGGCGTCCTCGCCTGCCCGTGTCCCTTCTAACCAGCGACCATTGACCGAGTTGGTTGCGCTGGACGCGGGCAGGCGAGGACGCCTGCGCTCCCAGAACCGTGGGGCCTTTTTGCAAGAGCCTCTTTAGCTTGACCCCAACCAACCAGGCCTGTCAGTTTCTGACAATCTCTGATCATTGGGCCCGGTTGGCTGCGATACGACAAGACAGACGCATATCGGACATTAGGCGCGCTTGCCTGGCTTAAACACGGTCAACTAAAATTTCCAGTTCGTTAGTCAATTGTTTGGAGAACAGTATTAGATATGAGTTTCGATAAATTTTTAACGAAAATTTTTGGCAGCAACAATCAGCGTTTTCTGAAGACTATTCAACCAACCGTCGAAAAGATCAATTCTCTTGAGGCTTCTCTAAAGCAACTGTCAGACGACCAGTTGAAAGCTCGCACCGCTACGTTTAAGGAACGCGTCCAACAAGCAGTCGGCGATACAAAAGATAAAGAAGAGAGAAAGCAACGCGAGCGAGCGATTCTCGACGAGCTCCTGCCGGAAGCATTTGCCTCGGTGCGTGAAGCAAGTGTTCGCACAACCGGCATGCGCCACTTCGATGTCCAGATGATCGGCGGCATTGTTCTTCATCAAGGCAAGATTGCTGAGATGAGAACAGGTGAAGGAAAAACACTCGTTGCCACGTTGCCTTCCTATTTGAATGCACTGACCGGTCGCGGCGGTGTTCACGTCGTAACCGTCAACGATTATCTCGCATCACGCGACGCAGAGTGGATGGGACAAATCCATCGCTTCCTTGGTCTCGAAGTCGGTTGTATTCAAAACGACATGGACGACTTTGAACGCCAGGCTGCCTACGCTGCTGATATTACCTATGGAACTAACAACGAGTTTGGGTTCGACTACCTGCGCGATAACATGAAGTTTGACCTCGCGACCTGTGTTCAACGAGGCCATTACTTCGCCGTCGTTGACGAAGTCGATTCGATCCTGATCGACGAAGCGCGCACACCTCTCATTATTTCAGGCCCATCTGACGAAGCCACCGATAAGTACAAAAACGCGGACGCAATCATTCCGCACCTGAAGCGTGGCGAAGAAGATGCCGAAGGTAAGAAGACTGGCGATTACGTCGTTGATGAAAAGGCACACACCGCCGTCTTGACTGAAGATGGTGTCGATAAGGCCGAGCGCCTGCTTGGTGTTGGCAATTTGTACGATCCTTCCAACATGGAATTGCTGCACTGCGTCGAGCAGGCATTAAAGGCGCATACACTCTACAAACTGGACCACCAGTATGTTGTTCAAGACGGTGAGGTGATCATCGTTGACGACTTTACGGGTCGTCTCATGAAAGGCCGGCGTTGGTCGGATGGCCTGCACCAGGCAGTCGAAGCCAAGGAAGGCGTCGAGATTGAGAAAGAGAACCAGACACTCGCCACGATTACACTGCAAAACTACTTCCGCCTTTACGAAAAACTGTCAGGCATGACAGGTACCGCTGAAACCGAAGCTGCGGAGTTCAATTCAACGTACAAGCTGGACGTCATAGTTATTCCGACACACATGCCGATGATTCGCGAAGACGCGTCGGACGTGATCTATCGAACGTTGCCTGAGAAGTGGGATGCGGTCATTGAAGAAATCAAAGAGTGTTACGACAAAGGTCAGCCGGCTTTGGTTGGTACTGTGTCGGTAGAGAACTCCGAGTTAATTGCCAGACGATTAGTTAAAGAAGGAGTTCCGCATAACGTACTGAACGCAAAATATCACGAACGAGAAGCTGAGATCGTCGCCCAGGCTGGACGAAAAGGCTCGGTGACGATTGCCACTAACATGGCTGGTCGCGGCACTGACATTCTGTTAGGTGGAAACCCGGATTTCATGGCGCGGGAGTTTTTGAAAAAAGACGAGATCGATCCGGATGAAGTTACCGACAATGAATGGCAAATCGCTTTTGAAAGAGCAAAACGCATTGTCGAAGACGAACACAAACAGGTTGTAGGTCTCGGTGGGCTACACATCATTGGTACTGAACGTCACGAGTCGCGTCGAATTGATAACCAGCTGCGCGGGCGTGCCGGTCGCCAGGGTGACCCGGGTTCGTCGCGGTTCTTCCTTTCCCTCGAAGACGATTTGATGCGCATCTTCGCCGGCGACAAGGTGAAGGCTTTGATGCAACGTCTGGGCATGGAGAAGGGCGTGGCCATTGAATCGAAGATGGTCTCGAAGCGTATCGCCGCGGCACAGAAGTCAGTTGAAGGTCGTAACTTTGAAGCTCGTAAACACTTGCTCGAGTACGACGACGTGATGAACAAACAACGCGAGACCATTTATGGTCTTCGTCGTCAGTTGATGGAAGAGCCGGATCAGCGTGAATACTTAATGGGCGATCCGCCTTCGGCCGGCGTAGCCTACGACTTACTCTCAGACATAACCAAACAATACCTGAACCCCGAAGTTTCACCTGACGATTGGGATATCGAGAACTACAAAATCCAGATCAAGAGCATTTACGATTTCGACGCTGATACTGAAGGTGTCGACATTCCCAGCATGACTTCCCAGGAAGTGACCGACACGATTTGGGAGAAGCTCAAGGTCAAGTACGCGAAGAAAGAAGAGCAGATTGGCGCGGAAGCAATGCGTACTTATGAACGCATCATCATGCTCAACATCATTGATGCTCAGTGGAAAGATCACTTGTTGTCGCTGGACCACCTGAAACAGGGAATTGGCTTGGTAGGTTACGGACAGAAGGATCCTCTTGTTGAATACAAGAAACAGAGTTTTGATTTGTTTCAGGAAATGCTCGACCGGATAGACACGACCACAATTCGTTCACTCTTCAACCTGCAAATCGTGTCTGAAGAACCACCGGAAGCTGCTATGCGCGTTCGACGACCACCAAGGCGTCCGCCGCAATTAAACTATACCGGTCCAAATCAGGGGGCAGCTCCGGCCGGCGAAGAAGCGGGTAAGATCAAGACCGTGGTACGTGACCAGCCAAAAGTTGGGCGAAACGAACAGTGCCCCTGCGGTTCAGGAAAGAAATACAAAAAGTGTCATGGGATCAATGCCTAAGCTATCCATGACTTAGTTTTCATGAAAAGATGCTGGCGCTATTTGCCGGCATTTTTTTTTGCAGGTAATCACGGTTTAGGTTCGAATAGGTCGTCTGGGTCCTATCAGTCCCATAATTCTTCAGAGGTGATTCATTCCCTTGAGCACCGAAATAACCTCAACTAATCCAGTCGTCAAAGCGATCATTGAAGGATCCGCGCCTCAGCCCGCGCGAGTGGCCGCAGCTCGCGGTTTGTTGCCACTTCCACAAAACGATCTCCTCGAGTTGCTTGTCGCACTGGTTGACAGTGAAGATTCGGAAATTGCATCAGCAGCGAACGAAACGCTGGGAGCTGAAGATTCGGCTAATCTTCTGATCGCTGCGAAAGCAGACGATACCGCCCCCTCAGTTCTTACGTATTTGGCAACACAACTAGCCAAAGATCGCGACATCCACGAAGCGCTGATTCTCAATAACAAGACACCCGATCAGGCCCTCGCTTTGATGGCAGCAAAGACCTCCGATGGGTCACTGCTCGAACTACTCGCTGTAAACCAACAACGCCTGGTTCGTTCTCCTGAGATAATCGAGGCAATCCTCAACAACACTGCGCGCACATCGGAAGCTGAGCGACGTGCTCTTGAAACTCGCAGAGAGTTCTTCGAAAAAGAAAGAGGTGCGCGCCAAATAGCGGACGAGTTGAGGGCCCGTGGAAAGGATGCGGCAGCGGAGTTTTTTGAAAGTGCCGAGTTGACCACGCCACACGGTCCTCTCACTCTGGACGACGCTTGGATCATTGCTCAACACATCGAGGTCTCAGATGCGGATATCGACGACTCGTGGCTACCCGCAGAACGCTATGAGGAGCTCGCACCTGAAACGGTCGCAGAAGTTTCTGCGAACGTTCAGCGTGTAATCGAAAACGAACAATTGGAGGGTGGAGACGTTTCAACCGAACGAATCTCGCTAATCCGTCGCATCATGTTTATGACCACTCGGGATCGGATGAAACTTGCCATGAAAGGCGATCGGGAAGCCCGAAGTATACTGATCCGTGACTCAAATAAGGTTGTTTCGTCGGCGGTCATGAACAATCCAAGAATTACAGATCATGAAGTTGAGAACATTTCCGCGATGCGAACTGTCACCGATGAGGTACTACGGTTGATTGCTCTTAATCGAACCTGGGCCAGGTCCTATCCAATCATTCATAACCTGGCTCGAAATCCCCGCACACCAATACCCACGGCTATGAATATCTTGCCAAGGATTCGGACCAAAGACCTGCAACACCTCACACAGAACCGGAACGTATCCGAAGCGGTGCGACGCCAGGCACATCGACTCACTTCGACGAGATCAGGCGAATAGCCAGTGGTGTTTGAACCTCGGCCTTTGCTCCTTGGTTTTGGAACTTTGCCGTCATTTTCTCCTTGCTCATAGCGTGGAATCGCCAAAGCGAGATCAAAGAGCAAAGATCAACGTTCCAAAGCGAACGATCAAAAAGGCTTGGTGATTGGCCAAACCTGTTTACCATCTGTCACGAGAATTTTGCGAAATAGTTAATAATATTCTTGACACGTCACTAAACGTCCGTATAATTTCGCACAGACCAAGCCGGAATCACTGAATTAGAGCTTGGCAGCTCTTTTAAATACTTAATAACTGAGGTGCCAGTCGCCGCCAGTCGCGTGGATGTTAGTTTCCTGGCTTTATCTTCAACCCGCACACGCCTCTGCCCGAATCGTGAATCGCCTAAAAACGACGGTTCTGTCTTTCGCACTGCCACCCCGGAATTTTGCCCGAACCTGCCCTTAAAAGTTTGCCCCGTCGATCTATTGATCGACGGGGCTCCTCTCTTTCTGGCCGAATTTTTAGTGCTTAATTGCCTGCTCCATGTCCGCCGCGCCGACGAAATTCGCAGTGAGGAGTTCGTCAGCCTGGGGAACCGATTGACCACACATCCGGGCGAACAGTTGTTCGTATTGATCTACAACATGATTCCAATCGTAATAGCTTTTGACTCGCATCTGTGCTCGATTGCGGTAAGCGTGAACTAAAGATCCGTCGCGAAGTACTCGTTGCAGCTTCTCAGTCAAATCAAAGTCGTTACCGTACGGAATTCCCGCATCCCCCACGACTTCTAAATTCTCTGGGGTATCGAGCGTCAATACACAGTTTCCGTACCCCATTGCTTCCAGTAAAGCCGGATGGGTTCCTCCGACTTCCGTCGCATGGACATAGCAATATGCATTCTGTTGCAAAGCGCGGTAATCCTGACCGAAGACAAAACCCGTGAAGATGATTCGTTTGTCTCCCTTTGCCCGCAATTTCAAGTCATTGATGTATTGTTCAGCGTATGGCGCGTCTCCGACAATTAGCAGACGATATGCAGTACGCACTCGTTTGAATGCCTCAATCACGAGATGGGCATTGTTTTCCGGTTCCAGCCGGGACACATAAAGCACATACCGGTTCGGTTCAACTCGCCACTTTCGAACTGTCGAACGATCAGGTCGACGTTCGACTTCACTTCCATAAGCGATCATCGTTGATTGGGCGTTATGGCGAGCAAGATAATAATTCTGGATGACTTGAGCGTCAGTGACCATCTCATTCGGTAACAAAGTAGACAAGTATTCCGCGAGTCGATAATACCGCCGGCCCAGCCATCCCCACTTCTTTCGTTTATGCTCAAGTCCATCCACATTAATGGCTGTGGGAGTGCCGGTTAGCCGCAGGATAGGTGCGAACGGGGCGTTAGCAGCGTTGCATATCAAGGCCGCATCGAAACGCCTGGGCACTGCGTGCAGAGCGGACAAGAACGCATGTACCACAGTGTCAAAATATTTGTGTCTGATTGTCGGAAGGACCTGAAGGCGGACTCCGTGATACTCGAGTTGTCGAGGCGAAACGTAGTGTGCGCGACAGTAAACGGTTACCTGATGACCGCGAGCAACAAGGCGCGTCGCCAAGTGCTCTGCAAACGTCTCAAAGCCCCCGTAGCTTGCGGGTATACCCCGGGTTCCCAAAATAGCGATGCGCATCTGTTTGGTTTTGTGCCTGGCCGGATTGCGAGACCAGGTTCGGTTGTAAGTTTCAGTCTATTGAGTGTAACGCGACTACTAGTCTAATAATCACACTTTGTTTGACGCTTAACCTATAGCCAAGGACTGAATCATCCAACGCCGGTCCAGTCTCGATTGAACGCGGCCCATCGCTACCCACGTAAGGCTGGTAGCTGATGTTAATAATAGCGGGGGACTCCAATATGCCCGACCATCTTGGCATCGAACTACCTGAAGAGGCAAGTCGAACGACGATGAACCTGGGCCAACAGTCGCGATTACTGCGCGTCAAAACCAAGACAGAAACGTTTAGTCACTGTCTTTGACATAAGTATGTCGCACACGTTGCGCTTCCCTATCGAATAGGCTGGGCGCCGTTGATTCTTGAGGGAGAGTGCTGAAGAAATTGAGCGAATGCACTCGACATTCGCCCTCTTGAAATTACTTCGTCTTTCCGGCAGCGGAGGCCTGCGTCTCGTCCGACTGATGAGCGCGCGTATCGCGTTCACGAATGCGCGCAGCTTTCCCACGTAGTCCGCGAAGGTAATAGAGTTTTGCGCGTCGCACGCGCCCTTTCTTCACCAGATCGATGTGATCGATGATCGTCGCGTGAAGCGGAAAGATGCGCTCAACACCAACGCCAAAGCTCGTCTTCCTGACGGTGATTGTCTCGCGAGCACCACCGTGCTTTCTCGCAATGACAACACCCTCAAAAGCCTGGAGTCTTTCTTTCGTCTCAGACTCTTTGATTCTGACATGAACACGAACGGTATCGCCCGGCTGGAACCGAGGAAGGTTCTTTCGTAACTGTGTATCTTCAACTCTATCTAATCTATTCATTTCCTCACCTCTTATGTCGAGCGGCGATACTGTTAAACCGTGCTCGTTAGATCATGAATCTTTCAATAAATCCGGTCTATTACGACGCGTTTTCTTCAACGCTGCCTCTCTGCGCCAACGTTCAATCTCAGCGTGATTCCCGCTTAACAAAACGTCCGGCACCTTCATACCCTCAAACTCCGGCGGCCGAGTGTAATGCGGATAGTCCAGAATGCCTTCGGAGAACGAATCGAACACAGCCGAAGTATCACTGCCCAATGCGCCAGGTAACAGGCGCACAATCGAATCGACCACTACCACCGCAGCAGGTTCGCCGCCCGATAACACGTAGTCGCCGATCGAAATCTCATCGGTAACGAGTGCGTCAGCAACGCGTTCATCGACGCCTTCGTAACGACCACACAACAACACGATCTGTTTGGCCGACTCGAAGTCTTGCGCCAGAGTCTGCGTGAAGACGCGACCCTGCGGAGATAAAAGAATTACCCGCGTTTCTTCTGGAAACTCTTCACGTCGCGAGTATCCGGTCAGGGCCTCAACCGCAGCGAAGATCGGCTCGGGTTTCAAAACCATCCCATCGCCGCCGCCGAACGGACGATCATCAACAACGTGATGCTTATCACTCGTCCAATCGCGCAAATCATGCGCCTTGACTTCAACGAGGCCGACTGCCCGGGCACGCCTGAGGATGCCGTGATCGACAATCTCACGAAAGTAATCTGGAAAGATCGTGATGATATCGATTTGTAGCATTTGACTAATCCGGCAAAAGAAGCTCAAAGATCTAAGACAACTCTAGAAGACCCTCTGGAGGATCAATCACAATCTGCCTGGCCGGTATGTCAATGTCGGTGACTATTGACTCGGCCAAGGGAACCAATACCGTCGAGCCATTCTCGGTGGCAATTTCAAGTATCTCGGTTGCGCCCGTTTTCAATATGCTCTGAACTTTACCGATCTGTCTTCCACTGGTATCGCGGACCAGGCAGCCTTCAAGTTCAAAGTGGTAGTACTCGTTCTCGTTCAGCGGAACCCGATCAGCTTCGGGTATACAAAACTCGTAACCAATTAACTCTCGTGCTGCTTCAATGGAGTTAATGTCTGCGAGCTTCAGTATGATTCGGTCTTTCTGAAACCAGAACCCCTCAAGCTCAATCGAACTTCTTTGGCCCGTGGGTGATAAAGCGATTAGTCGATCTATCGCCTCGAAGCGTTCCGGAAAATCCGTCAAAAGCTCGGCAACGATTTCACCTTTCAAACCGCGTGTTCTTACAGCCCGTGCAATGCTGATCAGAGAATCAGAACTTTCGTCAACAGAACTCATTCAACGATTTCCACAACATAACGTCGGTTGTGCTTACCGCCTGCAATTCGAGTCAACGATCTCAGCGCCCGAATGGTTTTGCCCTGCTTGCCAATGATCTTCCCGACGTCGTTCGGACCCACGCGTACTTCGATCAATGTCGCGCCGTTGCGTTGTTCAACTTCGCGAACATCGACACTCTCGCCATCATCGACGAGTGCCTTCACAATCATCTCGACAACTTCACGCATCGTTCCACGTCATAACGACTGGCGGTCAGCCTGTCGCCTGTCGAAATTCACTGGCCTTCCACCGGAGCCGCAGCAGCCGCCTTAGCTGACGCCTTAATTAAACGGTTTACGGTGTCTGTTGGCTGTGCACCCTTTTCGATCCAGTAATTGATTCGACCAAGGTTCAGTTTGATCTCAGCAGGGTTCCTGGTCGGATTGTAAGTTCCGAGATTCTCCAGGTATGCACCATCGCGCTTCGACTGTTTCTCCTTAACAACAACGCGATATGACGGACTTTTCTTAGCGCCGGTGCGCATCAACTTAATTGCTAACAAGCAGGTTCCTCCTTCAAAACTATTACGCTTATCGTCTTCTCTTCTTTTTTTTCTTCTTCAGTTTTTTACGCGGCGGTCCTGATGGCAACGAGGGCAAATCACCTCCATCACCTCCAAAGCCGCTCATATCTGGAATACCGGTCATCTTTCTCATCATTCTGCCCTTGAGGCCACCGCCGCCGAACATGCCGGAACTTGAAAGCTGACGCATCATCTGTCTCATCTCAACATATTGTTTGATGAGTTGGTTGACATTAGCTACAGACGTTCCCGAGCCACGGGCAATGCGGCGGCGCCGGTTGGCATTCAAGATTCGATGATCATTCCGCTCCTGCCAGGTCATCGAGTCGATAATCGCCTCGGTGCGCTTTAGTTCCTGCTCCATCATCTTCGACTGTTCGTCATCGAGTTGTGGCATTCCGAAACCACCCAACAATTGGTCCGGAAGGAGCTTCATTATCTTTGAGAAAGAACCAAGTTTCTTTACTTGTCGTAACTGCGAACGAAAGTCGTCTAAAGTAAATTCGTTCTTCTGCAGTTTTTTGAGCTGTTCTTCCGCTTCTGATTGATCGACCTTTGCCTGGACTTCCTCAATCAGCGAAAGAACATCGCCCATGCCCAGTATTCGCTGGGCTACACGATCCGGATAAAACGGCTCGAGCGCGTCATAACGCTCACCGACACCGACAAATTTTACTGGCTGCCCGATAACCTGTTTGATCGAGAGAGCAGCTCCGCCGCGTGCGTCACCGTCCATCTTTGTCAGGATCACGCCGGTAATCCCCACGCGGCGATGGAATTCTTCAGCCGAACGAACAGCGTCCTGACCAGTCATCGCGTCCGCAACAAACAGGATCTCTACGGGATGAGTCTCGTTCTTTATCGTGACAAGTTCTTCCATCAACTCATCGTCGATATGCAAACGTCCGGCGGTATCGATCAGCAACGTATCGAAGCCGGTTTGCTGGGCATGCTTGTAAGCCTCTTGCACAAGCGTTAACGGGTCGTTCGTTTCCGGTAGTTCAAAGATCTGTTGGCCGGTCGTTCTGGCAATTACCTTCAACTGTTCCCGCGCCGCCGGCCGGTAAACGTCAACCGAAACTAACAGCGGCTTGCGCTCCTGATTCTGCGCAAGCCAACGCGCAATCTTTCCGGTGGAGGTCGTCTTACCAGAACCCTGAAGCCCAACAACCATTACGGTGTTAGGAATCTGTTTGGTGAACACAAGACGCGACGATTGGCCACCCAATAAGTCAACCAACTCGTCGTAGACAATCTTGACGACCTGCTCTGACGGTTTGAGCTCCTGCCAGACTTGCTGCCCTTCGGCTTTCTCCTTGACCGAGGCGATAAAGTCCTTCGCGACTTTATAGTTGACATCCGCCTCGAGCAGCGCCAGGCGAATCTCTCTTAGTGCAGCATCGACGTGTTCTTTTGTCAGAACACCTTCGCCGCGCAGATTCTTCAGTGTCCGCTTTAATTTGTCTGAAAGCGACTCAAACATAAGACCACAGGAGACCTTCCGCGCTGCGAACGGAAACGCAAAGGATAGCCAGCGACTCAGGGGGTGTCAAGGCGAGCAAGGCTCGTTGTCCGTTTTTCGTAAACCTATGACTATTAACGCAATTGCGTGAGGCGCAACAGGACTGGGAGGCCTAGATCGCCTTCAGCTTTACCCCGAAAATTCCGCAGGCGAGGCGACGTGCTGCCAGGAAAAGTACTGAAGGTCGTTGCAACATTTTTTTAGGTAAGCCACTCCCATGATTGATGGTACTCTAACAATGTTCGCTGAAGGATCCTGCGAAAATCGGTTGAGACCAAACAGGGTTACAACCCGGATAGTAGCTCGGTGCGAGGTCCGCCGTGATTCTTAGAGTGAGAACGACTTGAGCAATCTGCGCAAACGTCTGTTGTCCATCCCTGGGAACCTCGCATCTGTAAAACGCCATGAAGTTACACCCAAGTAAAGTAAAAGCTGTTATTCTTCGCCGCGCTTACTCGATTTTAAATTCCCCTCCTGTTCTCCTTTCCTGACTTGCCAAATCTTTGGATCGCGGCTTCCCGGTCCGGTGAAAAATTTCCCCACCAAACGTCAAAACTGAACTGTACGGACTCACCCTCATGTGCTAAATTTCTCACGAATTGCGGCGTTGTTCGACACTAAACATTCTCAGTAGCTCCGAGGCAGTCCCCTCCCACCTACTGACGCATCATGAAAACTCAGCCCAATTGAGCTTTTACTGGAACTAAATGGATAAACGTGTCGGTACGGGCCATTACGGCCACGACCAGAAGGCCCCTGATGAGCGAGGTGTGGTCGATCTCGCGGATGCCCGCGTGAGGCTGCGCTCGCGTGCGCGCCCCTCAAACGAGACGTTGACGGCCGAATTGGACGAGATCCGCTCGTTGCTGGATCAGGGTTTATCCATTGAAGCCAAAGATCGACTTGGACTGCTGATTTCCGCAGCGCGAAACCATCCAGCAGTTCTGGCATTGGCCCGCTGTGCACTTTCAACTGCACTTGAACAACAGGGACACTATCGCGATTCACTGGCTGCCGTTTCTATGTACGAGTCGCCTGAGTCGCGAACAAAGTTAGACGACCAGACTGTTAGCTATCTGCGCGTTCAACTTGGCCTTGGTTACAACTACAACGGCGATCATCCGAAGGCGATCGCGATGCTCAAGTCGACGCTTCGCGACTGTGCCGAGGCAGGTGCTGCGAATCTTGGTCACATTTACGCCGCTATTTCTCGCGTTTACCGGACAATCAGTGAATATCCAATCGCGCGCGATTACGCACAGCGCGCACTCGAAAGCTTCCGCCAAAGTGGTGACTGGCGCGGACTCGCCGAGTCGTACTTCGGTGTTGGTGTCGCGGATATTCAGGAGGGCCACTACGAAGATGGGCTCGAAAATTTATCGCAAGCTCTCAAGTTAATTGGCGATCGACCCGCTGCCTATGTCCTGGGACGCACGTACGCGAACATGGCGGGTGCCTGTTGGTTTTTAAAACGACCGCAGGAAGGTATCGACTATCTCAAGAAGGCAATCACCTATTACGAGCGCACTGACCACAAAACGAACGCGGCAGACGGCTATAACAATCTCGGTATTAACCTGATCCTGATCGGCCAGTGGGACCGGGCGCAGGAGGCGTTGGAACGAGCACTCAGCCTGGCAACTGAAGTCGACGAACGCGGCGCCAAAGTGCCGATGATTCTCGACTCGCTCGGTGAGCTCCACATGCTGCGCGGAGATCTGGATCCGGCGAAGGATTATTTAAGTCGGGCCGTAGCTTTAGCAACAGAGAACGGAAACAAGTGGTACGCAGGGCAGGCACTTCGAACCCTCGGTCGCTGTTATCTGGCGATAAGCGATCCCGAAAAGGCGTTGTCAAAAGCCCGAGAAGCATTGACGCTCGCTGAGACCATCGGCGATCGTCAGGCCATCTGCGAATCCCGTCTGATTGCTGCCGAAGCCCACCTGTTAACTCGTGAGCTCGATGAAAGTGCAAAGTTGCTCCAGCAGGTGAGTGCGGATACCACTGATTCCGCAACGGACCTTGGTTTTACTGGCGAAGCTCACCGGCTGTATGGAATGTTGGCGATGGCCCGGTCTGATGCTTCGTCTGCCGCTCAACATTTCGGCAGCAGCGTTTCAATCTTCGACATGCTTGGCGATCGGTATCGCTCGGCGCGCGCGCATCTTGAACTTGGACGTGCCTATGCTTCGTTGATGCCCGATCGCGCCGGCGAACACCTTTCACGTGCGCTCAACACTTTTCGTGAATTAGGCGCGCGGCTGGATCTATCTCGAGCAGAAGAAGAACTTCGCGATCTTTCCCGCACAACTCCTCAACGCTCGCAGGAACACTCTGCATTAACCCAACTACTTACGTTGAGACTCGCGGAGGCTGTTGCTTCGCGTGAGTTGTTGTTACGCGAACTCGCAGCAGTGATGCGACAAGAGACCGGTGCTGAGAAAGTTCTGATCTCCGAGCACGGTGAACGCAACGAACCGCGCGTAGTGGTAGCGATGGGCAGCAATCCACCGGAGAGTACAAAGATCGCTTCCGAGATCAATGATCTTCCCGATCAAGCTTCGCGTGAACGTTACTGCCGCAAACACGACGCGGAAATCGTTGTGCTCAAGTCTTCAAATGCGGCGCCGGCTTATTTGTACTTAGCGCCTCGTGAAAAGGCGACACTGCCAAAAGGAGTTTCACTCGAACCACTGCTGCGCGTTGTTGAGCTTGGCATGGACGTTTGCGCACTGCGCGCGGGTGCACATAAGAGTGGTAGTCACGAGCAGGCCGATGAACTGACCGGACCCAGTTTGATGCCTGGCTTCATTCACTCCAGCCCGGCGATGACCCAGCTCGTGGAGGAAGTTCACAAGATCCGTTCTTCCGATGTCACGGTGCTAGTCACGGGTGAATCGGGTACTGGTAAGGAATTGGTCGCGCGCGCGATCCATGCCATCTCTTCGCGCCGCGCAAAAGTGTTCGTCCCGTTCAACTGCACGGCTGTTCCGAAAGAACTGTCAGAAGGTTATCTCTTTGGTTATCGTCGCGGAGCATTCACAGGCGCGGTTTCAGACTCTCAAGGCGTAATTAGAACGGCTGCGGGTGGCACGCTGTTCCTGGATGAAATTGGGGATCTGCCACTCGATGTTCAACCAAAGCTGCTCCGGTTTCTTCAGGAGGGCGAGATTCAACCACTTGGCGAACAGCGTCCGAGCAAAGTGGATGTGCGCATTATTGCCGCGACAAACACCGATCTCGAAGACATGGTTGCGCAGGGACGTTTTCGAGAGGATCTCTATTACCGGTTGAATGTGATTCGATTGCGTGTGCCGCCGCTGCGCGAGCGACGTTCAGAAATACCAACGATCGTCAATTACTACATCAATCACTACTCGTCGAAGTTTGGACGTAAAGACATTCAGATCACTCCGCAGGCTGTCGATCTGCTCATGGTCAGCGACTGGCCAGGCAATGTGCGCCAACTCTGCAATGAGATTCAACGCACTGTTGCCCGAGCAGAAGACGGCACAGTGATTAGTCCTGAACAGCTTTCACCCGAGCTCAAACGAACTTCTTCTCCAACCACACCTTCGGCAGCATCAATTGCGTCGATGCCATCTCCGGGCTTACAAACGGCCGGGACACTTGCCGAGGCCTTGGCTGAAGTTGAACGACGAATGATCGCCGATGCCTTGCGCCGTCACAACGGGAACATCTCGCGTGCTGCACGTGAACTTGGCCTGACTCGTCGTGGCTTGTACCTCAAACTCGAACGCCACGACCTCAGCGCCAGCGCCTAGCCCCTGGAACTATCCACAGATTACGCAGATTACACCGATTAGAAAACGACTCTTCGGCAGTCTTAAATAGAATCTGCGTAATCTGTGACACAAACGAACAAGTTCCTGTTTTTTAGCAAGGTTTCCCTGGCGGCTCCGCCGCACTCCTTGCGGTCTTGGCGGCTCCGCCGCACTCCTTGCGGTCTTGGCGGCTCCGCCGCACTCCTTGCGGAAAGGCTCTGCCTTTCCGTACGCGGTTTTTAGAATTATGCGGCTATGCCGCTGAGGCAGAGCCTCAAACTATAACGGCTTAAGGGAAAGCCAGAGGCTTTCCGCAAGGAGTGCGGCGAAGCCGCGAACTCATTCGAGTGTTTGGTTGCGGCCTAAGCCGCGCTATGTAATCTGCGGATAAGGGTTTGATGCCAATTGTCAATTGCCGATTTTTAGAACGGTTCCCCAACGTCTAACGAGGCAAATCGGCAACTGGCAATTGGCAGCTCGCAAGGTCTCGACGTCTCTCAGCTATCTCGTTTGCGATGGCGCAGATCTTGTCGATGTCGAAAGGCTTCGCGATTACCCAGTTGGCGTTAGCGGCGTTCTTCTGTTCGACGCTGATCGCGTCAGCCCAACCGCTGATGATCGCCAGCGGCAAGTCTTTCGAGCGAGCTCTAATCTCGGTCACCAATTCCCAACCACTCATGTCAGGCATGCCGATGTCGGTGAAGACCGCATCTATCTTTCCCTGGTACTGGTCGAAAATTGAGAGTGCGATGTCTCCACTCTGAGCTGACAACACTTCACAACCTTCAGCCTCGAGAGCTTCTTTCAAAACGTCGCGCACGTGCGCTTCGTCATCCACCACCAGCACACGAACTTTGTTTTCTACTTGCGGCTCCGGTCTTGTCACGGTGCCATCGAAACTGCGAGCCGGTTCAGACGCGACTTTGGGCAAAGAGATTCTGAATGTCGTGCCGCGGCCTGGCTCACTCTCGACATCGATTGAGCCTTCATGCCGGCGAATGATACCGAACGAAACGGCGAGGCCCATGCCCGTGCCGGCCTTACCCTTGGTCGTGAAGAATGGATCGAAGAGCCGCTTCTTCACTTCCGGCGTCATACCAGTGCCGGTGTCGGCGATATTGATTACGACGCGGTCGCGACTCTCCTGAACAGAGACACGAATCTCGCCGCCGGAAGGCATGGCATCGACGCCGTTGTAAACCATGTTGACGAGCACTTCGCGCAGCTCGACAGGATCAGCTTTGACGTAGGCTTTGCAGTCGGCATGAAGAACGAAGCGAATAGGTGCGAACTCGGAGCGCGTCTCCCAACGTGGTCGCGACATCTCGCAAGCATCTTTGAGCAGGTCGGCAACTGAGACGACTTCAAACTCGCGGCTGGGACGCTGGCGTGCGAAGTCCTGGATGCGGCGGATGATTTGCGCGCCATCTTCCGCGCTCTTGATGATCATCTCGATGCCGGCTTCGAGTTTCGCCGGGTCGTGACTGTTTCTCAAGAGGAGCTGAGCTCGACCCAGGATTCCGGTGAGTGTGTTGTTGACGTTGTGGGCCACACCAAACGAGAGCTCGCCGAGTGCGGCCATTTTCTGCGCGTGAATTTCCTGCTCGCGTTGTGCTTCGTAATTCTTGTGCGCCTCGGCGATCATGTCGAGACACTTGCGCAGCCGTTCGCGTGTGGCAGCTTGTTGTGAATTGGCGAGAAGTTGATTGGCCTGCGCACCGATTTCTCGCCGTTCATCGTCGTGCAGCTGATCACACATCTCCTCGATCATGATTAGCAACGCCCGGCCAGCTGTTTCCGAGTCTTGACATCGCTCGGCCACACGTTGAGCTCGTTCAAAGCTCGGCTTCGCTTCGTGCTTTCTCCCCAACCGACAAAGAACAAGACCTTTAGTCGTTAAGGCTTCGGCTAAAAACGCGTCTTCACCGCTTACTTCTAAAGCCTCTATTGATAAATTGATTGAATGCTCCGCTAGTTCATACTTACCTGAAGACAGATGAAGTTGTGCGATTGTCTCGTCTACCTGTGCACGCCGTACATGATCATGCAGATCGTTAAAAAGCTTACGCGCCTGATCCAAGTGCTGCCTAGCTTCCTCGAACCTACCTAATGTTGAAAGAAGATGTCCTTGGTTGTTTTCAACGATTGCCCGATACCGATGATTACCTATCTTTGTGAAATGATTCAGCGCGGCATCATAGTGTGTTAGGGCGTCGTCCAAATATGCAGTTCGGTTCTGAGCGGCGCCTAGGTCTTTCAATGTATTGGCACATTCGAGGTGTAATCTGCCCTCAGGCCAATCCCCAGTTCCGTCAACTAAGAAACGGGCTTTCTTAAGTAAGGCCAATGCATCGTGCAACCGACCAGAAAATCTCTCGACCACTGCTAGCCTCAACAGGCCAACGCCTCGCAATTCGTGGTCTCCGTCCTCCAAATCTTCAAGAGCTGAGAGCAGTGTTGAACGAGCTAGATCAAAGACGCCTTGATGGTAGTAACAGGTCGCCAGTTCAATTCGGCCTTCAGCGGCTCTTCTTCTGAATCCAAGTTGCTCAAAAATAGCCACCGATCCATTCAAGAGTGCTTCTGCTGGCTTTCGCCCCCCCGTTGTCTGACTTGAGCTGGCCACCCAAGCGCTCAGGGTACCGGCGACTAATAGAAGTTCCGCCGACGCTAACCAGTCTAAGCCCCGATGCCGGGGCCATTCTCCGAGCCGCCACCAGGGTTCAAGAACTGCACACCCAGCCTCGTAGTCACCAACCTCCAACTTTTCTTTAGCGATCGCACAGCACGCCTGGACTTGCTCACTTAAGCTTCCGACGTAGGACGCGAATGCGTCTTGAAGATTTGTGTGAACGACCATTTTCACCATCTAGGCGGAAGGATATTTTAGCCAACAGAGCCCTGGATACTAAGTACACAGTGCTACACGCGTATACAAGATAGCCCTTAGGCCACTGCAACTCACCTTTATTGGGTAAATCGGCAAATACCTAGTTCCGTTCCATTGTAAAGAAAGGAAGTGTTTACTATGTTGCCATTCAGCGGAACAAGTGTTCATCTGTCTTTCAAAATCGGTTAAGTTGCGGTATTTCAGCAATTACGGTTTCTTCCACCGTCCAAGTAGGCCGTGGCACAGCCGTTGAAATACACCGAGCTGTCACAGCTTTGAAAGCGAGAATGAAGACGAAACTTCCCCAAGTCCCAAATCTTCACTCTCGCACACCTAGTAAACAGATAGTTCACCAGGAGATGATCATGAAACGCATTCAAATGCTTGTTGCCGCTACTGTCATTACTCTTTCGATTTCAACTGCTTCTTTTGCGGGTACCATCACAGGTTCGAGAACAACCAGTGCAGGTACCATCACCGGGTCAAGCGTTGGAACAATAACTGGCTCCAAGGCCGGCACTATCACCGGATCTCGAGCTGGCACTATCACTGGCTCAAGAGCCGGCACGATTACTGGTTCGCGTGCTTCCGGCGATGACCTTTACGGTATGGTCTTCACAAGAGTTATGATGCTCATGCTCAATCTAGCTTGGTAGCACAATGACTGAACGAGTCAGTCAGACTGCTGAAGTTCTCGGTCAGACATCGGTCAAGTTGCAACAAAAGCAGGGCCAAATACTCCCAATTACACACCGCTCGCAATGTCTATGCCGGATTCCAATAGGAGAATCGAAATGAAAGCAGTAAGGCAAGTAATAACTGTAGGGTCAAAGCCTCTCCGAGGTTTTATCCCGCCCAGTGAATAGGCTCATCAAAGTAGGCGGCTTAAGAGCCAATGTGATGTTGAAATGATTATTAGCATCAGTTGCTAACCACCGGCCTTTCGGTAGAAGGTAACAATGCTTCGCTCGTGACGGAGGAGATTTCATCGTTGCGCCGTTGGAGCGAAGTGAGTTTGACAGTTCCAACGGTTAGAGAACCCCGTCTATGACTGCACTGCGGTTGCCACTCTTCGCCGGATAGACGGTTGTTGCGAGTTGCTGAGTAACCGATGCACACGCTCGGCTGTATCATTGCGTTCTTCACTAGTTAGATGAGCCAACATTTCCTCAAGCATAATCAGAAGCGCACGACCCGATCCTTCTCGATCTCCACACCGCAAGGCCACGCCATGAGCCATTTCAAACAGGCGTTTCGCTTCACTATAACGTTCCAGTTTGACATATACCGATGCCTTGGTTGTTAAGGCTTCCGCAAGCAATGCATCTTCGTCACCGCCTTCTAACGTGGCGACGGATCTGCCTGCGGCCTCGTCTGCGAGCGTGAACCTCCCCTCTGCCAAGTGCAGTCTCGCTGTTGTGTCATCGACTTGAGCCCGTCGCACCTGATCACCTAGCTGATCAAATAAGGACCAAGCGTTATGGAGGTGTGAGACGGCACCGTCCAGTTCATGCGCACAAACCTTTAAGAATGCAAGGTTGTTTTCAGCAATGGCCATCAGTCTCAGATTGCCGATGGCTTCAAACTCATAGAGTGCTAGGAGGTGCTGAGTTAATGAGCGGTCAAACAAGGAGTGATCACCCTCAGCAATCGCCAGATCCTTGTATGTCGAACCCAGCTCTAGATGATGGCGACCGGTCGCCCAAGGACCAGAGGCCTCCACGAAATATTGAGCCTCATCGAGTCTTTTTAACGCATCATGCGATCGTCCAGAATGACGTTCAAGACAAGCCAATCTAATCAAAACTAAACTCCGAAGTTCGATCTCTTCGGCCTGCAGATTCTCTAAGACGCTTAGTAATACTGATCGCGCGAGGTCAAAATTTCCTTGGCGGTAATAACACATTGCCAGTCCAATTCGGGCTTCGGCGGATCGGCCGGCAGAGCCCAACTGTTCAAAGAACGCTACCGCACCACTTAACAGCATTTCACCACTCTTTTGGCCCATGGGAATTTGTTTGGCACTAGCTACAAACCCGGCCAATTCTCCTGCAGTAAACAGTAGGTCCGCGCATGACTCGGAAGGTAATCCCGCTAACTTAGGTAGGTCTCCTAGCGACCACCACCTGCTGAGAACAAGACAAGCTGCCTCATAGTTTCCAGAATCGATCTGCTCACGCGCGATCGTACAAAAGACTTGGACGTCCTCAGCCGCAGTTAGATTGATTGATGGAATTCGCGCCGTGAGATCCTTTCTATCGGAACCCAACAGGCTGGTTACCGCTTGCGGCATCGATGCCTGCCATAACCTTCGCGAAATCAGATACGCCGCATGCCACTGGTGCGCAGTGGGATAGTTCTTTTTTAACTCACTAGCTCTTCTTGACTCGCGTTCAGCCCCTTTCCAATCCCATTCGTGACGCAAATCAACCTTACGAACCCAGCTATCCGCCTGCAAATGTTGCGAGGCTTGCAGATTCTGCTCACTAACATTCGACGCCTCTTCGTCCAAATTCAACTGACCGCAAGCGCGAATATAATGCTCGGGTGGGAGATAGTTGGTCGCCAGTCGCAAGTAACAGTCAACGATTCCCGAGTAGGCGAGTGCGTAGTTTGGATCCAGCTCGATGGCTGCCCGAAAGTGTTCGATCGCCTGCTCAATCTCAGTTCGCGTATAGCGGCTCCAGTGAAACCGTGCTTCCATGTACGCTTGATACGCTTCCGAATTCTCTGTGTACCGCGTCGTGATTCGTTTCTCTTCTTCGCCAGTTAACTTGAGCCGCAGGGCCGCCGAGATCTGCCGCGCTATTTCATCCTGGATCTCGAGGATGTCTTTCAATTCACAATCAAAGCTGTCGCCCCACAACATGAATCCATTCCCATCCACCAATTCCGCACTTATGGTCATGCCACTCGGTCGCGAGATGATTTTGCCAACGAGCATTGCATCCAATTTCATCTCAAATGCGATTTTCTTTGCCTCAATCGCAGTACCTTTGTAACGAAACATAAAACTGCGCGACATCACCCGCAGCTTGGAAATCCGCGACAGGTTATTGATGATGTTCTCGCTGATTCCTTCAGCCAGGTATTCAAATCCGTCACTCCCCGTGGCATTCACAAACGGCAGTACTCCGAGCTTTGGCGGTGGACCAACCTGTCCATCACCAGCCTCGACATCCTCATTCGTCCGAGAAAAGTGCGATCCTGTTTCGCTCTTCCTTACTTCAGCAACGAAACGGTAACCTCGGCGTGGCACGGTCTCTATGTACCGGGCGCTGACGCGGTCGTCACCCAATACTCTCCGTAACGTGTGAATGTTTTGCGTAAGGTTCGAGTCTTCCACAAATGAGTCGGGCCAGACCTCTTTCATCAGGTCTTCTTTGCCCACGAGGTTACCCGCATTGTGCAAGAGAAACAGCAGCACCTCGGCAGCTTTATCGCCCAGCGAGATCACCTCTCCCGCTTTAGTCAGAACTCGCAATGAGACATCAAATCGGAAAAGACCGAAATCGTAGGAGAGGCTTTTGTTATGAGGCATAAGAGTATTCCTGAGAACGGGCTTACGTCAGCCACGCGCAGGTGAACCCGCTTCATCGTTCTCGATTTTCACAAGTACTACTTCCATTCGACTCCGAATCGCACCGGGCGATGTTTGAGACATCAATCTTCGAAGGCGCCGTCCTAATTCAGTGGCTTCGTCCCGACTCAATCTGGATCCCATTTCTTCATACATTGTCATTAAGCCGCGACGGGTACCTTCACAATCACCGGTCCGTTCGGCCACTCGGTTTGCACCTTCAAAGCATGCCCGCGCTTCAGTAAATCGTTGCTGGCGAGACGCAACTACTCCCTTGGTTATTAATGCTTCAGCGAGCAACGCTCCGCCATCGGTCCTTTCAAATGTCTCAACCGCCTCGGTGATTGCGTTTTGGGCCTCGGGAATTTTATTGACCGCGAGATAAAATTGAGTGAGCGTTTCTTGGACTTGTGCGGCTCGGACGTGATCGGCGAAACTCGAAAAGAGGTTTAGCGCATTGGTTAAATGGACTTCGCATTCAGCAAATCGCGCTAGATGGAGCAGAAGGTACCCGAGGTTGTTTTCCACGGCTGCCATGTGTCGATGATTTCCGATCGCTTCACACTCATTGAGTGCGTGTCGAAAGTGGCGCGCGGCTTGATAATATGACTCCTCTTTACCATCTGAAATCGCCAACTCCTTCAACGTGATTGCCAGCTCGTGGTGGTATCGGCCGGTGATCAGTTGGCCGCTCGTTCCTAAGGTGGCTGCTTCCTGTAACCTGCTCAGAGACTCTGCAAGACGACCCGAATCGCGCTCAACCGCACCAAATAGAATAAGACAGAGGCTTTTAAGCTCGGCTTCGTCTTCAGGTAAATCTGACAAGGCTAGTTTGAGAGCTTCCCGCGCTTCGTCAAAAAAACCCTGCCTGAAATAACATCGCGCTAACTCAATGCGCGTTTCAGCCGCGCGAACTCTACTGTTTAGTTGTTCAAGGATCGCAATCGCTCCATTGAGAAACGATTCAGCTCTCTTTTGACCTCTGCTAATCTGCCCTGTGCTCGAAACATATCCAATCAATGTTCCTAAGGTAAAGAGAAGATCAGCCGCAGTATGTGAATTCAATTTGTCTAATCTAGGCCAGCCGAAACCTGGCAACCAGGACCCTATTATTAACTTTGCTCCTTCGTAGTTTCCGACGGCAATTTGCTCGCGGGCAATTGTGCAAAACACTTGTACTTGCTCACTTGGTGTCAATGTACCGGCAATCAAGGTGGCCGGCCTTCTTTGCTCGGTATCAATCGTAGATACCGTCCGCCGTTCGGGCCGATTCGAGACCGCCCACTGTTGAGCTCGCAAGTGCGCTACTTTCCATTGATGAGCCGCGGGATAATCAGTCATTAGCTCGTTCGCCCTCCTGATCTCACGCTCTGCTCCCTTCCAATCCCATTCGTGCCTCAGCCTCAGCTTTGAATCAGAACTTTGCGGCTCTATTCCCGACCACCAATCACCGTTTGCGATTTCGCGATGCTCGAGTTCCCCGAAATGTCTCAAATAATTCTCGGGTGGGAGATAGTTGGTCGCCAGTCGCAAGTAACAGTCAACGATTCCCGAGTAGGCGAGTGCGTAGTTTGGATCCAGCTCGATGGCTGCCCGAAAGTGTTCGATCGCCTGCTCAATCTCAGTTCGCGTATAGCGGCTCCAGTGAAACCGTGCTTCCATGTACGCTTGATACGCTTCCGAATTCTCTGTGTACCGCGTCGTGATTCGTTTCTCTTCTTCGCCAGTTAACTTGAGCCGCAGGGCCGCCGAGATCTGCCGCGCTATTTCATCCTGGATCTCGAGGATGTCTTTCAATTCACAATCAAAGCTGTCGCCCCACAACATGAATCCATTCCCATCCACCAATTCCGCACTTATGGTCATGCCACTCGGTCGCGAGATGATTTTGCCAACGAGCATTGCATCCAATTTCATCTCAAATGCGATTTTCTTTGCCTCAATCGCAGTACCTTTGTAACGAAACATAAAACTGCGCGACATCACCCGCAGCTTGGAAATCCGCGACAGGTTATTGATGATGTTCTCGCTGATTCCTTCAGCCAGGTATTCAAATCCGTCACTCCCCGTGGCATTCACAAACGGCAGTACTCCGAGCTTTGGCGGTGGACTGTCCTGTCCATCACCAGCCTCGGCACTCTCATTCGTCCGGGAAAAGTGCGATCCTGTTTCGCTTTGCCTTACTTCAGCAACGAAACGGTAACCTCGGCGTGGCACGGTCTCTATGTACCGGGCGCTGACGCGGTCGTCACCCAACACTCTCCGCAAAGTATGAATGTTTTGCGTAAGGTTCGACTCTTCCACAAAAGAGTTGGGCCACACTTCTTTCATCAGGTCTTCTTTGCCCACGAGGTTACCCGCATTGTGCAAGAGAAACAGCAGCACCTCGGCAGCTTTATCACCCAGCGAGATCACCTCTCCCGCTTTAGTCAGAACTCGCAATGAGACATCAAATCGGAAAAGACCGAAATCGTAGGAGAGGTTCTTGCTATGAGGCATAAGAGTATTCCTGAGAACGGGCTAATAAAACTTTGAGAATGTTCTAAGGACTTCTAATTAGTGCGTGAGTATATTGCGCCCGTCGTCAAAGCGCCGCTGCTGTTAACAGGCTCGTTGGATTCTAATTGGCAAGTCTGATGATGGCAAGAAAATCGAGAGACCTCGAAAGGGCGTTTTATCCGAGCCAGCTGAGAGAGGGGGCAATGTCAGCTGGAGGGGCAGGTGGAACCCCGATTCGGATTAGGGTACCTCACCCCGGCGGCCGCACGCCTTGCGCCTCACGGTGACTTCGCCCAGGTAAGGGCCTTGAGGCGCAGGGACTGCGAAAGCCCAGCGCGAATACCTCCCATATTCGGTGAAGTTTTTTCAAGCATTGGGTGCCGATATGTTTTAGCTTGTCGTGGGGTTTGGGTAACTCCTGGTGAGGCCTGTGACGCTGTTTACGTGAGGACAGCAGCCCGGATCCCACGGCAAGCTAAGATATATCGAGCTCACTATTGATGCGATCCAGAATGTGCTGGTTTCTCGTTGGATGACCTGTGGAAACGCCCGCTCAATCCGAACCCTCGCGACGCTAAAGATGTTCATTTCTATAACTCTCTAACTTGCCGGATCTGTTTCGCATTAAAGGCAGGCGCTAACTGCTGGAACAATCGGAGTCTCGACGTGTCTAAAGTTTCAGCTTCAGCGAGACACCAATGACGTTCACTCTTTCAAATGCGTATGACCTCATTATCGTCTTCGTTGGCGTGCTCTTGCTGTTTCGACGGGTGGCGCAAATCGAGCGTTACCATACACTGCGAGTGGTGTTGATTACTGCGGCACTCAGTGCCGGTATGATCTGTTTCTTTTTGTTGTATGGCTTCACGCTGGGGAATGGGCCGCCACCGACGCTGGATTCCTGTGAACCGCACCAGTTCTGCGTGACGGAGTGAATGATCGATTGGGTGGATTTGAGAGGGCCTGGTTGGGTCAGTCACGACAAACTAAAGGAAGCTCTGATTAAGTACGACAGGCTGTTAGCCTGTCGGTGATCTTCGGCCACAATCGTGAAGGTAAACCACGACAGGCTAACAGCCTATCGTACTTAATCAGAGCTTCCTTTAAAGTTTATCGGACACCGTTATTTCATATCCGTCTTCACGTCCGTAATCAACACGGCATCGCGCAACAGGGTCCCGCGGGAGCAGGCCAGTATCTTCCCGTCATTCGAATACGCGAATCCCGTTATCAAGCCATCCTTGAAGTCCGTGATCTGCTTCGCTGGGCCACCCGACAACGACTGGCTCCACAGGTTACTTACGTTGTTTGCGTTCACCGTGTAAATCACAGACTTCCCATCGAGTGACCATTGCGCGAGTGTCGGCACGGTGCCATTTGCTGGAATCTCAAACGACTTCTCTTCACCGGGGCCCTCAAAAGGAATGACTCCGATCCGGTTCGGAGGCGCGTACGGATCGGGCGAGTCTGCGTACGTAAACATGATCAACTTGCCGTCCGGCGACACTCTTCCGCCCGCGGCTCGCTTGTCCGTAATCAACTGCGGCGTCCCACCCTCGATTGGGACCTTGAAAATCTGCGGCTGTGAACCTGCACCTGACGTGAAGATGACCCACTTGCCGTCAGGTGAAATTGTCGGCAGAGCATCGGCTGGCCCATTAGTCAATTTCACCTGGTTGCTGCCGTCCACATTCATGCGCCAGGTCGTCTTCACTCCATCTCGCAGCGATGAGTAAACAATGTACCGGCCATCCGGCGACACAACTGGCGCCGTATTCTGAGCGCCATTTGCCGTCAGCTGTTTTCGGTTCTCACCGTTTTGGTCCATGAACCAGATATCAGGCACGCCGCTGTCTTCAGTTGAGGTCACAGCTATATGACCATCAGGAGTCCAGGCAACACTATTGCCGCCCGTTCCATAGAAGCCAACGTTCCCGGTACCTAAGCGCACAGCTTTAGTCGCATCACCGCCCGGCACAACATACAAATTGACAAGGCCCTGGGCCTGAACTGTGGTGAACTTCCGGCTATCCGCGGTCAATCCAATCGCACGATATGGATTCAAATCGTTGGTGACCCGACGCGCCTTTCCATCCGGATAACCGATGTACCACACCTGTGATTCACGTGGACTGTCGCCGCCAACCAACAACAGTCCGCTCATATCACTCAGCCATTGCGTCCTCGCTGCGAATTGCCAACGATAGGAAGACAACTCTCGCTCGCTTCCATCATCTATCGAGTAACCCATAAGCCTGGACCAGCCACCGACAGTGGCTACAGTTGCTGCAACCATTTTCCCATCGGGCGACCAGGATGGACCCGTAAAGAAGAGCGGAGAAAACTTTTCCGGCAGCTTCTTAAGCGCCAGATCGTGTTGCTCGCTGCCATCGATATTGGCAATCACCAGCGAACTATCTCCCTGATTCGGATAGTTGCTGCGAATGAGCACGAAGCGTTTACCGTCGGGTGAAAAACTTACCGGTCCATCGATCTTCTCCAACACCTTCACCGGCGTACCACCCAACACTGGAATACGATAGAGCTTACCCGCGTCCAGGGCCTGCTTGACTGCATAGAAAAGCTCGGTGCCGTCAGGCGAAAACGTCAAGCCGAAAAACCCGACTGGAGCAGGTGGCACAATCAGTTTGTCGTTGGCGGCATTGACCTGGCGAATGTACAGACTCTGTGTGCCTCGCGTGCTCAGGGCGTAAACCACGTACTTCCCATCAGGAGAGATGGTGGCGTCGATGGCATTACCCGAGTTGGTAATCCGCGAGATACGAACGTCCCAGAAACGTTCAACAGGCTGCGCGCGATTCACGTACTTGTAAATTCCGAAAGACGCACCGCCAATAATCAACACCAGCGCGAGCAATGCGATTGCAGTTCCGAACTTGTGTCGCTTGATCTCAATACTGAGTGATTCAGTTATCGATGTGATTGCACTGCGCGGTTCGGTTGTTTGTGCGACCGGCAAAACATTCGTGGCGCCTGAATCTACGAAGTCAGGCACAGTAGAACGTTCAAGCTTCTCCTGAAACTCCAGCTCCTGTTTTAATGACTTGAGATCCAGCCAAAGATCCTTGACGACCTGATACCGCTCTTCGCGATCCTTCCGTAGCGTCTTCGCAACGATGCGGTTTAGTTCGGGCGGTATCCCGGGTTTGATCTGTGAAAGCGATGGTGGCTCGGTTTTCAGAATCGACGCCAGCGTGTCGCTGGGGGTCTCGCCATGAAACGGTTTCTGGAGCGTGATCATTTCATACATCATCGCCCCGAGACTGAAGATGTCTGACCTTCCATCGACAGCAAGACCGCGCGCTTGTTCCGGCGACATGTAACCTGCAGTGCCGATCACAATACCCGATCCGGTACGCACCTGGATGGTCGGCGCTTCGGCCGAAACTGCAGGCGAAGCTTGTTCGCTCAACTTCGCCAGACCGAAGTCCAACACTTTCACGTAGCCATCAGGACGCAACATCACGTTCTCAGGCTTGATGTCCCGATGAACTATGCCGGCCTTGTGTGCCGCCGACAGTGCGTCCGCAATTTGAATGGCGATGTTGAGTGCTTCGTAGAGCGACAACCGTGAACGCGACAAACGCTGACGCAGTGTCTCACCTTCAACAAACTCTGTCGCGATTAGATGTGAACCTTCGAATTCCTGAATCTCGTAGATCGTGATGATGTTTGGATGATTCAGAGCCGAGGCAGCACGCGCTTCCTGTTCGAAGCGCCGCAGACGATCGATATCAGTAGTAAAGGAAACTGGAAGGAGTTTTAGCGCAACCTTGCGACCGAGTCGCTGATCCTGAGCCAGATAAACTTCGCCCATTCCTCCGCGACTAATAAAGGACAGCACCTGGTATGTGCCGATATTCTGGCCCGGCTTCAATTCGCGTTTTTCTTCACCCAACCACGACGCCGCCTGATAGGCAGGCTGATCGATGAATTCGCCACTCTTATCGTTCGCCGCAATCAAAGACTCAACCTCACTTCGTAATTCGCCGTCGTTCGCGCACCTCTCTTGCAGGAAAGAGGTTCTCTCCTGTGGCGGATACTTGATCGCCAAAGCAAACACTTCTTTAACCTGTTGCCAGCGTTCGGGAGTCATCGGCGATTTGTTCTATTTAAGCTCCAACTTCCATGTATTGCCCGTGATCTCTGTGTATTCAGGGCTCTAGTAATAACGCGTAACTCGCAAGACAGGTCCCTCATTTGGAGTGCGGCGGCCTGCCCGCCGCTTTGTTATATCGGGTTTAAGGTTATAGCAGGCTTGGAAAAAGTCCGCCGTAACAAAGCGACGGCAGGCCGTCGCACTCCAAAGAACTTCAAAGTTACTCCAACTGCCTGCGCAACCACGCGCGCGCCATCTTCCAGTCTCGCTCTACTGTTGCATGTCCAACTCCCAGCACTTCCGCTGTCTCCTCTATTGAAAGGCCGCCAAAAAATTTCAACTCCACAATCCTGCTCTGCTGCTGATCCATCTTCGCCAATTCATCCAAAGCTTCATTTAACGCCAGCAGATCGATTCCAGAGTCCTTCAGAACCTTCTCCGCACTGGTTATCGACAGGCGCTGTTGTTCAGAGCCACCGCGTTTCGCCGCCTGCCGTTGTCGCGCATGGTCTACCAGAATTCTTCGCATTAGCTGCGCAGATATTCCAAAGAATTGCGCACGATTCTGCCATTTGGCATTTCGCTGATCCACCAGTCTCAAATATGCCTCATTTACTAATGCGGTTGGCTGCAAAGTGTGGCCTTGCCGCTCACGACGTAGATAGTTGCCGGCCAGTCGGCGCAGTTCGTTGTAAACCAGCGGCATCAAGCGCTCCAGCGCCGCCTGATCCCCTTTGCTCCAATCTATTAGTAACTGAGTTACGCCTTCGGGCGTCGACATTATCAGTGCTCCGGTAGTTCGGATCCGCAGGAAAGAGCCTGAATTCTACAACAAATATGCTCAGTTCCAGGCGGCGAATCCGAACGGGGGTAGTGTTCTAATCTGAGTACGACAGGCTGTTAGCCTGTCGGGTGTCCGTTGATTACACCTATTTCTAGACGTAGCAACGACAGGCTAACAGCCTGTCGTACGACTGAGGGAATTGGGCGAGGACTCTCGCGTTAGTAAGTGAGAGGCAAAACGCGATTGAAGACCAAACACAAGTTCTGCTGCTCCCCGAAATCAAAAGGTCTTGAACGTCGAAAAAATAGCCTCGATAGGAAAGAGGTCAAATTATGAAAAAGCACATCTACATCGCATCTCTGGTTTTGGTCGTGCTCGTTGCTATAAGTGCCCAGGCACAATCAAGAAGTAATCAACAACTGCGGTTCCACGTTCCCTTCGCATTCAACGCCGGCAACAAGGTGCTGCCAGCCGGTGATTACCGGGTCACGATTGTCAATCCGTCATCTGATCACAGCGTGCTACGCATCACGAGTTCAGATGGGAAGTCATCGATGATCCAAACAACTGATGTTGAAGGTTGGGCCTCGTCGAAAGCAAAACTATCGTTTCGGCACTACGGCGACCGTTACTTTCTTGCTCAAGTTTGGATGGCTGGTGAAGCGACGGGATTAGTAGCGCCAACAGCGAAAAGCGAAAAGACGCTTCGTCAACAGCTCGGAATATCAAACAAGAATTTTGGGATGGTAGCGATCAACGGTTTCTAGTAAGTCGCGCGGATACGTCAGCCGGCAGAAGTTGGGGAACTCCTTGCGGGCTGATAACCAGGAGCAGGTGGCACGTTCAGGAACAGAAGGATTTCAGATTTAAGATTTCGGATTTCAGATTGTATTTTGGTGCTTTGTCCCTGGTGCTTTGACCTTCGTGCTTGTTCGTTTAGTGAATATTGTTCACCGCGCCAATCACGAAATAGCACTAAGACAATCTGCAATCTAAAATCTTAAATCTGAAATCCTTCTGCTCCTGCTCCTGCCACCTGCTCCTGTCGTTGATTCATCTTCCTTATTTCGCCTCGCTGTCATAGACTCGCCCTCACCCGTATGCCCCCCATCCGCACCGAAGCGATCGCAGGGATCACTACATTCTTCACGATGTCGTACATCGTGGTCGTGAATCCAGCCATCCTTTCCACACCAGGTACCGGCATGGCTTTCAGCGGTGTACTAACCGCGACGGTCCTCGTCTGCATCGTGATGACATTGCTAATGGGTGCGTATGCCAAACTTCCCTTCGCCGTTGCACCCGGCATGGGCCTGAATGCATTTTTCACTTTCACGATCATCCTGACTCAGAAAGTCTGGTGGCAGACCGCACTCGGCATCATTTTCTGGGCCGGCGTTTTGTTTCTGCTCATCTCGGTCACGCCGATTCGCGAAACCATTGCTAAAGCCATACCCAGTGAACTGCGCATTGGAACAGCTGCAGGGATAGGTATTTTCCTTACGTTCATTGGTCTAAAGAACGCCGGCTTCATCACCGGCGATCCAGTGACACTCGTGAAACTGAACGTGCTTGGAAGAGAAGCGCAACTCGCGATTCTCGGGCTTGTGGTGATTCTGGTTCTTATTATTCGACGCAGCATTCTGGCTTACCTCGCGGGTATTTTTGTTGTGACCTTGCTTGCCTGGTTTCGCGGAATGTTGCAACCACCCGAGCATCTATTTAGTGCGCCCGACTTTCACACTGTCTTTCTGAAACTCGATATCTTCGGTGCATTAAAGCTTTCACTCCTGCCGGCGATCATCGCCATTCTCTTCACTGACTTGTTTGACTCCATCTCAACCTTCATTGGTGTTGCGCACGCTGCAGACCTCCTGGACGAACAACGCAATCCCAGGAACTTGCGACAAGGTTTGATTGTGGATTCTCTGGCAACGCTCGGCGCAGGATTGGCAGGCACATCATCGGGTACGGCTTATATCGAAAGCATTGCCGGCATAGACGTTGGCGGACGAACCGGGCTGACGTCAGTCTTCACGGCTCTCTGCTTCCTGCCATGTTTATTTGTCGCTCCAATCGCGGGAATGGTTCCACTCTATGCAACCGCGCCTGTTTTGATTCTAGTGGGCGCATCGATGTTTAGAAGTGTGCGCGAGATCACTTTTTCAAAAATCGAAGAAGGCTTACCGGCTTTTTTGACTATAATCCTGATCCCCCTAACGTTTTCGATTACCCAGGGAATTCTCTGGGGATTCATTTCCCACGTTGGCCTTTATCTGCTCGTCGGACGTCGTCGCGATATTCATCCCGTGATGTATGCGTTAGCCTTGATCTCGATCGGACTGCTGTTGTTGGAACATGTACGATTCTAGTGAACTCCTCCTGGGCGGTAGCCCGACTGTCAAGGAGGGCTTAACATCGCTGCTAGGATCAATATAGGTGAACCCTCCTTGACAGTCGGGCTACTGCCCCGGACACGTATTATGAACACAGAGGCGCACTTGGAGGCCGTCAGTACCACCTCGCGGTAGCGGGTGGGTACGCAGTCTGCCTTGATCATCCAAATCTTGTTACTGCGTACCCACCCGCTACCGCGAGGTGGCACTGACTACATCCAAGAAGTAGGGAAATATCATGCTGCACCGTTTTACCTTCATCTGGCTCTTTACGATTCTCGTCCTCGCCTCATCAACACACGCGCAGTCGCCATCACCCACTCCCTCTCCCAACGATCGTGGGCTCGGTGTTCAAAGCTCATCCGCAGCGGCTGGAGCCCAAGGAGGTCAACAAGCTAAGGAAGCCAAACCAGAACTCGTCCTGCAAACCGGCTACAGTGATCTCTATGGGGCAACACGTTTGGTATTCAGTCCTGACGGACGCTTGCTTGCAACAACATCATTCCGTGCCGGCGCAATAAAGTTGTGGGAGACTGCAACCAGCCGCAAATTGCGCGAAATCGCAACCGGCAATGGCGCCGCAAACAATCTCGCGCCGCCCATAGCTTTTAGTCGCGACAACCGCTTTATCGCCGCCGCGGGAGGCGACAACTCAACCCGGGTTTGGGATGTTTCCAGCGGACGCGAAGTCCAGACGTTGGTGGGTCCACAGGGTTCTGCCGCTGCTTCGTTTGGTGTTTTCTTCATCGCCTTCACCCCTGACAATCATGTCGTCACGGTTGGCGATGCTGTTCGAGTCTGGGACCTTTCGACTGGGAAAGAATTACGGACGATCGAAGGCTCTGCTTTTTCAGTTGCGGGCTTCAATGGTTCTGAAGGGGCCATGGTGTTAACACCTGATGGCAGTCAGCTAACCTTGAGCTCAGCGGAAGCGATACGTTCCGTCGATCTTTCGACGGGTAAAGAAGTTCGCAATGTGAAACTGCCGGACGACCAGGTTGATTCACTTCAACTTGGTTTCAACTCGAACGGAAACCTGTTAGCAGCGGGAATCGTCAACAAACACCTCAAGCTCTGGAACCTGACTACCAAGAGTTCAAGAGATCTCACTCCAACTCTCAAAGAATTCAGTCAGGTCAAATTCAGTCGCGATGGCCAGTTGTTGTTGCTTACTGAAAACTACACCGTACGAATGTGGAGTACAGAAACGGCCAACGAACTGACTCAGTTGAAAGTGCCGAACTCCGGAGTCTATTCCGATTACGCCGACGCTTTTGCGACCCTTAGTGAAGACGGAAAAAAGATCGCAACTGGCGGCTTCGGCACCGACACAATCATTTGGGAGACGCAAACCGGCAAGCAGTTAGCGAAGATGAATGGCCGCACAAACCTCGCTTACAACGTCAGGTTTAGTGATGATGGTAACCAACTCTCGGTAGGTGGTCGCACACGTTGGGACCTTCGGACTGGTCGCGGCCTGCGCGTATCTCCAAACATACAGCGGAATGTTTTACCGATCCAGAGTCCTGACTCGCGATTGCTGGCTGTGATCAAGCCAAACAATCCTGTCCTGTCGATCATGGAAGCAACCTCGGGACGTCAGGTGTTTGAGTTAAAGCCTTCCGGAGATGCTGGTATGGTTGAGCGTGTCCGGTTCAGTCGTGACGGTACATTGCTGGCGGCAACTTATGGCCCGAACCCCAATGCACCAGCGTCAGTAGGATCTCTGACGCGCGGAAGTTCAGTGAAGATCTGGGATGTAAAGTTAGGGACTGAACTTCAGTCGTTGAACGCCGCGGAAGTTGCAGTGGAAGCTGAGTTCAGTGACGACGCAAAGACATTGGCTACGATCGGTTCAATGGGAGAGATCGTTCTTTGGGACACACGCTCAGGTAGCAAGTTGCGAGAGCTAAGTTCGTCGCCTATGAAGAGCATGACCGACCTTATGAAGGGTGCACAATCCGGCCGCATGCCTACAAGCATGCCAAACATGGCAGATATTTCCGCGATGATGACTAACGTGCTCGGAACAATGTCTGCCGGAACGATGGGCAGGAAGGTCACATTCGCCGCGTTCACTCCCGATGGTCGCTTCCTCGCAACAGGCGGAGTTGAATCAAAGGCAAACGTTGATCTGGCGGCGATGATGAGCGGTGCAATGGATCCTAAGAAGCAAAAGAAGTCAAAGCAGCCTCAAGATCCAAATGATTTCATGAAGGATTTTCGAGTTGAAGCTACCGCAAAACTTCAGCTCTGGGACGTCGCGACCGGACAGGAGGTGGCATCGCTGAAGGCACCTGGCCGGGCTGTAACAAAAGTTGCTTTTAGCCGGGACGGGAAACTGCTCGCGACAGGTAGCAACGATAACTCTATTACGATCTGGGATGTCGCAGCTCGGCGCGAACTGAAGACGTTAACCGGCCACGCAGCTGCCATCGAATCGATGGACTTCAGTCCTGATAATCGATTGCTGGCAACTGCGGGCGAAGACGGCGCGACGTTTCTCTGGGATGCGAATTCTGGTGAACATCTGTTAACGCTGATCTCGCTCGACGATGGTGGCGAGTGGATGGTCGTGAATCCGCAGGGTCTGTTTGATGGAACTCCTTTGACGTGGAACCAGATTCTCTGGCGTTACAACAACGAGACTTTCAACGTAGCTCCTATCGAATGGTTCTTCAATGAGTTTTACTATCCAGGTTTGCTTGCCGATGTGTTCTTCGGAAAACGTCCGCGAGTAGCACAAGACATCTCCAAAAAAGATCGCAGACAACCAGTAGTTAAGCTCTCGGTGGTTGGCGACACTGCTTCATCGGGTATTACTTCGCGAACCGTCAAACTAAAAATCGATATCACAGACGCACCTGCTGATAAGGACAGCGCGAAAGGATCAGGCGCCCGAGATGTGCGTCTATTTCGCAATGGTTCGTTGGTAAAGGTATGGCATGGCGACGTTCTTAATGGACAATCGAGTGTCACACTCGAGCAGGACATCACGGTAACTGCCGGGCCCAATCGGCTCGTTGCGTATGCTTTCAACAAAGACAACGTCAAGAGCAAAGACGCACCGCTCGTATTTACCGGCGCGGAAGCCTTGAAGCACAAAGGTGTGGCCTACATCATTGCCGTGGGAATAAACGAGTACGAGAACAATCAGTACAATTTGAAATACGCAGTTGCGGACGCACAAAGTTTTGCGGACGAGGTTCGTACAAGACAGACACAAATCGGCGATTTCGATCACGTTGAAGTGATCACGCTCCTGAATCAAGACGCTACCAAGTCAAATATTCTCTCCGCATTAAAACGACTGAGTGGCGCGCCTGGTCCGCCAAGTTTGAAGGCATCGCCACTCGACTCTTTGAAACGAGTCGAGCCTGAAGACACTGTAATCATCTACTACGCCGGACACGGAACTGCGCAAGCTGCCCGGTTCTACCTGATCCCTCATGATCTTGGTTATTCCGGAGAACGAACAAAACTAACGGAACAGGGTCTGAACACGATTCTCGCCCACAGCATTTCCGATGTTGAATTGGAAGATGCAGTGGAAGGGCTCGATGCGGGACATCTGTTGTTGGTCATCGACGCTTGTAACTCCGGACAGGCGCTGGAAGCTGAAGAAAAGCGGCGTGGGCCAATGAATTCAAAAGGGCTGGCACAGTTGGCCTATGAAAAAGGAATGTACATTCTGACGGCGGCGCAAAGTTTTCAGGCAGCGCTCGAAGCTGCGCAGTTGGGCCATGGTTTGTTGACGTATGCGCTGGTCGAAGAAGGATTGAAGACTGCGGTCGCCGACAATGAACCAAAGGACGGTGTTCTGGTCGCTCGTGAGTGGCTCGACTTCGCTACTGAACGCGTGCCGCAGATGCAGCAGCAGAAGATGAATGAGGGTCGCGGCGTCGGAGTCGAAATATCATTTACTGAAGGGGAGAAGGACGTCCAGGATCCGCAGAAGCGAAGTGTGCAACGGCCGCGAGTGTTTTATCGACGCGAGATGGAAACGAGTCCGTTAGTGATTGCGAAGCCCTAAAATCGTTCTCTCCGTCTCTGCGTGTCTGCGTTCTCGGCGTCTCTGGGTACCAGACACGAGACCATTTAAACGCAGAGACGCAGAGACGCAGAGAACGCAGAGACGCAAAGAGTTCTATGTTGAATCGCATAGGTAAATCGGTTCCGCGTAAAGAGGGACGGAAGAAAGTTACCGGTCAGGCCTTGTATGTCGATGACCTGACGTTTCCTGACATGCTTCACGGTGCAACTGTACGTAGCCCCGTCGCGCGTGGACGGATCAAAAACATTTCCTTCGAGGGAGATCTTCCCTGGGACGAGTTTGTCGTTGTTACTGCCAAAGACATTCCGGGCGCAAATCACGTCGCGTTAATCCTCGAAGATCAACCTTACCTTGCGGCCGAGTACGTCAATCATCCCGAAGAACCTGTCGTACTCCTCGCACACAAAGACAAGTATCTACTTGAAGAAGCACGCCGGCGGGTGAAGATCGATTTTGACGAATTGCCGCCGGTGTTAACTCTGGATGAGTCGCTAAGTAAGAAGGAGATCATTTGGGGCGACGACAACGTCTTCAAAACTTTCCTGGTCGATAAAGGAAATGTCGATGAGGCCTGGGCCGGCGCCGACTTCATTGTTGAAGGTGAATACGAAACCGGAGCACAGGAACAACTCTACATCGAAAACAATGGCGCCATCGCGATCGCTGGTCCAGGAAAGGGTGTGACCGTCTGGGGATCGATGCAGTGCCCCTACTACGTTCACAAAGCGCTAATCAAGTTGTTCAACCTGCCCGAACATCAAATTCGCGTGATTCAGACGGAGACTGGCGGAGGCTTTGGAGGAAAAGAAGAATACCCTTCGTTGATCACCGGGCATGCCGCATTGCTGGCCTGGAAATCGGGTAAACCAGTGAAGATGATTTACGACCGGGCCGAAGACATGGTAGCGACGACAAAACGTCACCCATCACGAACGCATCACAAAACCGGTGTCACTAAAGAAGGCAAACTTGTCGCTATGGAAATCGACTTCGTGATCGACGGTGGCGCTTATTGCACTCTGTCGCCCGTTGTACTCTCGCGGGGAACGATCCATGCCGCTGGTCCTTACGTCTGTCCCAACGTTCGAATAAAGAGTCGCGCACTGGCGACAAACGTGCCACCGCATGGCGCTTTCCGCGGTTTCGGCGCACCGCAAAGTATCTTCGCGCTTGAACGACACATCAACAAAGTTGCTGACGCCGTCGGCTTAACGCCGGACGGATTTCGTCGTCGCAACTTCATTCACGAAGGCGAAACAACCGCCACAAGTCAAGTGATTCGCGATCCGGTCAACATGGATCATCTACTCGATAGAGCTTTTGAACTTAGCGACTACCACCGAAAAAGAGAAACGTTTGCGAAAGAGAATCAAGATGCCCGTATGAAGAAAGGTATTGGCTTCGCTTCGTTCATGCATGGTGCTGGCTTCACCGGTTCTGGAGAGGTCTACTTACAGTCCGTCGTGGGCTGTGAAGCAACAGTTGAAGGGAAAGTGCAGATACTTGCGGCCAGCACAGAGATTGGCCAGGGAACCAACACAATCTTTTCTCAAATTGCTTCGGAAACGCTGGGTCTTGATTTCGACATTATCGAGGTTGTGCAGCCTGATACGAATAAGGTCCCAAACAGCGGGCCAACCGTCGCTTCGCGTACTTCGATGGTCGTCGGAAAACTTGTTGAATCTGCGGCGCTGAGCCTAAAGCAAACTCTGATCGGCAGTGGCTTGCTCTCCGATAGTTATAGTCAATCTGATTTTCAACGAGCGTGCGCGTCGTACATCGAAAGGTTTGGGCCATTGAAAACTTCGGCCAAGTATCAGCCACCGCCAAATGTCCACTGGGACGATGCGAAGTATCAGGGCGACGCGTATGGAGCATATGCATGGGCAGTCTATCTGGCTGAAGTTTCGTTTGATGAACTCACTTACGAAGCGCACGTAAAGGACTTCGTCGCGCTGCAAGAGGTTGGCAAAGTTATCAATCCCGTTCTCGCATCCGGACAGATCGAAGGCGGCGTGGCCCAGGCGATTGGCTTCACGTTATTTGAGAATGTGGTTTGGATTGACGGTCGGATGGCCAACAATCAGATGACGAACTACATCATTCCAACACCTGCTGATATTCCTCCGATTCGCGTGTTCTTTGAGGAGACGCCGTATCCGTACGGACCCGGTGGCGCGAAGGGGATTGGTGAGTTGCCGATGGATGGCGTCGCTCCGGCGATTCTAAACGCGATCGAGAATGCGACCGGGTTTAGCTTCAACCACATTCCTCTGATGCCTGAGATGATGATGGAAGAGCGGTGAGCGGCCAGATCAAGCCCCACCAAAACAAGCGGAGTCAGGAAGGGGGCAAGCGATCCAAACACGAATTAAAACCAACAAGGCTCTGAGCGCGCCCCCGCAGGTTCAGGCCCTCAATTGTCAAACGCTCACAACTGATCAGATCGGAGGAGATACAGGGCCTGAAACCTGCGGGGGCGCGCTCAGGGCCTTGTTGGTTTTGGTTCGTGTTTGGATCGCTTGCCCCCTTCCCGACTGCGGTGTTTTTGTTTAGGGCTTGAGCAGGCCGCTTACCCCTTTCCTGACTTGTCCTATTACTTCTGGGTGGTACTTTGAAGAAGCCGTCCGATCCAACATTCGTCCGTGGTATTCTTTCGTAAACCCGATAGCGAACCATGGCTTCAAAACAAACTTTCACCTTCAAAGTAAACAACGAAGAGCGAACTGTCGAAAGCTTTCCGATTGCACGCCTTCTCGACGTCTTACGCGAAGAACTTCAATTAACAGGCACGAAGGAAGGTTGTGGCGAAGGTGAGTGTGGTGCTTGCACAGTTCAAATCGATGGTCAAATCGTAAATAGTTGTTTGGTACCTGTCGCTCAGGCCCAGGGAACCTCAATCAAAACTATCGAAGGCGTGGCTAAGGACGACCAGCTCAACGCAGTGCAACAGGCGTTCATCGATTTCGGCGGCGCGCAGTGTGGCATCTGTACACCCGGAATGATACTGGCAGCAGTTGATCTACTTGAACGTAATCCGCAACCAACAGAGATCGATATCCGCAATGGACTTGCCGGCAATCTCTGTCGCTGCACAGGCTACATGAAGATATTCGAATCCGTTGTTCAGGCGTGCCGGCAGTAATTTGGGCCACAGATGAACACGGATTTGACGGATTGAGCGAAGTACTAACAGCACCGATGATGCTTGATGATTCTGATTCGTGAAATTCGTCTTGATCCGTGGCTGCTTCAGAAATGCGCGGTTACGTTCCCAATTATCAACTCTTAACTCCAATGTCTCTCGCTGAAGCGCTAACAATGCTCGCGAGCGAACCTGGCGTCTGGAAACCTTTTGCCGGCGGCACTGATCTGATGGTCCTACTCGAAGCCGGTCGGCTGCAACATCGTAACTACATCAACATCTGGCCACTCGATGAACTGCGCCAAATCCAGGTCACCGATGAACACATCACACTCGGGGCGTTGACAACCTACACCGACATTCAATCAAACGCGATACTACGTTCTGAGTTTCCTATGCTGTGTCAGGCTGCGAGTGAAACAGGTGGTCTCGCAATTCAAAACCGCGGCACCCTGGGCGGTAACATCGTCAATGCTTCTCCAGCAGCCGACTCACCGCCGGCTTTGCTGGCATACGATGCAGATATCGAACTGACGTCGACCACAGGCTCCCGCTGGATCCCTTATCAGGGTTTCCACACCGGTTATAAAGAAATGCAGATGGCGCCGAACGAATTATTGACGCGCATCCGACTCCCACGGCACACTTCAAACTGCCTTCACTATTATCGCAAGGTGGGAACACGAAAAGCCCAGGCGATCTCGAAAGTTTGTCTTGCCGCGGTAGGACGCAAAGAGGATCAGCGTATCGGCGACATTCGGATAGCGTTTGGAAGTGTCGCACCAATTGTTATTAGGTGCGTATCAACCGAAAGCCAACTTCGGGGAAAGCCATTTGATCCATCTACGATGAAATTGGCACGCGAGAGTCTGATGAAAGAGATTGTTCCAATCGATGACATACGTTCAACTGCCGCATATCGTTTGCGAGTTGCAACGAACTTGCTCCTGGACTTCTTAAACGACTTGCAAAGTTTTTAACTAATCAACCCTTCGAAGGATGACCCATGACACCATCTTCCCAAATCCCCTTTCGCCGAGGTGCAGTTCAACCCGTTGAATGCCTGAAGGCCGGCTGGAATCTTGTCCGCGATGAGTACTGGCTTTTTGTTGGCATGTGTGCTGTTGGAATGATTATTGGATCGGCAGTACCTCTTGGAATCCTGATGGGTCCGATGATGTGCGGACTCTATCTGGCTTTCTTTCGCAAGCGGCGTGGATTGCCAATTGAATTCGGCACTCTCTTCAAAGGCTTCGACTACTTCGGACAAAGCGTCGTGGCGGCCCTCCTCCATGTCATACCGATCATGGTGGTTGTGGTCGGCTGCTACATCTTTCTCTACGTAGGAATGTTTGCGACGATGTTTGCTGCGTCACAAGCGGGAGAACAAGCCGCTCCGGTCGCGCTGCTATCTTTCTTTTTCATCATATTGCTGTTTTATGCGATCGTGTTGGTGTTAGTGATCGTGATTTCGATAGGGTTCATGTTTGCCTATCCATTAATTGTCGATCGCGGCATTCCCGGATTCGATGCCGTCAAGCTGAGTTTTCGTGCCGGGTTTTCCAACTTCTGGCGACTCCTTGGAATGTCGCTGCTGGGCGGACTTTTAGGTATCGCAGGATATGCATTGTGTGTCGTGGGCATTGTGCTGGTGTTTCCGATCACACTTTCCGCCGCCGCCGTAGCCTATGAGCAGGTATTTGGACTCAGTGAGCCTGGCGATTTGGCACCTAATCTTCCACCGCCACCACCAACTTTCTAAAGAATGTCCCAAGCGGATCTGGTCATACGCGGGCGACGTGTTGTTTTTGATGAACACGTCGCGCCCGCGTCAATTCACATTCACGGTGATCAGATCGTACGCGTCGCTGAGTACGACGAAATCTCATCCACCTCCGAACTGGTAGAAGCGGATCCCGATTCAATCATCATGGCGGGACTCGTTGATACCCACGTTCACATCAACGAACCCGGTAGAACTGAATGGGAAGGTTTTCAAACAGCGACACAGGCGGCCGCTGCTGGTGGTGTTACGACGCTTATCGACATGCCGTTGAATTCAATACCGCCTACAACCAGCGTCGAAGGATTCAACGTGAAGCTCGCTGCAGCTCAGAATAAGTGTTACGTGGACGTTGGATTCTGGGGCGGAGTTGTGCCAGGCAATACGAGCGAACTCTCGTTGCTGAAGAACGCTGGAGTGGTTGGCTTCAAGTGCTTCCTCGTGCCATCAGGTGTTGATGAGTTTCCACACGTCACCGAGATTGACTTGCGCGAAGCCCTGCCGGAACTAACGCGCCTGGACTCTCTTCTGATCGTGCACGCTGAACTTCCCGGGCCTATCGAAAACGGGATTCCCTCGGTCAAATCGGCCAACGAATATTCAATCTTCCTCGCATCGAGACCCAGAGATGCTGAGAACGACGCAATCGATCTAATGATTCGATTGGGCCGGGAGTTTGGGACCCGTGTTCACATCGTCCATCTTTCGTCGGCTGACGCCATTCCGGCAATTCGTAAAGCAAAAGACGAAGGTGTGAAGATCACGGCCGAAACCTGTCCACACTATCTGCACTTCGCAGCTGAAACAGTTGCCTCAGGAGCAACGGAGTTCAAATGCTGTCCACCGATTCGGGAGCGCGAAAATCGAGAACGTTTGTGGGACGGACTGGAGGACGGAACCATCTCGTTTATCGTTTCGGATCATTCTCCGTGTCCGGCAACGATGAAACTGCCAGACCGGGGAGACTTTCTTGGTGCCTGGGGAGGGATTGCTTCGCTGCAGTTACGACTCCCCGTAATTTGGAGTGAGTCAAGGAAACGCGGATTCAGCTTAACCAATCTCGCCAGGTGGCTTTGCAGTGAACCGGCGAAACAGGTCGGCATACAAAATCGTAAAGGCTCAATTGCGGCAGGCTTTGACGCTGATCTCGTTATCTGGAATCCGGATCAGCAGTTTGAAGTGACGCCAGGTGCTTTGCTCCATCGACACAAGATCAGTCCCTACCGCGGCGAACTTTTGCAGGGCGTTGTGCAAAAGACTTTTCTTCGCGGCAGAAAGTTATATGATGGTCGCGAAATCAAAGGACCACCGGCTGGCAAGTTCTTAAGATCTCAGATCTCAAATTTCAGATCTCAGATCGACCCGGTATGGTAGGGGACCAATGAGATCTGGATCTGAGATCTGAGATCTAAAATTTGGGATCTGCGAATGGATTTCACCGAACTCATCGATCTGGCATCTGAAAAACTTGGCGGCGCCGTCCTTTTAGCGAATGATGACTTCTTCGCGCCTAAGGAAAATTTATTAAAAGATGCTGCGCCAGTTTTTATCGACGGCAGATACACAGATCGTGGCAAGTGGATGGATGGTTGGGAAAGCCGGCGACGACGCACTCCCGGGTTTGATTGGTGCATCATTCGACTTGGCCTTCCCGGAATCGTTCGTGGCGTCGTAGTTGACACCAGCTTCTTTCGAGGAAATTTTCCGGAACACTGTTCTCTCGAAGCTGCTACTCTCGCAGGTCTGCCTACCGAATCGGACCTGCTCGATAATTCAGTGAACTGGGTTCCGATACTTGCAAAAATGACGCTGGCCGGTGATTCGCTCAATCCGTTCGCCATCGACTACAACCAGCGTGTCACTCATCTTCGCTTCGCAATCTTTCCCGATGGTGGCGTCGCAAGGTTACGAGTTTATGGTGAAGTAGCACCCGATTGGCAGAGAGTGAAACGTTTGAGTGGTTATATTGATTTGGCGGCAGTTGAAAATGGCAGTCTGGTTCTAGCTTGCAGCGATATGTTTTTCGGCCATCGGCACAATCTCATCATGCCAGGCCGGGCCGCGAACATGAGCGATGGCTGGGAAACGAAACGTCGCCGCGGTCCCGGCCATGATTGGGCCATCATCAAGTTAGGAGCTCCCGGTCAAATACATCACGTTGAAGTTGACACTACACACTTTAAAGGGAATTTTCCTGAGAGTTGTTCGCTTGAGGCGTTTAATGGCGAAGGTATCGATTCTGAAAGTTCGACCAGCTTGTCTGTTCCGTGGAAGAGCGTTCTCGATCGTACCAGGCTGCAAGCACACACTCGCCACCACTTCGACGAAGAACTGCAGGACGTGGGAATTGTTTCGCACTTACGCTTTAATATTTTTCCCGATGGTGGAGTAAGTAGGCTGCGGGTATACGGGAGCCTCGCGTAGTCTCCATGGATCTGACCTGGTTGAATGGCCTGGGACCGTCTGAAGCATCCGATGAGTTTTTGAAGTGCTGCGGCTCGCGGGAATGGGCCGGAAGAATGGCCGGGAGTCGACCGTTTGCAAGCCTCGAACAACTTCACTCAAGGGCAAGTGAGATCTGGTGGACCCTTGACCACCCTGACTGGCTCGAAGCATTCCGCAGTCATCCGAAGATTGGAGGAAGTAAAGCAGCTGAAAAAGTTTCCGCGCAGTCTCGAGCGTGGTCAGGGGAAGAACAATCAGGCGTGAAGAGTGCCTCGGATCAGGTACTGAGTGAATTAGCAAGTTTGAATAAGCAGTACGATGAGAAGTTTGGCTTCATCTTTATTGTCTGTGCAAGCGGCAAGACGTCCGCCGAGATGCTTGCAATTTTGAGAGCGAGATTAACTAACGACGCGGAAACAGAAGTGCGTATCGCGGCAAGTGAACAGGAGAAGATTACAGAGATAAGGCTGAGGAAATTGGTGAATGGTTAGTTAGTCAGTGGTCAGTTGTATAGGACCTATTTGACCTATTTGACCTATTAACCACTGACTACCAACCACTAACCACTGACCAAACTATGAGCACCATTTCAACGCACATTCTCGACACCTCGAGCGGCGCACCTGCCAGTGGCGTGGCGGTTTGTCTTGAAATGCAGAACACAGATGAGACCTGGACTGAACTTAGCCATGCTTGGACAGATACCGATGGACGAGTGAAACCGTTCTTCCTGGTGTCGCAACCCGTATCCGATGGAGTTTATCGCCTCGTTTTCGACACGGAGCCTTATTACGCTTCCCTGAACATCAACTGCTTTTATCCTCAGGTTACCGTTGTTTTCAAAGTAGATGATCCCTCACAGCATTATCACGTGCCGCTGCTGATCAGCCCCTACGGTTATTCGACTTACCGGGGAAGTTAAAAAAGGTTCATGGTCAGTGGTGAGTGGTATAGGACCTATTGGACTTATAAGACCTATTCGATTCCACTGACTACTGACTGACCACTAACAACTATGCTCCTTGATCCTACCCTCAGCGAATGGCTCAATCTGATCTTGCGTTGGACCCACGTTTTCGCCGGCATAATGTGGGTGGGGACAACGTATTACTTTACCTGGCTCGACGCCCGCTTGACTGAAGAAGAGAAAGCAGTTGCCAACACCGGTAATGCGGCACAAGTGTGGATGGTTCACAGCGGGGGCTTTTACGTTGTCGAGAGACGAAAGGTCCCGGACCTTGTTTCGCGCACGCTGCACTGGTTCAAATGGGAGGCAGGAACTACCTGGTTGAGCGGCTTTGCTTTGCTTATAGTCGTTTACTACCTCGGCGGTGGTGCTTTGATCGATCGTGACGTAAGAGACATGTCTCTCGCCGCGGCAGTTGGAGTAGGAATCGCGGTCATTGTAGTCGGTTGGCTGGTTTACGACCTGTTGATGTTGTCGCCTCTTGGTCGTAACGAACTCCTGTTTGCTGTAATAGCCTATGCTTTGATTGTGGGCCTTGCCTTTTCACTGACTCAGGTTTTCAGTGGCCGGGCAGCCTACATTCACGTGGGAGCAACACTCGGAACGATCATGGCCGCAAACGTCTGGATGCGGATACTCCCCGCGCAGAAGAAGATGATCGCGGTGCTCAATGAAGGCCGAAAACTCGATGAACGTCTGGCTGGTCAAGCGAAGTTGCGATCGAAACAAAACACGTTCATGGCTGTGCCCGTCGTTTTCATAATGATCAGCAATCATTTTCCCGGTGTGACTTACGGCGAGCGCTACAACTGGATCATCCTGGCCGTTCTGGTGCTGGCTGGTTGGATTGCCGCTAAATTCATCAGACGAGCTTAGCCCCAGGATTTCAGATTTCAGATTGTCGCCGTAAAAGCATAGGACCTATTCGACCTATGGGACATATTTCGCAGGCGTCAATCTGAAATCTTAAATCCAATTAGCTCCACCACGCCTTCGTACACCGTGACTACCCAATCTCTCGACCACGTTCTCAATCAACTAGATCGACACAAGACTCAATTTGATCAAAAGTCCGCCCAGCGAGTTGCGAATCTATTGAAGCGACTTGTCCGCTTAAGAGTTGACGGTCCCGATTCGTTGCTACGGCTTCACGAATTGCTCCTCTTTATTCGTGCGCATCCGCACAATTCTGCGGTGCTCACCCAGGCAGATGCCGAGCTTCGTACAATGCCAAGCCGGATTTCTCACTTGCGCGATGTTGGAACAGATCTGTCTTCACTCGAGCATCCCGATGTTTCCGGTATTGGTGGTACTTCTGTAACCGATACGTTTAGCTATCCGATCGTCCGCTGGCTCCTCGAACATCGTGAATCGCAAGTCGATTTCTATTGGGATTGGTTTGAGGATCAAAACAGGCTTGCGGAAGCGTGGCCCAGGTTTATGCCCGTGCTTGAAGAGGATTCGTTTGTTGAAGCGAATGTTCCATATGGAGAGTGGTTACGCAACGCGAGGGGCAGGAGACATGAAGTCGCCTGGCTGTTGGATAAATTTTCGAAGTTGCCGGTTTCAGAATTACACAAGTCAGAGTTGTACGACAGTCAAAAGCTCTACGTTCGGTGGCAATTCAATTATCGCGACTCTCGGACCGGATTGCGCCATCGCAGCGGGAAATTGTTTTTCCACGACGCGCCGATGATTCAGCGCCGGGAGGTAAATCTACGCACCGAACTCTTGAAACCGTCAACGAGGTTAGAGAAGTTGTCCACCAGGGACGCTCTTCAGGCAATTGATCTCGCGCGCACAGCTTCAACAGTTCGTTATCGCGAACTCTACGGCTTCACGAACGGCGATCCCGAAGCCGTTTATTCGGCGGAACTCGGCAGAGGTGTCGAACTTGTGGTCATCACCTTGCCACCGGAAAAGCGGTTGCCCTTACGCGCTTATCACTCTGCGATGATCTACAAGAACGGAGTACCTATCGGTTACTTCGAGGGCCTGTCTCTTTTTGAACGCATGGAAAGTGGTTTCAATCTTTATTACACGTTTCGAGAGGGTGAAACCGCATGGTTATACGCGCGCGTGCTAAGCGTAATGCGAAAGCTCACCGGTGTGTCCGCCTTCTCGCTCGATCCTTATCAGATTGGATACGAGAACGAGGAGGGCATTGAATCCGGGGCGTTCTGGTTCTATCGTAAGTTGGGATTTCGATCTTCTCGAAATTCGATACGAAAACTTACCCGACGCGAAGAAGAGAAGATCGCCGCGCGTAAGAACTATCGGACTTCAGCAGCCACATTACGTCGACTCGCTGAAGCACCAATGATCTTCGAACTCGACCAAACCAACGAGGGCGATTGGGATCGGTTTCAAATTCGAAACATTGGATTTGCGGTGCAGCGGTTGATGGCAAGTAGATTCGATGGAGATGCAGCTCGGATGCGCTTGCATGCGGCGGAGTATGTGCGCGACGCCCTCGGCATCCAGTACAAGATGACAGCCGATCTCACAGTCGCCCTATTGCTCATGCAAGATCTCCATAGTTGGGAGGACAAGGATAAAGAGTTATTGCGGAGAATTATCGAAGCGAAGACCAGGAATACCGAGTCAAGATATCTTCACTTGTTGCAAAGACACTCGAGGCTACGCAACGAGATCATCAGGTTGGGAAGCAAATCATTTTAGACACACGGGACACCACCCGGCTTCAGCCGGTGGTCTTTCAACTTCACAACTACAACAAGACCAACAAACACAACTGGACACCACCCGGCTTCAGCCGGTGGTAGTTCAATTTCACGACTACAACAAGACCAACAAACACAACTGGACACCACCCGGCTTCAGCCGGTGGTAGTTCAATTTCACGACTACAACTAGACCAACAAACACAACTGGACACCACCCGGCTTCAGCCGGTGGTAGTTCAATTTCACGACTACAACTAGACCAACAAACACACGGGACACCACCCGGCTTCAGCCGGTGGTAGTTCAATTTCTTAGCTACCAGAACCCAGCACCCATCCAAAGTCGCGCGAGTCATGGCTACAAAGTTGAACCTCCACCGGCTAAAGCCGGTAGTGTCCACGAATTTTCCCAAGCTCCTGTAGCTGCAAAATTGAAGTACCACCGGCTAAGCCGCTGGTGTTTCTTTAACCTTCATTGCACTTCGCAATCTGATTCTCCAAAATCCTTGCTGCCGAGAAATTCTCAAGCCTCGAAAAGTATTCTGCGTTCTCATCTAAAGCATCACTTGGAACAAGTCCTACGATCTCGGCGGTCGATATTTCGATTCCCATCTTGTCGGCCTCGCGTTTTACGGCATCAAACGCTGCTGTCATTCCTGTGACTCGATAATCAACAAGGTTCATCGATACCTGCACCAAACCTTTCGAGTGAAGTTGAAAAGCCAGTGCTTTCAGGTATGCGAGTCCCCCACCGCGTGCGCGAATTGTTCGCGCTATTTGTTGCGCAACGCGGACGTCAGTACTGCGTAGCACTACATTAAAGGCAATCAAAACAGGACGCGCGCCGACAACAATTGCCCCGGCAGTTTCGTGAATCCTGGACGCACCAACATCCGGCGCACGATCGGAGTGCGTTACGATCTGTTCGCGCAACAGCTCGAGCGCGCCACGACGAACATCCTCAAGGTTCTTTCTGTCAGGACGACGAGCAGCTTGTTCATAGAAGTAAACAGGAATCGCTAACTCGCCTGCGATACGTTCACCCGCTTCATGCGCAAGCCTCACGCATTCTTCTATCGTTACTTCTCGTATGGGAACGAAAGGCAAAACATCTGTGGCTCCAAGACGCGGATGTTCCCCTTTGTGGGTACGCATGTCGATTAGTTCCGCAGCCTTTGCGACAGCCCGCACAGCGGCCTCAACAATGCACTGAGGTGAACCAACAAATGTGATCACCGATCGATTGTGGTCTTGGTCGACGTGAGTATCGAGAACACACGCGGTCTCGACGGCGGCAATCGAATCAGCAATGGCAGTGACAACTTCAGGCCGCCGGCCCTCACTAAAGTTTGGAACACATTCGACGAGACGTAACATTTGGACTTTGGACTTTGGACTTTGGACTTTGGACTTTGGACTGTCAAGGCTTGACATCTTGACTACTCAAAAGATTACCCTTGCATTCGTGCCTGCCGATCGATTCATCAACCAACGCAAAAATGCGTGGCAGCGACTCGAGGAATTGCTGGCGTTGCTCGATCACGCGTCACTTCGTCGTCTCAATCGTGAAGAAGTTCGAGAGCTCGGGCGGATTTATCGCCGCACAGCATCTGACCTGGCAATCGCCCGCGCTGAATCGCGTGATCCCCGTCTGGTGAATTACCTCAACAGTCTCGTCATACGCGCCCACGGCTGTATTTACCGCGCCGACGCACAAGGTGGAAAACGCATTCGAAAGTTTTTTGCGCATGAATTGCCGCGTACATTCAGACGGACCTGGCGTTATACGGCACTATCGTTTTCAGTCTTTGCCATCTTTGCCGTCTTTAGTTTCGTAGCAACCAAAATCGATCCGGAGTTTTCAGAGCTAGTTGGCGTCAATCCCGCGTTCCGCGAGGTCTACATCGAAACCAGGACTCATTGGTGGGAGAACTTGAATGAAGAAGGCAATCAGGTTGGTGCTGCTTTCATCATGCAGAACAACATTCGCGTTACGATTCTCACGTTTGCTTTCGGCGCGATGCTGGGCCTGGGCACGATTTACTATCTCGCATTCAACGGCGCAAATATCGCCGCGGTGCTCGCGTTATGCTACCAGTCGGGGTTTGGTAACGACCTGGTTACTTTTATGGTGGGTCACGGAGTGATTGAGCTTTCATGCATCTTCATTGCCGGCGGCGCGGGGCTCTTGATCGGCAGTGCGATGCTCATGCCCGGAGACTTATCACGCGCAGATGCCATGAAGACGCGCGGCATGGAAGCAGTGCGGTTGATGATTGGCGTGGCGCTGCTGCTCGTCGTCGCCGCAACAATAGAAGGATTTATCTCCCCCGCACCGATCAGCCCAAGAATCAAATTCGGAATCGGAGCGATTACGGGTATTGCTATGTATTCGTATTTGCTTTTTGCGGGACGAGAGGTTCAGCAGGAATAGCTATTGGACCTATTCCTAAATCCATTCCTTTACAACAGACCGCGTTCTTTAACACGCAGGTAGGTCTCTAACAAGGCCGGTGCAAGTGCCGCCGCTGTGACATCAAGCGCAAGTCCACCTTTCGATTCAACCAACCTCAGCGCCGCTTCGCGATGGTGAATAATTTCTTCCGCTACCGATTGGGTAAATAGCTCTCGAACCGAAGTGGGTGTTTCTCGCACGACTGCCTTGAGATCGCGATCAGCGATGGTCACCACGAGCGGTAAATGACGCGGTCGAAGCAGGTGCAACGAATTCAGCAGTTCCTTGGAGCCCTCTTCGTCAACAAGATCTGTTAGTAAAACAATAAGCGCACGACGCTTACTGTTTGCAGCAATGAATTCGAAGGCCCGCGCGTACGACGGCTCAATCATCTCCGGTTCTACTGCGTGCAGTGCCTCGAGTGCTGAGTCGATGTGATCGCGGCCACGGCCGGGCGGCAAAAATGTTTTGATCTTCCGGCCAAAGACGACGAGGCCTGCGTTATCTCCCGCGCGGGCGGCTGCTGAGAACAGTGCCAGAGTTGCATGGACGGCGGAATCGAGCTTAGTTTCGTTTTCGATCCGGGCCGTCATCAAACGTCCCGCATCAAGCGCCACAAGAACAGTTTGGTCACGCTCGATCTGATACTGTCGTGTCGTAAGTTTCCCGCGACGTGCAGTCGCCGTCCAGGAGATATGTCGTAGCTCATCACCGCGGACGTAGTCACGCATTGATTCAAACTCTCGACCTTCTCCTCGCCACGAAGTCTTTCGATGCGAAGACACCAGGGAGCGAGCACCCAGGGCCTTTAATTCTGCTTCGCGAGCGCGTCTCATGTTTGGATAAACCTTGACCGCGATTGGCTTCTCTACTTTCGTCTGACACCAAACAAGACCGAATCTGGATCGGAACCTGATCGCGATTTGCCCAAACTCAAACCTGCCGCGTCGTGGTGGAGTCAAACCGTAGATCAAAGTTGCCGAGGATTGGCCGTCAACTTTAACTGAGCCTTCGCGAAGCCCATTGAGTACCATTTGCGGCGGGTACTCATCTTTCACAACAACTTCAATGGCTCGGTTCGATCCATTTTGAATTTGGATCCTGACCTCGTTTTCGGCACCTACTGCGAAGCGCCCGCCAAAGTATCTGGAAATAGAAATATTTTTTGGCAGATGGCTGGTCCGCGAATCAATTAGAGCAAGGAGAAGGAGTAGCACGTCGTAACCGAGTGCCACAGGGCGAAGCCATGGCCGTTGCCAGGATAGTGATAACGGTACGAACGCGATGGCGAAGAGGAAATAGAAGAGCTTTGTGAAGACGAAACGCACCGGCGGATTCTAGAACACCAACCTGGCTACGACAAACTATTCCGGATCGTAATGGCGAGGAGCACGACAGGCTAACAGCCTGTCGTACGATCAGCCACCGGCTGCATCAAACTGCTTCACATCCAACTGTTTATTAAATAGAAACTGGTTCAACGAAACCACCCAATCCTGCAAGAGCGGATTTCTTTCACTCTCAAACGTCAGCTGCATCTTGTAAGTATGCGGCAAGGTCAACCCACCCTCTTTGCGATAGTCGGAAAAGTCTTCCGTGAACTTCAGCCGGGTCCCCTGTTGAGCGGCCGCAATTTCGGGGCGACTTACTGTTGGCGCATGGAATTCCTGTTGGTATTCAGTCCTAACGTGTTGAAAAGTTTCCGCGTCAAAGAAGAGTTTGACATCCAAATTGCCACCACTGCGCGGTTCGTATTCGATCACATGAGTTTGCTTTCCCTCTACCTTCCTGGTGCCGGCATACCGTAACTTCGGGTTGTGGTTGGCAAGATCGAGTAAAGGCCAGGCCGAAGAGAGTGTGCCGCCAATAAGTCCCTCCTTGAAGAGAATGTCATGCGTTAAAACGAATCCGCCAAAGCGCGTTCTTGTCCCAGGTCTTAGTTCTCCGAGCGTCAGTTTATTTCCATCAAACGCCATCTTCTCGTTACCGTAATCCTGGGTCCCGAAGATGAGTCCAATCAAACTCATTGGACCTTGAGATGCCATTACAGCGCCACCTTTTAATTGCCCTCCGCCGCCAATTCGAACAGCCAGGACGGTTCCCTGCATAACTCTACTTTTTACAGACGCGCGCGCTTCGGCACTACCTAACGATTCGAGGTGTTTGGCAATGACGTCCTCGGCTGTAAGTTTTTGGGAGAAAGCAGTAGCGGTTGCGAAAACGATGAGTGTGACACAAACAAAAAACTTCCCCATGAAGTGTGCTTTCATTTGATTAATCCCTTAAAAGAATGAGCGTTGCTTCCGCAGAAGCAACGCTCCAAGTGTGAACAACCAATTACATTTCGCTTAGAAGTCGAATCGTCCAGCGAACTGGATGATTCGAGGAGCCGCGGCCGTTGTTGACTGACCGAACAACAAGCTATTGATGTCGTTGGTTGGCAAGCCAAAGTTTACGGTGTTGAAGATGTTGAAGAAGTCCGCTCTTAAAGTGAAACGAAGATTCTCCGTTACGGGTATTCGTTTGATGACCGAGAAGTCAACCTTATTGAATGCAGGTCCGTAGAACGAATTTCGACCCACTGTTCCGAGGCGACCTATCGCTGGACCGGAAGCTGCGCTGCAGGACGTAGCAGTTACGTTCGTGCGGTTTCCCGGACATGGATTCTTGAACAAGCTACGAGCTGGGCCCGTGTAAGTTCGCGGGTCATTGGTCATAGCTGCAAGGTCCGTCAGGGCAATTCCACCAGCGGCATAATCAGCCCGCTGACCCAATCCAGTACCGGCACTGTCAATGCCGCCGAAGATGCTGTAGGGGGTACCGGTTTGCGATTGAATAATGCCTGACATCGTCCAGCCACCAAATGCACGATCAAGATTCTTACTCGCGAATCTGATCGGCAAATCGTAGATGAAGTTCATGACAAACCGGTGCCGAACGTCAAAACCCGAATTGCCTCGTTCTCCTGCTGCAAAACCGCCAGCGAAGCCAGACGAGTCGCGTGGTAAACCGCGTTCGCTTGCACCACCGGGACCTGCACCAGGAACCAGAGCATCAGCCGAGTCATCGATTGAATGGCTCCACGTGTAAACGGCCTGAATCTGGCCTGTACCAAATTCCTTGTTGGTCAACGTCTTGGTCACACGAAGCTGCAACGAGTTAAAGGTCGATTGACCAAGGGCCACATTCAGGAAAATCGGATTGAAAGCAGTGTTGAGCACACCATTAAGGAAATTGTTTCGCGTGCTCGTCGCGCTAATCTGAGCTGGAGCTGCTGCACCACCAATTCCAGCGCCTCCGCCAAGACAATAATCCGGCTTGGGACTGGCAAGAGCGGCACAGATTGCATTTCGCCTGACAACGCTAGGCAGTGCTCCGCTGATGTTTCGGAGCTGATCCAGACCGTGAGAACCAACGTAATCTGCTTCTAACAGAAATGCGTTGCCTAATTCACGTTGGATACCGAAATTCCAACTTTGCGTATAAGGGGTAGCAAACTTCGATTGGAATCTGTTGTTACCCGGCAACGCAAAGATCACCGGCGCCAGTTCGTCGCCATTGAAAGCAAATGGACTTGTCACCTGTGTCGGAACGCGTGGAAGAACGCCGTTCACAAGAATCTGACTTTCGTCGAAGTCGCCTCCGGTGAAACCATTTTGTCCAAGGAAATCGAAAAAGAATCCGAAGTCCCGTTGGAACGGTGGATTTGCACTCGAGTTGCCGAACAAGTTTGTGAACACGCGGTCATAGAAAACGCCGTAACCACCGCGAATCACCATCTTGCTCGGTCCACCTGTTAATTTCGACAAGAAACCGGTGGAGAAGTCGGGGCTGTAGTTGAAACCAAAACGAGGCGCGAAGTTATTACGATCCGGAGTCCAAAGGCCTTGATTCGGATTAGGTGAGTTCTTGCCAACAATCTTGAACTCAAATCCGTTCGCTGGCTGTGGACCACTTGGATCCTGATCCACGAGCGTGGATGCCTGTCCGTTTACTTCATAAGGCACTCCGTTGTAATCCCATCGGAGACCAAGATTAAGTGTGAAGTTAGGACGTACGCGCCATGTGTCCTGGAAAAAGATCCCGGATTCGCGCGTGCGCCATCCTCGGTAGTCTTCGTCAACTCGCTGCTGATTTTTGTTAAAGAACTGCGATTGAGTCTGAGAACCAAAGAAACCGTAAAGCAGACTTGCAAAGTTCTGCAGCGAGCCACCGATACCAGTTGTTGGGATCGGATTTCCGCTGCTGTCCTGGAGGAACGATCCACCGAACTGAGCGGTATTGAAGCTGATCGTTTCGCTCCGGCCGAAGTTGCTTGCACCGTTAGAATAGATCCACCGCTGCTCAAAGCCGCCGCGGAAGGTATGGTTTCCTCGTACCCATGTTGCCGTATCACCGAGGACAGTCGTGCCGGTGTAACGGAATTGTGTATCGAATGCGCCAAACCCCGTTATGGTCCCACCGGTCACACTAACAAGTTCCCCGTTTGCACCGCCAAAGGGCAGTGGATGATTATCAATACCACCAACGCCAAAGGCCTGAAGGATCGAATCGTAAGCTGCACGGCTCGAACCTCCATCTCCCGGTCCATTGAAAATCGCCTCGATACGATTACCGCCGAAGCGAAGCTCGTTGATGAAGCTTGGTGTGAGGTTTGAAGTCAGATTCAGACTAAGCACATAACTCTTTTGAGGAGTTCGGCTGTTATCACCGGTTCCCGGAAATGTTTCCGGGAACAAATCAAACGTACCGTTACTCGTGTTGAGACTGCCTGTCACCGTGTGCTTCTGGCTCACATGCCAGTCAACCCGTGAAGCAGTAGTATCAACCTCAAATCTATTGGGTGCTGAGAATCTGAAGAGATCAAACACACCGGGAAGTATTCCCTGACCCGCCACGTTTCCGAGTGGGTAAAGCTTGAGAATTTGCTGCGTTCCAGGGTTGATGCCTAGATTTCCGCCAGGAAGGATGAACTGACAATCTCCAGGATCAACGCCGAACACATCGCAGATGCCTTGCGCACTTCGGTTATTGGCGCCAGCCTGTGTGACATTCAGAGTTCCGAATGGAGTATTGGGAAAGATCCCCAAACGGGCCTGCGCCGAGGGAACCGTACGCGTTTCAGTCGTCGAACTCAACGATCGATCCCCTTCATAGTTAAAGAAGAAGAACGCTTTATCGTGAATGATCGGACCACCGATAGAGCCGCCAAACTGTTTGCGTTGTAGCGGTTGTTTCTCGGCATCAAAAAAGTTGCGCGCCGCAAATCTTTGGGAGCGGTAATACATATAGCCGCCACCGTGAAACTCGTTGGTTCCATTCTTCGTGGCGACGTTGATGATCGCGCCGGTATTGCGTCCAAACTCCGCATTGAAGTTACTCGTGAGAACTCGGAATTCCTGAGTTGCATCAATGTTAGGAGTGGCTGCACCGCCGGCGATTCCAGGTACGTCGGCATCGTTGTTATCTATGCCATCAACTAGAAAGTTATTGTTTCTTTCTCTCTGGCCGTTAACGCTGAAACCGCCAAGAGCTGTTTGCGTTTGGGTTGCGCCAGGGGCGAGAAGAATTAGTCCATTTGGATCGCGACTCAACAGAGGGAGATCCATAATCTTCTTGTTGTCAATCAATGTCGATAGCTGCTGATCCGTGTTGTTAATTTGTGTTTGGACGTCGCCTGACGTGATCGTGACGTTAGCAGTGGCACCACTGACAGCTAAAGCAAGAGCTACCTCTGTTGTGAATGCGACAGACACTCTCACCTCTTTCTTTGTTGCAGGTGAGAAGCCGGTTGCTGTTGCGGTCACGGTATACGTTCCAACTGGGAGGTTCGGAACCGTGAAAGTCCCATCATCAGCTGAAGTTGCTGTGCGCTTGTCGCTGGTAGCGTCATTGACAACCTCAACTGAAGCGCCGGCTACGAGTGCACCGGTCGCATCCGTCACGGTTCCTTTGAGCACGCCAGTGGATGCCTGGGCAAAAGTGATGCTGGTGGCGCCGACGATAATTGCGAGACAAAAGAACATCTGCGCCAAGGTCTTGAGCATAAACATCTCCTTTTTGTGTTGAAAGTGAGAATCCAAGGTTTGCCAGGGGAGACCAACCAACATTTTGATTAAGCAACGATTGTTCCTTCTGTATTTATGTACAGTTTTTCAAAGGAAGTTGCATGACTTGATCAGCGCACATGCTTCGCAAATCCAAAATGGTCAAGGATGTTCAATTTCATAAATTTGCGCTGCAATTCGTACGTACGAAACACAAGAGTTCGCTGCATTTTTTCGTACGAGTTGTGTCGTAAATGTTGAAGAGAGTGAAGCGTTGATCGAAGAGTTGATGATGTTGCTACTATGAACGACGGCACTGCGACTTAGAGCGCACGCCGCATCATCGTGGGACTTCGGTGAGTTTGAGAATGTCGGAGATGACTGCGTCGGGAGTGACACCGTCAAGTTCGGCTTCAGCGCGCAGGGTCAAGCGATGACGCAAAACAGGAAGTGCGACGTCGCGCACATCATCAGGAGTTACAAAGTCGCGGCCTCTTATTGCAGACAGTGCTTTGGAACAAAGTAGTAGAGCAACTGAAGCTCTTGGACTCGCACCGTAATGAACAAATGGATGAACCCGCGTACGCCTCACAATGTCGACTGCATAATATTGGACTCCCAGCTCCATATGTGAACGACTGACAGCTTGCCTGCATTGAATAATGGCATTCGGATCTTGTAATGGTTGAAGATCAACTTGATCCAACCGTTTCGAATTGAAGCCCGCGTCCCATTTTCCCAGCACCAGACGCTCTTCAGCTTCGCTGGGATAATCGATGAGAATTTTGAGTTGGAATCGATCCAGTTGTGCTTCCGGAAGCGGATATGTGCCTTCGTATTCGATAGGATTTTCGGTGGCAAGTACCGTAAATACTGCCGGTAGTTGATAACCATCACCATCAATTGTTACCTGTCGTTCTTCCATTGCTTCCAATAATGCCGCCTGGGTTTTAGGTGGCGTGCGATTGATCTCGTCGGCGAGGAGAATGTCAGTGAAGATCGGCCCCCTGCGCAAATTAAAATTGGAGGTCGCGATATTGAAAACGTTGGTTCCAGTGATGTCGGAAGGCATCAAGTCTGGAGTGAATTGAATCCGGCTAAACTGCGCATTAATCAGTCGTGAAAGAGTCTTCACCATCAGCGTCTTCGCGGTACCTGGAACGCCTTCGATTAATGCATGTCCTTCAGCGAGCACGGCGATGAGTACCTGTTCAATAGCATCGTCTTGACCAACGATGACCTTGTGAAGTTCTGTTCGTATGTGATTGACCGTGGAGGAGACGTATTCAGACATGAAGTTTTGTACTGATTGGATTTAACTCCTGAACTTTGTACTTCGTGCTTTGTACTTGGTTTGTCGGGAACTGTAAAGATCCCAGATCTCAAATCCCAGATCTCAGATCTCAGATGGAGCCGATCACAAACAATTTCATTTGAGATCTGAGATCTGAGATTTGAGATTTCCTGCCGCTTGCCGAACGTCTCTCGATCGCATGCGAAGACCCAAAGCACGTTCCATCTCACGCAGTCGACGCACCATGTCGATCGCCTGCCGCCACGTAGTCGGTGCGCCGTTGATTGTTTCTTCACACTGTCTCATGAGCGTCTCGAGACCATGAACATCAACTGACGAACGCAGCGCTACGCGCGAAGCAATGTCAGCACGAGAACTGTTGTAATCCACCCCGGCGTATCTGGCTAACACTCTCCGCGTTCTTGAGTAAATGTTTTCGACCGCCAAATCGAATGCACGCGAGCGCTCTTGAAGTTCGGACATCGAAGCAACAAACTCCAGACTCGATCTTCGATCGACCTGGACAAGAGGTAACGGACGACCAAACCGCCGGCTCGCGGTCCACAACATTAAGAGAATTATTGCTACGATCTGGGCCGCGATTGCCAGCACAGGCGTGCCGGCGAAGTAACTCGCAAATTCGTTTTGGGTGATTCCTCTTCCCTGATGGAACTCGTCGAACGCAACCAATCCATTGACACTCGTAATCGTGTTAATGGCCAGTTGTAGATTGTCGTTCAAGCTGATGCCATTGTTTGCCACGATGTAAGGATCGCCAAGAAGGGTGATGCGACCAAGTCCATATGAGTAATCCACAAGCAGCGCTCCATCCCGATCTGCCACGTGTACGACGGGCGCCGGCGAAGTCGGGTGCTGGGCGTCGTCCTCCGGTTCTGCCTCTGGAGATTTGCGGGCTGTTCTACGCACCAGCGGAAGTGGTTTCTGCGCGTTCAGTTTGATTCGCGCTGAAAAGCGCGACGGCATGACGTTTTCAACGTTCTGGGTTAGCAGTGTTGTTTGAACGGGATGGAGTGTAACTACGTTCTCGGTCATTTGTTTTTGATCGTTTGGATCCAGATCAATAGGCGGTAAATCCATTTCGTTCGAAGCTACAGACCAGCTGCCTGATTTTGGTAGAAGTTTAGAATCCGGGTTTCGATCAATTAGAACAAGTTGACCTCCTCGCTTGATCCATGCTTGAAGACTCTCCGCCTCGTCGTCAGTAAACGGCAATTGGGTGCGACCAATTACAACCAGTGTCGTGACGTTTCTTCCAGAATCGCCCAGCAGCTTATCGGTCGCTTCACGCCAACGCATTACCTTGTGGCCGGATTCACTCAAGAAGTCATAAAGCGCGCGCGTGCCAGTCGGACCGGAATGGTATGTAGACCTATTGGCTGTCCATTCAGAATCGTTAACTCTCTGTTCTTTCACATAGGTGACCATGTTTAGAATCACCAGCACGACGAGGATCACGACGATGGTCAAAACGATTGTTAGGCGTTGTCGCATTCGAACTCACTCGCTCGCTTTCAATGCTGAGAGGTAACCGCTCTTAAATTCTTGCCAGTCCGAGGGCGATGACTGTTCCAGCCCGTACCAGTGACGTTCGAAACTATTAGTCAGGCCACCCATGTTGCTATATAGCGCTGGAACATGACTGACGGAACGAAGGTAGTCACGATTTGTTTTGTGTTGGGCCAGGCTTATGATCTTGCGATCTCCGAGTTCGACCAGGAGGGCTATATAGGTCTTGCGGATCGCGGCACGGATTTCTCCCTTCCGAACCAATGCTTCTGCTTCAGCCAGTAGATCCGTTGCGGACGCTTCCGGCTCGAGACGCTCACCCAAAACGATTCTGGCCTCTTTAACCTTCACGGTCTTTGCTTTAGAAGAACGCCCGGCGAAATGGCTTATGATTTTGATCAGGACGTAGACAATCACGCCCGCTGCCAGGAGGAGAACCAGGATTTGTGCGATAGCCGTGAATGGACTTCCATGGCTTGCGGCGAGAGGAGAACGCTGCGGTAAAAACTTTGCCAACCAGCGAATAAATCGATCTAGAAGACGGAATATAAATGCGCCCTGGTTCGGTTTGTTTGCATATTCTGGTCGGGAAAGGATCTCAGACAACTTCTGATTTGCCTCGGTCCGGGACAATCCGTTCACGGATCTGGCACGTTCCAGATCGTTGATACGCTCTTCAATCGATCGCAAACGATCGATCAACTGTTGACGGATCAACATTCGATCAGCTGCGCCTGACGCTTCAAACTCGTCGAGCTTTTTGTGCAACCATGAATTGTCGACTGGGTAGCTTGTTCCGTCGTATTCGACTGATTCTTTTTCGGGTACGACGTGACGAACGGAGTTTGAGGTGTCGATTAAACGGCGCTGATAACTCTCAGTCGTCTCTTCTTCATCAACCTGTGCGAGAGTGTCGAGGGCGTTAATCGCTTTCTGCAAGTTCTTATGGTATTCGCCCAGAGGGATAGCCGAGACGTGCGCAGCCATTCCCAGAAAAGCAAGTGTGATGATTGCGATCCGTAGTAGAGGATTCAAACGATGCTGCATGATCCTGCGGTCAACCTAAATTGAGTACTCGTCCAGAACTCCTCGGCGGTGGAGGCGGCGCTTTCGGAGTAATGCCGGAAAGAGCTGTGCCGAAAGGTGAGTCCACTCCCTGATCGGGATACTCGCCCAATTGCTGCGCGGCCATTAACTCGATGTCGTAGCCTTCATGCCGCACGCGTTCGTCAACATACAACAGAGACAGACCAAGCATCCAGACAGGCGTTAACACAATTGAACTCGATGTGGCCAGAACCCCGTAAGCAATTTGATACCACATAGGAGACTGTTCACTCGCGAGCGGGTTTATACCAACCAGGAAGGCAATCAAACCCAGGGGCAATAAAAGGACCATCAACGCCGAATAAGTGGCGAAGGAAGTGAAGAGTGTCATTGCCATCAACCGACGCACATTCCCTCGAGCGAGTGTGAAACTTCTGCCGAATGCATCGAACACAGTTTTACCCTCTACAAGCATTACCTGTGGAACATAAGCGACCAGACCGACGACAAAGAAGAATACAACCATCACTGCTACTAATGCTGCCAGTCCGGCGATGACCGCCAGCGGTATTCCAATCCATGGAGTAAGACCGAACGAAAGCAAAGCAGCCACGCCGAAGATGATGACAATGATGAAATAGAAGGCTAGAAATGCCGCAAAGGAAACGAAGCCTATCCACAAGAGGACAAGCAAAGATGCGCCGACAAGTCCCCAGAAGCGAGCTCTAACCGCTGCGTATGCTGCCTGTGCCGAAACTGGATCGTTGTGAAGAAGATGGGCAACGAGATTGCGTGTTGCTCCTCCCATAACTATGAGCGTGAATAAATATCCACCAAAGAGAATAACGACGCCGAGTAATATCAAGCCTAGATAAAGCAGGAATTCAGAACTGTCGGACGACAGCCAGATTCGAGTCCAACCAATTCTAAAAAGAATACCGCCAAAAGCCGCGATGATAGTCGGCGGGGCGGCGGTACGGATAAGAATGAAGAGATGGCGGCGATAAAGTCGAACGGCTCGATCAATGAGATCCCCCGCGCCGAGAGGAGCGAGTTGTAATTGTTTGGCAGCTGAGTCAGACATCTGAAGGTGGCGAGGATGGTACCACAAAAGCAATTGCCGATTTCCAATTGCCAATTGCCGATTTTGTCTGTGGCTTTGGGTAATTGGTCTTCGAATTGAGCTGAATGATCTAACAAGAGATTAAAGACCAAACCCAAAGACCAAATCGGCAATTGGCAATCGGAAATCGGCAATGACTTCAGGGCTTTGGTTGGGTTGAAGGCGTCGTTGTAGCACCCTCGCCCTTGAGCTTCTTGATAACAGCGCGAAGCTGTTCTGCATCTGGAGTAGTTGGATTGAGTTGAAGGTAGGTTTCTAGTTCCACAATAGTTCTTGAGGTATCTTTTCGGGAACTGTATATGATTGCCAAAAGTCTGTGCGCCTCCTTCATCTGCTTGCCGCCGAGTTCAATTGCTTTCAGAAGTTCCTTTTCTGCTTCATCGAAGTTTCCCTGATATGCTACTGCTTGTCCGAGAAAGTAATGCCCAACGGCGGAGTCACTCTTCATTTTCACCACTTCTCGCAGCAACTTTTCCGCATCAGCATATCGCTTGAGAGTAAACAGTACGATGCCGCGGTTCTGAAGTGGCATTACAGCTTTCGGGTTGATTTTCAATGCAGACTGAAGCGCCTCATCTGCTTTGGGATAGTCGTTAAGCTTCATGTACTGCACGCCCAGCTCATTGTAAGCAATCATGAACGCGGGATACTCAGCTATGGCGTTGCGCAATAGCTCGAGTGCACCAGCGTGGTCTCCCTGATTCGAGAGCTCCTGAGCTCGATTAAACATGTCGAGTGCTTGCCTCGGAACCTTCGCCAACTCGGCATTTATGACGGCAGGTGGTCCCGCGGTTCCAGCCTTTGCAATCAGTCGAACACTGAGGAGATAAGTTTGCGGTGGCATCCCGCGAGGCTGAACGATTGAGACACTCTGTACAAAAGCCTCAAAATCTCTCTCCTTGTCGATCACTATTGTGTAATCGCCAGAGGGAAGTCCGCGAAACACAAAATTCCCATACTCGTCGCTAGTTGTAAGGCGATCTCCTCTTGTCATGCTTTGAAGGCGAACAGAAATTCGATGCTCTGCTTTTTGACCGTTTGAGAGGAGAATGCTGCCAGTGATGGTATTTGAGCCACCCAAGCCGGTGTCGGTTGATGCTGATCCGGGAGGAATCGCTTGAGCGTCCACTCGAATTGCGAAAACAAGTCCAAACAAAACCACCCACAACAATGATCTGCGAATGTTTCTGGTAAACATGACGTCCACCTCAATCGTAGCACCGATATCACGGAGGTTAGAACAATCGGCCGTGTAGGATCCAACTAAGCAATTAGAAGGGCGTTGCCGACTCCGACAACGCCCCAGAAATGGATCGAACCTCGGAGGCAGATCCAGCAGTTATTAATCCGTCAGATTAGAACCTAATCTGTCCGATTATGTTCATCGCGCGTGACCCACCGCGCTGCAGCGTAACTCGACCAAACGACGTCGAATCAAAGTTGATGACGTTGGTGGCAGCATTGGCGGCGGTAACTGGGAAAACGAAATTGGGGTGATTCAGGACATTGATTGCAGTCCCCTTGATTTCAAACCTGACTCGTTCCGTTATCCGGATTCGCTTGGTGAAGCTTAAGTCGAAATTGAAATAACTCGGACCGTCGACTCCGTTGACCGGGAAATTGCCAAATGTGCCGGGCGCAGGTACCGACATCAAGCCGGCCTTAAGTTTTGCTGCCGTAGCTTTACCAGTTTTGCTATCGATGGTCAGATCCAGGAGACTAGGATTTACAAAGAAGAGTCCGGCTGGTGTTTTGAACAAGCCGACGTTCTTCTTAAACTCCTCAAAGCTGATGCCTGTGAGCTGAGCACCATTATTAGTCGTAGAATTATTGAACGTCGTCCGGCCCGATCCCACGAACCACGGGACACCGGAGGACCACGTGACAATAGCTCCTATGGTCCAACCTCCGACCAGCCTGTCAAGTGCATCTCCCGCATTGTTCAAGAACGAGCGACTTCTTCCGAACGGCAGGTCATAAACGGCGTTGCCGATGAATCGATACTTTTGATCCTGGGTGGAACGGCGATAATCAGACTTTTTGTCTCGCAGTGTCAGAAAAGAGACCAGATCGCTCTGGTTGTTTCCCTGAGCATCAACGGCGTTACCCATCGCTTTGCTCCACGTGAAATCGGTCTGGAATTGCAATCCGTTTGAGAACCGGCGGCGAAGCTCCACCTCCAGGGCGTTGTAGTTTGAGTAAGAGTCATTGGAGAGAACGTTCACGAAAGCTGCATTTGGATTCGCGACAAAGAAATTTCCTGCCAATCCAAGCGCCGGATTTTCGCGGTTAGCCTTGAACGTTGAGCTGAATGCCAGGTTATTGGCAAAGGCACCGATATTGTTGAGATCCAGAAAGGTGAGATTACTTGCGTTCGTAAACTGGGTTGCAAGACCCGTAAAGAACTTGCTGAAGATTGGGACGGCTACTTGACCCGCCAGACCACTATTCCCAAAACTACACGGGGGTTGGCCGGTCTTGCCACAATTATTGGCCCTATGAATGGCAAGGTTGTTTTGAGCGTTCAAGAACTCTTGAAGGAACCCGTTCTCGAAGATATTAACTTCGTTAAGGTTGTAAGCACGCCACGTGTTTGGAGCATAGTTGCCAACATAACGGATTTCCAGCGCCGTATTCTTCATGATCTCGCGCTCAATTCCGAAATTCCATTGATGCACAAATGCGGCGCGCAGGTTCGGGTCAGCCGTCCAGAGACCACTGGCAGTATTAGCCAGGAAATTCTCGCGATCAGTGATTGGCATTTTGAAAGTCGGGAAGTTCAGAGGGACGCCCGCCCCGGTAAGCTGGCCGAGAAGTTGGTTCGTATTTGGGGTAACCCCGCTGAGTGGCGACGTATTAGCCGATTGGATCAATCCGGGGTTAGTGTTGCCCGTGCCGAGCAGATTGGTGAAGGTGGTGACGCCGTCATGCAGAAAGCTCATTGCGTAACCAGCGCGGATAGAGCTTGTGCCCTCATCGCCAAATATGCGGTGCAGAAATCCTGACTTAAAGCTGGGCGAGTACGCAAACCCAACAAAAGGTGCGAAGTTGTTCCAGTCGTTTTTGAATAGGCCTTTGCCAGTTTCGCCGCTTACGAAATCAAGCGTGGCGACACCTTTCGTCTGACTTCCCGGAGCAGCATTCGGGTTAAAGAGGTTTCCCTGGCCCGAGATGCCCCAGATGTCGGCGAAGTTGGTAGGTTGAATGGCAAGTCCGTTCGGAATCGTGGGAACACCCATGTAGTCCCAACGCAGGCCATAATTCAACGTAAAGTTACTTCTCATGCGCCACTGATCGGACATGAAGAGTGCCAGATCTTTTTCCTGAACAGTTCTTAAACGTGTGAATCCAGGCACAAAGCCAGACGTCGGTGTTTCGACATTTAGCGTCTGGGTTGAAATGCCCAGCAGTCCAACGATCGCGCCGTAGACTGTATTAGCAGAAGTTAGATTAGCAGCGGAACCTCCCGGCAAATTACCAGCTATCGTTAGCCCTGAAGTGTTAACTGTGTTTACTGGATCGGTTGCGAGCCGCGTAATTGGCCCAAGCTGATTCTGCTGGACGATACCGGCGTCGTTTCGGCTGATACCAAGCACATTCTGCCAATCAGCACCGAACCTCCACAGATGATTGCCTTGCACCCACGACAATGTGTCTGTTACCTGGTTTACGATCGTATTTCGAGGTTGCGGCAGAAAAGTGTTGTCCCAGTTCGTAAGCACACCCGGTAGCGAGATAAACGGAACGGTTTGCGGCTGATCGCGATTGAAATCTACCGGAGCCCATTGGCGCCCGTACCTCACAACATTTGTCCACCGACTTCCGAACGTCGAAACCAGAGCGGGCGTAACCAGGTTTCGCGTCGAGGCCTGAAATCCATTTACACCGCCCGGGAATGGCGCTTCGAGTCCGTTTGTGGTCACGTCAGGGAATGTCCTCGTGATCACCCTGTTAAAAACAAATTCCACTTTGTGTGAACCAAGTCTTGTGTCTTTTACGAGTTGGTGGTCATACCTGACAACGTATTTATCGTTTGATGTGAGTTGCTGCGCATTAAAAGTGAAGCAACTGATATTGAAGCCATCCCCTCCACAGCCTGAGCTGTTATTTGAAGCGGGTATCTGATTGAGAAAGGTCGTCATGAGCGGGTTTAGCGCATGGAATGGTACGCTGGCCTGGCTCAGAAGATTGACGGTCTGGATGCCATTTGCACAATTTGGATCAGCGGGTGAAGTTGGACAACTCCTGTTGTACTTGAAGACGCCCTGCCGAGCAGTGTCTGTTAGGACAGCACGGTTACGTGAACGCGAGTCACTCTGCACAAACCTTTCGTACGAGAAGAAGAAGAATGCCGTGTCCTTTCCGCTCCAATACGTCGGGCCACCTTCGCCAAAATGAGGGGCGTAAACTGGACCTCCAATGTCAAAGCCATCGTAGTGTTGCCGAAGAATCGGTTTTGGTGTGCCGTTGAAATTATTGAACCACGTGTTTGAGTCGGTCCAGCTATTGATTATCTGAAGGAAGGCCCCTCCGTGGAAATCGTTCGTACCACCCCGCGTGACGAGATTGACCTGGGCGGCACCACGTCCGGCGTCGGAGCCAACCGTTCCGGTGGTCACGCTGAATTCGGCAGTAGAGTTCAACGAGGGAGCATTGAGCGCAAAAAAGGAACTCGTCTTAACGAAGTTATCCATCGCGTTGATGCCGTCCTGCGTGAGATTGACGGCGGTCTGACGAAGGCCGCTCACCGAAGCACCTCTAACATCGGTTCCTACCACCGCAATCCCAGCTTGTAATCCAGCAAGGTTGACTGGGTTTCGATCACCAAGAGGAAGATCTACAACCTGTTTGGTATTGATAACGTTGGTAAGTGTTGGCGAGGAACTGTTGATGACCTCTTGCGCGTCTGTAATCGTTACGGTTTCATTCGGCGATCCGACTTCCAAGACTACGGGAATCACAGCCGCAGATCCGACCGAAACGACAATATCCCGCACCATTGCTTTACTGAAGCCCCGGGCTTCAACTGACAACGAATAGGTACCAGGCTGCAATGTTTGGATATCGTAGGTTCCGCTGTCGCTTGAGGTTGTACTGCGTTCAGCACCAGTTGCAATGTTAGTAAGCTTGAGTGCCGCGCCAGCCACACCAGCACCCTTGCTGTCGCTAATAGTTCCCTTAATACTGCCGTTCGTCTCTTGACCGAAAGCAGTTAGTGTCAACGCACACGTCAGAAGTATCGGAAAAATCAACGATTTCATCGCAATCTCCTCTTTAGTTGGTCTTTTGGATATACCCCAGGGGGGTACTTGGGTGCTCACAATCAAAGCAAATTTCCGAATTCGACCTCGAGCCCTGGCGGTCTAATGGCTCGGCCTCGTTCTGTGACAGAATGCACGCGCCAGTTTCGGTTGATAATTGCTTAGAAAGTTATGTCGGAGAAAACGAATCAGGATAGAGATCGTTCAGAGCAATATGTGTTCCGCTAAATAAATGAAACTTCTTCCAAAATTGCTGAGGTTCAGAGGACGGAAATAGATTATTGATTTCAGAATTTGGATCTTTCGTTCAAAACCGTGGATAGAATACGCAAAAGTGTTTGTCCTAGGCTGATTGAGTTGAGAAGGATCCTAACGGGAAGTGTTCCAGCTTCGGCTGAGTTGAGGAGATTAGGGCGACTCAAAGTTGGTTCGTTTGGGTCATTAAAACGCCCTCTAATCTATAATGCGTCATCATTCAAACTCTCTTCTTCAAAGGAGTGACAGATGTTCAAGGTCTCCATTCGACTTACGACGGTTGCGTTGCTAGCAGTTGCTGTTCTTGGTCAAACACCACAAAAGACCCAAAAGAGTCGCGATGATCAGCAGGATGACGTAATTCGCATCACCACGTCTCTTGTCCAAACCGATATCATAGTGACTGATAAGAATGATCAGATCATTCCCGACTTGAAATTGGAAGACTTCGAACTCTACGACAACGGGAAGAAGCAGGATCTGAAGTTCATGGAGTTCGTAAGCATTGATTCAGGCCGGCGTACAGAAGGGACTCTTCCCCCAGGGTCAAGAGCCGCGACGGAGGCTGAGGCAGAAACAACTGCAGGAGTTACAGCCAGGAACATAAAACGAATAACAGCCTTCGTTATAGATGACTTAACAATACCCATCGAGGATGTCCAGGCGGTGAGGAAGTTGTTGTTCGACTTTGTAGATAACAAAATGAATGATGGAGATCTGGTGGCGATTGTAAGGGTCGTTGGTGGCAAAGGCTTGTTGCAACAATTCACTAGTGATCGACGACTGCTGAGGCGTGCGATCTCTCAGATCAGTATCACGATCAATCCTTATGCGAGTTCGAGTGAGCCTGAGCCGGCGAAAATGGCGAACCCTATTGCGACTGCCGCGGTTGATTCACCAACAGCAGCTGAATCTGCTGAGTCGCCGCCGGAGATTTATAGTTCGAACGATGACAATGTCCGCTTTGTTAGAGGATTGTCAGCATTGACCACGGCGAGTTTTGTCGTCGATAGTCTAAAGGAAATACCCGGGCACAAGAATATGGTCATCATTTCGGCGGGTATTCCAATTTTTGAGATTCACAGTTCAGGTGCGGCATATTCGAATGTGAGTTACCTATTGAACAGACTGAGCGACAAAGCCGTTCGCTCAGGCGTGGTTATCAATACTTTGGATCCGCGCGGTTTGAAAGCGACACCCGGTGTGGTCAGTTTTAAGATGACTCCTGCACGCAGCGCGCTCGGTGGAAACGATCCGAACGATTTTACATTTGGACGCGGAGGCGTGCTGGATCAAGCTGCGTTTGGAGATTTGCTGGCGGGTGCCTCGGAACACCTTGGATTGAACACCGTGGCCGAGGTCACTGGCGGCATCTCCATCGTAAACACAAACAATTTCGAAGGTGGACTGGACAGAATCCTTGCCCGAAGTAAAGGCTACTACGAACTCGCGTATTCTCCTGGCGATAAATTCGATAACAAGTTTCACAAGCTGGAAATAAAAGTAAAAAGAAACGGCGCAAAAGTCTTTCATCACTCCGGTTATCTCGCTAGTGAGGACCGGCCGCGCAGTAGCCAGACCATGCAAGAACAAATCTCCGCTGCCGCAGTCTCACCGCTCGCGAGCCGAGACATCGACGTAACTCCAAACATCACCATGAAGTTTGTGCCCAATGGCCCTGCGGCTTTAGATATTCACATGCTGATCGACAGCAAGCGCATCAGTTTCGAAAACACCGCCGACGGAAAACATTCAGTGTCACTCGATATCGTGGGATTCGTTTTTGACGAAGTCGGGAAGCAAAAAGGTGGATTTAGTGAAACGATAAACTTGAATTTGACCGATGCCGATTATCAGCGAGCCTTAAAAGAGGGTTTAACTTACACGGCGAGTGCGCAAGTACCTCCGGGTTACTATCAGGTGCGTTCAGTGGTAAGGGATTCGAAGTCGGGTCAGCTTGGGACGTTCTCGAAGTATCTGGAGATTCCGGATCTATCGAAAGGGAAATTGACGACCAGCAGTCTGTTCCTTTTCGCTGTCAATCAATCAGGGCCGCCAGTTCCGCTACTCGGTTTACGGCAACTGACTCGGAAGCAGGATTTGAGATACGCAGTTTCAATCTACAATGCAAAGACAAAGGACAATAAGCCGCAGGTTCGGTCGCAGATGGTAATCAGTCAGGGTGGAAAGGTTTTGTTCACTGAACCAGAACAAGAGGTTGAGAACGGCGGAGCCACTCCATTAACTAAGATTGGTCAACTGGGATTGGCGAAAGTACCACCGGGTCGTTACGTACTGACAGTCATAGTCAGTGATCCGAACGACAACAAGACGAAGATCGCGCGCAGCCTGGATTTCACGGTTGTTAATTAGAGGATAACGCTTCCTTCGTCTTCTACAGAGCATAATTCGCGGCACCAAAAAAATAAGGGAGAGCCACGGGGCTCTCCCTTTTTCAGTTTACTGACTTCTGAAAATCAGTAGATGAATCGCAACCCGAACTGAATAATGCGTCGACCAAGGTTGATATCACCGAAGTCATTGAAGTTTGTGCCGTTGGTTTTACCGGCATTCTCCAACGTGCGGTTCGGAAGATAACCGCTGGCGCCGCTATTGGCGTTGACGCCATAGCCTGGGTTGGGATGATTGAGCACGTTGAACGCTGAGACCTGGAACTGGACCTTCAGATGCTCACCGACGTTTGTGGTCTTGAACACGCTCATATTGAGTTGATTGAGCGCCGGGCCAGTTAGATAGTTTCGCGGCATACTACCAAAGGGTGTACCGATAATCTTGGCAGCACCCGGTGCGTTGACAATGAAGCGGACCTGGTCGAGGCCGACCGGCACCCATCCTCCACCCTGGTTGTGGGTGTTAACGCTGTAGAACACTCTCGAAGATGGTCCCGGATCTGGCGCATCTGCAAAGAGGAGCCACGCATCAACTGCACTGATCGCCACGTTGCCTGCCGGGGCGTTCGGATTACTAATAAACGGTCGATCGCCGGAAGTCAGGTAAGTGTTTCCCAGTCCGTACGAGCCGTTGGAACTCTCAGCCGGCGTGAACGGAGTGCCACTTGTCGCCACATGGACGCCGTTGAGTTGCCAACCACCAAGCAAGTGACCCACGAAACCGCGCTGATCCTTGCGGAACGGAAGGTCATAGATAAAGCTCAGCGAAAACGCATGTGGCCGATTCAGGTTCGAGACCGAGCGTTCGGCATTACCGCGGTCAAATGGATTCTGCGAATTCGCCGACGAGATGTCGTCGAATGCGAAGATTTCGCTGGCGTTATCGATTGTCTTGCTAAAGGTATAGGACGCGTTGATGCTGAGATTATTTCTCAGGAACCGTCCGGAGTAGCGAGTCTGCATTGAGTGATACGTCGAGTGTGCACCGTTATCTCTCACAGTCACGCCTGCGGTTCTAAACTGCCGTCCGTTGCATGCCGACTCGTCAACAAATGGGGTGCTGGCGAGGTTCGTGCAGGTCTGGAAAGTGGTACCCGCAGGCAGCAAGTTCGAGAACGACGGGAATACATAACCAGGTCCACCAAAAGCCTGAAGATCAATTCCATTCACCAACGGCTTAATAAAGAAGTTGGCATTCACGTTCTGGAAGAGGTCAACGCCCTGGGTACCGACATAACGCACCTCGAACACATGATTGCGACTAATCTGTCGCTGCACACCGAACGAAAACTGCTCGGAATACGGCGAATGAAAATCAGGCGCAACTTGTGTTTGCGACAAGTATCTCGGATCCAGTTTGCCTAAAGGTAAAACGCCGGACGAAGAAGCAACAGCTTGATTATGAACAGCCGTTGGGTTCGCGGGTAGTGGCAACGGCGAGGTTGTCGTCGAGGAGAGTGCGTTTGTGGTCGCAAGACTCAGTGCTGCCGAGTACGGCGCAACATTCTGCAAGTTCAGCAGGATGTTATAAAACGCCGGATCGTAAGCGATAGCGAATCCACCTCTTATAACAGTAGCGTCTTCGCCCATGAACTTCTTCCAGAAGTGGGGCGTGTAGGCAAAGCCCACTCGAGGCGCCCAGTTGTTTTTATCCGGAGGCACGGTCGGGATCGTCCTTATCGCGATGGGCAGATTAGGATCGAAGATCGCCTTGGACGGGTCACTCTCACGAGCGAGCGTAATGTCGTGGAGCTGATTGATCGGTTGCCCCGTATATTCGTAACGCACGCCGAGATTCAATGTTAAATTCGGCCGGACTTTGTAGTCGTCCTGGAAGAAATAATATTGATCATTCTCCTTGTAGGTTGTGATCGGCTCACCTGCTGTAAGCGAGATGGCTGACGGTGCGTTGTTTATCAGTCTGGTGACCGAGGCGGTAGTTTGACTGAAGCCGAAACTGCCTTGGTAAAGAGGTAGAAACGGCACTTCGTTGACGAGGTGCTTGTACTCCGCACCCATTACCATGCTATGCGAACCTCTGGTCCAATTCAGGGTGTCCGCATATTGATAAACCTTAACCAGTCGCCCCTGAGGAATATTGGTCGCGCCACCGATCGTCTGGAGGGCGATTGAAGTATTTTTGACACCTGCTATGTTACCGCCGAAGGAAATACTGGCGATTGTATCGGCAATGTTTGCGGGGCTCGGGATCGAAAAGACCCCAAAGTTTTCGGCCGTACCTCCGAACTCGACGGAGAGATCCTGAGTCGTTATTTTGACTTCATTCACCATCGTGTTCGAAATCTGACGAGTCCACGTCCCACCAAGGTTCTTGCTGGTCGCAGGGACGTCATAGCTAAAGCCGTTGGAACTGCCGCCGTTATTCACGAACAGCTGTTTCTGATAGAGGTGACGGAAATCGACGTTGTCTTTATTCGAAGCCTTGACTGTAAAGCGGTAGCTCCATTCATTCTCGGTGAATGGCGTAGAGTAATCACGCTCCGGAAACGCTGTTTGGAAAAGGTTCGGAGCGGCGGCGGTACCGAGGTTAATCACGTCAAAAGGCCCGCCGGTCACAAACGGCGCACCGGTCGCCGGATTTATGAAAGTGGTATAGGTAACGCCAGCGCATGCGCCTGTGGGAGTTGTGCCCACGCGAATGATTCTCGTGCTACAGCCACTTGGTAAAGCACCGAAATTGAAAGCCGAAGATATTGCGCCGCCTCCAGCCGCGACCTGAGCTGCGTCCGTTCGCGCACGAACATTACCGTGCTGAGCGGCGAATGCGCCGAGAGCAACGATGTCTCCGATCGCCGTGTTGCCAGGAAAACTCGAAGCCAGTCGGGAAAATTCCGAAGGCAGAAATGCCAAACCGGTTCCGCGCGCGATAAATGTGGATGGATTTCTAATTCCCTGATAGGAGAAGAAGAAGAAAGCGCGGTCCTTACCCTTCCAAATCGACTTTCCACCTTCGCCGAATTTCGGTAACCAGATCGGACCGCCAGCAGTACCGCCAAATGCGTTGTACAAACTGCGGCTGGGCCGTGTCTGACCGTTGCGGCGTTCGAGATTCGTCAAACTGTTCAAGTGGAAAGCGTCCTGATGATATTCAAATAGATCGCCGTGGAAATCGTTGCCGCCGGACTTGGTAACGATGTTTACAACAGCGCCAGAGTTCCGACCGTACTGAGCAGAGAAGTTGTTGCTGACCACCTGGTATTCAGCCACCTGGCTCTGGTTATCAACGAACAACGACGGTCCGCCAATGCTGAGGTCGTTATTGTCAGAACCGTCGATCTGAAAATTGTTCGACCGACCGCGGTTTCCATTGACCGATAGACCCGTGCCGTCGGTATTCACGCCACTGTTACGCGAGGCAACTACGCCGGGAGCAAGCAACGCGATCGTATCGAGACCACCGCCAGCTCCATTGGAGGGGAGATCAGTAATCTTACGACTCTCAAAAGTTGCGGAGATTTGCGCTTGCTCTTTATTGATTAGTTCTTCGCCAGAGCTCACGACTGTAACTGTTTCGCTTGCCGCACCAACCGCAAGTTCAACCGGAAGATTTGCAATTTCACCCAGCGAAACTTTCACATTGGTCACTGCCTTTTTGCTGAAGCCTCCAGCTTCAACAGTTACCGTGTACATACCTGGGATGAGATTGGGAACGTTGAATGTGCCCTCATCATTCGTCGTCGTCTGAACAATGACGCCAGTGCCTTCGTTCTTTACTTCTACTTTGGCACCAGCAACCTGAGCACCATTCGGGTCTACTACGTTTCCGCGCAGCATTCCCGTAGTCGCCTGACCAAAAGCTGACAGGCTGGGAACCAGAATTAGCGCAGCCGCAAGTAGCAAATATCTGAAGGGCGAAGCTGCTGCATTTGCTTTGAAAAATGTTTTCATAGTTTCTCCTGCTGCAATTCAGAACCTCATTAAAGCTTCGTTATTGCCCACTCGCCGGCTAACGTTCAACGTAGCGGAGGAGGCCGTGCCGTCTAGTTGGAACGCTAGATTTGGAGTTACGCCTTCCTAAGGATTCCATTGAGTTGATTCGAATTCGATTCGTTTCAGAGCAAGGGTGGAAATTCGGAGCTCTGCTTGACGGGTATGCCATCGGGCAAGACTCATGCCAGCTTCGACATGAGCTGAAGGCGCGAAACTATGTAGCGATTCTGTGCATGTGACGGCACTACCATTGGTGGAGCGTTGCCATATTTGGATTGATTTACAAATCTTTGGATAAGCGCGGAAAACTTTGAATAAAGGTACGACCGATTAGAATTAGCTCACCGATGGCGTGGTGACTGCCGGAGAAGTGCGATCTGGCGCTCTGCTTCAGCAACATTTGGGCCTTTGGGAGCAACGCTCACGTAGCGCTCAAAGGCTTTTAAGGCTCCGGATGAATCATTCGCTTTCAAGAGAACTCTACCAAGATGTAGCAAGGCTACGGCATAGGTGTCCCCGCCCAGTTCATAAGCGCTGGATAATTCCTTGGCTGCAGATTTTGATTCCCCAAGTCCGTCCAGCGCCTGGCCGAGATACAACCTTGAAGCCGGGGCACCTGGATCCAGCGAAATCGCCTCGTCAAGCACGTCACGAGCTTCCGCATACCGTTTCGCTTTGACGAGTACTATCCCAAGATTCAAGTGCGGGTTGAAGGCTTTTTTATCGATGAGGATTGCTCGTCGGAGTTCAGCTTCAGCTTCATCAATGTTTCCTTGCTCCAACAACTGAGCACCAAGATCGTTATGGGCCATGAGGTAATTCGGAAAATATTCAATAGCCTTGCGAAGATGAGCAATCGATTCATCTAGTTTTCCAGATCCGTATGCATCGGACGCGCGTTGAAATTCTTTCCGTGCTTTTTGAGGTATTGAAGCTTCGAGCTCAGCTGCTGAGACAGTGCCTCCACCTTTCGTAGCTGATGCCTTTTTTTCTTTTAGAACGATCGTGAGAATAGATGGCGCACCCGGAAACACTTCGGTGTTAACGGAAGTTGTCTCCCACAGGTTTTTGTCTCCCTCGACAATCACCTGGTAAATGCCTGGCGCCAGCGAGCGAAATATGAACTGCCCCTGATTGTCGGTAAAGACGCTGGACTTCACGCCACGCATTGTCTCAAGCGAGATCCGAACGCTGTGGGAAACAGCCTCCCCGTTGGGAAGCACTACTCGACCGCTTATGTTCCCCGGCGTGTTGCTCTGCGATAACACGGAACTATTACAGAAGAGGCAGATCAGTCCGAGAACTAAAACGCCACTTAAACGTCTGCTCTGTACTTTCATGATATCTCCAGTGCTGACTGCCGTCTTCAGGATCACTTCTACGGCTTCAATATTCAACCCGAGACCAGGCCGAATCATTCAGAATCTTCTCAGCTTCTTTCTTCGACCATTTCAACCACGCCCTATCGTCCATTCTTTGAGTGATAGTTGCCGACAGAGTTAGAGAGGTCGAGAGTAGAATTGTAGTGACGAGCAAATGAATCGCGGTTTTTCTCATACGGCCTTCTCTAACGAGTTCAATATTCAAGTTTGCCGTCATAGAACATGTCCGAGAGTTTGTACCTGGTTGTCACTTTCATCTTCTCACTGAATTGAGCGACGAATCGAACGTTATCACTCTCACTCAAAAACGGCTGTCCATCAAGGACCCTTTGAAATATAAACTTCGCGCCCATGCCGTCCTGAGTCGGCGCTCGATACTCCATAAGAAATAGTTTCTTTCCGTCTTTGCGCTCCAGGTAGACGTTCTTTTGCAGGGCCTCAGTTGTCGCCGTAGTGAAGGCGCGCATTAGTGGAGCTGCCATTTTTTCATCTGCGACTTCAATACCCACTGAAACTACGATGTAATCAGCAAAATCGCGATCGATAAAACCCTGCAATTGTCCTTGCAGGGCTTCGTTTGGTTGCGCCTGCGACAGCAATACCATTCGCGCAAACGCGGCCCGTACCGGCTTCGCAGACAAGAACCGCACATGATATTTGACCTGGTTCGATGGCTTAACTTCACCGGATTCAACTCGCGAAGCGGCAGAGATATTTGAGTCCTCTCTCCTTGCCGCCGTCGTCGAGGAAACCGCTGCAACTTGCTGTGGTTGTTGAGAAGCTGAGCCGCCTTCCGACTGCGTTTGCCCCCACGCTGAATCATTTAACGTCTTATCTACATCCTTCTTTGTCCATTCGGTCCATGGTTTCTTCTGCGCAAGGGCAACGCTACCAAACATCAGCACAGCGACGCACAGATGCATCAATCTCTTCATTTGCTGGGCTCCTTGTTCATTATTGACTGTGTTTGGAATTACATCTGAACCTCTAGGCCACAGAATCCTCCAACTTTCTTCGAGTAGAAGAACATGCATGAAGACGACCAGCAGTATCGACGGTGGTGCGAAAGAGGCGAGAGCAAGAAAATTGCGCCGGTTTATCCTGGTCACGGCAGCACCGACCCTGGGGAAAGGCTTAAAGAAGGAGAGGAGAGTGGTTTTGCCACTCTCCCCCATTCAAGAACTAAGTGTCAGATTAGAAATTCCATCTGACCACCAGCTGGACCAGGCGCCCCCCTGGATCATTCGTAGTAGAAGTATCCTGGTAAGCGTTGGAAATGACTCCGTTAAAGGTTGAGCTGCCAGTGATCGTATTGAGATCATTGCCAGCACTTCCAATGAGGAAGTTTGGCGCGTTGAAGGCGTTCAAGAACTCGGCTCGAAGCTCCAGATTATTATTCTCCGAGAACCTGATCTTCTTGACGAGACTCAGATCCGGACGTACAAACCTCGGGCCTTTAAGTACCAAATTCGCGAAGCCACACTGACCGGTGTATGCCTGCACGCAGTTGCCGATGCCGGCCGGTGCAAGGTACCTGCCCGTAGGCGCGCCATTGGTGTAGATGGGTTGACCCGCGGAGTTAAAGGTTACCGCGAAGGCTTTCGCTGTATTGGTAATTATGTCCTCCGGTAGATATATGACTGACCTTGGATTCTTGCGAACCTCAATGGATTTCTGCAGATCTTTCACCGTCATTCCTACCAGTGCCACGTTGCCGAAGCCCACCGGATTACCACTTTGAACACGAATTGATCCATTGAAGCCCCAGCCACCGATCAAACCATTCCATATACCGTGCGCACCGGAGAGGAACCTCTGGCCTCTGCCGACGGGCAGTTCGTAAATGAAGTTGGTTTTGAAACTGTGTGTGACGTCATAGGGGCCAATGTTTTTGCTCAAGTCGCCGCGGCGGAGAGAGAAATAGTTGGTAAACACAGACGAGCTGCTCGCAAAGAAGTTCGACTGCGACTTCGAGAACGTATAGCTGCCCTGAATTAGCAGACCAGCTGAAAGTCGTCGACGCAATTCAATCTGCAGCGCGTCGTACCAGCTTTGGTTTCCGTTGTCGACAATGAAGGCACCGCCGGTCGAAGATGCAAGACCAGGATTAACAACGAAAAAGTTCGGTGCACCCAGCGCTTTGAGCCCCGGACTAAGTGAACTATTGAACACCGCATTTCTGTTGTTCAGGAACGTTGATGTGCTCTGGGACAGTACGATCGCGGCGCCGTTGGTGCCAACCAGATTCGGATTGAGTGGGTTGAGTGGAGTTGTAAAAGTGGAGCTTGTCCAGTTACTGCTCGTGTAGTGCGCCGGATTGTTCGGATCCATGGCGACGGCGTTGTTGTTAATAGTTACCGTCGCTCCCTGGAAGTTCACCATAAAGATGGGCAGCGGCGATGTATTACTCCCCGGACCAAAGTAAGCAAAGCTACCGCGGCGAGCTGCGATGCCGCTGTTTGCGTTTGCAATGAGGTTGGCCTGGGCCAACTTGAACTCATTGAGGAAGCCATTGTCGATTACGTTGACTTCATTGAGATCATATTGTCTCCAGAGCTTATGTCCCCGATTCCCAACGTAGCGGATTTCAGCGACGGTGTCCTTCGTGAGTTCACGCTGAATACCGAAAGTGAATGACTCTACGTAACCCAACTTAATGTCGGGTTTGAAGGCATTGACCGAGTCGCTAACGCTCGGAGTGAACGGGAACTTGAGTAAACTTGGTATGTTGCTTGGAGCAGAGATCAAACCGTTGCGGAAGAGCGATCCGACAGGAATGTTGTTTGCTCCAGACAAGTTGATTGATCTGGTTGCCGTAAAGGTTGGACCAGAGTTCGAACCCGTGACGGCCTGGAAAACATTCGTACCTTCACGCACCGAGGCCATCGAGAATCCGCCTCGAATAACCGTCTGGCCAGATCCACCAGCGAGCCTGTGGAGAAAACCCTTACCCCAGTTTGGGCTGTATGTGAATCCAAAGCTTGGCAGGAGATTCGTTTTATCTTCGTTGAATGCCGGCTGTCCTTTAGCATTGGTAAAGGTGGTGGGTGTTCCGGTGAGTGTACCCGGTTTGAAGATGTTCCCGACACCGGACACACCAAAGAGACTGTCGTAAGTTGCAAATGAGTAGTTGTTGTTTTCCACAACGTACGGCAGCAGCGCCTCATTTCTCAAACCAAAGGTCAAAGTGATGTTTGGTCGAATGCGCCACGTGTCCTGGACGAAATATCCGTATTCACTCATGTGCATACGTTGAATGAAATCACCGAGGTATTTGTAGTTACCCGATTCATCCGTGAATGCATTGCCGCTAACCTGAGTTATGCGGCCGGTCAACGTCGCGTAAAGGGCCGCAGCCTGATTACGTTGACCGGAGCTTGAACCCGGGAAGTTAGTCGTTGAGTTAAATACGCTGAACAGCGACGAATCCACTGTCGAGTCAACACCGAAGCTATAGAGTTGAACAACTCGAGCGATGTTCTGTGAAAACAGATTGACTCTGGTGAAGTCGAAGCCGAAGTTGAAGGTGTGATTTCCTTTGATCCATGTCAACGTATCGGAGAACTGCTTCACTGGAGAATTACGACGCGAAGGGTTTGACGTTACCGTCGCGTTAGTAATGGTGCCAATGTTTGTGGCGTTAATACCTAAATTTACGCCGCCCTGATTTTCAAACTGCGCTGCATTTACATCTCCGAAGAACAACGTGATACCGCCGACGAAACCCATCCGAGCTTCGTTAACGATATTGTTGGTCAATGTGGAACGAAGCGCGGTCACATTGGACCAACGAATTGACGTCTGTGCGCCATGATTCGGAAAACCCGGGAATGCCGGATCGACGTTATTCAAGAAGTCAACGACACCACCGAAGTTCTGGTAGTTCCAGATGTTTTCAATGTGATGCTTCTTGGATGGATTGAAGTCAAAACGTACGGTTGGAAAGCGTCGTGTTTGACCGCCGATGTTATTGAACGTGACCTGTTCACGTTGGAGGTCGGCAGGGTTGCCGGCCACTACGTCGATTGGCCTGATGTTAAGCCCGTTCAGTGAGCTTCTAATCTGACTGAAGAGACCTCCAATTGTGGGATCAACGGTTGATGTGAAGCCCTTCGAACCAGCCAACGTCAACACGTTTACACTGCAGCGCATAAATCCCGGAGTTGCTCCGGTTGTTGTACATTGAGCCGGAATCGTGGCTGTCGGTGCCACTTCGTATCGATAGATTCCTGATTGTGCTTCGGTCGTCAACAACTGACGAGTTCGCGCAGTTCGTTCTGGCAATCTATATTCTTCATAGTTCACAAAGAAGAAAGCTCGATCTTTTCCATCGAACAACTTCGGAATCGAAATTGGACCGCCAAACTTGGCGCCCGGTTGGTTGAGCAGGATGCGAGCTTGTGGGGCTTTGTGCGTTACAGGATCAGCAACCTGGTCGCGGTTGTTAAACCAGTAGTTCGCATTTAGAGCTGGATTGCGATGGTACCAGTAGACGCCACCGTGATATTCGTTCGTACCATTTTGAGTTACGAACTTAATCTGCACTGCACCCTCAGCTGAACTCTCTGCGCCTGGAGTTGTGGTTGAGACCGTCACTTCGCTGATCGCATCAGTTCTCGGCCGAATATAGGTGAAGAATCCATCATTCGACTTCAGCAGATTGTCCTGCACGTTGACACCGTCAATAGAGATGTTCAAGGCGCCTTTTGGCAACCCGTTCACTGATGATGTGCGTGGCCGGCCGGGGGTAGTCGTTCCAGGCATGGTTAAAACTAGATCGAGTGCATCGCGCGAGGCATTCGGCAGGTCGGTAATTTGTCGGCCAGTCAACGTTGTACCGATCGTTGCGGTTTGATTCTGAAGCAATTCGCCGCTACCTACGACCGTAATTGTTTCATTCGCCGAGCCGACTTCGAGATCCACAGTAATATCTGAAGGCTTGCCGACGTCTATCTTAATGTCAGTGACAACTTGTTGCTTGAAGCCTGAAGCTGTGATCGTCGCTGTGTACAGGCCCGATGACAGAGAAGGCACTTTGAATGTTCCCTCTCCAGTTGTTGTAGCCGTGAATTCCTGATTCGTGGCCATGCTCTTGACGGTCACCGTGGCACCGGGTACGACCGCACCTTTCGGGTCGCGCACAGTACCAGACAACGAGCCTAGGCTCTGGCCGTGTACTGTGACGCCGAAAGCACTGAGCAAAAGGAGTACTAGACAGTACTTCTGGAAAACGTTTCTCATCACGTAATTCTCCAAATGGTTTTAGCAATTACCCAACAGAACTTGGAGTTCTGCGAGTAACTGAACGAACGAGCCAACTGCTTTAAGGGTAGATTTGGAACCCGTCTCGAAACGGACGTGTTGTGCTGGAGGTTTAGGCAAATGGTAAGCCAGCAAGAGGTTAGAGCTAAAGCCAAGCATTTCGTCACGCAAACGAAGTGAGGCGCTTGTCGATGATTAATTTTCTGGATTTCTATTCAAATAATTGAACACTCGGGTCGGAATTTCGTTGAGATTGGGCTGCTGTTTAGAGGAACCCGGTCATTTCACCACCTCAAACTCAAACCAAAGTTCTTTCCCACGCATGATGGTGGACAGGTAGAACTCCCAGAATTTTCTAGTGAATCTAAAAGCAGGCCATCGCTCATCCAGGTTCACCAAAAATTCAATACCGAACGCCCGCCAAAGATTAGCCAGGCTCACGTGAGCTCGAACGGGTCGCAATTCGATGTCGGTGTAGAACGGGAATGGCGTCTTATCCCGGACAAAGCAGGTAAAGGAATAACTGTTGAAGTGATTACGATGAGTAGGGTCCGTTGCCCAGTCAGGGTTCGTATAGTGCGGAGTGACAATCTTCAAACTGCCGCCGGCTTTAGTAATGCGATGAAGTTCCGTTAGCAGTCCGATCACATCGGGCACGTGTTCGAGCACATGTCGGCAGACGATTTCATCAAAACGATCGCTCTCAAATGGATACGGAAAGACGCCGAGGTCGTGAATGACGTCCGCATGGCTGCGCGGATTGGAATCAATACCAATTGCCCCATGAACCTTGTTCTGGCCGCATCCCACATCGAGTATCGATTTCGAAGGGGATGAGCTCATTTGTGAGGCCTCGATCATGTCGCTTAATTTGTGTTGAGCAGGAATCGCCCGAGTTCCTTCATATTCACTGGATACACAGGCATTCCTAAAGCAGATGTAAGTTCAGCAAGTGTGGTTCCATCAAGCATGATGGCTTCGTCGCTCTTCAACATCTGTCGTGGGATCAGAACGAATTCACCGCGTAACTGATCTGACGCTGCCTTGATGTCGCGTCCAGTTACGAGTCCAGCCACAGAAACATCTCCTCCGAAATAGTAATTGTTCACTGGACTGACAAGAAGCTTTGTGCCAAACCTCGCGTTCATTTTATCGATGGCACCTTTGAGGACGGGTGCGAACAGAGTACCCGTACAGATCGTTCCGAGAGTTTTGTTTACCAGCGATGGCGCAACACGTGCCAGGCGCTTTTGCAATCTTGCGAACTCCTCATGAAATGATCGAACCATACCCACACCATCTTCGATCTGCGGATAACTTCCGTAATGCGAACGTGAAGGAATGCGGCGTTCGGCTTTCAAATAGATCTCATCTCCCAACAAAGCGAAGTGCGTTCCATAACGGGAATAGAATTTCTCCTGAACTGGTTTCAATTGATCGATTACAGTTTTACAAAATTCAGATGTCACCGGATAGAGGCGAGAATCTGTGTTGTATTGAGTTAGACCGAGCGGAACAATCGCGACACTGGTAATTCGAGGATACTCCGCTGCGAGATCCCGAATCGTCTTCAACAACACTTCTCCATCGTTAATTTTTGGACACAGCACGACTTGGGCATGAACTTCGATTCCAGCGTCGAGCAGAGTCTTTAGTTTTTCTGAAATGTCCGCGCGTGCTCGATCAATTCCCAACATGTACGCGCGAACATCAAGGTCAGTAGCGTGAACAGAAACATATTGAGGCGACAATCGCTGTTCGACAATTCGCTTCATTTCATCGTTTGTGATTGACGTGAGCGTTGTGTAGTTTCCATAAAGAAACGACAATCGAATGTCTTCATCTTTAATGAACAAAGAGGGTCGAGCATCCGCTGGATTGCCGTTGCAGAAACAGAAGATGCATTCGTTGGCACATTGGCGTGGAACGATCTGCTCGAATGTAAAGCCAAAGTCTTCATCTTCTAGACGCTCTAATTCAATTTGCCAGTCCTCGCCACTCTTCTTTCGAACATCAAGAACCAGGTCAGTCTCGCCTGCAGTCTGAAAACGAAAGTCGAGGTAATCTCGGACGGCGCGTCCGTTGATCTTGACGATTCGGTCGCCAGGTTCGATATCCATCTCCGCACCCAGGCTCTCGGGTGCAACTTCAGAAACCTCGACGCCTCGTCGCCGGATATTTGTCACTGCTGGGGTAACTGCAAACTCGTACATAACTGACCGAACTCTGTTCTTTGTGCTTTGGCCTTTGTTTCTGCCAATTTGTTAAATGAGCTGCGAAGATCGAGACACGGAATATGCCGCCGACTCCTGGTGAATCTGTGACTATAGCAAGGCTTTAACAGTTTGTTGAGTCGAGGCGATGAAAGCATCTGGAGCAGTTCTTCAAATAAAGATAGGCGACTATCAAACCAAAGAAGACGGCGGGAAAACAGATGGTAACAAAATGAAAATGCCATTCCCCGTTCATGATCTCTTACACCCGCCAGGCTAGCTGCAAGTTCCTCTCTTCCCCCTCAACAAAACAGGGTACGACAGCAAATTGCCTCTAAAAGCTAAGCAAATGGAAGATCCGGTTGAATGGTCGTTTTAATCCTATCTTAGTGCCATACGGGATGGCCTAAGAACTTTAGCGATGAGTTTGCAATAACTCCCGCCAAAATCAACCGCAGAGAGATCATGAAAAAACTTATCTCAACCCTTCTCCCTCTGTGCCTTGCCAGCTTCGTCAGTTCGGGCAGCGGGCAAACCAGCGCCAAACCAAAAACCCAACAAGAGAAGAAAAACGGGGCAGTTGTAAGTGACGAATCGGTCGCTAAGAACAATGATTCGGCAACAACTCCCTCTCCCACGCTGGCTCTGACTGAAATCTATCGCGTTGGGATTGGCGATGTCCTGGATATCCGCTTTATGAATTCGGCTAATTCTGGACGCTCAACCTTATTCACCGTGGTCGCAGGAGGGATTATCGATCTTCCGCTAGCCGGAGGTTCGATAACAGTAGCCGGTCTCACTACCGAGGAGATCCAGAATCGCATTAGAACCGAACTGAAACGTCGCGCGTTTGACCAAAATGCCGAAGTCTCGGTTGGTATACGTCAATATAATAGTCACACAGTACTGGTAACCGGACTAGTAGCTTCCCCTGGCGATCGAGTTCTCCGAAGGGAAGAAGTGCCGCTCTACGTGATACTAGCTGAATCACAACTGCGAAATGACGCCGCCTCAGTTGTAATCATGCGAGGTGGCTCAGCCATACCTTCTTTAAGCCTCAGCGATCCAGTCTCATTGAATACGACTGTAACCAGCGGCGACGTGATAACGATTGTTGGCCGCGCCCAGGAGTTCTACTACATCGCTGGCCGAATCAATTTCCCTGGCCAGAAGAATTTTCAATCTGGTATGACTTTGCTGCAGGCAATCCTCGCGGCCGGCGGCACAGCGCGGCAGAATGATGATCGCGTCGATCTCTCACGTGACGGCGCCGAAGGCCGCTTAATGACTACTCGCTTCAGCCTGAAGGAAATCAAAGCGGGTAAGGTCGGCGATCCGAAGTTGCAAGCCGGCGATCGGATCGAAGTCCTGCGATAATTTAAGTCCATTAATTATCGGCATTTTCATTGACAATCCTCCCCCTGTTTGTTAGTTATTCAGGTGAACCGAGCCATTCCTGCTTCCTTAAAATTAAAACTTGAGTTGTGCCAACTTTCTTAGCAGAAGAGTAGAAATCCCATGAATAACAAACTGAAGGCTGCCTTACTCGGCGGATTAATCGTCGGAGTGGTTTCGGGCATCATCTCGCTGATTCCGATCGTGAAGATGTGCTGTTGTCTTTTCGGTATTGGTGGCGGCGTTGTCGCCGGACTCATATACATCAAAGGTTCACCGACCCGCGTCTCGATCGGAGACGGCGCTATGGTTGGAGCGCTGGCAGGAGTGGTGGGGGGAATCATTTATTTAATAATTGGTATTCCGATTACGCTTTTTGTGGGAGCGGCTGAGCTTGAAAGAGCGTTCTCACAATATGGAAGACAGATGCCATTTTCGGGAACCGTACTCATAATCATTAGCAGTATCGTAGGGGCTATCGGTCTCATCATCCTTTCGTCCGTTGGCGGCATTTTATCTGTACCGATCTTTGAGAAGCGAAAGGAAGAGATTCCGCCACCGCCGCCAGCAGCACCAGGTGGTTATGCAGCTTAGTGCTGGAGCATTCATGAGTAAACGTTGATCTTCTATTCAGGAGCAAACGAATGGCACAAGAATTTACTCCCCCACCTGCAGGCACCCATGACAAGGTGCCGAACTATTTGATCCCGGCGATCCTGTCCGCCATCTGCTGTTTCCCGCTTGGGATCATCAGCATCATTTTTGCCGCACAGGTAAATGGCAAAGTGGCTGCAGGGGATCTTGCAGGAGCAGCCGATTCGTCCAAGAAGGCGAAGATGTTTAGCTACATCTTCCTTGGTCTCGGAATAGTTGTCTGGGCTTGCTACTTGATCTTTTTCGGTGGGCTTGCCGCACTCAGCGTCCTAAGCAGCCATTGAGATCTGAAACGAGAAATCTACTCCTCAACGAAAGCAGTTTGAGGAGGTGTGGAGACTTCAAATACGATGACTAGATTCTGCACAAAGTGCGGCGCTACCAATGATGAGATGGCGCAGTATTGTACGAGCTGCCAGGCACCCTTGACCCAGGTTGCGGGCGGTGGCTATCAACCAATGCAGTCAGTAAATCCTGGTGCTATGACTGACTGGAAAGCGATGGGCGCCGACAAAAAAGTCACGGCGGGCATTTGCGCTATTCTGCTGGGATGGTTAGGAGTTCATAAATTCATTCTTGGCTATACCACTGAGGGCGTCATTCAATTAGCGCTTGGAGTTATTACCTGCGGCCTTACCAATATCATCAGTATCGTCGAAGGTGTCATCTACCTCACCAAGTCTGACGAAGAGTTTGTTCGCACTTACATTCAAAACAAGAAGGGCTGGTTCTAGCTAGAAGACCCTCCCTTCTCTTCAACTTCACCTCGGGCTACGCAGGTGTTAGCCTTGGGTTTTCATGTCCACCGCTTTCTGGAACCGACGAATAACTCTCGTTGCTACCTGGATTCTATTGATCCTGGGCGCCGTCTACGTCTTTGCTTTTGAGCCCGGAAAGAACGGGTTCTTTCCGCCCTGTCTCTTTCGCCAGTTGACCGGATTGCAATGCCCCGGTTGCGGAAGTACGCGGGCACTGCATCAACTTCTACACGGTCACTTTACCGCAGCATTCGCGTTGAACCCGCTCTTTGTCGTCGCTATTCCTTTTTTACTCTATGCCTTGCTACGACACACAACCTTGTCCTTCAGAGGAATAACGCCGAAACCCAACGCGTTGCCGGCGCGCTACATCTATTTTATTTTCGTTGTTATCGTTTCTTTCTGGATATTTCGAAACACACCGCTTTATCCGTTTATGTCATGATCAAAGAGCCTTCGTGATGCCTCCAAAAAGAAAAATCACAATCAACATTATTCGGGATGGCAAAGAGCCGAGAGATGACAGTTGGAAGCGCCTATCTTCGGCTGAACGAATCGAGATGGTGTGGACGCTTACTAAGCTTTGTATGGCGTGGGACAATCGTTGGACTGATGATGAACCAAGACTTCACGGAACTGTTACTTGCCTTCAACGACGAGAAGATTGAGTATCTTATTGTTGGTGACACAAACGAACTCGAAAGCAGTGAAAGCTAGCTGGCTCGCTTAACTGTGGGCGTCAGTCTTCGAATCACCAAACTTAACCCCATAATCACATAAAGCACCATAACCACTTCCGAGTCGCCCCAGGTGTAGTGGACTAAACCACTCGTAAAGAAACCAACCAGCCCTCCCAACGCACCGAGTGCAAAAGAGCGTGGAAATTCATCCGACACGTTTCGGACGATCCTCCATAACATTTGCGCATAGAGCCCGAGAAGTATCAGCCAGACAATCAATGCCGGAACGCCCCGCTCAAGTGCGATTTGCAGGAGGTTCGAATGCATATGGCCAACCGGCAATCTACCGTTATCAAACAATCCCCACTCACGCCAGTGGCCCTTTATCGAATCCATGCCCACACCAACCAACAAATGACGAGGCTTGCTGACGAGCAAATGCACACCTTCGACCCAAACAGTCTCGCGCCACGACGTCGATTGATCGTTACGATCGACAAAACCGATGCTTCGTTTCTGTTGGAGCAGGAACACAGCACCCAGAATCAATGGAATCGCACAAACACCAATCACAACTAACGTCCGACGCGAAGCGCTGAGTAAAACCATCAACGACGCTGATAAAGCAAATCCAGCCCATGAGGCGCGCGTTACCGTCATCGCGAGTGCAAAAAGCAAACCCGTTACAGCCATTAATAGCAATAGACCAGTCAAACTTGTCTTGCGTGTCAGACCAAGGAAAAGTCCAAGGGTTAAAGATGCGATCAATTGAATAACTTCGGCGTAAGTAACCCAGTGGTTATAAAAACCAGTGGCACGCCAATCTCGACCACGTGACCAATTCGAAATGCCTAGTTGTTCCAAAGCGGTGTTACCTGACAACAACTTTCCTCTGGGAACATCTAAAGTAGGCATCCACTCGACCCGATAGATCGTTACTTTCGCGAATGGCTTACCCGCGGCCAATAAGCCAGCGAGTTCCTCTGGACTATCAACTCTCTGACCATCCACCTGCCAGACTGTGTCTCCATTGAGAATTGGTGTCGGCTGATGAACAGTGCGTGTATTGAAGACCGCCTGGGCGAGTGGACTGTCAGATCTGACCCCATCGACCTTCACACCTTTGCCTATTACGAGTTGGCCCGCAGTAAGCAAAACATTGATCATGCACGATCCGATCAGACAATAGGTGAGCAACTTTGCGAGACGTAGCGAGCCAATGTTCTGCGAGATGAGGTAAACGATCGTGAACAGGCTCGCAGCACGCATCTTGCCAATCGACATAACGAGGTTGTAGGAAAAGACGCCGGACACGCCACTGATAATGAAGAAACCGAGCAACGCATAATCAACTGGAGAACGAAAAAGCTTGGGTCGAGGATAGAAAGCAAATCGCAGCGCCCAGAGGACAAGGCCCAACAGCCACGCTGACTGGGTCGCAGCGATTGAATGTGGAGCGAAGATTGCGATGAGAATGATGGATCCAAGAATGCCGCGCTCGATCCATCTGATTGCGGGAGAGAGCCGCTCTGCATCCTGAGAATGGGGCATGATTATCAAGCTCGGGGCATCTTCCGCTGGAATTCAATGTTCGATATGCTTTAGCTTGTCGTGACGCTAACCAACCAAGCCCCACAGATTCAAAGGCTTGAGAAAAGTCAGGGCTTGGTTGGTTGCGTCACGAAAAGCTAAAGCATATCGGACATCAAGCTCTACTATATTCCACAGCCGGAAAAACTACATGCGCAGATTCGCTTTGGCTTGTGTAACCGTGATCACCCTGTCGGTTTTCATCCTTGGCCAGGAACTTTCATTTGCCGATCAGGTAAAGGCAATTCAGAACGACTCGCGAGTTCAAGCCGCTAATGAATACATCGACAAGAATCACGACGGCATTTTACGTGAATGGATTGCAATCACAGAGATCAATGCCCCCTCGCAACACGAAGCAGAAAGAGCGCGTTATATCGAGAGCATCGTACGCAAATATAAACTCGACGTGCATTACGACGGCGCAGGGAATCTGATTGTCACGCGTAAAGGAACTGGCGGTGGACCAGTCACCGTCTTTGACGCACACATGGATACGGTTTTTCAGCCCGGGCTCACCATCAAAGCGTCAGTTAAAGACGGTCGAGTTTACGCGCCAGGGATTGGTGACGATACACGTAACGTTGAAGCTCTGCTCGCGACGATGCGCGCCCTCGACGCCGCGAAGTTAAAAACTAAAGGCGATCTGATCTTCGTTTTTACAACTGATGAAGAAGCAGGGATGAGTGGCGCAAAGTTTTACACGCAAGAGAACAAGGGAAAGATTAATTACTACGTCGCGCTGGATGGTGGTTATGAAGGTTTCACTTACGCCGGGATCGGTATTAACTGGTATCGCCATCATTTTATCGGGCCGGGTGGTCATACTCGTTCGCGCACACCGCCATATTCCGCTTCACTACCAGTCGCACGCGCGATTGAACGGATCTATGACTTAAAAGTGCCGACGAATCCTTCGTCAAATCTCAACATCGGCATGCTTGGCGGATCGGAAGTACCAAATGCCAAAGCCGCGGATGCCTGGTTCACGGTTGACCTGCGTTCAACTGATAACAATGTGATTGCTGACCTTGACAAGAAGATTGCGACAATCCTTGATGAAGAAGCGAAGCGTGTGGGAATGACCGTGAAGACAGAGATTATATCGACCTCTCCGGCCGCAATTTTACCCGGCAACCGTGAATCACATTTGGTGAAGATGGCGGAAGCAGTCCATCGCGCTATGGGATTCGATCCTCCGATTGGAAACGCGGGATCCAATAACTCGAGCGCCGCTTTATTGCAGGGCATTAATTCAATCTCCACCGGCGCCGGCCCATGCAACGATGCTCACGCACTCACCGAGAACTGCGAAATCGACCCGTTGTACAAGGGAATTAAAAAGATTCTGTTGCTGGAGATCGCGCTGGCGGGTTTGGGGCAGTAGCCCGACTGTCAAGGAGGGCTCATGTGACCAATGAATGATGGGCTATGAGAGCCCTCCTTGACAGTTGGGCTACTGCACCGTGGCGTGCGTATCAAAAGCCCTCTAGCATCACCAACCCGGTCCGGAGAATAATTTTCAGATCCAACAGCAGCGACCAGTTCTCGATATAAAACAGGTCCAGCCTAACCATCTCCTCAAACGGCAAACGGTTTCGTCCCGACACCTGCCATAAACCTGTCAATCCGGGTTTCATATCCAACCTTTTACGATGCCACAGTTCATACGCCTCGACTTCGTAAGGAATCGGCGGTCGCGGACCAACGATGCTCATGTCACCCATCAGAACGTTCAACAATTGCGGCACTTCATCGAGGCTTGTGCGCCTGAGAAACTTTCCAACCCGTGTGATGCGTGGATCTGACAACAACTTATAAGTCGGTTTCCCGTTGTCATTTAAATTTGCTTCAGCGCGACCGGCAATGAACGCGCGCTGATAGTCGCGATGAACATCAGACTCCGCTCCCGCTTTCATCGTGCGAAACTTAAAGACAAGAAAGAGTCGTCCATCCATTCCGACTCGCTCCTGGGTATAAAAGACCGGGCCCTTCGAATCCAACTTAATCAGAACTGCAATCAAGAGCCACAGCGGAAACAACAAAACTGTGGCAATAGTGGCGAGCAGAAGGTCAAAGCTGCGTTTTACGAGTCGAGCACCACTTGATAGTGGCTCTCGAAACAGACGGATCATCGGCATTACGCCGATTTGATCGATCTCAGTTTTTCGCGGCAGGCAATTGAATAAGTTCGGGGCAATCCGAAACTCAACGCCGCGGCGACGGCCACAACGCATCATTACTTCAAAGAGCGCGTCGCCACTTACTTCACTATCGGCAATGATCACTTCATTAGCACCCGAATCGCGAATGGCTTCCGGTAGACCCTCGAGATTACTGACTACGGGAACTCCTTCGTATATCGTGCGATCCGGACCATCAAATGTTTTAGTCTCGACAACTCCGATCACTCGATAGCCGAGTGCCGGACGTTCACGCATCTCGTTGATAAATAGAGCCGCCTCATTTCCCCTGCCAACTACCAGGGTTGGAATTAGATTGATCTGTCGCCGGCGAACAAATGTTTGCACCGCACGCATCACGTAACGGATCAAGCCAATCGTCAATAGAGCAAACACGAAATCCAAGACGAAAACGCCACGCGCATACGAAAATGCCCGGAAAGCGAAGCCGCCGCGATATAAAAACGCGGCAGCGACAACCAGAAGCGATCCGATCGCCATTGCTTTAAAGACCCGGAGGCCATCATCGATAAACGAGAACTCGCCACGGATTCGATAGAGATCCGCATAACGAAGAGTAAGCAGACGAATAACGACAATGATGGGAACGAGTGCACCATACGGTGCAAATGTCGGACTCCAGTTCCAGGTGCCCGCACCAAACGCCGAAACATCTTCGCGCATTGCGAAAGCGAATATGAACGACAGAGCTGCGGCTATGGCGTCGGCAAAGACAAGCAGCACCCGGACAGTAGGCACGATCCAGCGGGGTGCGCGTCCGGGAACGCGAACTGCGCTCGCCTCTGTTAATGGTTTGGCTCGTTCAGCTCTCATCTGAATATGCTTTAGCTTGTCGTCTGATCCCCAAAAGAACGCATTGGTCACTCCGCTTTAGTTCGGCATCACACGACAAGCTAAAGCATATCGGACATTTCGCTACTCGAAAATCATTCGCACTACTTCATCAATAACAGCTACCGATCGTCGAGGCTCTGCAGGTACTTTCTTTTTGATTATCAACCCGCGGAGGTCACCCTCGTTTGTTATCCGTTTCAATCGACCTTCTTTAACAAGCTCTTCATCAATCGCGGCCCACTTGCCGACGTAAACACTCGCAACAGGGACACCTAGCGCCGCGGCTTCGCGATTGATGGTCCCGCCGGCACTTATGACGAGGTCACATGACGCTATCAGATCCGGTCCCGCAAGCGGATGTTCAGGGACGATCAACTTTGCGCTGGTCTTCGCCGAGTAATGAGCTCGCTGTGCAGCGCTGCGCGGAAGCAAAATTACCTGTACGTTCTCGTGTGCCAGTAGAAAATTCAGTGCTTCATCAAAGAGTGTGTTTTGAAAACGATGATAGAGCGCTTCGTGCGCTGGCGGTCGCAGCAAAACCAACACATTATCCGAGCTAATACCGAATTCAGACAACTGCGTCGCGAACGAAGGATCGGGCCGAAAGTTAGAAAGATATACGTCCTCTTTAGTGCCGTGATACCTCCGCACTTTTCGCGGGCTCGCTCCATACCGGCGTAAACGGCGATCCGGAAAACACGTTGGCACGATGATGCGTGAAGTAAATCGAAACGCGAGGTGATTTGCCGGCTGATACTCATAATCCATTAGCGTCACACTTCTGACGCGTAACGCGCGGGCAGCGAGGATCTGTGAATAGGAGTTGTGGCTAATGGCGAGATCGAACTCTCGCGTGCGTGCCCATGAAGCCAACGACCAGGCGCGAGACATCAGATTAGTCGCCTTCGCTGTTACGGGTTTTCCGCCGTGAACACCAACTACCTGAGGAGAGAGGTTCGCGGCCTTTGCTAGTGGAACAGTTTCAGCGAAGTCGCGCGCGGTAACTTCAACCTGATGGCCTTGGGTGACAAATCGATCATTCAACGCCTTGAAGAAAGGAACGTGTGGAGAGTTTGCGAGGTCGATCCAGATGCGCATAGGCGAGGTCAAAAGAATAGGACCTATATAACCTATCGGACCTATTCGGTGACTGACCATTTAACTTAACAGATCTAATTCGACTAGTTTGCCTCTGTTCCGAAGCGACTCCTCCGCCGCTTCAATCATCTTGACCATACGCAGCCCAGCCAATCCGTCTGTCTCGGACGGACGTTTGTTATGAACACAATCGATAAAGTGCAACGCCTCTGTATGGAGTGCCTCAGTGTTGTCGAGACGTGGCGCCCACATGTCACCAGACCGGTAACTGACTAACATTTTGTAGACGTCTTCCGGACCAGGAGTAACAGTTATACCTTTGTCGTACACCTTCAGCTTATCGCTTGGCTCCAGATCATCGTAAACAATCATCTTCTCGCTTCCGCCGATCAAGGTATGACGCACCTTCACCGGTGTTAGCCAATTCACGTGCACATGCGCGATCTGGTTATTGGAAAAGAACAGCGTGATATAGGCAACGTTTTCGGGTTGACCTTGAACATGGCTGATGCCCGTCGTGGAGATCGCCACCGGCTTGTTTGGCAAAACATAATCCATGATCGAAAGGTCATGAATCGCCAGGTCCCAAATAACATTTACATCGTGTTGAAATAGTCCAAGATTCACCCTGACGGCGTCGTAGTAATAGATTTCGCCGAGTGCGCCCGTGGAAATTAACTCGCGAATTCTGCGTACCGCATCAGTGTAGACGAAAGTGTGATCGACCATTAACACGAGCCCGCGCTTGTCTGCGGCTTCGATGAGTTGCTGCCCTTGTTCGGAAGTGGAAGCAATTGGTTTCTCGACGAGCACATGTTTGCCTGCGTTTAGGGCGGCCATGGTTAAGTCGAAATGTGAAGAGACAGGGGTTGCGACCACCACGGCATCAACATCGTTGTCACCAATCAATTCTGATGAGTTGTTATACAGGGCAAGGGTGGGATAAAGCTTGCGCAGTTGACTGAGGCGCTCCTCGCGACTATCACAGACAGCAGTCACAACTGAACCAGAGGTTGCCATGAAATTGCGAACCAGATTCGGTCCCCAATAGCCGTGTCCGATGACTCCAATTTTTAGCATCTCTGTGGTCATAATAGGCCCTACAGGTCACATTGGTCCTATGCTACTCACCGCTGACTACCTCCAACAACCTTGCTAAGGCATAAAGCATCCACGCCTGGCTCCAGCGCATATACGGCTTGCGGACCGTGTAAAAGCGCCGTTTCTGATAATAGAAATAGCCCTGCTCGTCGCGCAGGTGACGAATGGTCCAGCGAGCAACTTGTTCCGCGAGTTTTCTTGAATCGGAATCCAATCGACTGAACTCAAGGAATGTGACTACTGCACTCGCGCCAGCATGGGCATCAGCGGGATAAGGGTCGTCACCGTAGTATTTCGGCCAACCGTCCGCAAGAAAGAAGCTGTTCTTCCAATACTGATATCCACGTTCCAAGGCGTTTTGGAATTCGTCGTCCAGAACGCAAGTTTCAATTATCCGTTTCAGCGAAAAAAGGACGAATGCAGTGTGAAAGTTATCAACCCAGCTCTGATTCGAATCTGTCCCGTATGTCCATGACCCATCTTCGCGTTGGTGCTTTATTACAAAACGCGCCGCTCGCTCAGCGAAGTCGCGCAATTCCGTCTCGCCTGTCAACGCTCCAACACATCCGAGCACTTCCGCGCCGAGTAGACTGGCGTTGAAAATTTCTGTTTGACCGTAGGGCGAGTATCCAAAGCAGATCTGATCTGGGAACGGCGCAGTTGCGGGTAGATCGGCAATTATGAAGTTACAAACACTGCGCGCAATGGTCAGATATTCTTCAGCCTCGAACTCGCGAGCCCCTTCAATCAGTGCACGTGCTGCGAAGGCTGTGGGAACGATCGTCGGCGTACCGCGCGGCGCGAAGAAGTTGCGACTCTGCCAGTCGAAGTTATAACCCCAACAGGCGCCGCTGAAACCATTCAAACGCATCGCAATCAAGTCAGTCAGAAACGCTCGCGCTTCTTGCTCGGCTTCCCGCGCCTTTAGTCGTCGATAATTTGCAAGCTGAGCAAGCGCGAACAGAGCGATGCCTTTGGAGTTACGCTGGGTTGGTGTACGCGAAACCCCACGTAGATCCGCGGGAGATCGTTTGACGAGTTGCGTCCATAAGAGACGGGCGTTTCGTGATCGAGCGAATGGTGACGATTGGAAAACGGTGCTGTTTAATGCATCGAAAGGGTCGTGACCAGCAAAGTCGTGTTTACGACACCAGGCGAGGAGGTCTTGATAGGCGCGTCCTAGATCGACATCAGTCATTGCCGATTTCCAATTGCCGATTGCCAATTGCGTTGATTCGACAGTTTTCAGCTGGGTCCATAGCAAGGAGATCAATTGGCAATCGGCAATTGGAAATCGGCAATGCCTTCAACTGTTAACTGACGTTTCGATTCTTCGCGGCGTTTCAATAAAGCTTTCGTGCCAGAGTTCGAACATCAACAAGGTCCAAAGCAACTTGCGATGATTTGCGATACCGCGCTCATGCTCGTCCTGAAGACGCGAGACAAAGTCAGGGTTGAAAACGCCCGCTCGACGCACGCGCTCTGGTGACAACAGATCGCGCGCCATCGGTCGGAGTTTATCTTTCAACCATTCAGCCACAGGCACACCAAACCCTTTCTTTGGTCGTCGCGTTACAAACGGTGGCAGCAAGTCGTGAACTGCTTTCTTCAATATGAACTTCGTCTTATGACCACGGAGTTTGTAGTCACTCGGTAGCGATGCAGCAAACTCGGCCACACGCGGATCGAGAAAAGGTGCGCGCACTTCCAACGATACAGCCATGCTGGCTCTATCGACTTTCGTAAGGATGTCTTCAGCGAGATAGAGCCGGGTATCGAGATTTTGCATGCTCTTAACAGGATCAGTCTCACCACACTCAGTCATCATTTCGCGAGCCTGCTGATAGATATCGCCACTCGTTTCTGCCAGGGCATTCGCTGTCAACAACTGTTCTTGTTCGTCGGGCGTGAACGATCCAAACCAGATGTGATGCCTGGCAACGGGATCGTATTTCGCTCCGGTTACGAATCTGAGTGCTTTGTAATCGAAGGAGAGGTTCCTCGTCTTTACCGGCAACTGGCGTACAAGCGGTTCAATAACCTTGACGCGTATTGAAAGTGGAATTCGCTTGTAGATCTCTGCCCACTTGATTCCGGCATACATTGGATAGCCGGCGAATATCTCATCGCCGCCATCGCCGCCAAGGGCCACCGTCACGTGTTTGCGGGTGAATCGCGACAGAAGATACGTTGGAACCAACGATGGATCACTAAACGGCTCGTCCATCCAGGCTCCGATCTCACTTACAAGGTTCGCAGCAAGATTTGCACTGAGACGTTCCTCGTGATGATCGGTGCCGAGAAACTTCGCAACGCCACGCGCATATGCCGACTCATCGAAAGACGCTTCCGCAAACGATATCGAAAAAGTCTTCACGGGTTCGGAGGAGGCACGCACTGCCAGCGCCGCTACTGACGATGAATCAACTCCGCCTGACAACAAGACTCCCAATGGAACGTCAGAAACCAGACGCATGCGAACACTATCAGCGAGCAGCTCTTGTAATCTCTCGGCTGCTTCACGTTCGCTGGGTACGGGAGTGGCAGTCGAATAATTCAGTTTCCAGTAGCACTGAACATCAACCTTGCCGTTTTGAAATGTAAGCTTGTGAGCGGCGGGAAGTTTGTTAATGCCTTCATAAATTGAAAGCGGAGCTGGAACATAATCGAACGAGAGATAATGTCGAAGGGCCTGTAAGCTCAGTGCTGGTCGAACGGAAGGATGAGCCAACAGCACCTTCGGCTCAGAGGCGAAAAGCAAGGTCCTGTCGAACACTCCCCAGTACAACGGCTTCTCCCCGAATCGATCACGAGCAATCAATAAGCGCCGGCGACTACTGTCCCAAAGTGCGAATGCAAACATGCCATTGAGCTCGCGCACCATGTCGTCGCCGTACTCTTCGTAAAGATGCGGAAGTACTTCAGTGTCGGAGGCACTGCGAAACGAGTGTCCGCGTTTTTCCAGATCGCTGCGAAGCTCGCGATAGTTGTAGATCTCGCCGTTCAAAATAACGGAGATTGTTTTGTCTTCATTGAGGGCTGGTTGTTCTCCGGTGACAAGGTCGATGATCGCAAGGCGGCGCATTCCCAGGGCTGCGCCATTGGTAACAAAGAGTCCTTCGGAGTCAGGGCCGCGGTGAACCATGCGCTCACACATGGAATGCAGGAGTTCCCGATCGCCAGGACGCGGTGGAAGGTTTGAGTCAGTTGTCGCCCAGCCAGTTATTCCGCACATGTTCGTTAATCGTCAATCGTAAATAGGGGAATCGTTTACAGAACCTGTGAATGATTTTATCAGCTGCCGTTTCGGCCAGTTGCTGCTTGGCTTGTGTTTGTGAGTAAGTTGAAACTGCGGCACTCAGGGGCAACAACACTACCAGGAAAACTACTCGCGGAACAGATTGCATTAATTCTCCGGAAAACCAATCCTTTGCCTGACCGCGTAAATCGGTTTTGCCTGGGATTCGTGATACGTGCGCACGAGCATCTCAGCCAGTAGACCCATCAGGAACAATTGAACTCCGAGAACTAATGTGACCATCGCCATGATTGGTAGCGGTGTCTGCACAAAGTCTGCGTGATGAGGCCAGTCCGCCCACTTCATTAAACACGCCAGCAACGCCGATAGAAAGGAAATCGCGAAGGTAAGAAGACCTGCCCAGCCAAAAAGATACAACGGCTTCGTTTGGTATGAAGCCATAAACTTGATCGTGATCAAATCAAACACGACTTTGACAGTTCGCGATAAGCCATACTTCGACTTGCCCATCGTCCGTGGATGGTGTTCGACCGGAATCTCAGTAACACGCGCGCCGGCCCACGAGGCATAGATCGGAATGAACCGGTGCATCTCGCCATAGAGGCGCACGTCTTGAAGCGATTCGCGGCGATAAGCTTTCAACGAACAGCCATAGTCGTGGAGAGGTACGCCACCAATCCAGGAAATCAAACGGTTCGCAATCATCGATGGAATCTTGCGTGTAACCATCTTGTCTTTACGATTTTTGCGCCAACCCGAAACAACGTCATAGCCTTTGTCGAGCTTGTCCAACAAGCGAGTGATGTCCGCAGGATCATTTTGCAAATCGGCATCCATCGGAATCAAGACTCTTCCACGTGCCGCATCGATGCCGGCGGCCATGGCAGCCGTTTGACCGTAGTTGCGCCTAAGCGCAACGATTCGCACTCGCGGATCCATTTCGGCCAGCTCGCGGAGAATCTTCAAACTTCCATCAGTCGAGCCATCGTCGACGTAAACGATCTCAGCGGAACGTCCTAAAGCCCTCAGTGCTTCGTTCAACTTTGCGTGAAGTGGGAGAAGGTTTGGCTCTTCGTTAAAAACGGGAAGAAACACCGAGATATCCGGCTCAGTATCTTGGGGCACCGCTGATTGTTGTAGAGTCTCTTCCTGGTCAAGAAGTTTCATATCGCGTTGGCGAGTCTCACTCAATTTCGCTCCCGCTGCATTCTAACTGCTTGGATGAGATCAGTACCACCTCGGCGTAGCAATGTCCGATATGCTTCAGCTTGTCGTGACAGACCCAACCAGGCCCAACCTGAATAAACCGACTTTTGCCGACCGGGCCAGTTAGTTACGTAACGACAAGCTAAATAGGCTCTTGCAAAAAGGCCCCACGGTCCTGGGAGCGCAGGCGTCCTCGCCTGCCTGTCGCGTCTAACCAACAACCATTGATCGAGTTGGTTGCGCTGGACGCGGGCAGGCGAGGACGCCTGCGCTCCCAGGACCGTGGGGCCTTTTTGCAAGAGCCTCTAAAGCATATCGGACATCCGGAACCACTCAACAAATTTGTGAATGCCTTCTTCAATCTGCGTTTGTGGGCTGTAACCAAGCAGGCGCCGCGCTTTTTGAATGTCGGCAAACGTCTGTGGCACGTCGCCGGGCTGTGGAGGTTGACGGTCAATTACGGCGTGCGCGTCGAGCTCTCGCTCGAGTAACGAGATTAATTCGCGCAGTTCAACAGTACGCGATTCACCGAGATTAAACACTTCGTAGTCCGTCTGGTCATACTCGATCGCTGCGATCACACCTGCGATGATATCGTCGACGTAAGTATAGTCGCGCCTGGTTGTGCCATCGCCAAACATCGGTATTGCTTTGCCTGCGGAGATCAAACGAGCGAACTTATGTATTGCCAGATCGGGACGCTGACGAGGTCCGTAAACAGTAAAGAACCTGAGGCAAACGCACCGAATAGCATAGAGATGTGAATACGTATGGCAGAGCAATTCACCGGCCCCCTTGGTGGCGGCATAAGGTGAAATCGGTTGCCGAATCGGATCATCCTCACTAAACGGTACTTTCGCATTGATGCCGTAAACCGATGACGATGAACCAAACACAAACTGTTTGATTTTGTGCTGTCGCGCCAGCTCCAACAAGTTCAAAGTGCCGTTGATGTTTGTCTCACTGTAAAGCTCGGGCTGCGCTAGTGAAGGACGAACGCCTGCGCGCGCCGCCAGGTGAACGATGCAATCAAAGCTATGGCCATCAAAAAGTCTCTCCAGCCCGCTGCGATCACGAATATCAACCTCAGCCAAACGATAACGAACATCGGTTAATTGTTGACGGATATTGGCGCGCTTTATCTCGGGCGAATAGAAGTCGTTGAAATCGTCGACAACCGTGATGTGCTCGACGTCCGTGCCCAACAAATGATCAACCAGATGCGAGCCGATAAATCCGGCGCCACCCGTGATTAATAGATTCTTCTTCATTGAACTAAGAATAGGTCTTATAGGTCCGACAAGTCCTGTAACAATTCACTTCACCGCATAGATCCACAAATGCCAGCCCCAGCGGGCTGCCAGTCTGGATTCTAATGAGCGCGGGAGCAATGGTCCGATTATTGGCAGCCAGCGCTTGTTGAGAAAATATGTTCGGAGTTCTACTCTCGAGAAATCTTTGAACAGGTCGCGCGCCTCCTTCCGAGAATAAACTCGAGCTAGTGGATTCCCCGCACCATCTGTGTTCTGACTCAGAAATTCTTCTGAACTCAGATAGGAACGCTCCTGCCTCAATCTCCGCGCATGCTCATTCAATCTGTCCAGGGATTCTCCTGTTAGTAAGCGCACGAACGTAACGCCACCCTTCCACCGAAGCAGATGCACTCCCGCCCGGCGAAACAGAGAGATATTGACACGGTAGTTATAGGAATCGCGATGGTACAACATCACGATTGCCCGACCTCCGGGCTTCAACACACGATGAACTTCTCTGATCGCGCCTGCTGTATCCGGAGTGTGATGCAGCACTCCGTGTGAGTAGACCAGGTCGAAGGAGTTATCGGCGAAGTCAAGATGCTCAGCGTCAGCCGTGCGGAAGGCGCCGGGCAGTCCAAACAATTCAAATCGCTTTTGTGCCAACTCGATGGCAGCGCTAGTGAGATCCACGCCAGTGTAATCAGCGCCTGCCTCAGCGAACTGAGCGCCATCAGTTCCCAGACCACACCCGATTTCAAGAACGCGTAAGTTTTTGGTTTGTGAGAAGCCGGCGGCCGCTGGTATGTGCCACTCCTTCTCATAACGATGTGTTTGTACAAGCTCAAAGAATCGTTTGGATCCAGGTGGCGCGTCGGCAAACTTCGTCCCGCAGGGATTCTCCTGCCAGAACTGCCGAACACGTTCCTTGAGTTGCGGATTTGCCTGCGACATCTTTCGTGAGGATAGGAGTAACTACCGGAATCGAACAAGTTGAGAAGGGGACGGCGACGATTCAAGGCCTCATAGAATGGTGCAGTTGGGAAGGGGGTAAGCGGCCTACTCAAGCCCCTCGCAAATTGACCCTGGAGCGCACCCCCGCAGATTTCATGATCTCTCTAGTACTCGAACCGGCGGGGTGCGCTCAGGTCGTGGTGTGGTAGGGGCTGAGCAGGCCGCTTACCCCCTTCCCAACTGCACTATTCTACTGAGGGGCTTGCTCCTTCCGCTTACCCCTTTCCCAATTTGCACAGCTTCTTGACGAGCTCTTGTTGTATTGCTCTAACGCAGAAGCTTGCGCATACTCGACTCAGCCCTGGACTCAATCTCCGTCAGATGCTTACTGTGCCTCTAACTAGGCCCATCGTCGTCGCGCTGATCTGTTCCGCGGCGCTCACTCAGGTACCTCAGATTACTGCCCAGGCCCAAACTTCATTTGATATCACCGGAACGGTTGTCGATCAGAACAATGCTGCGATTGAAGGCGCACGTGTTCAGCTGAAGTCGGCGACAAGAATCGTCGCGACCACAGTCACCGACGGGGATGGCCATTTCGTTTATGCGGCAAAAGAACCTTCAGGCACTGACATCGTCATCGAGGCAAAAGGCTTCGCGCCGGGTCATATCACCATCAGTTCAACCACGAAGTTTCCACTGCGAATCGTTCTATCTCCGCAGTCCCCATCAGGGCAAGTCACAATCAGTGCGACTCGCACTCCCACGCCCGCGGATCAAACAGGTGCAAGTATCGCCATTCTCAATAGCCAGAATCTGCAAACAACCGCAGCCGTCACACTCGATGATGCCTTGCGCCAGGTGGCCGGATTCAGCTTGTTTCGACGCAGCGGCAGCCGCACCGCAAATCCGACTTCGCAAGGAGTCTCTTTGCGTGCCACGGGCGCCAGCGGAGCGAGTCGAGCGTTGGTTTTAGCAGATGACATTCCGCTCAACGATCCGTTTGGCGGCTGGATTTACTGGGACCGCGTACCGAGAGAGTCGATTCATGACGTGGAAGTGTTGCTCGGTGGTGCTTCGCATCTTTACGGCTCTGCTGCGCTCGGTGGCGTGATCGACATCACTACGAAGCAACCAAATACCAACTCTCTTTCTCTTGCCGCGAGTTACGGTAGCGAAACCTCTCCAAACGTGTCGCTGTTCGCCTCGGCAACTAAAAATGGCTGGTCAGCGAGTATCGCGGCCGAGACGTTTCACACGGATGGTTATGTTTTGGTACCTGAAGCTGAGCGCGGCCGCATCGATACTCCTGCAGGCACGCGTGACCTGGTGACGAATCTTCGGATCGAAAGGACCTTCGGAACAACGCTCCGCTTCTTTGCGGCCGCTTCAGTGTTTGGTGAGTCCCGAACAAATGGCACTCCGCTCCAAACAAACCGCACGCACCTGAGGCAGTTTGCCTTCGGAAACTCCTGGGACTCGTCGCGGTTAGGCTCCATTTCGGCACGTGTCTACGGCGGCACTCAAACATACGATCAAAACTTCTCAGCGATCAGTGCAGATCGAAACTCGGAAACGCTGACGCGCGTTCAACGCGTGCCCGCCCAGGTTTTTGGCGCTTCAGTCCAATGGTCGAAGCTCATTGGCGCGAAACACACCGTAGTCGCCGGGTTTGACGGTCGCGAGGTTCGAGGAGCAAGTGATGAACTTGTTTATGTAAGCGGCAGGCCTTCATCACGAATTGGCGCTGGAGGAAGGGAGCGGGAGGCTGGCGTCTACGTCGAAGCACTTAACCAATTCGGTTCGCACTTTTTTGTCAATGCTGGTGGACGACTCGATCACTGGCAAAACTATTCGGCGCTCTCAGCGAGCACACCAGTTTCAGCTCAAAATCCTACGGCAGTTTCATTCTTTCCAGATCGGACGGAGAACGCCGTCTCGCCATACGCTTCGGTTGTCTATCGTTTCAGTGAACGATTAGCCGCAACCGCTTCGATAACTCGAGCGTTCAGAGCACCGACGCTAAACGAACTCTATCGATCCTTCAGAGTTGGAAATGTTTTGACTCTGGCTAATGAAAACTTGCAAGCCGAACGACTCACTGGTGGTGAAGCGGGCTTGAGACTCAGTACCAACAACAAAGTCGCTTTGCGAGGAAGTTTTTTCTGGAATGACATCACTCGTCCCGTTGCAAATGTAACCTTAACGACATCTCCGGCGTTGATTACTCGACAACGTCAAAACCTCGGTAGAACAAGATCGCGGGGTCTCGAGTTGCAGAGTGATGTTAATCTGAGTCGGCGATGGAACTTAACAGGCTCATACTTATTCGCTGATGCAGTAGTAGTTGACTTTCCGGCGAGTTCGCTTCTGGAAGGATTATGGCTACCGCAGGTTCCTCGTCATCAACTAACGATACAAACGCGTTATGAGAATCCATCGGTTGTCACCGTTGGTTTGCAGGCGCGAGCCTCGAGTTCTCAATTCGATGACGACTTGAATCAGTTTCGACTGGATTCGTACTTTACTCTCGATGCGTTAGTTTCGCGCAGGTTGAATCGCAGGCTGGAGATCTTCGGCGCAGTTGAAAACATTTTCGATCAGCGCTACGAAGTGGGTAAGACGCCAGTCACAACGTTGGGACCATCCATTCTTGTTCGCGCTGGTATCCGATTACGGCTGGGAGCAAAATGAGGTCAGATCTTAAATGTCCGACGAACTTTAGGAAGGTCTGATTAAGTACGACAGGCTGTTAGCCTGTCGTGGTTGCCTCACAATTGTGGCCCAAGATCGCCGACAGGCTAACAGCCTGTCGTACTTAATCAGAGCTTCCTTTAGCTTGTCGTGGGTCGATAAAAGCTTGCTGAGATTCAATAAAGCTCTGAAACTAACGTTCGCCGGACATCTGGGATCTGAGATCATATAGGAGTGTTCGAAAAGACAAAGCAACGTGGACGCCGCGTTGGTTACCGGGTTCGCTCCGGCACCAAACGTCTGAAGCGCATCTCTCAACTTCCTACTCTGGGCGGAATTTTTCTTTCCTTTCTAAAAATTGGTTTCGTTGGCTTTGGTGGCGGTCTTGCGGTCATCGCCCAAATTCGCGCCCTCGTCGTTCATAAACGTCGTTGGTTCACCGATCACGAGTTCGCGGAAGCGTTCGCACTGGCCCAGAGTCTCCCCGGAACCAATGCCGGCAACGCGGCAACTTATATCGGTTATCGACTGCGTGGATGGCGGGGAGCCGCCGTGGCAATGACGGCCTTTATTCTGCCTTCAATGTTGATGATGATTGTGCTGGCGATTTTGTATCGTCACCTGCGAGCTTTTCCGGATACAGAACGCCTGTTTCACGGACTGAATGCCGCCCTTGTCGCGGTCATCGTCGTTGCCGCATGGCGCATAAGTAAGAACACACTTACAAAGCCCTGGCAGTGGTACGTCAGTGTTCTTTCGATCGTTGCCGTAATCTTCTTCCATGCAACGATTCTCGAAGTTGTACTGGCTGCGGGTTTGATTGGTATTTACGTAGACTCGTTTGGTGAGAAGCGCTGGCATCGTTGGCGAAGAATTCGCCGCCTCGCATCGCGACGACGAGCTCGGCTCGACGAATTCGAACGAAAGAATTTTGTCGGCGGTTACTTGACCCGTGCTCTTGCGGAAGAACGTGTCAGGCGAATGAATGAAGAAAATGAAGACGACCAGGAAGAGGTCACAACTGATGCGCGCTTTCGTTCGTCGTTCGTGTTTCTGGCCGCGATGCCAATACTCGCCAAGCTCACTCTGCTGCTGGCGCTGTGTTCAGTGTTTCTTCGCATGGGAGCCGTGACATTCGGTGGCGGATTTGTCATGGTGCCGTTGATCGAGGCCGAAGTTGTTCGGACGAACCATTGGTTGACACCGCAGGAATTTGCAGATGCAACTGCACTCGGGCAAATAACACCCGGACCCGTTTTGATTACAGCTACGTTCATCGGCTATCGAGTTGCCGGAACTCTTGGAGCTGTGACTGCCACTATCGCGGTGTTCTTGCCAGCGTTCCTAATGACCATCGCGGCCGGCTCCTCTTTGCGACGATTTCGTGCAAACAGGCAGGTCCAATCATTTCTTCGAGGCGTCACTCCAGCGGTGGTAGGCCTGCTGGTTGCTGCAGCATGGAGTATTGGTCACGCCGGCATTCATACGTGGGTCGGGCTTAGCCTTTGCGTAATTGCTGTAGCGCTGCTATTGCGATTTCGGCCAAATCCTTTCTGGGTGATTCTGGGCGTCGGCCTGGCAAGACTGTTTGCGGGAATGATCTTTGGGATGTAGGTCCTGATTTCTTAATAGGTCGAATCGGTCCCATAGGTCCTATACTAGAAACCCTTGTTCGAAAGGATCACACATGGATCTTCGTGTTCTCTTCACAACCTTCGGAATCATCTTTCTTGCCGAGATGGGCGACAAGACACAGCTTGCCGCAATGACGATGGCCGCTCAAACAAAAAGGCCGTGGGCTGTTTTCATCGGAGCGAGTGTGGCTCTTGCCGCCGTGTCAGGCTTAGGAGTAATTGTCGGCAGCATAATTGGTGATTACGTTCCGTTGATCTGGGTGAAACGAATCGCGGCGGTTGCGTTCATTGCTATCGGTGTGTTGATGCTTTCTGGCAAGTTCTGAATGGGTTTGTGTTTCGTCTTCAACAAGACCATATTTATTTCTCATTTGTCATTTTCCATTTATCAGTTTCCATTTTTAAGACCCCCCGGCGTTCTGAGGAACAATGAGTTTCATAAAATGAAAACTGATAAATGGAAAATGACAAATGGGAAATGAATCAAAAACCTACGACTGAAAGCCCGAATCTATGCCACAGACCCCCCACATAGAACGCCATTTCACTTCCAGCGATGTCGTTCGCGACATCGTGATTGGAATGTCTGATGGTTTGACTGTTCCCTTCGCGTTGGCGGCGGGCTTAACCGGAGCGATCGAACAGACTGGCATAATCGTTACGGCAGGCCTGGCAGAGATTGCCGCGGGCTCAATCGCAATGGGTCTTGGCGGTTATCTTGCAGCGAAAAGCGATGCCGAGCATTACGCCAAGGAACGTGAACGAGAGAAGCGCGAAGTTGCCGAAATCCCGCACGAGGAAATGCGCGAAGTTGCGGAAGTCTTTCAGGCATATGGACTGACCGAAGAGGAGACGTGGCCAATCGTGCAGGCCTTGCGGCGTCAGCCGAAGAATTGGATCGACTTCATGATGCGTTTTGAATTAGGTCTTGAAAAACCTGAGCCTCGGCGCGCATTAATCAGCGCGGTCACAATCGCAGCCGCTTATGTTGCCGGCGGGTTGGTGCCATTGGCTCCTTATATCATTACGCACTCAGCCTCGACAGCGTTGTTCATATCCGTCGGTCTGACTCTGATTGCGTTGTTTGTTTTTGGATACGTAAAAGGACGCTTCACCGGAACGAGACCTTTGAGAAGTGCCCTTCAAACTACGTTGATTGGAAGCGTAGCTGCCGGGGTAGCGTTCGCGATAGCCAGAGCGATCGGAGGGTGAAACGATTTCAGATTTCAGATTGTTTCCGAAAGGAACAGTGCATCAAGCCGGCCTACTGCGGACAAAAAGATAAACCTAGTCGGCGGTTGAAAAAATGGTGCGCCTGATGTTTACCGCAGAGACGCAGAGGTCGCAGAGACAGCGCAGAGAGTTTCCAGGAAGTTACCAGTTCAAAGTTCATTTCCTGGCCAACACCACCGGCGCATTCTCCGCAGCCCGAATACTCTCGAAAAACTTCTTTACTGACGCATACTCCGAAGCTGGTATCGTCGCCGAATGCTGCGACAGTTTCCGCTTGAAGATCAGTTCGCCGTTCTTCACTTCATAACTCGTATTGTAGGAGCCAAACGGCGTCTCCAGTTTCACCGCGTCGGGTAATTCATCGACAGCAAACCCCGCCGGCAGTTGTACGGTTACCGTTTCAGAGTAGGCACTTCCTTCCAGCACCAATGGATGTTTGCGCTCAGCGGCAGTCAGTGGAGTGCCTTCACGTCTGGAAAGAACTGCGGGCTTGAAGATCAACAATCGATTCTGCATTAACTGTCCGTAGGCTGGCGCAGTGAATTCAACATCCAAGGTGAACTGACCGGCGTTTGGATTATCACTAGGCTCGATTTTGTTAAGGCGAGCCCCCGAAGCACCACTCGTTACCCAACCTTCAATACTTTGGTTGTATTCAGGTCTGGTGAGGTGCCGAAACTCCGTCCGCAAGCTGGCAGCCCTCTGACCCTGGGCTTGTAGTCGAACTTTTCCCATGATTGCCCCATCAGCAGACAGCTCGTATCTTGAGCTGCGCTCAAGCAGATTCATCTCCGGCGGAGTCTCCGGCATTTTCACCAACTCCGTTGCTTCCTTTGTATCAAGCAGCGCAAGACTCCCTTGAAGATAAAACGGTAAATCGCCGAGAGGCGTCTCAGTGTCAGTAGGATCAAAAATCAAGAGTCGGCCCAGAGTTGGATGGTTAATAATTGTGTTTGCTTGTGTCTCATCACTAACCTTTACTGCGATGATGCAATGATTGAACTGCTTCGGTGATGGCCAGTTAGGTCGTACATAAGTCGGATCCCCAGAGTGGATGCTAACGGGCAATGCCGTAATGCCGATAACTTTCAACATCGCACGCATGAGGTTCGCCTTGTCTTTACAATCGCCATAAGACTTTGCGAAAACTTCCGTGGATGAGTGAGGGCGATACCCGCCACCTTTACCTATTCCGGTCTGGATTGAAATGTACTGAATGCTTTGGACGTACTGGCCGATCGCCCGAATCCTTTCGTACTCAGTTTTCGCGAGGGCTGTTAACTCATAAGCTTTTCTCGCAAGCGCATCGTCTATCTGGACCTGTGGATCTTCAAGTTCGCTCATCCAGGCTGCCACGTCTCGCCAGTTCGCGAACGTCTTCAATGGGACGGCAGTTGCTGTGACGGGAGGGTAGTAGCTGACGGCTAACCTTGCCACCAAATTGGTAATACTTGGACTTAAAGGTTCCTCGGGAATTGCAGGTAGGTTTGAAAGCTCCCAGCTGTAAGTTGATCCGTTTACGCGCGGCTCAACATTCGCGTGATTGAAGGTGATGGCCTCAGCGCGCCATCCTTCGGGAAGTATCAACGTATAGCGAGAGCTCACAACTGGAATCTCATTCTGGAAGAACCAATTGGCCTGACTAAAAACGGAACGATCTTCCTTTGTGTAGCTGTAACCAAAAACTGAACCAACTTCAGCGTCGGCTTTGGCTGCTATGCTTTTTACTCGATACTCGTCGTAGACGTCGTTGGGAGCTCCCGCTATGTCGATTGTTTCTACCTTGCCATAGCGCTTGACTTCACCACTCGATCGGATGACCCAGGCCCGGAAATCTTTTACCTTGCTCGTGTCGGGAATGTAACTCACATGACCCGCAGCATAGTCGCGACCTTCCTTCTGTAGTATGCGCACGGCGAAGTTATAAACCTCATTAACTCGACCGTCCGGATCGATAGAGACTGTTGAGTCATCCACTAAAACTACAGCGGAAACTTGTTTGTCATAAGTAGGCACCCTCAGGGAAACTGCTTGTTGCAACCACGAAGGTGTCTCATCTCCTGGTGCCGCGCTGACGTAACCAGTACTCAGAAGGAGTAGTAGTAACGTTCCACCGATCCACTTTATTTTCATCACGACTCCTCCCGATTCAATTTGTCGAAGCTTGCTTCAACGCAACCGTGTGGTTGTCCCGTTTGTTGACCTCATCGAAATAGTTTCGCAACTGGCCGTAAGTGTTAACCGGAAATAAAACGACGCCCCCTCCCCCAAAGAAAAACGAGCGCTTGTAAATTAACGTTCGTTTGTCGCTGGTAATCGCGAGCGCAGGTTTGTAATCACTGACTGGGCCGCCGCTTAGAGGCCCCGGAGCGTCCGCGTTATCAAGAGCAAATCCCGGCGGCAATTCATACTCAACTTCGTCGTCTTCAGCCCAGGGATAGTGAAAATAGACTGGATAACGACGACCTGCGTTCACGAACATCGGGCCTTTGCCAAACTGGAAAAATGCAGGTTGCAGGAACAATCTCTTACCAGTGCGTTGAGCATAAGCCGGGAAGCGAACGTGATAGCTATAGACCAGTGGCTTTACGTTATCCCTAACGTTTTCGATCTTGATGTTACTGATCTCGGCCGCGCTCATCTGGTCCTTGATTTCGTCCTTCAACGAGGCTTCGCGTTGGGTTTCAGACTCGTCATCGCTCTCTTCCTTGCGCTCGATTGCAAAATGCCCCGTGTACTCGATCTGCACTTCGCCTTCGACAACCCCGTCTTCAGTTAGTTTGAATTTCGCCCGGCGTTTGACCAGCGATTTAAACGCCTCTGATATTGGCGTATTCACCCAGATTGGATCTTTCGGGTCCGTGATTAATGCTTGCTCGCCTTCCTCCTGCCAACGCAACATGCCGAAGGGAATATAGTTAAATCCAGGATTAAAGAATCTCCACTTCCCCTCAACGTTGACGGCGATATTTGAGGGTTCAAGAAAGTAAGCATTCGGAATCTGTCGAATCTCATCGTCAAAGAAAATATCTCCGCGGTCCGGCGCGAGTGCGATTCGCGCATCAAACCCGCTGGCACTTGCCAGGGCACCAAAAAGCAAATCGATGTCCTCGGCAGTTCCTATTCCGCGTTTGATCGTGTCTGAAGGGGTCTTGTTGCCTTTGAGCTTCTTACGTTCGTCTGGGGTTATTCCGGAGGCATCGTTACTTACATTGTTGATTTTGGTCCGGCAAAACTCATAAATCTTCTGGAGTTTCTCTTCAGGAGACTTAGCATCTGTGGTCAATGTTGCCGCAGTTTGCTTCACATCGTCACTGGTCTTCATGAGCGATTTGGTGTCATCGTAAAAACGCCGTCCAAGGTCCAGCCAGTATTTTTGCGCATCCAGTTTTGAGCCCCTCGTATAAAAGACGAGTGCCCAGATCTTCACTTGATCTTCCGGAGGCATGCGAGCCTCTTCGTGAACTGCCGGCATGGCAGTCATCGTAGTCCGATAAAACCCGCCTTTGTCCTTTACAAACGGACTGGCCCGTCCATGCAGAGTGAATGATGCAAAGCTCGCACCCTCGTAAGCCATTGGCTTAATCAAGTAATCGACTCTTTGCACCGGAATGTCGCGCTGGAACTGGAGTCGCACATTATTCGCATCCCGGTTCACGCGAATTTCTCGCCAGCGATACTCGATGATGCAACCAGCTTCGACAGCCGGCATCGCAAAGGACTTGGCTTTCACTTTTGCACCACTAGCCTTCACGATTGTGCGCTCAAACACATCATCTTTCTTAAGCTCCACGATTGATCCATCAGGTTTGATGGTTCGGGCTGCGACATCCTGAATCTTAGTCTCGCGGCCGCTAAATTTCCCAAACTCAATGTCGATCTTGCTTTGGGATTCTCGGCCTCGCTCGGTGAATACCTTTATCCGGATGTAGTGATTAAGAATCAGATCGCCTTCGGGATTGTCATCAATCCGAACTTCCCAGAACAGTGCCTCGGCGTCCGCGTCTTTTTCGACGGTGGGTGCCTTAAGCGCAAGTTCAGCCGGATCAACTGGCTTCCAATCGTCGTAGGCCGCCTTGATAGAGACTTCACAGAAAGCGAGGATGAAAGAGACAACTAGCGCTACGGGGAAGACGCGAGCAATCTTCATTGGATTTTCCTTATATAGAATTTAAAAGAGCGCTCAGCCTAGTGTGGGACGAACCGAAGGGATGGCGCCGAGGTTTCCGAAAAGGGATTTTAGCTGATGGACCGTTAGTTGTCAGTAGGAATAGGTCCTGTAGGTCATACAGGTCCTATTCAGTATAATCCCCACAAAACGAGGAGGAGACTGCAATGGCCACGGAACTCAAACGTTCGGGAACGATGGATCGAATCGAAGGGCTACTCGGCTCGGATACGCGCACGCTCTTGGATCATACTGCACAGACCATCACAAAAGATCACATTCAGGTGCCCGGTCCCGATTTCATCGATCGAGTTTGGTCAATTTCAGATCGGTCGCCTTCTGTTCTGCGATCCTTGCAATCGCTTTTTGATAATGGACGGCTAGCCAAAACCGGCTATCTTTCGATCCTACCGGTTGACCAGGGAATCGAACACTCAGCCGGCGCGTCTTTTGCACCCAATCCTCAGTACTTTGATCCTGAGAATATCGTCAAACTCGCAATCGAAGGTGGCTGCAACGCAGTGGCTTCGACTTTCGGTGTTCTTGGAAGCGTTGCTCGGAAGTATGCTCACAAGATCCCATTCATCGTTAAGATCAATCACAACGAATTGCTGACGCTACCGAACAAGTTTGACCAGGTTCTTTTTGGCACTGTCAAAGAAGCACACAATCTCGGGGCAGTTGCGATTGGAGCAACGATTTACTTTGGCTCCGATGAGTCCACACGACAGCTCACGGAAATTAGTGAGGCTTTCGCACAAGCACACGAGCTCGGCATGGCTTGCATACTCTGGTGCTACCTGCGTAACCCCAAGTTCAAAACTCCAGAAGGAGATATGCATGCCGCAGCCGATCTAACCAGTCAGGCAAACCATCTTGGCGTCACAATTCAGGCTGACATCATCAAGCAGAAACTGCCGACAACAAATGGCGGGTATAAAGCGGTCGAACAGGCCCTGGGCAGTTCTTATGGAAAGACCAGCAAACTCGTCTACGAAAAGTTGACGACTGATAACCCGATCGATTTGGTTCGGTATCAAGTAGCAAACTGCTTCATGGGACGATCCGGTCTAATTAATTCCGGTGGCGAGTCCAAAGGCGCCAGCGATCTCGCCGAGGCGGTGCGCACTGCGGTCATTAACAAACGCGGTGGCGGCATGGGGCTTATTTCCGGCCGTAAAGCTTTTCAACGACCGATGTCGGAAGGTATCGAATTACTGAACTCTATCCAGGACGTTTATCTCGAACCAGAGATAACGGTGGCGTAACTTTAGATCTCAGATTCCAGATCTCAGATCTTAAACACGAGTTTTATCTGAGATCTGGGATCTGAAATATCTGAAATCTGAGATCCGCAATCCGCAGGCGCCCCCTCACCCGTAATTATCCGGAGAAGCCTTGCAACCGGAACAGGCAAAAATCACTGATGTAGAACTCCTGGAGGCCGTCGCTCGAAAGGACGAGACGGCCATTGCCGAACTCTACGACAGGTATCGAGTAATCTTATTCGGACTTTTGATTCGTATATTGACCAGCCGCGAGGAGGCGGAAGACGTGTTGCAGGAAGTATTTCTGCAAGTCTGGCGGCGCGCGGGAGACTTCGACGAAAAGCGCGGGCGCCCGTTCACCTGGCTGGTTACTCTCGCGCGCAGTCGCGGCATTGATCGCCTCCGCAGTCTCGCTGCGAAAGAACGCGTGGCCTTGGCAGGAGCCAGAGAACCTTCCGAACAAGTTTCAGATGCCGTCGCTGATGCGTTCGCTTCAGAACAGAGAACACTGGTAACAACAGCTCTCGCGCAACTCCCCGAAGAACAAAAGCGCCCCTTGACACTCGCCTACTTCGAGGGGCTAACACAGTCAGAGATAGCTGCTAAATTAGGGGCACCTCTTGGCACCGTCAAGACACGCATGCGGACTGGTTTAATGAAGTTGCGTGAAGTGTTGAGTAACCAGAGTGCAAGCTTTGGATTTTAGAAAGTTGGCAATGCGGAACTGATGAGTCACGAAGATTATAAAGAGATGATTCCAGCGCATGCATTATCCGCACTCGACTGGGCGGATGATCGGGCAATCACCGACCATCTCACTCAGTGTGTTGAATGTCGAGATGAACTAAACGAGTGGCAGCAAACGGCCGCCGTGATGGCGTTGAGTGCGTCTCCTGCGGAGCCGTCGCCTCTCGTGCGTCAGCAAATACTCTCGCAAATTCGATCTGAGAGAGACGAGTCAATCGTTCCCAAAGTTGTTCCATTCAAATCGCCACAGAAAAATATCTGGAGTTCCTTTGGAACGTTGGGAGCTGTCGCCGCCATTGTTGTCTTCGCGTTGTTGGTGGGTTATCTGTTCCTCGTTTGGCGAGAGAACCGCGCTATGAGGCAGGAACTGCAAACGTTGCGGCAGGAGAACCAAAGAGTTCAAGACGACCTCAGAATGGTGAAATGGCTGCAGCGGCCCGGAACAAAACTCATGGAGTTAAACGGGACCGCGTCAGCTCCCGGCGCGTTCGCTAAAGTTGCCTTAGATCAATCCGGACGTGCAATGGTAATGACGAGTGGACTTCCAGCGCCGCCTGCCGGGAAGGAATATCAACTTTGGTACATCGTGGCCGACAAACCTCCTATGCGTGGCAAGACGTTTTCAACTGACAGTCATGGCAAGGGCATGTTGGAGGACCAACTTCCCGACGTTGCTTTGAAGTCGGCCGCATTCGCTGTCACTCTCGAACCTCAAGGCGGTAGCGACAGTCCAACGATGCCAGTGTACCTTCGCGGCTAGAATGAGGTCAGTACCAGCTCGCGGTAGGACGTACAGGTCCTATACGTCCTATTCGGCTTATCAAAATAGGGAGACTGCATATGTTGAAACGCTCAATGCTTTTTATTGTCGTGTTCTCATTACTATTTACCGTCGGCGCCTCGGCCTCGAAAGCACAAGACAAGACGCTTTATGAAAGACTCGGCGGCTATGACGGAATCGCGAAAGTCGTCGACGATTTCATTGGACGCTTAATCGCCGACAAGCAGTTTGAGAAGTTCTTCATCGGTCAAAGCACTGACTCAAAAAAGAAAATTCGAAACCACGTCATCGAACAATTCTGCGTGGCGACGGGAGGTCCTTGCGTTTACACCGGACGCGATATGAAAACCTCTCATGCCGGTCTGGGAATTACCGAAGCAGAGTGGAATGCCGGCGCAAATCATCTCGCGGCGGCACTCGACAAATACAAGGTGGACGAGAAGTCAAAAGCAGAAGTGATCGCATTTGTTTCGACCTTGAAGAAAGACATTGTCGAAAAATAGATCTGAGCTTGTGTTTTGGATTTGGTCAGAGTATAGGACCTGTACGACCTATAGAACCCTGTTTGACGACCGACTGCTGACCACCGACCACGACCGCTGACCGCCACTAACCACTGACTCAACACTTCCGGGCATATCTGCTAAACTGCTTCTATTCCAGGAGTAGAGTGAAGAGATCATGCTGAGGAGTAAGCCGAAGAATCAACCGCCGCCCGTAGATAATTCCGTTTCCGATACTACCGGACAATATGATCTGCGCTTTGTCCTGTGGCGCCAGTTCTGCGCTCAAAACAACATTCCCGTGGATACCCTGCCGAGTCAATTGAACGACGAGCAAAAACAGCGGTGGGAAAAGATGAAGCAGAGACGGCTAAAATAAGTCCGTCGCTTGTCATTGGTCAGTTTCCAGCTCTCATTTTCCATTTTGTTCGTCCAGCCGAATCTTCAGTGTGAAACTCACACTCGGAAATTCTTTATAAATGGAAACTGACCAATGACCAATAGGCCGCTTTGTCAGAGTCAATCTAAAATCTTCCCCTACCAAGTTTGTAGGCTCCCGTCAAAAACGGATTCGTCAGTCGCTCTTCCCCAATCGTCGTAACGGGTCCATGTCCTGAGTAAACTTCAACGTCATCGCCTAGCGGCAACAGTTTGTTATGAATCGAATCCAACAGCTGCTCCGTTGAACCGCCTGGCAAATCAGTCCGACCAATTGAGCCGGCAAACAAAACATCTCCAACAAAAACTTTCCGCTCTTTAGGCGCAAATAAGACAACGTGGCCCGGAGTGTGGCCCGGACAATGCAGTATCTGAAACTCCAGTTTGCCCACGGTGTAGTGCTGACCATCACTCCAGTACTCATCTACTGTAGGAGGCTCTTCAAAGTCGAATCCAAGCACCGGCCACTGCGCGCGCGGAATGCCAATCCACGCTGGCTGGTCAGGAAGCGCTTTATAGATGAACTCGTCCGCTGGATGAATCGTCACCTTTGCTTCCGGTTTTAGTCTCTTCAAAGCTGCTACGCCACCGATGTGATCGAGATGAGCATGTGTTATCGCTATGGCTTGGAGGTGCAAATGGAAACTGTCGATACGTTCAACAATTGCCACCGAATCATCGCCAGGATCGATGCAGATTGCTGCCCGCGTTTCTTCACAAGCAACCAGGCGGGTGTGTTGCTGGAAAGCCGTGACGGTTATTTGTTCTATCAGCATTATACTTTGTTCGCCATTTGTTCTTTGCTTTGTTGATCGCCGCTGTCAAAATATACTGGCAACCTTCATGAAATTACAGTGCACCTAAACGTCAAAGCACTAAGTACAAGTCAATGCCTGTAGCAACGAAATCATTACCTCTCGCCAATGTCCTCGATTCGATGACCACCGAGGGTGCGGCCGAATTAACCGAACACCTTGAAAACGGAGCGCTAAAGTGTTTCGCCTGCGGTCATCGCTGCCTCATCAACAAAGGCAAACGCGGGATCTGCAAAGTGAGATTCAACGAAGGTGGACACTTGCGCGTGCCGGTTAACTACGTGGCGGCTCTCGCTTGTGATCCGACTGAGAAGAAACCGTTTTTTCACGTTTTACCTGGCTCCGATACCTTGACATTCGGCATGCTGGGTTGTGACCTTCACTGCGCCTACTGTCAAAACTGGCTGACGTCGCAAGCTCTGCGCGACGATTCAGCGGGTACGAATCCAACGATGGTGTCTCCTGAACGACTCGTAGCAATGGCGCATGCTTATGGAGCGTCGCTGGTGGGCAGTAGCTACAACGAACCGCTGATCACTGCGGAGTGGGCGGTTGAAGTGTTTAAGAAAGCACGAGCCGAAGGCTTTAAGACAGCGTTCATTTCAAACGGCAACGCAACTCCTCAGGTGCTTGATTACCTGCGACCGTTGACTGACTGCTACAAGATTGATTTGAAATCGATGAGTGATAAAAACTATCGACAGCTGGGAGGAGTTGTAGACAACATTCTCGACACGGTAAAGATGGTTCATGAGAGAGGATTCTGGGAAGAAATCGTGACGCTGGTAATTCCCGGATTCAATGACAGTGTGGACGAATTAAATCGTGCGGCGGATTTCATTGCCTCTGTTTCACCTGACATTCCCTGGCACGTGACGGCTTTTCATCAAGACTATCGAATGACTGAAAATGCAAATACAACGGCTGAGCAGTTAATTCATGCTTGCGAGATTGGCAAAGCGGCTGGACTTAACTACATCTACGCCGGAAATCTTCCGGGCAGAGTCGGTCGTTGGGAACATACGTACTGCCCCAACTGTGATGAGTTGCTTGTTGAGCGCCACGGGTACTTGATTCGGCAAGTGCGTGTAACGGATGAGGGTAAATGTCCGTCATGTAGCCGTCAGATTCCGGGCATCTGGTCGTAGGTGGTCAGTGGTCAGGAGTATAGGACCTATACGACCTATAGGACCTATTTGACTACCGACTGCTGACCACCGACTGCTGACTACCCACGCCGATCTATTCTGATCACTTCTGCGCGGATTTCGCGGGTGCCGGCGACGAAACTGCTTTCGGCGTTCCGTGATGAAAGACCGCCGACCATTTTCCATTCCTGTTGGCCCACACAGTCGTGTGATACTCCGTGTCAGGTTTCTGTCCTGGAAAGTGTGCGACGTAAGTCACGATTGAAGCGTCGTCATCAATCTTCACCGTCTTAAAATCACTCAAGCTCGATTTTGAGAAATCGAAACCCTGCACACCCTTAACTGAGCCCGCTCGGTCCATGATGCCGAAGGTTTCTACTTCAAGAGCATCAGTCGCCAAATACCCTTGAAACAGATCCCAATGTTTTGCCATGAGCGCCGCCCACACAGCCTTCTCATTTGCTACCACGTCAGAACTCATAGTCAACGGAGTCGCTGCAGCAGCGGGAGTTGGGGTAGTTGTCGGCTTGGGCTGAGGCGGTGGCGGAGCAGTCGAAACTTCGCAATCCTGGTGATAGAGCACTTGCCATTTGCCACCACGATTCACGTAGAGTGTACTAACATTCATTGCTACTGGATGAGTTTGCCCGTTCATCGCCGAGTTTGCCTTCAGTGTATAGACGAGCACGGCCGCGTCCTTATCCAGCGAAACAAATTTCCAATCAGAAAAAGTCAGGTTACTCAGCGTTCCTCCCTCACCGATTCCTTTAACCGTAGCGGCCTTATCGCTGACACCATTTGCATCAACGTAAATGAAGTCGTCGGCCAGGTTCGGTGCAAAGGCTGCAGTGTCTTTCTTTTCCACGGTCGCCCAGATCTCTTTTTCTCTGGCAGTTGCGTCCGTTTCAGTTAATGGCGAAGCAGACTTGGTTTCAGCCGCTTTGTTGGTACTGGTGGTTGCTTCTCGATTGGTTGGTGGTGTTGCACATGCCCCGAAGATCAGTGCCGTTAAGATGCAAAGGAGAGTTTTGTTCATGGACCTGGGCTCCTGTAAAAGATGAAGACAGCGTCGGGGTTCTATGCGAAACGCGAACAATAGTCAAGCGCAGCCCGCTATGGTCGACTGGCGACTTCCCATGCCTCCCATACCTGGTGAAGTACAAAGGCAATTGGACGTCTCACTTATTTCGGGGACGCTTGAGGCGACGCCGTCGCCTTTGGACCCGCTGCGGCTGTTGGTGGTCCAGGCTCGGGGTTCTTGATCTGGGTTGTTTGCGATGCTACTGCTAGCCACTGACCGTTGCGTCGAGCATACACATCCGTAAATCTATACTCACCGCTGATGTCGATTGCCTTTTTCATGTTTGCATCTTTGTACTTCGCATTCTTAAGCACGCCGCGTCCGGTGATGAAGGCAGCATCCGGACCAAGCACGGTGACCTTCGTGTCGGACAATTCCCATGCATCAGCAGTCATGGCGCCCGACTCGATAACAGTGAGCTCGCTCGTCTTATTACCCGTCGTTCCATCGGGGTAAGTCATAACCAAGTCGTCGGCCAGAAACTTTCGAACGGCGTTAACATCGTGTCGTTGAGCAGCCGCCGCCCAATCATTCTCGAGCTTAATTATCTCGGCTTCGATCGCGACGGGATTTACTGTTTCTTTCGCGTTTGCGTTTGCAGTTTTGGTGGCATCGCGATTTGTATCAGGCGATGCTGGTTGGCATGCAGACATTCCCGCGATGAGCGCTAATAGCGAAAGCACAAGACAGGGCGAGTTTCTTTTCATCGAACGCCTCCTTCGTCATTTCCCAAAACCTTAAAGATGCTGGGCTGCTTCTACGCGAATTAGAAACAACAGTCAACTATGAACTCCTGGCTCCAAATAGAGTCATTGCCGATTTGGTCGTGGCATAAAGTCTTGGCGTTGGAAGCGGCCATTCTGACTACCTGGTTTCAAAGACCAAAGATCGAACGGCAAAGATTAAACGGCAATTGCAAATTGGAAGTCGGCAATGACTTGGAATCTGCCTAGCAAACAAGCAACTTGTCCTGTTCACAAGATTTTGGTCCTGGAAGGACCAAATTTAGTAGCCGTGGGTGAGCGGCTTTGCGCGAAGCCCACGGTAAGAGGAGAGAGCAAATATCGGACCCTGAAAGGGTCCAACCGTCTGACCCTCTACAGGGTCAGAACGACAATTGTTTTAAACGTGGGCTTCGCGCAAAGGCACTCGCCCACGGCTATTAACGTTCATCCTTTCAGGATGAAACCGTTTGGTTGCGGCTAATAGCCGCGCTATGTAATGGGTGGATACCCCTGCGCATTGACAGCGAAAACGGTTCGGGATTATTGTTCGCGACGCAGCGGGTATAAGGCGTTTCGAGGATTACGTCGCATTCGTGTCCGCTACCTACCTTGGCTTTTTACCTAAACCACACTTTCTTGGAAAGGAGTGAAAATGACTCGCCTTTCAAGATCCTCAATGTTACGCACAGCTCTTGTCTTATTGTTTTCATTCGCACTTGGTGCAATCGCAATAGGACAAACGCAACGTACCCGGTCTGCCGATGACGAACAACCATCATTCCGCGAATACAAAGGTGTACAGATCGGCTGGCTTGCCGAGGACGTGCGTAAGAAACTAGGTTCACCAGCAGACAAGGGTGATGAACAGGACTTCTACGTCTTTGGTGACAAAGAGACCGCACAAATTCTATACGACAAATCAACACACAAAGTAACGGCTATTTCTGTTGATTTCATGAATGGGGCAACTGACGTAATCACCCCACAACAAGTGTTTGGTGCGGATATCGAATCAAAGCCAGATGGCTCAAAATACAAACTGGTCCGTTATCCAAAAGTAGGATACTGGATCTCATACAGCAGAACCGGCGGCGCAACTCCGATCGTTACAGTCACGATCCAGAAGATTCAACCGTGAAAGAGCATTGGCGATTTGCGATTGCCAGGTGCCAAGTTTGGTCTTGACTCTTTGAAGTGACATCTCCATCCGTAAGAAGGAATCTCAAAGCCAGGACCAATCGGCAATTGGCAAACGGAAATCGCCAATGCTTTTGACATCTCCCACCTTAGGCGTTAGCTTTCGCAACCATATCTAATTTTCAAGGAGAGCAATCAAAAGCTTTATGGCAAAGAGTGGTCATAAGGGCATTAGCCGAATCGATTGTCCGGAAAACAAAACGGTCGGTTGGTATGTGCGTGTTCGACTTGGTAACGTAACGAAGTCAAAATTCGTCAGCGATCATAAAAATGGCGGCAAGGAAGAGGGATTGAAACGCGCCGTCACTTGTCGCAACCAACTCGAGCAGGAGTTAGGTAAGCCTCGCACAGACTGGGTGATTGTGGGCAAGAACCCTCGCAATCAAACAGGCGTTGTAGGTGTGCGGCGGACAGCCAAAAAATATAAAGGTAAAGATGGCCGTGTCTATCTGAACGAAGTCTACGAAGTTACGTGGAATGCGGGACGAGAAAAGCGTGGTCGGACTTCCGTTTCGATTGCGAAGTATGGCGAGAAGAATGCCTTCCGCAGAGCCTGTGCAATTCGACGCCAGAAAGAGCAGCAACTGTACGGTGACGTTGTGGTGAGCAAATGGGCTGACTCGGCAGCCAAGGTCTGCTCGGCGTAAAGGTGCTGGGCGTAATGACACATGCGGAACCATCAGCAGTTGATCGAGTAAATGAGAGGGCGAGGGGGCGAGGGGGAGAGATCGCCAATTCGCCCACTCATCCCGTCGCCCACTCTTATTCTTCGTCTCGGTCTGAAATCGATGCGATCCACTCTACCGCCGATCTCACGAAACTAATCAAGCAGCGCACGCACTTTGAGGGGTTTGACAAAGTCGGAATAGTCCGCAGCGCAGTCCTGGAAGAAGAAGGTCGTCACTTGAACGACTGGCTGTCTCGGAACTTTCATGGCGAGATGTCATGGATGCACCGGGATCCCGAAAAGAGAATTGACCCAGCTCAGATATTCCCTGGTGCGCGTTCCGTGGTCGTTGTCGCGCTCAACTATTTCACTCCGGCAAAACATAGTGATGATCCTGCTACTGGCAAAGTCTCTCGCTATGCCTGGGGCGACGACTATCACGATGTTGTTAGCGAGAAACTTCACTCGCTACTGCGGTGGATCAAAGAACTGGACCCGGATGCAGAAGGAAAAGTTTGCGTTGACATTCAACCGGTCATGGACAAAGCCTGGGCTGTGCGCGCCGGCCTGGGCTGGTTGGGAAAACACACAAACGTTATCACACCTGAATTCGGGTCCTGGGTCTTTATTGGTGAGTTGATATTGAATTTGGAACTCACCTACGACACCCAACAGATTGAGGACCACTGCGGCACGTGCACTCTCTGCATCGATGCTTGTCCCACTGATGCCATCACAGAACCCTACGTTCTTGATTCCAATAAGTGCATCTCGTACGCAACTATTGAATTGCGAACACCTGATTTGCCTGAGGTGATATCGCAGAATCTTTCAGGCTGGTTCTACGGTTGTGACATTTGTCAGGACGTTTGTCCGTGGAATCGTTTTGAACAGGCAACCAGTGAAACACGATTTGAACCGCGCGCTGGCAACGTCGACGCAGTGCTCTCAGATATTGTCGGGTTGTCGCCTCAAGACTACGCAGTACGCTTTCGCGGCAGCGCAATGAAACGAGCGAAATTGTCAGGCCTGCAGCGAAACGCGCGCGTCTTGATGTCCGATAAACTTTAGCTTGTCGTGTGATTGCCAAACACGAAGATCGAACAGTAGCGAAGCACTCGAGTTTCGTGTTTGGCATCACACGACAGGCTAAAGCATATCGAACATAACTATCGGACCATGAAACCACGCACGATTCGTTACTGGATTATCAAGTACACCATCGTGACGCTTGCTTTGTTCCTACCCTTGCTGTGGTCCTTCCGGTACATCAGAAACTTGTATCCGCTTACAGTTTGGAATGTGATGATGGCGAGCGGTGATCTGGAAACCGGGCGCAACTATTTTGTTCTTCGTGGTGAAACAGTCTCAGGCCAGATGATCGAGATAAGACCAATTGAACTCACGAACGCTCTATATGCACGCACCTGGACGATGGTGAGCGCGACCGTCTTTAACCAGAGTTTTCGCCTCTCTTCTCTTCATCCGGAAAATGCTCGCCTGTTTGAGCAGTTTGGCTCCGTGGAAAAGCTGCCGCTCGGTGCGCGCGTTCCGGAATTGCTCGCCACCTGGGGCAATCTCTACAACAACCAGTTGCCTCCTTCATCACCAGCGCGTCTCAAGGCAATACGTCTCGACATGTATCGGTGGTCCAGTGGTCGTTATGCAGACTACGACACATTCGTTGAGTCGTGGCGCAAAGAACTATGAGTCGACTCTTTTCCGGAAGTGCTCTTTCACTCGGCATCGTAAGAACAATCGTCAGTGGTACCTTTCTCATCGCGATACTCGCTACCTCCTTCCAGGCTCTTGGACAATTACCAGTGACTATCCTTCGACCTACAGGCGTGATGAAATTCATCCCCTGGAGTTTCTATGAGCGCTTATTCACGCCTGCGGGAATGTACAGTTTGAAAACTGCCCTATTGTTGACGCTGTTATTCAGCACAATGGGTTTTCTTACCTCAGCGTCGACTAAGTGTTCGCTGGTTCTGATCGTTTTCTATCAGGGACTGGTACGCAGTTTTGGTCACTACAACCACGATGAAATGGTCGCCGTTTATTACCTGGCTATACTGGCATTTACTCCATGCGGGGACGCGTTCTCGTTTGATCACTGGCTGCGGTTGAAGAAACCAAATCAACCAATGTTTGCTTACGGCTTTCCGGTTTTCTTGATGCAACTACTAATGGCCTGGGTGTATTTCAGTTCCGCGCTCGTCAAGTTACGCGTGGCTGGCTTGAAGTATCTCAGCGCCGATAATTTTCCCGTGCTGGCGATCTTTCATTCCCTCGACAACCTGCATGACACTAGTTTCCGATTGGCATTTTGGTTACCGCAGATTCGCGGTGTTCTACCTTTTATCGTAGGGTTGGTTCTGGTTTGGGAGTTGCTGTTTCCGCTCGCAATTTTCTGGCGTCGTTCGCGGTGGTTGATACTAGGACTTGGAATCGCCTTCCACATCGCAACGCTGTTGTTCATGAACATTTTCTTTCCTTACCAGCTGGCGATGTATTTGGTGTTTGTCGATTGGGGCCGGGTGGCAATGTGGCTCAAAAGAACCTAGTTCATGAGGGGGATAGAACATACAGGACCTGTTAATTGATCTCCTCAACAAAGCACGAGCGGTATTATCTTTGCCCAACTAAACAAGACGCTTTTTTCAAAGAATCTTATTCGGACGTGGAGAATTCCCATGATTTCAACAATACCTTTCAAAACTTCGCTAATGGCCGCCACCTGTGCTGCAGTGTTAATACTCCATCCGGCAACTTCGATTTACTCAAGTGCTCAAAAAGCGGACCCGGTAAAGTTTCAGCATGCCGTGAATCGATCTGCGGATGCTGGCAGAATCATGACATTACTCGCGGTGGCGCCTGAGAGTGATTTACCAAAAGAAATTGCTGATCGGGCAGAAGCGATTGGTGTGTTTCCAAAAGTTGTGAAAGAGACGATGATGTTCAACAGTTTTTCAAAAGGCTACGGCGTGATTAGTGCGCGGACTGACCAGGGTTGGACTTTGCCGGCGTTCTATTCATTTCAGGGTGGTGGCTACGGAAACCCGTTTGCCAACACTGAGACATACGCCGTCATTCTATTCTTCATGACAAAGGATTCGCTGAAGTGGTTTGAAAAGGGTGGCGTTCCCCTCACCAATCGCAAGAAAGCCCTTGAGGGACCAATCAAAACTGTCACTGACGCGCAGCGGAAAGAACTCGCCGATACCCACATACTTGCGTACGCATACTACAACGGGAGACTTGATGGCAGATCCTTTGGTACCAGTTTCTGGAAGTCCTTTGCACTGAATCCTGATAACAACATCAATAACCCAGTGTACGGAGTTAAGGGTCGTGAAGTGCTTGCGGGCGCTAAGATTGATCCAGCAAATGTTCTTTCCGGGATACCCGACTATCAGGCGACGCTAATGAAGTACTACGGTCGGTAAGAAAATCATCGGTAGTTAGTTGAAATAGGTCCAATAGGTCGAATAGGTCCTATACTGTTGCGCACCTATGAACTTTGAACCGTCCAATCCTTCTTTTACTGCAGATGTCAAAGACAGTTTTGCGAAGCAAGCGGTGATGGCGACTATTGGTGCCGAGCTCGTCAGTGTTGCACCCGGTGCCGTTCAAATCTCTCTGCCTTATCGTTCTGACCTGACCCAACAGCACGGTTACCTGCATGCAGGCATCGTGACCACCATCGCCGATTCCGCGTGTGGATATGCAGCTTACACTCTGATGCCTCCGAATTCCGCGGTGCTGAGTGTGGAATTCAAAGTGAACCTGCTGCGCCCGGCAAAAGGCGAGGAGTTTCTCGCTGTCGCCGAGGTTCTTAAACCAGGCCGGACTTTAACTGTTGTTCGAACCGATGTATTTGCAAACCCTAAAGGCGAACGGTTGCTCATTGCGACGATGTTGGGAACGATGATGTGCCTGACCAAATGAGCTTTTTGCTTTGATCTTTTGGCTTAGTCAGTGGTCCAGTTGTCGGCGCGCAATAGGTCAAATAAGGCCTATTGGTCCGATAACTGTGACCACTGACGATATCTTTCTCAGGCTCCTACTTTCGCGGCGATCTGTTTGGCCAGGGCTTGATGTTCTTTCAACGTCGGCAACGTTTTTGACGCCCACGTTTTTACATCAGCCTCGTTGCCATCGCGTGCTTCACCTTCGAACGCGGCTACTGCTTTGTCATGAGCATTCGCCATCAACGACATGTATTCGCGATCGAACTCGGCGCCGCTAAGTTTCGATAGCCGGTCTTTATCTGCTTTTTGTTGCGCATTTGGTTCCGCCGGCAACGTCACATTTTTGTTTGACGCTAATTGCTTCAATTCCACATTTGCCTTTGAATGATCCGTCACCATTCTCTGCGCAAACTGTTTCACTTCCGGATTCTTTGCTTTCTGCATCGCGAGGTGGCCCAACTCAACTTCAGCCAGTCCATCCATTGCTACTGTATTTACAAAACCGTTGTCGCTCCGCTTAGCCGGGGCAGTAGTTACCGGACTTGTTTGCGCCGTCGCGTTCGCATTTATCCCAGTGTTTGCATTCGTGGTGGATTGATTCGGGTTTGTTTGGCAGCCACAAAGTATGCTCACACTCAATATCGAACAAAGTAAAAGTACTGGTCGCATCGTGTTCCCCCCTTTTAATGTCCGACGAACTGTTATTTGTTCGTTCGTCTTAACTTTTGTTCGTTCGTCTTAACTGTTGACGGTTCTGACTTTCGTCCAATGTCTTAGGTAATGTTCGGGAGTTACAGAATTGACGCAAATCCTTACGGAAAACTATTTGTGAGTGATTTGTGTAAAATGGGGGACATACTTTGGAGTGCGGCGGCCTGCCGCCGCTTTGTAACAGAACCAGGATTGTCGCGCTACCAAAGCGGCGGCAGGCCGCCCGCACTCCAAAATTTAGATCGCACACGGTATTATCCCTGGTATGTCGATGGTGAACGAACTCCAGCTGAAAGACTCCTATGGTCGGACAATTCGCGATCTGCGTGTTTCCCTGACCGATCGCTGCAACTTCCGTTGTTTCTATTGCCTTCCGCACGGTGAGCCGCCTATCGCCCCAAAGGAGCAGATGCTCAGCTACGAAGAAATCGAGCGGGCTTGTGAAATCTTCGTGAGCCTCGGCATAGAGAAGATTCGACTTACTGGCGGCGAACCAATGCTGCGCCGCGACATTGAAACGATCATCAAGAAGCTCGGGAAATTAAAGGACCGGGGCCTCACCGATCTTGCACTCACGACTAACGGCTACTTCCTGCCAGAACGCGCACAAGAACTCAAGGACGCCGGGCTTGATCGCGTCACCATTAGTCTCGATAGTTTGAAGCGCGACGTGTTCAAACGCATGACGGGTGTTGATGTGCTCGACAAAGTGCTCGCCGGAATCAATGCTGCAAAGAATGCGGGACTGGAACCGATAAAGATCAACGCGGTGATCGTTCGCGGACATAATGAAGATGAAGTGGCGGACTTTGCCGCGTTCGCACGCGAGCATGATGTGAAGATGCGCTACATCGAATACATGCCCCTTGATTCAGGACATGATTGGGCACGCACCGATGTCGTTTCGGGAAAAGAGATTCGCGACCGTATCGAACAGCGCTTTCCGCTCACGAAGATCAATGTGGCTCGCGGTTCTGATACTTCGGCGCGCTATTGGTTTGCCGACGGAGCACCCGGAGAGATCGGAATCATAGCTCCTGTGACTGAGGCTTTCTGCGGCGCGTGTTCACGCATTCGCTTAACTGCAGACGGACAGATCAGGACATGCTTGTTTTCGACCGTCGAACATTCTTTGCGTGATGTGATTAGAAGCGGTGTGTCGCGTGATGAGGTTATCGATTACATTCGATCCGTGGTCATGAAAAAAGAACCCAGGCACTTCATCAACGATCCTGGCTTTATTGCACCCTCTCGCACAATGAGCTTCATCGGTGGGTGAGCCAACCTCATTGCCGATTTCCAATTGCCGATTGCCGATTTGGTCTTTGGTTTTGGGTCTTTGGTCTTTTTTGAGATTTCGAGTTTACAGGTAGATCGTTTAATTCAAAGTCCAAAGACCAAAACTGCAACTGGCAATCGGAAATGTCTACGCACCAGCCTCGTCGATCTCTTTAACAGCACGCAACCCAGACGACAACGCGCCCTGCATCCAGGATGGCCACGCCGAAAGATGTTCACCGGCAAAGTGGATTCGCCCACTTTCAACTTCAATAGAACGTCCAAAGTCTCTGAAACCAACAAAGGACCATGCTCCGCGTGCCCACTCATCTTCAAGCCAGCACTTCGTCGCTGCGCCTTCGAAGTTCGCCTGTAGACCAGGAAAGTACCCGTCTAGTTCCTTAAGCGTGCTTGAAACGCGTTCGGCATCTTTCAAATTCGTAATGCGCTCAGCTTCGCCGGGTCGTGCGTAAGTCATGAGAATTCCGCGTGGACCATTTTGACTCCAGGTTGGATGCCAAATCTCGACTGCGCTCGGTGTAAATGCAAAACCATTTAAGCCCTTGTCTTGCCAAAACCGATTTCGCGATTGCAGATAAACACGCGCGACTGCGTCGTAATGTGCGCGCCTGATAACCTCGAGTTTGTCTTCATTGAGTCCGGGTAATTCCACGTTTCGCAAAACCGAAAACGGTATCGTGCAAAGCACTCGATCAGCAGTGATCGTTTGTGGACCTCCAGCATGAAGAAAAACTACGCTGGCCTGTTTTGCATCAGTCTCGACTCGAACCACCGGCGAACCGTAGTGAATCTTATCGACGAGTCTCTGCGCAAACGCTCTCGGTAGAAGATCGGTGCCACCCTTTATCTTCTGCCAGTGCGATGGATTGCCCCCTAAGTCGCCTCCAAAGTGCCCACCAAGTGCTTCAGTGAAACTACTCATCAGACCTTCGCGTCGCTTTCCATCGCTATCGAATGTCAACGCCGAAAGACTAGACGGATACATCGGCTCAAGCGATAGATTAAACAACTTTACGTATTTGAGAGTTAAGTCATGCTCGTCCGGGATCCGCGCAGCACCCGCCTCCGCGAAGAGTCCATCAGAAAACGGCTCTCGTAACGTATGCACGCGACCTCCCGGTCGCATGCGCGCTTCCACGATTGTCACGTCATGACCAAGCTGCGTGAGTTCGTAAGCGGCGACAAGGCCAGCCATGCCTGCGCCGAGGATTGCAACTTTTTTGGATGGACCGCGGAGAATTGTCGCCGCGTGTGAGACTAGATTTGGTCGCCCAAATGAAGCACCAGCCAACGCGAGTCCGGTGTTGCGTAGGAATTTACGCCGACTGATGGTCAAGAAAGTCTCCTCAGCAGCCTAACCGGAAAAAACAAACATTCAATTTGAGCAAGCCAGGCTTGTTCAATTTAGTTTCAACGTGTGATGAATTCTTTATCTTCTTCCTCGTCTTCGCGCGGGTCTGCTTTTCTTGACCATTGGCTTCGCTTTCGTTTCACTACGCTTCGCGGGCGTTGCAGGTTGCGTCGTGGCTTCAGGCTCTGGAGGACGCTCGGGCATATCGTCCTTCGCAAATCGTGGCAACAGAGTGTCTGCCATCGCAAGCTGGTAGACGGACCAGGCCACCACCATCGCATCTTTCTTCACATCGTCTTCGAGAATTCGTTCGTAGGTATCGAGATTCGTATGCCAGGTGTTGCTGTTGTATTCGATCGGATCCTGGCCCATCCCGATTCCCGGTAGTCCGGCCTGACTAAACGATGTGTTGTCCGATCCGCCAAGCCGGCGGCTGCGAGATGCAACGGCGCCTACAACTCCATCGTCTTTGAAAGGAGCCAGGATCTCGCGCATGATGTTTGCTGCTTCCGGTGGTCCGAACACGCCGGCGCCGCGAACACGTCCCGTGCCTGAATCGATGTTGAAGTAGCCCCCAAACTTTTCGTAACCCGGTTTTCGGTTCTCAAATGAACCAAAGTGCTCCTTGACGTACGCGATAGATCCGAGAAGTCCTTCTTCTTCCCCACTCCACAGTGCCACGCGAATAGTTCGTCGTGGTTTCACACCTAAAGTCTTCAGAATTCGCGCCGCCTCCATCATGATTGCGCAGCCAATTGCATTGTCAGTTGCCCCGGTGGCCGCGTGCCATGAGTCGAGGTGACCACCCAGCATGATTACTTCGTCAGCTTTATCGCTGCCCGGAATCTCAGCAATCGTGTTGTAGGACGTCGTGCCTTCGGGATAGACGTGGTTGACGATATTGAATTCCAACGTGACGTCTGTGCCATCAGCAAGTATGCGTGTGATACGTCCATAGTCTTCATTGCTCATGACCACAGTAGGAATCGCTTTGGCCACATCATAAGTTCGATTGTTGAAAGCGCGAATCTGACGAAATTCGCGACCCGCATCGTTGACTCGAACTACTGCTCCGTTGTCTCGCAGAAACAGATCGAGTTGTTCGGCGATTTGAGCGTTCGTTAACGGCTTGGGTTTATTCGGATCCGGAGTCGGAGTAGGCGATGGCGTTGGAAAAGCAAATGGACGTGCATTTGGCCCAAAGCGTTGCTCTGCTTGTTCATCACTGGTCCTTTTTGCCGGAGGGTTCAAGTTAATTGGAACGATTGTATGTTTACCAACGAACACGATATGACCGCGAACTCGCGACTTCTGACCACTAAAAAAGAGATCTAACTGATCTTGCGAAGGACGGTCTGGCAAAAAAATCTGCACTGCTTTCGCAGTGACCGTGCCTTTCGTGCTCGGTGTCCACGCCAACACTTCACAAACAAGTGAATCCTTAACTGGCGAAATGATGTGAGCTGTCAAACGTTCATTCAGCCAACCCGGATGACCAAAGTCCCAGGGTTCAAGGTGTCCATTCTCGAGACCCCACGAAGTCATTTGCTTGATTGCCCATTCTGCGGCGTTCTTATGATTGGGTGAACCGGTCAACCGCGGCCCGTAAACGTCGGTCAGCATGTGCATGGTCTTCATGATTTGCGATCGCTCCATCGCTTCCTTGCGGATTCGACTGAGCATGTCTGAGTTCCCATTCTGAGCAAGAATCGGAAGGCAGGTCAGTGACACAATTAGAAGAAGAGCGACAGCGCTTCGCCTGGAATTCATTTATTTTCTCCGTGAACAAGCAGGTGTGATTCGCGAACGTGCCGAATTATACTTGGGTGCGGGATGGTTATCCACAGATCGACCCGATGTTCGATATGCTTTTAGGAGGCTAAGACCCCACGGTCCTGGGAGCGCAGGCGTCCTCGCCTGCCCGCGTCCAGCGCAACCAACTCGGTCAATGGTTGTTGGTTAGACGGGACACGTGGGCGAGGACGCCTGCGCTCCCAGGACCGTGGGGCCTTTTTGCAAGAGCCTCTAAAGCATATCGAACACCGCTCCTCGTTTTTGTAAATCTGCGTAATCTGTGTAAGCTGTGAATAGACAAGCTTTGGCAAAGAGGAATTCGGTCATGAGCAGCGCTATCCAATCGAAAAGTTCAGCTCCGGATGAACAGCTACCGCACTCGCGTCGTGTTTACGTCGAGGGCAAGCAAACAGGAGTGCGTGTACCGTTTCGCGAGATCGCACAGACACCGACGCGTAATTTTGATGATACGCTGATCGACAATGCTCCTGTTCGCGTTTACGACACCAGTGGGCCATGGGGCGATCCAGCGATCAGCTGCGACGTCACTAAAGGGCTGCCCACTGTCCGGCGCGATTGGATCGTTGCGCGTGGAGACGTCGAGGAGTACGCGGGCCGTGAACTTTCGCCGATCGACGATGGATATCTAACGTTTGAAGCGGCGAATCGGGCTCGCGTTAGAGATGTGGGGAAGCTGGAAGATTTTCCTGTTTTGAAGCGATCTCCATTGCGAGCGAAACCGGGTGCTTGCGTTACACAACTTCATTACGCGCGCCGCGGAATTGTCACTCCGGAAATGGAGTTCATCGCGATTCGAGAGAATCTTGGTCGATTTAGTCAGATTGAGAAAAATGATGATCGCTCGTCACTTTTTCACCAACACCCGGGACAATCTTTCGGCGCTGCAATTCCACGTTACGTAACGCCCGAGTTTGTGCGCGACGAAGTTGCCCGAGGGCGCGCAATCATTCCTGCGAATATCAATCATCCGGAATCGGAACCGATGATTATCGGTCGGAACTTCCTGGTTAAGATCAATGCAAACATCGGCAATTCTGCCGTCGCATCTTCTATCGAGGAAGAGGTTGACAAGATGCGCTGGTCGATTCGTTGTGGCTCTGACACGGTAATGGACTTATCTACTGGCAAGAACATTCATGCCACACGCGAATGGATTATTCGCAATTCGCCCGTGCCGATTGGAACCGTTCCAATCTACCAGGCGCTTGAGAAGGTTGGCGGCAAAGCCGAGGAACTGACTTGGGAGATCTTTAGAGACACTCTGATTGAGCAGGCTGAACAAGGTGTTGACTACTTCACTATTCATGCAGGGGTCCGTCTGGCTTACATTCCGTTGACCGCCAGGCGAACGACCGGGATCGTGAGCCGTGGAGGTTCTATTATGGCCAAGTGGTGTTTGGCCCATCACGAAGAGAGTTTTCTTTACACACGTTTCAGAGAGATCTGCGAGATCATGGCGGCTTACGACGTTTCGTTCTCACTGGGAGATGGTCTGCGTCCAGGATCGATTGCAGATGCGAATGACGAAGCGCAGTTTGCCGAGCTCGAAACTCTGGGTGAATTAACAACGATTGCGTGGGAGCGCGATTGCCAGGTGATGATTGAGGGTCCCGGTCACGTTCCGATGCATCTGATCAAAGAGAACATGGACAAGCAACTCGAGACCTGCCACGAGGCTCCTTTCTACACTCTAGGTCCGCTCACAACTGACATTGCACCCGGTTACGACCACATAACATCGGCAATTGGTGCGGCAATGATTGGCTGGTTCGGTACGGCGATGCTGTGTTATGTGACCCCCAAGGAACATCTCGGTTTGCCGAATAAGAAGGACGTTAAAGACGGCGTCATCGCTTATAAACTTGCCGCGCACGCAGCGGATCTGGCAAAGGGTCATCCTGGTGCGCAGTATAGGGACAATGCACTGTCGAAGGCGCGTTTCGAGTTTCGTTGGGAAGACCAATTTAATTTATCACTCGATCCGGAAGTGGCGCGCGAGTATCACGATGAAACTCTGCCGCAGGAAGGTGCCAAGCTCGCTCACTTCTGTTCGATGTGCGGCCCACATTTTTGTTCGATGAAGATCACTCAGGACGTTCGTGAGTACGCTGCGAAGAAGGAGATTGATGAACAGGCTGCGCTTGAAGTGGGAATGAAAGAGAAGGCCGAAGAGTTCGTTTCTGCTGGAGCCGAACTTTATCAATCAACAAAAACGTAGCTCACAGGATGGCAAGATTTTTCAGAATTGACTGACAGAGACTCCTAATCGATCGTTTGGTGGCGAGCTTTATTTCGCCACGAGCGTCTCACGATCTGAAGAGCCTCACTTCGCCCCTTCAAATCTCAAAACAACTCCTGTAAATTCTGTTCATCCTGTCAAATGAAACGATCCTTTTCTCACTGGACGATGCAGTGGAGATCAACGACCTCACTCATAAAATAATTGGTTCGGCCCCGCAGTTCAAGTCAAACGGAAGTTTCGTGAATATAAGCCAAAGGGATCGTTGATCGACGCACTCATGAGGTGAGCTGACCATCATGTATGCCTCATTGTAGAAATCCTTGGGATGAGAGTATTCTCTCACTATGTCCTCGCCTGAAGAACTTTTTAGAGAAGCACTCTCGTTACCAATCGAGATCCGCACGGAGTTGACTGAGCGCCTCATCGTCAGTTTGGCCGAAGACATGTCTCCTGAGATTTCAGAGGCCCAGTTGAAGGAAGTGCGAAGGCGAATCCAGGAACTAGACTCGGGTCAAACTAAACTTGTTCCGGGAGAAGATGTTTTAGCACGTGTCCGAAAGTTGTTGACTTAGTCAGTAACCTCACATCATGCCTCACTATGCGTTTCACTCGGCTGCGGCCGAGGAATATCTCGATGCGACGCGCTACTACCTCACTCATGCCTCTGAATTAATTGCGTTTGCGTTTATAACCGAAATCGAAGCAAGCATTCAGTCCCTGCTAAGATCGCCAACCACCTGGCCTGTCATCGATCCTCCGAATATTCGGCGACTCCTGCTCAAGACCTTCTCATATTCTCTGTACTATGTGTGGAGTCCCGACGTCGACCAGGTAACAATTTACGCGGTCATGCATCTGAATAGATCTCCTGGATACTGGCGAAGCCGCATTCGTTAGCTAGTCAAGGAACAAATCTCAGCACGAAGCATCTAATACGTACTGGCGGCAGCTCTGATTAAGTACGATAGGCTGTTAACCTGTCGTGGTTTGCCTCACGATTATGGCCAAGATCGCCGACAGGCTAACAGCCTATCGTACTTAATCAGAGCTTCCGGGAGTCTACCTTTCGAACAAACCATGCCTAGTCTACAGTGCCTAATCTTCGTTCTCGCTTTGATCGCCTGGTGTTCGATCGTAGCAGTGCCCCAGGCGCAAACTCCCATCCTCCCTTCAGAAGTCGACGACTTTGCTACGCTACTCATCACAACCAGGACACCTGAGGAGCGCGCCAACCTTCTCGCCAACAAAAAGGATCTTTTAACTCCCGCACTCCGCCGCTCCTTGATCCGTCAGGGCAATATGCATCTGATGGCTGGTCAGTATGCTTCGGCCTTCGATATTTACAGCCTCACACGAAACGTTTCCGAGCAAATCGGGGACAAGGAAGGTGTCGCCACGGCGCTGCTTGATATCGGGACTGTCTACTATTTTCAAGCCAACTACCGGGAGGCGCTCGAGCATTATCAAAAGGCTCGGCAACTGTTCCTGGAGGTGAACAACTGGTATGAGGCTGGAAAAGCGCTTTCGGGACTGGCTTTAATCTACAAAGAACAACGTCGTGATGCTGAGGCCCTCGCGACCTTGAAGCAGACTCTCGCAGAATTCACCGAACTCAATGACAAGGAAGAGATGGCGAACGCGCTGAGTAGCATTGGCAGCATTTACTACTCACAACGGGACTACGCAGCGGCCGCCGAGGCTTTTCGCAAAAGCGCCGAACTGAACTCGAACGCTGAAAACGTTGTGCGCATCGCCGACTCACTCTACATGCAGGGCGATTACACACAAGCGTCTCGTTACTACAAGCAATCACTCGCTGATCTCTCGAACCAAAACAATGCTGCCGGATTGATCGGTGCGCTCAACGGCGCAGCGAACTCTGCCTACTACCAGGGCAACTACGACGAGGCACTTGAGTACTACCAGCGAAACCTGGTGATCGAGAGATCGCAGCGGGACCAGTTGGGCGTAGCAAACGCGTTGCGAGGCATTGGTAATGTCCACCGGTCACGAGGAGATTACGCTGCGGCGCTCGAGAGCTATCTCAACGCGCTACAGATCTCGGAAAGCTTGAAGACGAACACTGGTCTCATATTGGCCAGCATCGGACTAACGCGATCGCTGCAAAACGATAATGTCGCCGCGCTCGACTATTACGAAAAGGCGCTGACACAGTTTAAGTTAGATGGCAACCAGATCGATTCGTCTCGGGTTTTGAGTTTGATAGGCAACGCGCACTATGTTCTTGGAAACCTCGACCTCGCAATTGATTCATATCAAAAAGGTCTGACTCTCCGTGAAGAGATGGACGACCTTCCAGGTCAGGCAGATCTGCAGACGGGGTTAGGTACGGTTTACCTTAGAAAGCACGATTATGCAGAAGCGCTCAATCACTACAACACCGCGCTACGGTTACTGGAGCCCAACGGTAACAAAGCAGTAGTTGCTGGTACGCTAACCAGAATCGCCGATGTTTACCTGGCGCAGGGCAATTATGAAGACACGCTTAAGTTTGGGACTCAGGCTTTGAATCTCGCAAGGGAGATCAGAAGTAAAGACGTCTTCTGGTATGCGCTCCTACTGATTGGCAAAGCACAAGTAGCTCTTGGCAAAAACTTGCAGGGCCGTGACGCATTCACTTCCGCTGTATCAACCATCGAGTTCTTGCGATTGGAACCAACTTCAAATACTGCGGAACTGGGTCGGAGCAGCATACTCGCCTACCACGCTGCCGTTGACCTGTTCATCGCCGGCGGAAACGCAGCCGAAGCATTTGAGTATGCGGAACGAGGAAAAGTGCAGAGTCTTTACGAGGTATTCCGACGGGATAATGCGCTTAGCATGCGAGGCATGACTGCGAAAGAGCAGACTGACGAGCGCGCCCTCACCGGAGAAGCAATCTCTCTACAGCTGCAGCTTGAACGCGACAGTCAGTCTCCTAACTCAACCGCAGCTCGACGATCATCGCTGAACGATCGTCTGCAACAGACTCGGGCTGCATATTCGGCCTTTCGCAATCAGCTTTTTAACGCACACCCAACCCTGAAGGTTGAGCGAGGTGAACTTCCACCACTTCAACTCGACGAGGCCAGAACGCTCATCGGCGATCGCCAAACAGCTCTCATTGAGTACGTGACAACAGACCGCGACACTTACTTGTTTGTGCTGACCCTTGAAGAAAACGACAAAACCTCAAGACGAGCCAGGCCCGCGTCGCTCTCATTGAAAGCCTATCCGCTTAATATTCCCTACGAACAACTGACAGCTCTTGTGAGTGAACTCCAGCGCGCTTTGACGGAACAAAATGAAGATGTCGCTCAGAGTCTGCAAAAAGCCTATGACATCTTGTTACGGCCGGCCGCTGAGCAATTCACTGGTAAATCAACGTTGGTCGTAGTGCCGGATGGTGTGTTGTGGAAGGTTCCATTTGAAGCAATGCAACCAAGTGCGGACCGCTACGCCATCGATCAGTTTGCCGTGTCGTATGCACCATCGCTCGCTGCACTCCGTGAATTTCGCAAGCTTCGACGAGAACCACCGATCGGCTCTCTTTTAGCGATCGAGAACCCTGTCGTTCCGCCGCAACTAACTGACCGGCTGAAATTGTCTTACGCAGATATTCACTTCGACGCCACATCTCAACCAAACAGCGAGGTTGAATCGCTCGCGTCGATCTATCCGTTCAACCGGCGCAAGTTGTTCGCTGGGGCACTGGCGACCGAAGATACCGTAAAGCGCGAATCTGCTCACTTCAGTATTCTTCAAATCGCCGCTCCAGCTCTTCTCGACGACGCTACTCCAACCTCATCGTTCATTGCGCTTTCGAATACCGGATCGAATGACGACGGCGCTTTGCAAAGTCGAGAGATTCTCAATTTTCAAACAACAGCGAGGGTGGCTGTGCTTTCACATGTTTCACATATTGGGAACTACTCGACGGCTCCGCTGGCAATGTCGTGGGCGTGGTTTGTTGCCGGAACACCTGACGTTGTGATGAACAGATGGGAAACAAAACCGCCTTCAAACGCGATTCTGATGAAGGAATTCCACAATCGTCTACGAATCCAGCGGTTGGACAAAGCACTTCAACAAAGCGCTCTGAGTGTGCGTAACTCGCCCCAATACAAACACCCGTATTTTTGGGCGGGATGGGTTTTGATCGGCAATTGATGGGCTGCGGTCTTCGATCTTGCGCGAACACTTTGACTAAACTTCTGACCCAAGACCAAAAACCAGTCCTGGATCTTCAATCTTAAACACGCTCACGGCATTAACTGCTGAAACCGCTCCGGCTCTTCTCCCAACCATTCCGGATTCTCTGCCGTACCGTCAAAAATCGATGTTGTCTTGAACGGTTCAAACTCGCCGTTTGCTGCTGCGGAAACGGTTTTCTTCAACAACAATTCAACTTCATTCGTCGTCATTGGTCTAAAAGTGCGCACTGCTTCGAACGCCTGATCAAGTATCTCCATACTGTCGATTCCCGTAATCACAACTGACGTCGGAAGATTTAGAGCGTAATGCAAGCACTCGATGGGTTTCACCGTATTTGACTTCAACAAGACTCCATTGGCCATAGACTTCATGCCGAGCACGCCAATCTTATTTCTAACCAGCTCCGGTAACACTTGCTTTTCAAAACTTCGGTAATGAGCGTCCATCACGCTCAGCGGCATTTGCACCGTATCAAAACGAAAGCCATGCTCCGCCGCTACTTCCAGCATGTAGAGGTGAATCCGTGGATCCTTGTGTCCGGTGAACCCGATGTATCGAACCTTTCCCTCTTTCTTTGCTTTTAAAAGCACCGCATTTGCGCCTTCGTCGTCGAAAATACGATGTGGATCTTCGAAACGCAGTATCTCGTGATGCTGGACCAGATCGATGGTGTCAACTTTCAGGCGCTTCAAAGATTCCGCGAGCTGGCGCGTGGCTTCTTTTTTCGACCGACCGTCGATCTTCGTCATGAGAAAAACGCGGTCGCGATAACCATCGCGCAAGGCTTTGCCCATTCGGATTTCGCTGGCGCCTTCGTTGTAGTCCCAGCAGTTGTCCATAAACGTGATGCCTCGATCGATGGCTGATCGAACTATTTTGATCGCGAGTGGCTCATCCACATATTTGAGTGCCAGGTGCCAACCACCGAGGCCGATCGCGGAGACCTTTTCGCCTGTACTTCCCAGTTCGCGATAAATCATTTCGTTGTTGTTTGGCACCTGATTCTCCTTAGGACTTGTTAGTGTTATCCTCGGCCGCGGCTCTGGATTCTGGCAACAAGATCCATAAATGTTTACTCTTACCACAGCACGCCTGGTCCTCAGGAAGTTCGACACGTCAGACGCGGAATTCGTTCTGCGACTCTTGAACGAACCATCATTTATTCAATTCATCGGAGACAAGGGCGTACGCAATCTCAACGATGCCGGGCAATACATTTTGAATGGGCCTGTTGCGAGTTATGACAAACACGGGTTTGGTCTTTACCTTGTCACTCTGAAGTCCGACAACGCGCCAATTGGAATGTGCGGACTTCTTAAACGCGAGTCTCTTCAAGACGTCGATATTGGATTTGCGTTCCTTCCCGAGTTCTGGAATAAAGGCTACGCGCTCGAAGCGGCCGCTGCCGTGATGATTTACGCCAAAGATGTTTTAAAACTGCCTCGAATTGTTGCTATCACTAACAAAGATAATCACGCTTCGGCCAAACTGCTCAACAAAATTGGGCTGCGGTTCGATCGCTTCATTTCGCTCGCGGGTGATCGGGAAGAAACGCGGCTCTTTATTCCGGACGACAGAACATGAAACTCGAACACATCCACCAGATTGCTGTATTCGCCAAGGACCTCGATGAAGCAATAACTTTTTATCGCGACATCCTCGGCGCGACCTACTTAACGAAGTTTGATCCACCGGGCCTGGTGTTCTTCGATTTTGGAAGTACCAGGCTGCTGCTGGAAAAGACCGGGCCCAAAGCCAGTGTTTACTTTCGAGTGGATGACATTCAAGCGGCCCATGAAGAACTGAAAGCGAAAGGCATCAAGTTCATCGCCGAGCCACATTTGATCTTTCGGGACGAAAACGGGATCTTCGGATCAGCGGGCGAAGAGGAGTGGATGGCGTTCTTTTCAGATCCCTCAGATAACATTTTGGCCCTGGCCAGTCGAGTTAAGACATGAAAGGAACTGACCCTTCAAAGAGGTCACGAGTATCAGGAACCAGGCATGTCGAACGGGTCCGCAAAGCGTGTCTCAAACTTCCTGACACAACGGAGAAACTTTCGCACGGCGAATCAACTTTCTTTGTGCGCAAGCGCGTCTTTGCCATGTGCTCTATCAATCATCACAACGACGGTCACCTTGCGGTAGTGATACCAGCCGCGATTGGAGTGCAGGCTGCCCTGATCGAACAATCGCCTGAAAAGTTCTACCGTCCGCCTTATGTTGGTCATGCCGGTTGGGTTGGAATTGAGTTGCCGCAAGTCTCTGATCGGGAACTGGCGGCGCATATCCGCGAAGCGTGGAAGTTGATAGCGCCGGAGAAACTCAGAGCAACGCTGGACTAAGAATGGCTTTTGGTCTTTGGTCTTTGCTTTTTGTTTGGATGAAGCGAAGCATGACAATCTGGGATCCAAGACCTAAGACCAAAAACCGAAAACCAAAGATCACTCCATGCCCAAATTCATCGCCTTCCTCCGCGCAATAAACGTTGGCAATCACACGGTCAAGATGGATCAGCTTCGGCGATTATTTGAAGAGCTGAACTTTCAAAACGTCGAGACTTTCATCGCCAGTGGGAATGTAATTTTCGACGCCACTGTGAAAGATATCAGGTCAATCGAAGCAAAGATCGAAAAGCATCTGGAGAAGGCATTGGGCTATGAAGTGAATACGATGGTGCGATCGATAGAGGAGCTGGCCGCCATCGCCGAACATCAATCTTTCAAGAAGAATGAACTCGCTGCTGAAGGAAATACATTGTTCATTGGTTTCCTATCCGCAGAGCCATCAAGCCAGGCAGCAAAGAAGTTGATGTCGCTTTCTTCTGAGATCGATGGCTTTCACCTCAATCAGCGCGAACTGTACTGGCTGTATCGAAGGAAGAATGGTGAATCGAAGTTTTACGGACCAATCCTGGAAAAGACTGTTGGAGTAAAAGCTACACTGAGAAATGCAAACACGATCAAGCGCCTGGCCGCTAAGTATGCGAAGTAGCAGTTTGATGTAAAAACTTGCTCGAGAGTCGCGCTTGTAATAAAGCGACGGCAGGCCGTCGCACTCCAAAGCATCCTTGTGTAAACTCTCGTCTCGATGTCCCCCGAAACACTCAAACTGGTTCTGACGATTGTAAGCGGTGTTTGCTGGACCATCGTTTACATAGACGGGATTCGACTCGGCTTCAAACATAAATCTTACGCGATTCCGTTCTACGCCCTTGCCCTGAACCTAGCATGGGAACTGATCCACGCCATCCGAGGTTTCTACGCGGGCCCCGACCTCCAAACAATCATTAACTGTGTGTGGTACCTATTTGATGTCGGGATTCTATGGACCTATCTGAAGTTTGGCGCCAAGTATTTCCCACCTAATATCCCTCAACGTTGGTTTGGTGTTTGGACCCTACTGTGTCTCGGCACCGCATTTCTGGTTGAGTATGCGTTCGTCAGGGAATTTGATCCCTTTGTGGGCGGTGCCTACGCTGCGTTTCTGCAAAACCTGCTGATGTCAGTATTGTTCATAACCATGCTTGTCCGTCGCGGCAGCCGGGAGGGACAAAGTTTTGTGATTGCAATAAACAAGTGGATTGGAACCTTAGCACCGACAATTCTCTTTGGCGTGATCGGCAGCGGCGCGTTTCGAGGCCCAAGTTTCCTGGTTCTGGTGTTAGGCGTCCTTTGTTCGATCTTCGATCTGATTTACATCTATCTCCTCACGCGCGCCCGCGAATTCACACTGAAAGCTTCTGAGATCTGAACGCTGTTATTTCTGTTCTGAGACTACTTGAAAGGCAGAAGTTATGGAGACCAAACCGAACGATGCACTCGCAATACTAAAACTGTACGAAATCCGCAGTGAAACTCTTATGCGTCAGGCGCGTGCGTGGTTCTTCAGCGAGTTTAATCCAAAGAGCGGCCTGGAAATTCTGGCTTTGTTGCAGAGTGGCGAGAAGCCAAGTGCCTTCTATCGAATGGTGTCATCACATTGGGAAGTTGCCGCAGCATTGGTCAACAATGGAGGCATTGATGAGAAGATGTTTCTGGAAGCTAATTCGGAACATCTGGTGGTGTTTGCCAAGTTACAGCCGTTCATCGCTGAAATCCGTGAAACGATTGGTGAACCTGATTACCTGGCTCAACTGGAACGACTCGCTATGAAAGCTGAAAATGTTGAAAAGAAGTTGGAAAACCGTCGGCGATTGATTGAACGTTGGGCTCACGCGAAGAGCGCGTGACCCCCCTCGAACCTCGAAGAGATCAAGGTAGGTATTGAATTGTGTTGAAAAGGGAAATCAAACGTGGCTTTGCACAAAAAGTCAGATACCACCTGCTTCAGCAGCGTGGAGTCTCAGCTTCGCGCTAGAGTGCGCCCTGAACGTTATGAGGTGATACCACCTGCTTCAGCAGCGTGGAGTTTCAATTTTCCGCTACTGAGCAGCTTCTTAACGCGGTTTTAGCGAGAAGTTGAAACTCCACGCTGCTGAAGCAGGTGGTATCTAACCGTCACTCCAAAGCTGGCACCTTAGCGCGAAGCTGAGACTCCACGCTGCTAAAGCAGGTGGTATCTGACTTTTTGTGCAAAGCCATCGAACGTAGTCCAGCACATGTCATTTCTGTGGCTCACCACATTGCGGTCTCGCGGCCGGATCCTGAAAATCGTTCTAACCCTTAGCTAAATACTCAGGAGTAAGAAATGATCAAACGAGTCGTTGCCACTGGGTTCATTTTGATTTGCACTTCTTGGGTGGCGATTCTGGGTGGAACTCCTTTCACGATGGCATCAAGAACTGGCAAGCCAGTTCACCACTACGTCTTTTTCGCTTTTTGGTGTACTGAAGAACCATACTACTCAAGTGAATTGATAACGTTCCTGAGAGAGCGATAGGTTGTTGATGTTTCGTGTTGATTCGTGGATCGTCTCTTGTGCCCTGGAAGAAAAAAGAATCATGGAGAGCAAAGAGCGAAATAATGAAATCCTCTGAAAAAGAAATGCTTTATCTACGAACGATTCTTATCTTGTACTTAGCCGCGGTTGTTGCGGCAGATGTCTGCGCAAGTCAAACGAGCAGTCCCACGCGCCCTTTCGACGTTCTTCACTACGACATCACGATCGAACCCGACATCACCCAAAAAACTCTGACCGGCACGGCGATCATTAAATTTAGTTCCAACATTAAAGGGCTCGATTATATCCAATTCGATTGCGGCGATTTGATCATTGACTCAGTCAAACAGTCAGGTATGACACGACAGTTCTCAACGTCAGAACATCATCTGAAAGTCTCGCTGCCGCCACTTAAGAGAAACCAGTCAAGCGAACTTACAGTCGCCTATCACGGCGCACCAAAGCGTGGCATTCGATTCTTTCCTGAACTTCCGCAGATCTACACCGTGTTCTCGACAAGTCAATGGACCGTTTGCGTCGATGCTCCCGAAGATAAAGCAACACTCAAACTGACGTTGATAGTCCCGGCCAAACTTACCGCCATTTCAAATGGTGATCTGATCTCAACCAAAGATCTCGGCGAGAAACAAATAACTGTTTGGGAGCAGAAGTCAGCTATACCAACATACATCTTTGGGTTCACTATCGGACCGTTTCGAACTATCCGAGAGAAGCAAAGAGGCGTCGAACTTCATTACCTGGTCACCAGCTTTACCGATCAGGAGACGCGTAAGATTTTTCGCGATACACCCGATATGCTTGAGTTCTTCGAGAGTCACGCGGGCGTACGCTATGCAGATAAAACTTACTCCCAAGTTCTCGCTGCCGGTGGCGTCGAACAGGAGATGAGCAGCTTCACCGCTATGAACGAGGCGTACGGCAAAGGAGTGCTTGCTAATGAACGAGAACTGTGGCTCGCTGCGCACGAATTTGCTCATCAATGGTGGGGTAACATGGTGACCTGCCGCGACTGGAACCACTTCTGGTTGAACGAAGGCATCGCGACATTCATGGCGGCTGCATACATCGAACATCGTTTTGGCAGTGCTGCTTATATGCGAGAGATAGAGAGCTATCGATCGAACTACGAAAAGGTGCGCGCAGCGGGCAAAGACAAATCACTGGTGTTTCCGGATTGGCTTCATCCAACTCGAGAAGACCGCACGCTTGTTTACGATAAAGGCGCTTACATCATGCATCTGCTTCGCGCTGAAATGGGCGAGCAGGCGTTTTGGAATGGGCTTCGAATTTATACGAGAAAGTTCTTCGGCAAGTCAGTGGTGACTAGTGATTTCAAAACAGCAATGGAAGAAGCGAATGGAAAGAGCCTGGACAGGTTTTTTGATAAGTGGGTTTATTTGAAAGAGACCTAGACTGATCAATGTCCGATATGCGTCTGTCTTGTCGTGACGTGACGAACAAAGCCGGGATTCAAGTCGAGTTCGTGTTGGTTACGTCACGACAAGCTAAAGAGGCTCTTGCAAAATCAGTGGAACCGCTCGCAAAACGGACTGTTTGGAATTGCAACCTCTCATTCTCCCCAAGCTTTAGCTTGGGGTCGAGGAAGAATTTGATTTCGGAACCGTTTCAACGGTTTACGTGAGGATCTTAGCCCTTCGCCGATTCGTGATTCCCGAGTTGATAAACCGTTGAAACGGTTCGGAGAATGTAAGCGCGCCAACCCCCAAGCTGAAGCTTGGGGTGAATGAGAAGAGTCACGAATGTTGCAAGAGCCTCTAAAGCATATCGGACATTTCATCACCCTCCCTCACTTGTTCATTTCTAGAAGCATCCAGGAGCCGATGATGAGCAGAGTTTCAACGGTATTCGGCGCTGCGTTTAGCCTGATACTGATCGCAGCGCTCGAGGTAGTTGCACAAGGCGGAGGTAAAGCAGAACCGCAGCGGATTGAATTCAAGCACGGCGCAACAACTGCGACTGTGGTAGACAAAATAAAAAACGATGAGGAAGCGGAATATGTAATCGCCGCCCGAAAAGGTCAGCGATTGACGATTAAACTGACTTCCACTCCAAACCGGTCAGTAGTGTTTGACCTAAAAGCTCCCGGGGACGCTGATCTCGGACTTGAGTACGACGCAAACTACAGCTTCAACAAAATTCTTCCGGCTACCGGCGATTATTTGATCATTGTCGACAGGCCAACGACTTCTAAAGGAACCGCGAATTACAAAATGGTGATTACAATCCGGTGAGGGTCCGGGGTGTGGTGTGTTTGCGATTTCCAATTGCCAATTGCCAATTTAAGAAGAAGTCGGGGGCATCCGAGAATCGGCAACCAGCAATTGGAAATGGGCAACTACCTCATTGCTTTCTCTCCAGCTGTTCTTTCAATGCTGACGAAACCGCAAGGTCAAAGCTATTCTTCGTCACGCCAGTTCGTTTCTTCTGTTCAGCAGCAATGTAGTCGGCTCTCTGTTTTGAGAGTTCGAGTATTTGTTTTCGTATCTCGCGTCGCTCAGCAAGGCGTCGCTCGATTTCCTTTGTTCGGTCTTCGACCGAGAGGTCCTTTAAGTCAGACGGCAAGTCTTCTTGTTTAAGTGAACCAATCTGCACAGACCCATTCTCGATATCCTGCAGAAGATCTCCAATATAAGCCTTTGCGTTGATGGCCTTGTTGAGTGATCTTTGAACTCGGGCCTCAGCCGGCGCTGACGCAGCAACGGACGCCTCGCTCATATCCGCTCTCTTCTTCGCCTCTTCACGATATACAACTCCCGCCCCGCCAGCCCCGCCACCATATGCGAGATAAGTGCCACCCAATTTGGCGCCCAGCTGACTTATTTTTTCGTCAAAGGGCGTCGCAATAGTTTCGACGCCACCATTTTGCGGGATTGCGAAGTACTGACCACTACCATACTGGGCGATCGTTTGCCATACCTGCTTTGTATCAGCCGCCATTCCGCATTGAATTGTGTTTACAATCATCCCACGTTGGCGCGCTAAAGCTGCGGTAACGATCGCGTCCGGTTCATCAGGGTAATCATCGTGCGGCGGTGCATCTCCAACGAGGAAGATAATCCGCGCCACATTTTGCCCACTGTCGGACCAACCTCCTTTAGTCAAACCGTCTGCAAGTGCCCTTCGCACATCCTCGGCGGTGTCGCCGCCGCCGGCCGCGTTGTAGTTCATTAAGGTCATGTAAACCTTATCCAGGTCCTCAGTGAGCGGTAATACTTGAGTGACATATTCGTCTCCGCGATCGCGGTAGGCCACAAGGCCGATCTTGACGGATGGGTGTGATGACGATTGCATCACTTCATTCACAATGCCCCAGATGCGTTGCTTCGCACCGTCAATTAGTCCTCCCATTGAACCGGTGGTGTCCAAAACGAAGACCATTTCTAAAGTCCGATCGTTAGTTGAGAGATTGACTGGAGCAATCTGCGGGCTCTTATGATTAAACACCAGAGCCGTTGCCACTGCTACTCCGACAATAAATGTAATGAAACCTGTCAAAATACGGACGGCAAGTGAGTTCATCGAAGCCTCCTCCTCGGAAAAGCTGGGTTGAGGGAATTTTCTGATTAGACGCCGAAGGCTGGTGGTTAGTTCCATTTGTTCACGCTATTGAACAATTCGTGAATTTTGGATGATTGATCAGGCGTTTCCCTTCAAAGCCTGATACAGCACCAATTCGTTTTAAGAACGGATGAATTCTCAGAACTTGCAGCTACCGAAAGCCCCAAAATATATCGGGACACCACACAACCAGGCTTTAGCCGGTGGTACTTCAATTTCACAGCTGCCGAACGCCCCAAAAACATTTCGGGACACCACCAGGCTTTAGCCGGTGGTGCTTCAATTTCACAGCTACCGAACGCTCCAAAAACATTTCGGGACACCACCAGGCTTTAGCCGGTGGTGCTTCAAATTCACAGCTACCGAACGCCCCAAAAACATTTCGGGACACCACCAGGCTTTAGCCGGTGGTGCTTCAAATTCACAGCTACCGAAAGTCACAAAACTTATCGGGACACCACCAGGCTTTAGCCGGTGGTGCTTCAAATTCATAGACGTGCGGCACCTGGGCTGAGGAAAGATCACGCTGAGGCTCTGTTGTAGCTACGAAGTTGAAGTACCACCGGCTGAAGCCTGGTGGTGTCCTGAAGTCTAGGGAGAGTCGACGGTAGCTACGAAGTTGAAGTACCACCGGCTGAAGCCTGGTGGTGTCCTGAAGTCTAGGGAGAGTCGACGGTAGCCACGAAGTTGAGGAACCACCGGCATGAAGCCTGGTGGTGTTCTGAAGTCTAGGGAGAGTCGACGGGAGCCACGAAGTTGAGGAACCACCGGCTGAAGCCTGGTGGTGTCCTGAAGTCTAGGGAGAGTCGACGGTAGCTACGACCCGGCGAGCCAAAGAACTGGTCGCAACCATTATTTCTCTAGGGAGTTGATCAATTTGCCTAACTTCTCATGAAGATCAGGCGCGGCGCCGTAGAAGATGCCGGCTGTTTTTCCTTCCGGGTTGAATACAAAAATCCGCGGCACGCTTCCAAGAGTCCCAAACGGCACAATCAATTCCGGGGAAGCCATTACAAAATTCAGCGGCACCCCAAGCTGCTTCGCCCTTTCACGAACCTGTGCTTCTTCAGATTCAACCGCAATCGCCAGCCCGACAACTTTGTCATTCGACCGGCGGGTCACATCACCTAACCAACTGAGCGTCGATAAGCACGGCGGACACCAGGTTGCCCAAAACTCCACAACTACAGTCTTGCCCGCGAGGGACGCTGAGTCTATTTCTCGACCCTCCAAATCTTTGATCTTCAACGCTGGGAGTTTGGCTATGTCCTCTTCTTCCGCGGTAGTCGATCGCCCTTGGGTTGCGAGAGAGTGTTGTCCCTTCAGTAACTGATCGATCATTCGAGCAAGTTCTTTTTGAAATTTATCGTGGCTAGCTTTGTCTCGCCAGGGCACATACTTCCCGCCCCTGGCATCAGACCAGCCACCGAAATCGTTGGGTGACGCGATGAGGATGTCGTCGACAAAGACTGCCGGATAACGTTTGACTCCATACTTTTCGGCTAACCTGGATTCGCCCCAATTTTCACTGACGAAGTCGACGCGACCGCTGTAATTTTGGACCACATCTTTAATCAGCAAACTTGCTGGATCGGAGAGGCTTCATGTATACGGCCAACGCACTAAGGTGACCGTAACTTTCTTGCTGCCCGGCTGCGATAAGATGCCCGCTGCACAACACAACACGACAAACACAGACGCTGCAAGTTTCGAATGCCAACGAATCATTGGCTGGTCTCCTTCAAATAGTCGAAATCACCGGGCAGCACTTGATTCAAAATTACTACCGCACGCTTGATCTGTGCCGCACCTGGTTCGACTTTCTCGTCAGGGTTCAAACTCCGATCGGCCATTTGCCAGAAAAGAAGTCCGATGCTGTTGTCTACTTTGTCCGAGTTCAGCAGCTTTTCCATCTCTTTCGTTCGCTCACGCAAATGCTGAAGGTCTTCTCGTTCAGGTGTTGTGATAATCAAACCGAAGTAGAATTTTGATTCGAGATACTTCAACAGCGCCCCTTCAAACATCGATGCGCGGTCCAACTCGTCCGCAATCTTTAGACTGGAATTCACTCGATTGTACTGGGATTGCTGGGTACTGACATCCGCACTTTTGTACGTGCGGAGAACCATCGCCTCCAATTGAGTTAGCTCAGGATGTGGTGATCGAAAAACCGTCGTCGCTTTCTTGGGTCGAGACAACTGCAAACCGCGACACATGATTGCAAAGTCGAGGTTGGCTGGGGCACGTCCGAGGTAATAAAGACCTTCGGCCATATTGCTGTTCAACGCGAACAACTTTCCTGACTGATAGTAAGGACGCGCCTGACTCTGTGAAACGTCAGCCAGCGCGACGACGACAGCCGGTAATTTCGTCGTCCTATCTGCGAGTATCTTCTCCCTTTCGCTCAAAGAATTGCCGAGTTCGCGCCACTCAGTTTCGAATACGCCGGCGCCCTTTTTTGTTAAGTCTGACTTCGCTTCTGCGTAAGCCAATGACGCGAGTTCAAGCTGACAGGTGCGGATCGTGTAGAGACTCAAATAGAGATTCTTCAGTTTGATGTTTGCTCGAGCCTCCGCAATATCAGCCGTGCATTGTTGTTTCAGATCGTCAGAGACTTTCAATGTCGAGAGTCGCTTCTCTACATCTTCGGTGATCTCAGCTAACTGTTTCACCGGATCTTGCGCCATACAGGCGTGCGCAAGAATCAAAATGACTAAAAATGTTTTCGTCAGCACGTTGTTATAACCAACGGGTTAAGTGGGCTCATTTTAGGCGAACTCGCTTGAGGTTGCGATGGCTCTTACGTAGGAAGACGGGGGTAAGTTCTGCGCTCAGACGATCCGTCCGAAACTTTGCATGGAACTCCATCAACTCGAACTAGTACGACAGGCTGTTCGCCTGTCGGCGATGTTGGGCCACAGTGTACGACAGGCTGTCAGCCTGTCGACGGTGTTGGGCCAAAGTGTGAGCCGCGCGCACGACAGGCTAACAGCCTGTCGTACTTCATTAGATGAACAGTTGTGTTCGGTCAAACTCACGAAGAATGCGCAGCTCTTCAATGGTGGGCGCGTTGGTGGTAGTAAGATCAGGAGATATGCGTACGTTCCAACCTGTGTTCTCACGAACCTCCTCGAGCGTGCAATTCGGATGTAACGAAGTCAGCATCATTTCACCGTCATTGAATTCATAACATCCCAGATTCGTGATAACCATTGACGGGCCGGCGCCCGGCATGCCCAGCTTCCGTCTTGCATCATTACCATCGACAAATCCGGGCGACGTAATGAAGTCAACGCGCTCGGGAAAAGATCGCCTGGTCTGTGGTGCTATGACGAAGACACGCTTTGCCAGAATCGCGATCTCGCAGGCGCCGCCGCTGCCGGGTAAACGCACTTTCGGCTCCTGATAATTACCAATTACTGTTGTGTTGAGATTCCCGAACCGATCGATCTGCGACCCCTGCAAAAAACCAACATCGATGAGGCCACCCTGCAGGTAATAACTAAACACATCAAACATCGAACAGACACTCAGCGAATCCGTTACCAGTGCAGGATCACCGATGGAGATTGGCAAACGCTTCGGCTCGGCTCCCACGGCACCCGACTCGTAGACCAGCACGAGACCGGGCGCGTTGAGTCGTCGAGCCAGATTGCACGCAAGATTGGGAAGTCCGATTCCGACGAAGACAACTTCGCCATCCCGCAATCGACGCGCAGCCTCACAAACCATCAACTCGTTTGCGGTGAAGTCTCGCTGGTCAGTAGCCATAATTGACTGGTTCGCACATGTGAGTTCCGGCTCTCAGCCGGGCTAAAGAGTCACCCGCGCGCGAAATGTATTCGGCACGATCTGCTACACCAAACACCCATTCCTCCAGGTATTCATTGAATCGCCGGACATCCGCAGAAGTCTCGCGCCATTGCACGTAGAAGTTATTGTCACGATCGTAGAAACCTTGCGCGTAAGAAGGATGACAACCGAAAGGTTCATTTACTACCGCATCGACGATGAGTCCGGGAATCAGCGTGCGATTTGGATCGTCTCGAATGGTTTTCTCCGGTACGATCTCTTCGGCAACTACGATCGTGTGCTTAGCAGCAAATGCGGCTTCCTTTTGCACGCCCAACAAACCCCAGACTTGGGCATTCCCGTTTTCGTCAGCGCGTTGAGCGTGAACGATTGCGGTATCTGGATTTAATGCAGGCACGGCAGCCAAAACTTCTCCAGTAAATGGACAAGTGATGGTCTTGATCCTTGGATTGACACGAGGAAGATCGCTACCCATGTAATTGCGCAACGGATAGAAGGGTAGCCTCGAAGCGCCCGCGGTCAAACGCGCCACCATGCCGAAGTGTGAGTATTCTTCCAGCTCGATTGGATTAGGAATGCCTTGTTCTACTGCTCTTCGCAATGCATAGAGAGGACCGGCACCCGGGTTTCCCGCCCAGCTAAAAACGAGACGTCGAACACAGCCCGCTCCGATCAGCTGGTCGTAAATGAGGTCAGGAGTAAGCCGGCAAACAGTTAAGTCCCTGCGCCGTTGTCGAATGATCTCATGTGCAGCTGCAAAACAGATCAGATGAGTGAAACCTTCAATGACGATCACGTCGCCATCGTGCACATAGCGACTGATCGCTTCGTGCATCGACATTAGTTTGTTCTCGGAAGTCATTTATCTTCTTAGCCCGGGCAGTAGCCCGACTGTTAAGGAGGGCTCACCCTCGTGGTTGTCGGGCGTTTAGATGCGAGCACTCCTTAACAGTCGGGCTACTGCGCCGGGGTCACCCTTCCCTACTTGTTCATTTCAACGCATCGGCTGCACGCGTGAGTGCTCGAGTCAACCGCTCGGCTTCTGTCTTCGCACGCGGCGCATCCCGGGCTTCGATTGCCTCGGTCAGAGCCGGGAGAACCATGGCTTTGTATGTTGGTCGTGGTGCGTAGATCAGATGCTTGAACCATGGTCTACCAACGAGTCCTTCCGGATCTAAAAGTGCTCGCTCAACTTTCATCAGTTGTTGATGAATGCGGGTCGCACTCGCCATATCGCCCGCAGCAACGGCTTTGCGCGCCGTATCCAGTGCAGTGCGACCGTTCCTTTCCCAGGCTTTGGCCGCGGCACGAGCCGGAGCGAAATTCACATCGATCCTAAGCTGACGCGCCAGTTGCTCAGTCTCGTCCAGATACTTCTGAACTTCAGCTGCATACGCTGAATAATCAAGCGGTACATAATCACATTCTGATAGTTGCAATGCCGCGACGGCCCAGTAACGCGCCATAGCTGCGTGGTAGTAGTAACCTGGATCCCCAACGCGATCGACCCAGGTGAAACTGTCGTAGATGGAATGATAGACGCCATATGGCCCATCAAACGTAAGATCGGCAACGGGAACCCCGAGGAAGTTCAGAAAAACTGTGTAGTCTGAACCAGACCCAAGGCGTGTAGTCACAGTTGGTTCTTTCTCTTTGCCCTGTCGCAACCACGCATCATAAATAGAACCGCCACTCGGGTCAGGAACATCGCGCGCAACATCACGAAGAAAGCCTGCCAGTGCGGGCACCGCTGCCGCGGTGAATGAATGTCCCGACGAGGAGCTGTCAACATTTAGATAAGCCAGCGCACCAGCCTTCAGTCGATCGGCTTCCAACTCGCCCCATTCCGTACTTCCCGTTAAAGTGAATTCCTCTGCGTCCCAGGAAGCAAAAACAAGTGTGCGCTTCGGTTTCCATCCGCTACGTTTGAGTGCTCCAAAAGCTCGTGCCGTTTCCATGAGACTGGCGGTGCCGCTACTCGGATCGACACCGCCGAAGACCCACGCGTCGCGGTGGTTTCCCAAAATCACCCACTCGTCAGGTCGGTCACTGCCACGCAGCCGGCCAACGACGTTCCAGATCGAACGAACCTTTTTGTCGTTCTCGATGATGAGATGGAGCTTGTCGGAGCTTTGACCGAGCCGATAAATAAAAGGCAGGCCTCCTTGCCATTTTGTTGGCACCGGGGGTCCAGTCATTTTTTCCAGAATGCGCCGAGCATCCTTGTAAGACATTGGCGCGGCTGCCACCGTCGGCATTGATACGGCAGTCTCAGCCGGAAGAAAGCGTCCGCCAGGAACCGATGCCCAGCCAGGCGTGCGCGGATCTCCGGGCAAGTTGAAATCGTAAACGATGCCACCTCGTTGCAGATGACTTTCAGGACCCCATGGTCCCCATGGATACACGTCGCCTTTTTTGTAGCCATCGTCAGCAGGATCGGAATAGAGAAGCAAAGCAGCCACTCCGTGCTTTTGAGCTGTTTGTGCTTTGAAGCCACGATAGCTGTAGGGTACTGAGTAACGTGCAAGCGCGATCTTTCCGCGCACGTCGATTCCACTTCGCGCCAGTAAATCGTAATCCTCCGGATTGCCGCTGTTGACGTAAACAACCGGCGCCGTCACATCAACATCGGCAGAATAGGCACAGTAAGAGATGCCAACGTCGTCAGAGTAGGAATCCTTATCCTGCGGAATTCCTTCTTCCTTTAGCGAAAGTTTTTCGTTTGATTGGACAAGTGTGGCCTCATAACGAACTGGCCAGGGAAGGTACACCGGGTGTTCGATAAGCCTGACCTCCTCGAGTCCATAGTCACGCCATTGTCTGGCGACATACTGGGCGAGTTCGTAATTGCGCACCGTACCGGCCATGTGCGGCTTCTCCGTGAAGATGCGGTGTTCGCGTCGACAGTTTTCAGGACGAATGGTTTCGATTAACTGAGACTCAAGTGGTTTGAGTCGATCCAGGTTGGAGCGTGAAAAACCTTCTCGTCCGTCTCCAGAGAAACTTACAGTGGGGATTGTGGTGACCACAACAAGGGTCAGTAGCAGGAGGATGACTGTATGTCGCCGCAAGGTTTTGCTCAGGTATCACGGCGGTCGTGGAGTGTCAAGGTTATCTTTGGCCCGGTAAGTGTTTGAGGATTTTCAATGCCCGCCAGTTTTGCTACATTTACCGCGCTCTCTTTACAGGCGACTTCAAAGCTTTTCTTAAGCAGCACTTCTTAACAAGCGGCTTACTAACCGAACTCAGCAAACAGTCTTTGTCTGATTCAGCCCAGTGTTAGTTATCAAACTCTTGCCCTTCGAGGACTCTCTTGATGTCAAAGAACATATTCTCAGCGATCACTCTATTCTTCTGTGTTGGCTTAGTGGCGGCGCAAACTTCCCAATCACCCGCACCTGATGATTACAACACGATCTTCAAAACAGTGAAGTGGCGATCCATCGGGCCGTTCCGTGGAGGACGTTCTGTTGCGGGCACGGGCGTGGTTGGGGATCCGAAGACCTACTACATGGGAACAACTGGCGGGGGTCTTTGGAAAACAGATGACATGGGAATAACCTGGCGGAACGTGTCTGATGGTTACTTCAAGACTGGTTCCGTCGGCGCAATTGCAGTGGCTGACAGCGACTCAAATGTCGTTTACGTTGGAATGGGTGAACATGCGGTGCGAGGTGTGATGACCCATCACGGTGATGGTGTTTATAAATCCTCCGATGCCGGAAAAACCTGGAAGCGAATTGGTTTAGAACTTAGCCAACACATCTCTCGCATAGTAATTGACCCAAGGGATCCCAACATCGTCCTGGTCGCCGCACAAGGCACGCTCTACAGTCCGTCTCAACAGCGCGGCATCTTCAAGTCTGTCGACGGTGGCGCAACGTGGAAGAATGTTCTTTTTGTGAACGACAAAACCGGCGCTGCTGAATTATCGATGGACATGACAAACCCTCGAATAATATACGCGGCCATGTGGGAGCATGGCCGTTTGCCGTGGAAAGTGATTAGCGGTGGACCTGGCAGTGGTCTGTACAAATCGACCGATGAAGGCGACACGTGGACTCGAATGAAAGAAGGCCTGCCTGAAGAGATGGGCAAGATGGCGATTGCTGTCAGTCGTTCAAATCCGGAGAAGGTTTACGCTCTGATTGAAAGTGACTCCGATAAAGAAGCCGGCGGTTTGTTTGTGTCAACTAATGGAGGCAAGAAATGGACTCGCGTTACTAACGATCACCGTCTCCTTCAGCGAGCGTGGTACTACATCGAGCTCTTCGCTGATCCAAAGAATGAAAACACAGTCTACGTCATGAGCGCATCAGCTCTTCGTTCAACCGATGGCGGTAAAAACTGGGAGACGTTATCGGGTACTCACGGAGACTTTCACGACCTTTGGATCAATCCAAATGATTCAAACAACTTCATTATCTCGAATGACGGGGGCTCGGCAATAACTTTTAATGGCGGTAAGAGCTGGAGTACGCAATACAACATGCCGACCGCGCAGTTTTATCGCATCAACGTTGATAACCAGTTTCCTTATCGAATCTATGGTGGCCAACAGGACAACACATCTGTTTCGATTGCCAGCCGAGAAGCCGGAAGCGGTGGGATTAGCCCCAGCAGTTGGACCTATTCTGCCGGCGGCGAGAGTGCGTTCCTCGCATTTGATCCCGACGATCCGAAATATGTAATGGGCGATAGTTATCAGGGAGCTATCGAACTACTCGACATCAAAGCACAGGCAGGCACAAACATCATGGCGGCGCCGATACAGTATCTTGGCATGGACGCCAAGGACATCAAGTATCGTTTTAATTGGAATGCGCCAATAATCTGGAGCAAGTGGGAGCCGAACACGTTCTATCACGGGTCACAGTACGTGTTGAAGACAAGTGATATGGGCAAAACGTGGAAAGAAGTCTCACCCGATCTCACACGCAATGAGAAAGAGAAACAGGGCAAAGGTGGTGGCCCCTATACGAATGAAGAGGTCGGCGCCGAGAACTACGGCACGCTTGCTTACATCATCGAGTCGCCTCTCGAGAAAGGCGTGATCTGGACAGGCAGCGATGATGGACTCGTTTATGTGACCCGCGATGGAGGCGCTAACTGGAAGAACGTCACTCCAAAAGGTCTGGCTGAATGTTTAGTAAATGCCATTGAAATCTCGCCACACGACAAAGCCACGGCGTACATCGCCACAACTCGTTATAAGTTCAACGATCACACACCCGGCTTATACAAAACCTCCGACTACGGAAACACCTGGACAAAGATCACCGATGGATTACCTGCCAATGCGTTCACGCGTGTCGTGCGTGAAGATGATGTTCGAAGAGACCTTCTCTTTGCCGGCACTGAGCTCGGCCTCTTTATTTCATGGAACGGAGGACAAAGCTGGACACCATTTCAGTTGAACTTGCCGATCACTCCAATCACAGATCTTCGTGTGTACAAAGGAAACCTGATAGCTGCCACGTCAGGTCGAGCGTATTGGATACTTGACGACTTAAGCTTGATTCGCCAGTACAAGAAAGATGGACCCTCGTTCGGTGTCTACAAACCATCAAGTGCGTATCTGGTGAACGGATCCAGCGAGTTGGATTCAACTGATGAGGAGTTCACTGGGGCGAATCGCTATCGAGGAGTAAATCCCGCGAATGGTGTTGTTGTTTACTATCAGCTACCAGAGCTGAAGAAGACAGATGAGATCTCGCTCGAGATCAAAGACGCGGCGGGAGATTTGGTGCGCTCCTTCAGTTCGAAGGCAGACGAAAAAGCAGCGCGCTCCACAAACGCCGGTGACGACGAGCCTTTGCTGTCCAAAAAGAAAGGTCTGAACCGGTTCGTGTGGGACATGCGATACCCAACAATGCCCGGCGTTCCCGACGTTCGGGTTGAAGGTAGTTTCCCGGGCCACAAGGCACCGCCAGGTAAGTACACCTTGACTCTGAAACTCGGAGGTCAGACCGCCAGTACTGATGCCGAAATCCTCGCCAACCCACTGTATCCGACAACTCCCGCTGTCTATTCCGAGTACCACAAGACAATGCTGTCCATGGAAACGGAATTGACGACGATGCACCGCATGGTCAACAACTTTTATGAAAAACAGAAGCAGCTGGAGTCGCTCCTGACCTCGCTTTCAGGGGACAAATACGGCGCACTAAAAAAAGATGGCGAGGAACTGTTGAAGAAGATGAAAGCCTGGGATGAAGACATGGTGCAGCGTAAATCGAAGGCCTATGACGATGTCGAAAACTTCCCAAACAAGTTCACTGCTAACTATCTGTTCTTAATCAATCAAACTGAAAGCGACCTTCCGCGAGTTAATCAACCTTCGCTCGATCGCCTGAAGGAGCTCAACGCGCAGTGGGCGACGTTGAAAGCGAGAGGAACTGAACTGTTGGAGAAGGATGTGCCGGCGTTTAATAAGAAGCTTTGGGAGGCCGGGCTCGGCGCTATTTGGAAAAGTTAGGGTTTTACTCCCCACCTATTACAGATGAACGCGGTGAAGGAGATTCTTAAAGCGGGGATCGTTTCTGAGTGAATCAAAAGCAGGTTCTACCTTTAGCCGTACTGCCATATTGGAATGTTCGCTAAGTGCTTTGTCGAGGTAATCGAACGTTTCGTCAGTGTTACCGAGTCCGATTGCGGCCCAGACAATGACTTCCGGATCGACAGACTTTCGTTTGTCCAGAAGTTGTAACTTGTCGAAAGCCTGTTTTGCTTCTTCTGCGTGACCGCCGCGGCCCATGACGTACGCCGTTTCTGCCAGCGACCATGGACCAGTATCAACATTGCACCAGCTCTGCAGATCCGCCTGAGCTTCAGCGAACATTCGCTTCTGCACGTAAGCATGCTCGACCAGGTGCGCCTTAAGGAAATTGGGATCGATCTCGAGCACTGCGCGCAACTTTTCCACCGCGCGATCATATTGCCGTGAGAAATAGAGAATTGCCCCATTGTCCACCGCGATAATGAGCGAAAACGGATCAAGTTGTCGGGCAATCTCGCTCTCGCTTAACGCCTCATCAAACCGGCCAAGCAGCGCCAAATGTTCCGCGTACCATTGATGAGCAGTGGCATAGTTTGGATTTAACTCGATGGCCCTTCGATACTCTTTCTCGGCTGTGTCCCAATCCCAATCGAAATTCTGAACAATCAAAGCAAGGGCACAATGTGCTTCCGGCAATCGCTCATCGAGGGTAAGCGCGCGCAGCGCCGCCGCCCTCGCTTTCTCTATGAACTTAGTTTGAGGAACTCCACTGTACCCACCCAGAAGAGCGTATGAATTAGCCAGCCCTGCGAACGCCTGACCATAACCGGGATCTTTGTCGGCAGCCGCTTGAAAGTAATCAATGGCTTTTTGGAGGCCTTCGACTGTTCTCTTATTCCAGAAATACTGTCCCTTCAGATACAGATCATATGCTTCATAACTGGGAGAAGAAGTAGCTTGCGCCGCAACATCAATGAGTCGCTTGTCGGTAAGTGTAAGTTGGATTTCATCGGCTACTTCCTGAGCGATCTCACTTTGCAAGAGCAGCAGGTTTCTCAACTCACGATCGTATTGGTGTGCCCAGATCTGTGTTTGGTCTGATGCTTTAATAAGTTGTACTGTAATGCGCACGGTGCCGGCTTCGCGACGTACGCCACCCTCCAGAATGTACTGCACACCAAGATCGCGACCGATCCGGTCTGAGCCTTCTTCAGTATCTTTGTAGTGCATCACAGAAGTTCGAGCGATGACCGCCAATCGCTGCGGATCCAAGTGCCCGAGCTCAGTGATCATTTCCTCCGTTAACCCGTCGTTGAAGTAATCCTGCGCTGGGTCGTTGGTGAGATTCTTGAAAGGAAGAACAGCCAACATGGTTCTGGTGTTTGATATGGCAACCCGAGTTGAAGACCGTTTAGAGACAATCCAAACTAATATTGATGACAATACGGTCACACCGACAATCGACATCAACACCCACCAGAGCCGTCTGTTCGCTATTGCTGAAGGTGGTAGGCGAGTTTGGCTCGTTTCCGCTGGACAGGAGTCATCCGTCCGGAGCGGTGCTATGAAACGGTAGCCTCGCTTGGGCACGGTTTCGATGTACTGAGGTGCGCGCGCATTATCACCGAGTGATTTTCTGAGCTGTTGAATATTGGAAGTGAGGTTGGCCTCTTCAACAAAAGTATCCGGCCAGAGCCGAGTTAGGAGCTCCTGTTTTGGCACTACTCGACCATTGTCCTCAATTAAAATAACGAGAGTGTCGAAAAGTTTTGGCGTGAGAGATAAGGGCTTGCCGTGTCGGAACAAAACCTTCTGATCGCAATCGACCGAGAACTCTCCAAACCGATAGATGCGGCTGCTGAGGGCTGACATATCCCGCTTTTAGAAGTTTCCTAGAACTTTTCGATTAAAGTTTTAGGACTTTTGGGGTTCAACAATATACACCCTTGTAGAGAAGCGCGTGGCTAATTCTAGCAGGGTAGCGAACTTCGATGAAGTCAGATCCCTGGGTTTGGTATCACTCAAGAGTACCACCTCGCGCCCTTTGGAGTGTGACGGCGTGCCGTCGCTTTGTTACAGCGTTATTGATTGAAGACCCGTATGACAAAGCGACGGCAGGCCGTCGCACTCCAAGGTCCGCCACGAAAATAGAAAAGGACGACAAAACGATGAGAACTGATCAATCTACCTGGCGATCGCTTGTGGCTGCCTCCCTTTTCCTGGGTGTTGTCTTGGCATGCGGCAGTACAGATGAAACGGACAAAGCTAATAAGTTGGTAAATGAGGGTAATGCTGCAATCACTGAAGGCAAGCAGCACGCCTCCAACGCTGACGAAAAGAAAAATAAGATGCTCCAGACTAATGTGGCTCAACTTGGCGAAGCACGAACTCTGGCCAACGAAGCGATCAGAGAGTATGACCAGGCCATATCAAAAGCGAAGGAAGCAGCAGGAAAATTTGATGAGGCGAGTAAGCTTCAGATAAACGATAAATACAAAGAGTATCTGAGTCTCAAAACAAAGGAATACAACAAGCGGGCTGAGCTAATTGAGACTCTCAAAACTATTCCGCAGGCGTTGATTGATAGCCAGAACCGTCAGAGTTTCATAAGCCGCGCCAACGAAGCTACTCAAAATGCTGAGCGCATCAGTAAAGAAGCGAACGACCTCGAAGCTCAAGCAGACAAAGTGCAAAACGACAATCCGAACATCATTAAGAAGAGTTGAAGCTAGTGCGCTTTGGCGCCAGCTGACTCATCTCCAGCGTGATCGAGTGCGGCAAATGAATGGTACGCATAAGACCATAGTTCTCTTGGCGGCTGCCTGCTCACTCGTGCTTTCTGCGTGCACTTGGACGCCACCTTGTCCGGTAGCAAGCATCACAGAGCCATGGGAACAAATGAAGTTGCCGATAAGTAAAGATGCAGCGGTCTGCCTTAGCACCGCCACTAAATTTCAAGCCGCTCACAAAGCAGATCGCGAAACGGTGACGAAGATGTATCTTGAATCAATGGAGAAGAATGGGTGGAAGATGACCGCTCAGGATCTGGGTGCGACCTGCCATTTCGACTTCGAGAAAGGCACCGAGCGAATCACGCTTGAGGTTTATGAGTGGCAGAAGACGGGTGTTCTGCTCAAGAAGAGATGATGAACCTGTACGACAGGCTGTTAGCCTGTCGTTGCGTCTGAGCACATCCTTGCAAATAAGTAAGCCTCCGACAGGCTGACAGCCTGTCGTACAAACATAACTATTTACACTGCTCGTAGTCTTTCGTTATTCTCAAAACGGCCGCTGCCCCGCCAACCCCGACAATAAGAGCCAACAAACGATAGTTCTCACGGTTTCTGGTCTGAGATAGGAGTTAACCATGAAGTTAGCTGTTAGTGCGTTTCTCTGTGTGCTGGTATGTCTTGGGGTAGTCCAAGCTCAGGAAGCTTCAACAGGGGTCCCTGAAGACGGGTCTTTTACGGCGGTGGAGCGCATAGGCGATCCAGGCTATCGCTCGTTCTTTATGTTTTCGACGAACGGTCGCGGCTATACAGTTCGAGCAGATGGTTATGCGGAAAGCGGTACGGGCAAGGGACGTTCTACAAATTTCAGTTTGCCTACGGGCCGCAGGGGACACGTTGTGCGGATGTATTTTCTGGAGTACGAGAACGATCTGTTGTTGATTTATGAACTCAGCGATGAGCGGTTGGGATGGGGATATCTTGTTCGGCTCAATCAGAAAACAATGAAGACAAAGTGGGCGATTCCCATCAATGGTTACAATATTGGTCCGGCACTCTTAGAGGCAGCCAATGAGGTCTATCTCTCGGCCGCGAATTTTTTGGCCAGGTTGGATCTGACGACTGGAAGATATGTCTGGCAACAGGAAGATCCACAAAAGCAGTTTGCTTTGGCATTCAATGGTTTTCGACTGCCGGTGCTGGACGGACCTCATGTGCTTTTCACAGAGGAGCGTCCCAAAGGAAAAACTGTCGAAATTGAAAGACTGAGTGGCAAGATTGTTGCTTTACGTGACTAGCCGGCTTGTCCTCGAAAGTCTTTCATCTCATTCTCCCCAACCTTTAGGTTGGGGGTCAGCGTTATTGGACTTCCGAACCATTTCAATGGTTTTCTCCGGCACGTTTTAGTGGTCAGGGGAAAAGGATCTAAACGCCATGAAGTCGTACGTCGACGGCACGAGATGCTGTTGAATCGCGGTCCACGAAAAACCATTAAAATGGTTCCGAATTCTGGGTGATGCTGAACCCCAACCTGAAGGTTGGGGAGAATGAGATGAAAGACTATCGAGGCAAAGCCAGACTAGTCCCAAATATGAACTAACTAGCGACTCGCCTTGATATCGTAGGCCCATAACGTTTCAAGGTCGCGAATGTAAAGTCTGCCGTTCGCAATCACCGGATACGCAAACGCCCCTTCCGAGAATTGTCCCGCCTGCTTTTTGCTGGGCGGATTCGGTGGCCTGAACCGACCCTTCTGTCGATAGCCTTCAGGAGTCGCTTCTACCAAAACGCAATCTCCGTTCTGATCGTGAATGTATAAATTCCCGTCGGCGTAGGCTCCCGAACTCATTCCGAAATTCTCGGCTGTCCATTTCACCTTGCCTGTGGCGAATTCAACCGCGACCAGGCCGTTTATGCCCTGCGTCCCGTAAAGATAGTCACCAACCAACACGGCACCGCCGAACCCATTCGGAAGGCCACGCTCGAAGTAAACCTGTTCTGCGGAGACGCCACCGGCATCCGGTTTCAAACGAACGAGTCCGCCTCCGATACCAAGCGCACCGCCGTAAACATACTGCCCACGAGCGACGGGAGTGAAAGCCTGTGCCGGGCCTTTGACTACTTCCTTGTAACGCCAGAGGAACGCACCGGTCTTCGCGTCCACGCCGACGATGCCTTTGCTCAAAAACTGCACGTATTGTTTGCGCCCACCCGCTTGAACGACAATCGCTGATGCATAACCCGCGGGATCGCCACCTGGAACTGCCGATTTCCAGATGACTGCGCCCGTCTTTTTGTTGAGCGCCACGATGGTGGCCTGCGGTCCGCCGGGCGTGACGACAAGGACGTCGCCATCAACCAATGGAGACTCTGCATATGCCCATTCATGAGGTTGGCCACCGAAGTCTTTACGAAGGTTTTTCTGCCATCGGATTTTGCCGTTCTTCGCGTCAAGACAAACAAGGTCCCCATCTGAACCGAGCGCGTAAAGGAGATTTCCGCCAACCGCCGGCGTGGAGCGGGCCTTCGGAAAAGGCGGATCCTGATCCGGGTTACCAACTTTACCCACGCGCGTTGTCCAAATAACTTTTCCATCTTGAGTTGAAAGAGCCTGAACAAACTCATTGTCCATTCCTCGATTGCTCATCAGATAGATACGCGAGCCGGCAACTGCCGGAGTTGAAAAGCCGTCTCCGAGGTCATTCGATTGCCAGATCAATTTGGGCCCATCTTTAGGCCACTCTTTAAGCAGACCTGTTTCGCGTGAGATCCCGTTGCGTTCCGGGCCACGCCATTGAGGCCAATCAGAAGTCGAAGACTTCTGAGACTTCGCAACGGAAAAGATTGAGACGCACAAACAGAAAGCTGCAATAGTAGGTAGCAATCGTGAAGTCATAGTCGTTGTCCTCGAATTATCAGAAAACGCAAATGAGCCGCCGAGAGTTCCGCAGTTTTGCACGGTGTGGCTCTAATGGCGAGCATTTACTAAGAAATGTTCTGGCGTATCGCACTCCAATGTTATATTTGCTCCGCCCATAAGCCGATCGAAAGGATCAAAAAAATGGACCCTCGTTTTCTCCTCCCTCTGTGTCAATCTGTGTCCTTCAGTCGATTCTTACCTGTTGCACTTGTCCTATTTTGCGCTCTCATATCATCGCCAGGCGTGCGTGCAGCTACGGCGAACAAACCTGCTGCATCAGCCGATATTATTGTGTCCAAAACCGCAGATGAGACGGTCGCCGTCGGCGGACAGATAACTTACAGTCTCGCTGTCTCCAATGCCGGTCCCGACGATGCTGCCAATATCGTTCTAATCGATGTGCTTCCGCCGCATACCACTTTCGTGAGTGCTTCCGCTAATAATGGGTCAGTGTCGTTCCATGGCAGCATGGTAACGTTCACCTGGCCCAGCCTCGCTTTCGATCCAGAGTTCGGCAACGCGCTCACTGCCTCGCTCGTTCTGCAAGTTGATCAGAACACGCCGCGCGGTACCACTATCAGCAACACTGTTTCGGGTATCTCGAATGCGCTCGACCCTGACGCATCGAACAACTCAGCAACAGCACTCACTACTGTCATTGGCCCGTTTGAAGGAGATCTTCTCATCAGCGAGTTTCGCCTCAGCGGATTGGGCGGTGCAAATGACGAGTTCATCGAGCTTTACAACAATACGGAGACACCAATCCCAGTCAGTACAAATGACGGTTCGTCGGGCTGGTCGGTCGCCGCCTCAGATGGCGTCATTCGCTTCCAAATTCCAAACGGCACCATCATCCCTGCCCGCGGACACTTTCTTGGGGTTAACTCTGCCGGCTATAGCCTCTCGTCCTACCCCGGAGGGATCGATGGTGCGACCGCAACCGGCGACGCTACTTACACACTCGACATCCCTGATAATGCGGGCATCGCAGTCTTTCGTACATCAAACACGGAGAACTTTTCGACTTCGACGCGGCTCGACGCCGTCGGGTCAACTTCAGAGGAAAACACTCTTTACAAAGAAGGAGCTGGCTACTCTGCGATCAGCCCAGGCAGTGCTGACTATTCCTTCGTCCGCGACAACTGCGGCAAAGGCGGGTTGATCACAGCCTTCGGCCCGTGCCCGAGCACAGGGCTGCCGAAAGATACTAACGACAACGCGCTCGACTTCTATTTTGTAAACACTGGAGCCCCGTCCTCACGACGCGACGCGCTTCTAGGCGCTCCAGGTCCAGAGAATCTGGCGAGCCCTATACAGCAGAACGAGGCGATGCCGGTTGTAAATCTGGACGGCACAGTGGGCGCTTCATCTTTACCGAACCGCGCGAGAGATTTGACGTCAGATCCTGCTAACAACTCGACGTTCGGCACCCTCGACATTCGCAGGCGTGTGGTTAACACCACACCGTTTGCAGTGACACGACTCCGATTCCGCGTCGTTGACATCACGACTTTTCCTGCGCCTTCGGGGATAGCAGACCTTAGACCACGTACATCAACCGACTTGTCAGTGGGCGGCATTAACGATTCGACGACTTGCCCTGGTGGCACGACACCATGCATGGTGACTGTGCTTGGAACGACGCTTGAGCAGCCGCCTAACCAACCCAACGGCGGAGGCTTCAACTCGTCGCTGTCGTCAGACACAGTGACTCTGCAAACGCCGCTCGCGTCCGGCGATTCGATTAATGTTCACTTCCTCCTGGGCATCCAGCAGACAGGAAGCTTTAAGTTTTATGTCAACGTTGAGATCCTGACAGATCAATCAGGGGGCCTGGAACCGACAACGACAACACGCTCGCGAAGGCCGGTCAAAGGTAGAATTGTGACTGCCGTAACCGAATCACCGCTGCCCGCGCCCAGGTCTGTTGTTCAAGTGAGCGGAACGCCTCCTATGCTATCCAACCCAATGCCTTTGATCTTTCGCTTTCAGGTGCCGATTTTTTCGGACGACTCAAGTCGCCAACCTAAGAAATCAAAGAGACGCGTCAAAACGAAGCGTGTCGGTACAACAAAGAATTAGCTTTGCATTAATTCGGTTCTGCCGTGCCTCACAACAATGGTGGAGCCGAATTCAATGAAACTAGACCTTCTTGAGGCAAAACCATTGACAACGGTACCGACCCACCTTATCTTGCCGCACATTCACGCCAGGTTTCGGCCTGTTTCCCCAACAAACCGATTGCGCCAGTTCGGCGCACACAGTCCAGCATCACCGAACCAGATTAAAGGCTATCCATCTTCCCCCGCCGACAATGTGACCTCGCATCTAACCCGATCTTCAAATGGAAGGATACCCAAATGAAACTGCGAAAATACCCCTGGCTACTTCTCTTTGTGCCTCTTTTTATCGCGTCGTTGATTTGGAGCAGTGCGGCATTCGCATCATGTAACTTTCTTTCGATACTGGCCTCCATTGGATCCGGCGATGGGCAGGTAATCACACCAAGGGCCATTGCAACTGATCCATCAGACAACGTCTTTGTCGCCGATCAAAACGATCGCGTTCAGAAATTTGATTCCAGTGGTGTGTTTCAGTTCAAGTTCGCTACGGGCGGCAGTAGCTTCGGAGCAGTCGTTGCGGCTTCAGGTGTCGCAGTCAACCGGACTACCGGAGATATTTACGTATCCGATGGCTTCTCGGAACGAACGAGCGGGATAGTACAGAAATTCAATTCAAGCGGCGTTTTCCAATTGGCATGGGGCACGGCAGGTAGCGGGAATGGTCAGTTCTTAAACGGCGCCGGCGGTGTTGCTGTCGATTCCGCCGGCAATGTTTATGTGACAGACCTCGGTAATCATCGAGTTGAGAAGTTTACTTCCGCCGGAAGTTTCATCTCGAGCTGGGGAAGCAGCGGCACTGGCAACGGGCAATTCAGTGGCCCGGAAGGAATCGCAATCGACGCATCCGACAACCTTTACATAGCTGACACGGGCAATCATCGCGTCCAGAAGTTCAACACAACTGGCACGTTCGTAACCAAATGGGGATCGAATGGCACGGGAGACGGACAGTTTGATACTCCTTGGGGAGTATCGGTTGATGGTTTGGGTGATGTGTATATTGCCGATACTAACAACAATCGCATTCAGAAGTTTTCAGCTACGGGCGCGTTCCTTTCTAGCTGCGGTACAAGCGGAACAGGCAACGGAGAGTTTTCCGGACCTCAAGACGTTGGAGCAGATTCCACGGGCAACTATTACGTAGCAGATACAGGCAACGATCGCGTGCAGAAGTTCGGGCCGGCCGGAGCCTCGCCGGTTGCTAATGCCGGCAGCGATCAAACCGTTGAGTGCGCCGGCGCAACTACATCAGTCACACTTGATGGGACCGGCTCAACACCAGGCACAGGCAGTATAAACTCCTATTCATGGGCTGAAGGTGCGACTTCACTTGGCACGGGGTCAACGTTGATGGTCTCCCTACCGAAAGGCTCACATACGATCACTCTAACTGTTACAGATACTGGCGGCGGATCTGATTCAGACGATGTAGTAGTAAACATCGTAGATACGACTTCACCAGTTATCACATGTCCGGCTGACGTCGTAGTTAACCTGCCATTGAATTCGACTGCCACTTCGATGGTCGTTAACTATCCGGCAGTGACGGCGACTGATGGTTGTTCGTCTAGTGTTAGTGTAACGAGCACTCCTGCCTCTGGTTCCGTTTTTCTGATCGGCACGACGACAGTGAATGCTTCCGCTGATGACGGTACGACTACTCCCAGCACATGCCACTTTAAGGTGACCGTGCAGTACAACTTTGCGGGGTTCTTCCAACCAGTTGACAACTTACCAGTCTTCAACGTTGTTCAGGCAGGAAGAGCAATACCGGTGAAGTTCAGCTTGAGTGGCTATAAAGGTCTGGGAATATTTGCAGTGGGCTCACCTTCATCAGGACTGATAACTTGCAACTCCAGCGATCCTGCAAGTGATCTAACCGAAACAGTAACAGCTGGTGGCAGTAGTCTCAGTTACGATCCCTCATCGGATCAATACATCTATGTGTGGAAAACCGATCCATCGTGGGCTGGTACGTGTAGACAGCTAGTAGTGACATTGAACGACGGTTCGATCCACCGTGCGAACTTCCGGTTCAAGTAAGTCTGGCAACAAGCGGTGTGATTTCAGAGGGCCTCGTGTTTCAACGCGAGGCCCTCGTTGTGCAGGTATGACGATGGTACTTGGTCGAGGAGATATCAACGCCATTGAAATATTCTCCGATCTTTAGCGCAGAGGCCATTCGTCGGTGTCCTTGGCTTTGCACGGCTTTGCACAAAAAGTCAGATACCACCTGCTTTAGCAGCGTGGAGTCTCAGCTTCGCGCTAGGTGGTAGCTTTGGAGTGACGGTTAGATACCACCTGCTTCAGCAGCGTGGAGTTTCAATTTTCCGCTACTGAGCAGCTTCTTAC